>Ga0187847_10002355_pt1 | contig 15347 bp, 15 predicted proteins | sample June2016WEW_4_10_FD_132458 | JGI IMG/M metagenome (GOLD analysis project Ga0187847, IMG submission 132458) | Peatland microbial communities from SPRUCE experiment site at the Marcell Experimental Forest, Minnesota, USA - June2016WEW_4_10 | ecosystem: Environmental > Terrestrial > Soil >...
GCCCACGCTGCACAGGAAGGATTCGCCGGACACAACCGCCAGCGGCAGCGCGCCGCCCGACGACCCCGACCGGCCAGTGCTCAAGAAGAGCAAAAAGAAGCAGCCCGAAGATGTCGGCCAGGTGGATTCGGTGAGCGATGTTACCGATCCTGACCGGCCTCTGCTGAAGCGCGGCAAATCCTCCGGCAGCGGCGCCGAAGTGGTCCCGACGCTGGTTGGCTTGCCCGCGGAGATGGAGCAGACCGTCGCGGTCTCCGACGCCAAGAGCCGTCCCGAACACCCATGGAGCTTTTCCTGGGCCAACGCGGACGATGAAACCCGGATGCAGTCGGCCCTCGAAGCCATCGCGCGAGATGCCCTGGGCCAGAATCCCCCGCCTCCGCCTTCCCCAAGCCGGAAGACCACGCACAAGAGCGCAAAGCCCGCGCCTCCTCCGCCGCAGCCCGCGCCGCTGCTCGACGAGCAGTTTCGCGTCTTCGAGTTGGCCTACGGCTCCGGTGCAACCCTGGTGCTGTCGGCGCGCGCCGACGGTTCCCCCGATCATGATCCGTCCAAGCAGAAGTTTGTCACCCTCATCGCCCAGCCCGACCTCTACGGCAACGCGCTGGTGCTGCTGAAGAGCGTGACCGACAGCGCGCATCTCGACGAGACTCCCCGCATGAGACTCATTGACGCCGTCGATGCCATGGCCGACAACCGAGGCGAGTTGCTCTTCGAGATGCGCGGCGCAACCCAGCGCCAGTTCGTCCTCTACCGCGTCATGCGCGGCCGCGCCGAGAAGCTCTTCGTCACCGGCGGAAGTTGATTTGGCCTGATTGAGGGAAGCCCTGCAAGAAGAGAAACGAGCAAATCAATGACAGGCTAGTTTCAGCGTGTCTCACAAAGGATCCTTTTCGCCCCACGGCTTTTGAAGCGAATGATCGGGTTCTACGAGTATGCGAGAGAAGAAGACAGCTCCCGGTAGGCATCGGTTTGCTGCTGAAGTGTGGCCGCCACCTTTTCGGCTGTCTCGACAGCATCCGCGCCCGCAATAAAGCGGAGCGGCGGCTTTTCCTGACGCGCAATTACGATCAATGCTTTTGCGAGCTTGGCAGGATCGCCAGCCTGCTGACCGTTGTAGCCTCTCCAGAATTCCATTTGCTTCGCTCTGCGCTCGTTGTAGTCCTCAATGGTCCGCTCTGCGAACTTTGTCGATTCCTCCGTGAGAAGGTCAGTGCGAAAGAAGCCCGGATTGACAGTGATCGTATCGATACCAAACGGTTCTACTTCGGCTTGCAGCGACTGCATCCAGCCCTCAAGGCCGAACTTTGACGCCGCGTAGGCGGTACCAAATTCAAAACCGGTGAGGCCTGCAGTAGAGGAAATGGTGATGATCAGGCCTGAACGCTGCTTGCGCATGACCGGTAGGACTACACGGGTGACATTCATGGGGCCGATAAGGCTGGTCGATAACTGCCGCTCCATCTGCTCCGGCGTCAATTCTTCAAAAAAGCCCGCATAAAAATTTGCGGCATTGTTGACCAGCACATCGATGCGGCCAAATTTCTCCACGGCCGCTTTAATGGCGGATTCAGCGTCGGCGGGTTTGGTGATGTCCAGCTTCACAATCAAAAGATGATCGGATTGTCCCAACGCGTCGGCCACCTTGTCTGTGCTCCGGCCGGTCGCGACTACCTCATAGCCCGCCGCCAGCGCCGCCTTAGCGATATGCACGCCCATGCCGCGGCCGGCGCCCGTGATGAACCAAACTTTGCTCATGTGCCTATCTCCTGCATTAACGATCGCTTGCCGTCTTCGCAGGGGCGTTACCATATCCCCGGCGTCTTACATCGGCAAGTGCGCCAACAGTATCTCAAAAAGGGTAAGTTTTGCGACACTTCGCGGAGCCTCTGAAGTCAGGGGGGTGCGTGTCTCAAAAGTCAGTCGCAAAAGGATGGATGGAAAGATTTGGAGGCGCGGGCCGGGATCGAACCGGCGCATAAAGGTTTTGCAGACCTCTCCCTTACCACTTGGGTACCGCGCCTTGGCAGGGCTGCCTTGATCGTTGATTCGCCCCAGACCGCACTAGCCAACCCGGCTTGCACCGGAGTGCGGAATGGAGCGGGAGACGAGATTTGAACTCGCGACCCTCGCCTTGGCAAGGCGATGCTCTACCACTGAGCTACTCCCGCATGTTGCAAGATTGAGTATACCGGGGGGACCGAAATCCGGTCAAACCACGGCGGATGCCGGCGGCGCGCTCCGGGCCGGCAGGCCGCCGCCGGAGCCAATCTCTTCGCGCACAATCTCTCCATCGCGCATATACAGAATCCGGCTGGCGATCGCGGCCGCCTCGGGATTGTGCGTAATCATCAGCGTGGTCTGGCCCAACTCCTGGTTTGACCGCAGCAGCATGGCGAGCACGGCGTCCGAGCTTTTGGTATCCAGGTTGCCGGTGGGTTCGTCGGCCAGCACGATGGCCGGGTGGGTAATCAGCGCCCGCGCAATGGCTACACGCTGCTGTTCGCCTCCGCTCAACTCGCTCGGCCGGTGCCGCAACCGTCCGCGGATCGACAACAAATCGCTCAGGTGGTCGAGATAAGCCCGGTCCAGAGGCTCCTTCTTTCCGTTGACGGAGCGCCCGCTCACCTCGTGCGCAATCTCGATATTGCCCATGGCCGAAAGCGTTGGCAGCAGGTTGAACTTCTGGAAGACAAAGCCGATGCGGTGCTTGCGCAGCCGGGTACGCTGGGCGTCGGAGAGCGAGGCAAAATCCACCCCGTCGATCACCACGCGCCCCGCTGTAGCCTTGGTCAGCCCGCCCAGCAGGTAAAAGAGCGTGGACTTGCCCGAACCCGAGGGGCCGACAATGGCGACAAACTCGCCCGGCTCGACGGCAAGAGAGACCGCGCGTACCGCGGTGACCTGGACTCGGCCCGCTGCATAAACCTTGGTCAGGTTTTCGGCGAGAATGATCGGCGAAGATTGTACGGGCTGCACAGTCGCTATTGTAAATGCGCAGGTTCGTAAGCTGACTCGTCCAGCACCTTAGCATCCGCCAGAATGTCGAAACCGTACTCACGCAACTCCTCGTCGGTTTCGAGCGGCTTGAAAATGTCATCGGAATACTCGCACAGGCCGGCATATTTTTCCAGGGGGCGCTGTCGTTTGGCGGGCTGCTCCACCAGCACAAGCTGCACCGCAGGCTTTGCGTCGCGAGCAATCACGACGGTCTTGCCTTCTTCGGCCTCCTGCAAAAGCTGGTCGAGTTGGCTCTTCGCTTGCTGCACGGTGTACGCCATAAAGCAAGTATGGGCAGCCTTGCGGGCGAAGTCAATATCGATCCGCGGCCCAGCCGGGGGTTTGCAAATTGGCGAGATTTCTGGATTTTCCTGGTATGGATTTTATATTGTAGCTACAATAAGATAGATGAACACTACCAAGAGTGAAACCGACTGGGAGCGCGTACTGGCCTTCAAACAGGGGAATGCGATCCCCTACGAGCCGGAGGATGGCCCCTATGACCCGAACGATGCGGAGGCTGCGCGCGCGTGGCTTGCCCAGGCCGATCTCATTCGCAACGGCAAGGTGGTGCGCAGAGGCAAGCGCGGGCCGCAAAAAGCTCCGACCAAGACGCTGGTTTCGCTGCGGCTTTCGTCCGAGGTGATTAACCACTCCAAAGCTACCGGGCGGGGCTGGCAGACGCGGATTGATGATGCGCTGCTGGAGGCGATCCGCAAAAGAGCTTGACAAATATATAGAAAACGGCATACACTGTAAATACAGTAGGTGCTCCGGGACATCTGCAAATTAGTGGCGGCTTATAGCCGTTTGTCAAGGCCAGTTTGGGAGCATCAATGAACAGGCAGTCTCTAGAATTTGATTGGGACGAGGCCAACCTACGGCATTTGGCCCGACACAAGGTGATTCCGCAAGAGGCCGAGGAGGTTGTTCTTGGAAACCCCCTTGACATCGAACTGCAAACTGCGGAGGGTAGCGGCGGAGAAGAGCGGATATTGCACGTCGGGGAAACGTGCAAGGGACGGATTTTGGAGCTTGTGTCAACTTGGCGCGGTGGAAAAGTTCGAATCGTCTCCGCGTGGGATGCACCACGGCAAGCCAAGCTGGACTATCTGGCCGAGATGAGGCGGCGTTATGGCAGCATTGACGATTCCGAAGTTTGAAAACGAAACCGACGAAGCCAATTGGCTCTACGAGAACCGCGAGGGGTTGTCGGCGGCGTTTCATGAGGCAGTGCAGGAGGGGCGTGTCAGGCATGGCACGCTGAAGCAGCGCGGCGTCACGCCTCCGACTACGATCCGGCTCGCACCGGAAGACATCTCCCGCGCGCGGACGCTTGCCGAACGCCGCGGTCTGCGCTACCAGACCTATCTCAAAATGCTGATTCACGAAGGGCTGGAACGTGAGGAGCGGTTGGCGAGCTAGGGATGCTGCCGCCTAACCGTCACGGGCCAAGACGACAGTTCTCCGTGCTAGGGCCGCGCCGCCATAGCCGCCCAGAATATGCATACGGGCCAAATCAACCACACCAGTATGCCTCCTACGAAGAGCCTCAGAAAGACCGATACTGCGAACATAACCAAAGCGCCGGTCACGGTGCTGTAAACCATTCCTAACGGTCCAAACAAAGCCGCGAGCAAAACGGCGATCCAGACGCTCTTATAAGCAGGCTGAACTAAATCAACGGAAGGGAAATAGAGGGTCGGCTTCCGGGCCGGAAGCGCTTGTTTGGGCATCTCTTGCGGCACTATCGGCGGCGTCGATATTTCAGTGGATATTGACGCGCCGCACCCTCCACAGAATCCCGCACTGTCTCGGGATGAAGAGCCACACTGATCACATAACGCCAATTTGCAACTCCTGGGGTGCGCATTAAGTTTACCCGAGGCCCGCTCATGTTCGAGAACCAATTATCGAGGCAATTCAAAGAAAGTTGGCCTGTTCGATACACTAAGAGAGCTATGAGCACACTGAAAGCCGTTCGCGGGACGCGGGATTTGCTGCCGCCGGAGACCGCGCTTTGGAACCGCATCGAGGCTACTGCGCGGGACGTCTTCGCGCGCTACAACTTCGGCGAGATTCGCACGCCGGTCTTCGAGGATACTGCCCTTTTTGCCCGCGGCGTGGGCGAGGAGACTGACATCGTCTCCAAGGAGATGTACACCTGGGAGGATCGGGCGCGGGCGCAGTCGGAGAAGACGCAGACCTTGACGCTGCGACCAGAAAACACGGCCGGGGTGGTGCGGGCTTATATCGAGCATCAGTTGGGCGAAAGCGGGCAGTTGCAGAAGCTCTATTACATTGGGCCGCAGTTCCGCCGCGAAAGGCCGCAGAAGGGGCGCTACCGGCAGTTCTATCAGATTGGCGCGGAGGTGATCGGACCGCCCTCGGCGGGCAGCGAATCGCCGTTGCGGGACGCGGAAGTGCTGGAGATGCTGGCTACGCTGCTGGATGAGTTGGGCATCGGCGGCTGGACGCTGGAACTGAATTCGGTCGGCTCGGCGGTGGACCGGGCGCGGTATAACGAAGCGTTGCGGGCGGCGCTGGTACCGGTGGTGGGGCAGATGTGCGTGGATTGCCAGCGGCGCGCGGTGACCAATCCGCTGCGGGTGCTGGACTGCAAAGTTCCCGCCGATCAGCCGATCATCGAGACACTGCCGGTGATTGCCGATTCGCTTGATGAAGAGTCGAAAAAACACTTTGCCGCGGTGACGGCGGCTCTGGACGCGGCGGGCGTGCCCTACACGCGCAATCACCGGCTGGTGCGCGGGCTGGACTATTACACGCGGACGACCTTCGAGTTTACGCATGGCGGGCTGGGCGCGCAGAATGCGCTGCTGGGCGGCGGGCGCTACGACGGCCTGAGCGAGATGCTGGGCGGGCCGCGCGCGCCGGGGATCGGCTTTGCGATGGGCGAGGACCGGCTGGTTCTCACGCTGCTGGCCGCGCTCGACCAAAAGGCTGCCCCGTTGAAGGCGGACGGGTACATTGCTCCTTTGGGCGAGGAGCGGAACGCCGCGGCGCTCAGCCTGGCCCGCGAGTTGCGGCATAAGGGGTTGTGGATCGAGCTGGGCGACGGCAGCTTCCGGCTGAAGAAATCCTTCGAGGCGGCCGACAAGACGGCGCGGCAGATCGTGATTCTGGGCGAGGACGAGCTTCAATCCGGTATTCTTACGGTGAAGAACTTCTCCACCGGCGTGCAGACGAAGGTTCCTCGGGCGGAGTTGGCAGTTTTTCTCTCCAATTGAGAGGATTCGCGGGATCCCACCCTGGCCCCAAAAAGCAAGAAGCAGGTCCTTCGACTCGCTACGCTCGCTCAGGATGACAGCGTCGAAGGTGCGGCACCCAACATTTTTGTGCCCCGAAAAGGGATAAAGGACAATAGGTCGTGCTCGATTTTCTAGGATCTCTCGAACGGACGCATCTTTGCGGCGAATTGCGCGCCGCCCACGCCGGGCAAACGGTCGTGCTCATGGGCTGGGTCAACCGCCGCCGCGATCATGGCAACCTGATCTTTCTCGACCTGCGCGACCGCAGCGGCATCAGCCAAGTCGTGCTCGACAAGGAACTGACCCCCGAGGGCCACCTGAAAGGCGAGCAGGTCAGGCCGGAGTACGTGGTGGCTGCCGTGGGCCGTGTGCGCCTGCGCGATGCCGACGTCATCAACCCCAAGATGCCCACCGGAGAGATCGAGATTGAGGCCACCGAGGTGCTGGTCTTGAACGACGCCCGTCTGGCGCCATTTTCGCCCTCCGAAGACGCGATCCAAAACGAAGAGGTCCGCCTCAAGTACCGCTACGTGGACCTGCGCCGCCCCGAGATGCAGCGCAACTTGCGCCTGCGCCATGAGATCGTTTTGGCCATTCGCGACAACCTCAGCCAGCAGGGCTTTCTGGAGATCGAAACGCCCATCCTGACGAAGTCCACCCCTGAAGGAGCGCGCGATTTTCTGGTTCCCAGCCGTGTGCATCCGGGCGAGTTTTACGCTCTGCCGCAGTCGCCGCAGATATTCAAGCAAATCCTGATGATCTCCGGCTGCGACAAATATTTTCAAATCGCCCGCTGCTTCCGCGACGAGGATCTCAGGGCCGATCGCCAGCTTGAGTTCACTCAGGTTGATCTGGAGATGAGCTTCCCGCGGCAGGAGACGGTCTTCGGAGTCGTGGAAAAGTTTCTGGTTGCGGGCTTCCGCGCGGCCGGGGTTGCGTTGCCCGCGCCCTTCCCGCGCATGACCTACGACGAGTCGATGAGGCAGTTCGGCACGGACAAGCCGGACCTGCGGACACCTGGGTTGACGGACGTGCGCGCGGCTTTTACCGACGAGAACCTGGGCATATTGCAGATCGATCCGGCCCTGCCGGTAGTGGCTTTCCACATTCCCAACGTGGGCGAGCTGAGCCGCAAGGAGCGCGAAGACAGCCATCCGCTGTTCGATCTGAAGAAGGGCGCCAAGTTCATCGACGACTTCAAGCGTCTGGCCAAGGGATTTCCCGACGCCGCCGTCAAGGTGCGCGAGCTGGTTGGCGCGGCAGAGGCCGACTTTGTGATCGTCGTGGCAGGCGACCCGGCTCATCCCGTCAAGGCCAGCGACACCAAGTTCGAGGGCCGGCTGAGCGAACGCGAGATCAATGTTTATTCGGCGGCGGGCAACTTCCGCACCGAACTGGCGAAGAAGTACGCCGAGCGGCATGGAGCTTTCGGCGTGACCGAAAAGGTGGTAACGGAAGCGGAACCGGGGCGGACGGTCGATGGAGCGCAGGCTTTTCAGCCCATCTGGATCACCGATTTTCCCATGTTCGAGTACGATGCGGCGCTGGCCAAGTGGATGCCGGCGCATCACCCCTTCACTTCGCCGCACGAGGCTGATATGGCCAACCTGCTGACGGACCCGGCCAGCGTGCGGGCGAATTGTTATGACCTGGCGATGAACGGCCTGGAACTTGGCTCGGGCTCGATCCGCATCCACCGAAAAGATGTCCAGCAGCAGATATTCCAGTCGCTCGGCATCAGCGACGAGGAGGCCCGCGCGCGTTTCGGCTTCTTCCTCGACGCGTTGGAGTACGGCACTCCGCCGCACGGCGGCATTGCGCTTGGCGTGGACCGCATCGTGATGCTGCTGGCCGGCGCGCCCAGCCTGCGGGAAGTGATTGCCTTCCCCAAGACCGCCAAAGCCATCGACCTGATGGTTGACGCGCCAACCACGGTCACCGAGCAGCAGTTGAAGGAACTGCATATTCGCGTGGCGCTGAAGAGCTAGTTCTCCGACCACGTGATTTCGTTCTTTGAGATTTGTGGCATCCCACGCTTTCGCCAGGAAAGCAAGAAGCAGGTTCTTCGACTGCGCTGCGCTCCGCTCAGCGATGACAGAAGGGATGAGGCACGGAGCCGGTACAACAACAAGCGGCCAGAGACCTGGCGTGAGTTGGCTGCCACATTCCCGTCGCGCCGGATCAATAGTTCACGGGGGACGGCGGCGGCGTACCATGTTCTCCATGAGCTGGATTGGATGGGCAATACTCTCCGCAATCTTTGCCGCCGCCACCGCCCTGCTGGCCAAAGTGGGAGTGGCGCATGTGGACTCGAACCTGGCCATGGCCCTGCGCACCACCGTGGTCGTGGTCTTTGCCTGGGGCATCGCGCTGGCGCTCGGCAAGCACGGCGAGATGCGCGCCCTCGACCGCCGCACCTGCTTTTTCCTCGCGCTCTCCGGCCTGGCGACGGGCCTCTCCTGGCTGTGCTACTTTCGCGCGCTGCAACTCGGCCCAGCCTCGCGCGTAGCCCCGCTGGACAAGCTCAGCGTCCCCCTCGTCATCGTCTTCGCCTGGCTGCTCCTCGGCGAAAAACTCACCGCCCCCGCCCTCATCGGCGGCCTGCTCATCACCGCCGGAGCCGTGGTCATCGCGCTAGGGTGAGCGGAAGCGCTCCCGAAGTCGTCCTCTTTACTGTGAATATCGGAGATAGGATGAAAGAAGAGGGCGAAACAAACTCAAGACTCCGAAGTCAAAGGCGCTATTTCTGGAAGTTCTTTGCAGTGGGCTTCTGTTATAGCCTTGTCTTTATTGCTGTAGTGGATTCTCCGCTTTTTATTGGCAAATATTTGAGCCATGCTTGGGGAGGATGCGCTGCGATCGCCCTCTTCTTTGCATCGCTTTACTTCGGAATTAAGATAGGAGTGTTGACAAGAGGGCGTCTGTTTCCGCGAATGATCTACCTGATGATTCCGGCGCTGGAGATCCTTCTTGCCATATTTCTTTTTTCACAGGCCCGGAGAATCAAATGACATCAGAACCCCAAGCCCCGCCCCGCCGCATCGTCCTTACCGGCTTCATGGGCTCGGGCAAATCCACCGTCGGCCCGCTCATCGCCACCCGCCTCGGCTGGAGCTTTGTCGATGCCGACGACGCCATCGAAGCCGAGGCCGGCATCACCATCGCCGAGATATTCGCCCGCCACGGCGAAGCAGACTTCCGCTCGCGCGAGCACGCGGCCATCGCCCGTTTAGCCCAGACCGACGCGTTGGTTCTCGCCCTCGGGGGCGGCGCCATCGAACATCCCGCCACGCGCGCCCTGCTGCTCACTGCCCTCGGTACGCTGCTGGTGCATTTAGAAGTGGAACTAGCGACCACCCTGAAACGTTGCAGCGGCACCGAGCAGACCCGCCCTATCCTTGCCGATCAGGCCAACCTCGCCAGTCGCTATCAGCGCCGTCTGCCGCTCTATCGCATGGCCCATGTTTCCATCAAGGTTGACGCGCTCACTCCGGAGCAAGTTGTGGATGCGATTTTGAGTGCCGCCCGCCCAAGCTGATCCCTTCTTCACTCATTCACTTATTCACTTCTTCACTCGTTCACTGCAATATCGCAATCCCCGCAATCCTCCGCTGCCACTCCGCCGGCCCGGTCTGATGCACGCTGGTTCCCTTCGAGTCCACCGCGACCGTCACCGGCATATCCCGCACGTCGAACTCATAAATCGCCTCCATCCCCAGGTCGGCAAACGCCACCACACGCGCGCCGTAGATGGCCTTCGACACCAGATAAGCCGCGCCGCCCACCGCCATCAGGTAGACCGCGCCAAACTCGGCGATAGCCTCAATCGCCGCCGGTCCCCGCTCCGCCTTGCCCACCATCCCCAGCAAGCCCGTCTCGGCCAGCATCTGCCGCGTAAATTTGTCCATGCGCGTCGCCGTCGTCGGCCCCGCCGGCCCCATCACCTCTTCGCGCACCGGGTCCACCGGCCCCACGTAGTAGATAAACCGCCCGCTGAAGTCCACCGGCAGCTTTTCGCCCCGGCTCAGCATCTGCGTCATGCGCACATGCGCGGCGTCGCGCCCGGTCAGCAACTTGCCGGTCAGCAGCAGCACCTCGCCCGGCTTCCACGTCGCCGCCTCCGCGCGCGTCACCGTATCCAGATTCACCCGCCGCGCTGTCGAAACGTCATGCTCCAGCTTCGGCCAGCTATCCAGGCTTGGCGGATCGAGAAAGACCGGCCCCGAGCCGTCCAGCACAAAGTGCGCGTGCCGAGTAGCCGCGCAGTTGGGAATCATCGCCACCGGCAGGTTGGCGGCGTGAGTCGGATAGTCCATCACCTTCACGTCCAGCACCGTCGTCAGCCCGCCCAGTCCCTGCGCGCCAATCCCCAGCCGGTTCACCTTGTCGTAAAGCTCCAGCCGCAACTCCTCGGCGCGGCTAGCCGGACCGCGCGCCTTCAGCTCCTGGATGTCGATCGGGTCCATCAGCGACTGCTTGGCCAGCAGCATCGCCTTCTCCGCCGTCCCGCCAATCCCGATCCCCAACATTCCCGGCGGACACCATCCCGCCCCCATCGTCGGCACCGTCTTCAGCACCCACTCGGTGATGGAGTCCGACGGGTTCAGCATCGTGAACTTGGCCTTGGCCTCCGACCCTCCGCCCTTGGCCGCCACCGTGACATCGACCTTATCTCCCTTCACCAGCTCCACCGTCACGCACGCCGGCGTATTGTCCTTGGTATTCGTCCGCTTGCCCGCCGGATCTGCCAAAATCGAAGCCCGCAGCTTGTTGTCGGGGTCCAGATAAGCCCGCCGCACGCCCTCGTCTACCATCGCCTGAAGATCGACCAAAGGGCTGCCGCCCGCCGTGCCTTCAAAGCGCACATCCATCCCAACCTTGAGGAACGCCGTCACAATCCCCGTATCCTGGCAGATGGGCCTATGCCCCTCGGCGCACATCCGGCTATTGATCAGAATCTGCGCCATAGCATCCTTCGCCGCCGGCGACTCTTCCCGCTCGTAGGCCTTGGCCAGGCTGGTAATGTAATCCACCGGGTGGTAGTAGCTGATGTACTGCAACGCCCCTGCAACGCTAGCAACAAAATCTTCCTGCCGGATGATGGTCATGGTGACAGCTCCCCTTTTAGTGATACTAAGAAATCCCCAGTTTACGCTAGGCCCCTGGTAGTAATAGCAAGCTCTTTGGCGCATGAGCGAGCTGAACGGCAGCTAGATGAGCTGCTTGTCGAGGAATTCAACCACCCTCCGGCTGCGGAGCCTCAGGAATTCCTCGAAATCATTCTTCTCATATACGTCCTTGTTGAGAGGAAGGAGGTTTGAATCAAGAATCGCGACGAGGTTCTCCTGTGCAACAACTGAAACAAAGTAGTCTGACGGCTGCTTGCTCGATATCCTCTTGTTCGAGTCGGCGGTTAGGAAACAAAAATTGCAGACCGAATCAATTTTCTCCGTGGCAAACTCTCGCTTCTTCAGATAGGCCCGAGGAAAAACGTGGTGGTATTCCTTGGAGTTGTACTCTGACAGCGCCACTCTAAGATCGACGAGGCCGCCATGGACTAGATCGACCGGAGAATTTTGCGCCAAGAGGACGAGGAATGCGCGGACAAGTGGACTACTCTTGGTGAATTTCTGCTTAATGAGCTGGTCGGAATTAATCGAATAATTGTACTTCGATGCCCCCTCGAAGTTCTCCGCGATCAGTTGCTCGAAGAACTCGATATCGGTGTCGAGCTTATCGTCGGTCTGGGCTGAGTACCGCCTAGAGAATGAAGTCTTCCAAAACCATTGCTTCAGGTGTTTGGTTTGGCTGCTTGATGCTGTATTCAAGCGGGAAAAGAAAAAGGTGAGCGGTATCAACTGTTGGACATGGGGCAAGAAATCTCCGTTCACCTTGAGTTGCGTGGAAAGAAAGTCGATTGCCTTCTCCATGCTAGTGCCTAGCGCTTCAAACTTGTCATGTACCTCCGCAGCGCTGAGCTTAAGGATTGACTTCGTTGAAGTTGATTTCTGAATGACCGCGCTTAGACATTGAAGGATAATCTTATCCGGAAGGTCCTCAAACCCTTTTGCCTTCAGCGTCTCGAGCAGCTCACTGATTTTCACCTGCAAGTGGAAATCGTCACTCCAAGTCCATGCGACCATCAGGTCCAACGTGGTTAGCCTCGTCGCTGTGTTATTAATCCGCTCAAAGATCGTGCCGACTTCAGTTTTTGAGCGATTCTTTAACGTGACGACAGGCACCTCGTAGTTGTTGAACCTTGAATGTAAGTCCTGAATAATTGGGTGGTATTTCTCGGGGAGATATTTCATAACATTTAGTAGGGCAGTCATGTCAAACAAAGACTTGAGTGGAAACACCTGATTGCCGGAAACTAGATCGGCAGTCGCCCTAAAAGCCGGTGAGTCAAGGTCGAAATAGAGATCGAAGGATTCGAGATCAACGTTGTCGGCCACCTCGCCGGATTGGGTGCGGTCCTTGCAAAAGACAGCGTAAATAGCTGAAAGGCGTTGCTGGCCATCCAACACATAATTGACAGGGTAGGAATCGGGCCGATCAGGAATGTCGAACCCGCATATATTCCGGGTAGATCTCAGCCTTTCGCCGGAATTCCAAAGCAGTATGCTTCCGATGGGGTAGTCGTTATAGATGCTGTCAAGCAGTTCGATGACCTGTCCCGGTTTCCATACGAAATGCCTCTGAAATGCCGGAATCTTTATATCGCCGTCGGCAATGCGCGGGATCAGCTTATCAATTTTTACAGCGGATGGAGTGATTTCTGAAATGGCCATGGCTAGGAGGATACCCCCTCCCTGCCCTGAATGCAACGCATCGCAACGCTGGGACGATCAGGCATCTGCTGCCGCCCGCAAATCCGTATGCCCAAATTCCTCTCCCTTCCACAGCACCGGCTCGCGCTTCTCCCGCGCCAGCGCATACGTGAAGCAGTCGCCGAAGTGCGCCCCGCCGCTGGCATCCGCCCGAGAGCCGGTCTACACTATTTTTAGGGTCGCCCGTTGACGGGCAGGATGCCCAACCGGGAGAGGAGGACGAAACCATGCAGGTAGCACTTCAAAATGTCGCATTGCCCGCGCGTTTGCGTCCCCCTGTTCCTTTGTCCGATGACGAACTGATCGCCTTTTCCGAGGCGAACAAGCCCTGCCGGGTTGAACGGCTGGCTTCAGGAGAGATTCTGGTGATGACGCCGAGCGGTTTTGAAAATAACCGGCGCGAAGCCTACGTGGTCCACGAGCTTTTTGCATGGGCCGAGATGGATGGACACGGTGCGGCCTTCAGCTCCAATGCCGGCTTCAATCTGCCCGACGGCTCGACGCTCTCGCCCGACGGTGGCTGGGTTGAGTCCAGCCGCTTGACCGCGCTCAGCAATCACGAACGGGAGCGGTTTCTGCCCTTCGCCCCCGATTTCCTCATTGAGATTCTTTCGCCATCGGATTCGCTGCCTGAGCTCGACGCCAAGATGGCCCAGTGGATCGCCAACGGCGTCCGCCTCGCCTGGCGCATTGACCCTTTCGGCGGCACAGTCGCCATCTATGCGGCAGGAGCGGCTCCCGTCTTGCTCAGTCGCCCAGAGACTGTCGAAGGCGCAGGTCCGGTCGAAGGCTTTCGTCTCAGGATGGCCCGCGTCTGGAGCTGACCCGCAGCCGTTCCTGGTGGCTACACCGCCGCCCGCAAATCCGTATGGCAGGTGGCCCACTCATCGCTATGAATGGGCCACAGCCTTTAATCTTGGCTTATGATCGAACGAAGTAGTATCGATGCCTGGGCCGCCTGCCGATCCTCTCCATTCTCGGGCAACGCACTCTGCTACAGGCCCTCACTGAACTGGAGATTCGCGAGAGTGCGAAGAGGACCACCGGCAAAGTTCGGCCATCGGTACAGAGCAAGAGGTGGCGCACACTGCAAGATGCGGTGTCACAGCAATAGGAGGAAGGATGTCACAGGTTTGGCTCATCACAGGTAGTTCGCGTGGTCTTGGAAGGGCATTTGCGGAGGCGGCGCTCGCGTCCGGTTGCCAGGTGGCGGCAACCGCTCGCAACACCGAAGCTTTAGCGGAGTTGAAGGATAAATATGGCGATCTCGTGCTGCCGCTCTCTCTCGATGTGACCAGCGAAAGGCAGGCATCCGAGGCCGTGAAGGCTACAATTCGGACTTTCGGAAAACTCGATGTTCTGGTCAATAATGCTGGTTACGGAAATATTGCTCCTATTGAGGACACCACGCTTGAGGACTTTCGCGCGCAGATTGAAACGAATCTCTTTGGGGTGATTATTCTCACCAAGGCCGTGCTGCCTTACTTTCGGGAGCGGGGTTCAGGCCACATCATCCAGATCACTTCCATCGCAGGTCGCATCGGACCCATTGGACGCGCACCGTATGCAGCCGCTAAATGGGGCGTGGAGGGCTTTTCCGAGACGCTGGCGAAAGAAGTAGGACCCTTCGGCGTCAAGGTCACCATCGTCGAACCAGGCGGTTTCCGTACGGACTTCGCAGGGTCGTCAACCGAACTGCGGGAAGGACGTCCCGAATACGATGCGACGGTGGGTAAGACAGCGCGCTTCCAGCGCGACTACAACGGAAAGCAACCCGGTGACCCGGCCAGGGCTGCGGCGGCATTGTTGAAGCTCGTCTCGGCTAAGGAGCCACCGTTACGCATCGCCCTTGGAAGCGACGCATTCAATGCGGCGGAAGCAAACGATCAGGCAAAGATCGAGCTGGGAAAAAAATGGAAAGATCTTAGCTACGCGACGGACTTCGTAAAAACCGGCGTTTGATTATTTGAAAATCTGGCGGGTGACCCGCTGATCGGCGGGTGGCCCCGGTCCCGGGCAGTTGGGGACCGGGGATGGACGCGGAATGGTCGAATAGATTTTACCAATACGCCCGTTTCATCCGCGTTGACCGCAGCGCCGGTAAGTTTTGCAGATAATTACGATCCCGCAGCGCATAATGACCGTATGTCCAACCTCCTCCAGACCGACCTCCTCCGCCGTGGGCCTTTCCTGACCCCTGACCATTGATCACTGTTTACTAATAAATAAATACCCCCCCCCCCCCCCC
>Ga0187847_10002359_pt1 | contig 15323 bp, 14 predicted proteins | sample June2016WEW_4_10_FD_132458 | JGI IMG/M metagenome (GOLD analysis project Ga0187847, IMG submission 132458) | Peatland microbial communities from SPRUCE experiment site at the Marcell Experimental Forest, Minnesota, USA - June2016WEW_4_10 | ecosystem: Environmental > Terrestrial > Soil >...
ATATCTTCATAATGATTTCGGTTCGCAATACTTTGCACGAACGCTGGACTCAGGAGGGGGCGTCTTCCATGCGCGCGACATCACCCTAACCGACGATATTGTCAGGGCCGGTGTGAATTACAAATTCGGCTGGGGCGACCCGGTCGTCGCGAAGTATTGACCTCGCCTGTTTTTCACCATCTCCCGCAAAAAAGGCCGACAGAAACGCCGGCCTTTTTTCTTGCGAAGGCTGCGGGCCTCCGCGCCCCAATCAGGGTTTGCCCTTCGATGCATCCTTGGCGGCCGTCATGACCCCGCTGCTGATCTGGCGCATATGTTCGCCGGCATTGGTGAACTGGCTCTTGAGGAATTCCGACTGGATCTGCATCGCCTGTTGAAGGTCGGTGGCGTGCACCAGTTTGCGGGCGTGTTCGAAGGCCGCCTTCATGTTCTGTTCGGTGAACGACAGCGCCTGTTTGGAAATCTCCGTTCCCGGGCTCGGTACCGATGCCACCGACTTGTTGGCGGCATCGAAAAACATTCCGAATGCCTTTTCCGCCTGATCGATGGTTTTTTCGGCCAGATCACGCAGTTCGGCCGGGACTTCCAGTTTCGGTTCAATCATGGGCGCCATCCTCCGGTTTGGTCGTGGGATACCACACTTCCGGGACGGTGGCGAACCGGCCCGCCTTCAACTTAAGGCGTGGTTTCACCGGAAATCGCGACGCCGCCCACGCCCCCAAATCGGCCGGAGGCGGCGAGGCCCAGGGCTCATCTATCCAGTTCAGATTGCATTCACATTTCGCGCATTAGCCTTGCCATGGGGGCTGAATTTGAACAGGAGAACTAATGATTTTAAAGCCATTGATGACCGCCATGGCGGTTGTGGTCGGGATCTCGGGCATGGCGACGATCGCCTCGACACCCGCCCGGGCTCAAAACGCTGCGGAGGCGGAACTGATCGGCTTCCACCAGCTTTGCGACAAGGGTGACCGCAGGGCCTGCGTGCGTTTCGGCATCCTGATCGGCCAGAACCAGCAGCGTCATGCCGACTGGCGCAGGTCGCACGCCGAATGGTTCTGGTGGGAACACTGACACCTGCCAGCTCAACAGTAGCCAGCATCGGGCTCTTGCAAACAGCTAACACGTGAAAACATCGAGGCCGCCTCTCCCGGCGGCCTCTTTTTTCTCGCCGTCAGCAAACAACTTTCTTTGCCGCAAGAAACGACCCGCCGCGCTCAGCGCGGATTGGGCCGCCCGTTGATGCCGCCGGGAGCAGGTCCGGGATCGGCGGCGAAACGTTCGACCAGTTCGATAATTTCAGACCGCTGCCGGGATGAAAGTTTGACGAAGGCTCGAAGCAATCGCAGACCTTCGATTGTCTCGTTCGATGGAGACCCAAGCTGCTCTCTCAGATCGGAAACAAACGTGCGATTCATTCTCTCGCCTTTAGCGGATCGACCAGGTTGAAAGTATGCCAAGGAACAACTCAGCCGGCAAGGAAAACCGCTTGGCAGACCCGGCTTCAAAAGACGGAATTCACCCTTATCGGAGTTGTATTTATTACAGCAAATTACGGCATCCTTTGTTTCCGTTTAATACAATCTGTTTCCGGCGGGCATCGCCCGAAAACCAGCCGCCGGGCCGGGAACGCAAATCCGCCTCGCAAGTTTGGACTGCAGCATCACTGATCCAGATCAGGAGATTCTCATGCGATCGAAGCTTGCTATCTCGGCCCTCGTGGTCGCCTCGTTGTTTGGAGCGACCGCCATCGCGTCGGCACAGTCGGAGCCGGTGCAACCGGCCCCCGGCGCAACGGGCCAGGGCAAAACGGGTTCCACAATGGCGCCCGACAGAACGAAATCGAACAATATGAAGTCGGGCACGACCACTGGAGCGGCCCCGCAGGGAATGACCCCCGGCAGCGTCGACGCGTCGAAGCCGGGCGGCCGATCAACCGCGCGCAAACCCGCGGATTAGGATCCTGTATCCGGATTGCGAAGCCCGGCTCCACCGGAGCCGGGCTTTTGTACCAGAGCCTTTTCCGTTCCGATTGAATCGGAACGGAAAGCTCTATTTCTTGGTTTGACGCGTTTTCTTCACGCGAACCGATGTCCACAGAGCCCGTCATCGGGCGCGCATCCGCGCGACCCCTTGGCTGAAAAGCGCACTAAGCCGCGCGTACTGAATTTAGGAATTTTCCGACTTCGAGCTTGAGGCGGTTGCTGTCGTTCGACAACGACTGTGCCGCCGACAGCACCTGCGAGGAGGCCGAGCCGGTCTCGCTGGCACCGCGCTGCACGTCGGTGATGTTGGAAGAGACCTGCTGGGTGCCCTGGGCAGCCTGCTGCACGTTGCGCGAAATCTCCTGGGTCGCCGCGCCCTGCTGTTCCACCGCCGCGGCGATGGCCGAGGAGACTTCGGATAATCTTTCGATGGTGCCGCTGATCTCCTGGATCGCCCCCACCGACTCCTGCGTCGCCGCCTGAATACCCGCGATCTGCTGGCCGATCTCGCCGGTGGCCTTGGCGGTCTGCTCGGCCAGCGCCTTGACCTCGGAGGCCACGACCGCGAAACCACGACCGGCTTCCCCGGCGCGCGCCGCCTCGATGGTGGCATTGAGCGCCAGGAGATTGGTCTGTCCCGCGATGGTGTTGATCAGTTCGACGACATCGCCGATGCGGCTTGCCGCCTTCGACAACTCGCCGACGCGATCGTTGGTCTTGCGCGCCTGCCCGACGGCCTCATTGGCCATCCGCGCCGATTCCTGCACCTGGCGGCTGATCTCGTTGACCGAGGAGCCAAGTTCTTCGGTCGCCGACGCCACCGACTGCACATTGGTGGAGGCTTCCTCGGAGGCCGCGGCAACCATGGTGGTGAGCTCCTGCGCGCGCTCCGCGGTCGAGGTGAGCGTCGAGGCAGAGGCTTCGAGCTCGGTCGAGGCCGACGACACGGTTTCGACGATTTCGCCGACGGCGGCCTCGAAGTCATCGGCGAGCTTGATCATGTCGGCCTTGCGCTGCCGTGCGGCGATTTGATCCTGCTTGATCCTGGCTTCCGCTTCGTCGCGGGCCTTTTCCTCGGCCTTGACCTTGAAGGCCTCGACCGCCTGCGCCATGTCGCCGACTTCGTCCTTGCGGTCGAGCCCGGGAAGCACCACGCCGAAATTACCGCCGGCAAGTTCCCTCATGCCCGAAGTGAGGCCGGACAGCGGCCCGACGATTCCGCGGGCGATCAGGAATGCGATCAGGACGCCCAGCATCACGGCGGCTCCAGCCACGACTTCCTGCAAGGTGATCGTGGTCGCGATGTGGTCCTGAGCCTCGCGGGATATTTTCGCGTAATGTTCTGTGATCGCGACCTTTGCTTTTTCCATTTCGCTGATCGCATGGACCGTCGGCGGGGTGACGGCTTTGTAATACAGTTCGTCGCCGCGCAGCAGATTGGCGGATGTCTTCTCGAACGCATCGGCATATTTGCCGACGCCGGCCTTGACCGTTGCCAACAGCGTCGCGAGATTCGCGGGCAGATCGTCGGCCTTTTCCAGTTCCGCGATCACTTGCTGCGCCTTCCCGAGACTGCTCTTGAAGGTGGCGACACCCTTCGCGTCCTTGGTGGCCAGCAGCCGCCAGTTCGCGACCCTGACCAGCAGGACCTTGGTTTCAAGCGCCGCCGCTTCGCGGGCAACGGAGGTTTTTTCCGCGGCGTCGACGAATTGCTGGAGGTCGGCGGCCATCTTGTCGCCCTCGCTGAACAGGATATCCCGGTTGGCGATGGTTCGTTTGACGGTTTCGCCGAGCGCCAGGCGCTGGGCCTTCAAATCTGCAACGTCCTTGATGACCTCCCTGAAGATCGCCCTGCGCTCATCCGACGTCGATTGCTGAATTGCTTCCTCGAGCAGGTCGTTCAAATGTGTCAGCCGCTTCTCGGATTCCGCAAACGAGGCCTCGTCGTGATCGAAAACGTAGCGAAGCAGCGCCCGGCGGTTGGCGTGAAGTTCGGATCCAATCTCCACGACCCGGATCGTATTCCTCGACTGCAGCCCCAATCCGATGATCTCGGTCTGAAGCCCCCAGAACTGCCACACCGCGAAGCCGGCGAGCGCCGCGCAGAACAGCAGCAACACGCCGAAGCCACCATAGAGCCGGCCACGAATTCGCAGATTGAGAAACGACATCAGGCTATTCCTTGGCGTCGAAATGAATTTGAATTGGAGAAAGGAGAAATGCTGCGATCAGCGATCAATGAGGTTTGATCAGCCAGCCGCTAATCCCGTCACTTTGCGTGGCAGAACCGTGATGATCCAGGTCGGAGTGGGGCCTGACTTGACCTCTTGGACCGATCTAACGAATCCGGTGACGGACGAGTCCCCGACTTTCAGAGCCCTGCTGGTGCCGCTGAACTGCGCGATCCGGCATCGCCTTACTTCGTTCAGGTCCGTCGTCTGAAATGTCTGCATTCTGCAATCCCCCCGAAAAACGATCGCGGCAAATTATCTTGTCAAAGCTATCGCTGAGTTAAGATGATGCCCGTAAGACTACGGCCTTCGTGCAAAAGCCGCGCTGATTTCAACCGAATTCAGACTTGCCGATTCGGAATAATCGCCGCTCAGGCCCAGGAGTGCCCGCATCGCTCAAAAAACGACAATTCCCTTTGTTGGCTCGAGCGCGAGTTAACTGCGCGTTCAACGGCAGATGATACAGGTCGGGATTGGCGACTCCTGGCTGGCCGTTCCTGACCATCCGTCAGACCAATTGACCGGACCGCAGCCGTCTCGCAGCGGACGCGCTTTAGGAGAGCGAGCAATGGCGTGTGATATGTCGATGCAGATCCTGGTGGTTGACGACTACGCCACCATGATTCGAATCATCCGCAATCTGCTCAAGCAGCTGGGTTTCGAGAATATCGACGACGCCAGCGACGGAGCGGCGGCGCTGGACAAGATGCGGGCTAAGAAATACGGGCTGGTGATCTCCGACTGGAATATGGAACCGATGAACGGCTACGACCTGCTGCGGGAAGTGCGCGCCGACTCCAATCTCGCAACCACGCCGTTCATCATGATAACAGCGGAATCGAAGACCGAGAACGTGATCGCCGCCAAGAAGGCCGGCGTTAACAACTATATCGTCAAGCCCTTCAACGCCGTCACGCTGAAGGCCAAGATCGATACCGTATTCCCCGATCGCGCGGCGCAAGTGGCTTAGGCGCACGGCCTCTTCGTAATTCGCCGTCATCGGCTTCGGCTCTCGGCCGATCGCAGCGACCGATTTGGTGTGGGCGGCGCGCGAGCCGGGAATGTCACATTATAGTGACCCATTCGGCCAGAGTTTTTGGCCAGCCGTGAAATAAAACCCTCCCTGCCGAGGTTCCCATCATAACGGAAAACCCAACGAAAGATTTCGTAATGCATACGGCTGCCCTGGTCTCACTGGCGACATCGGTTCCGCCGCACACCTTCCTGCAAAAGGACGTTCTGGCCGCGGCGTGGGACGTATTCGGCAGCCGCTTTCCCGATTTCGAACGGTTCGCGAGCATTTTCACCAACACCGGTATCGTCAAGCGTCACGGCGTGAAGCCATTCGAATGGTATCTCGAACCGCGCGGCTGGCCGGAACGCACCGCGGCGTTTCTGGAGGGCGCCGAGGCGCTGTTTGTCGAGGTCGCCGGCAAGGCGCTGGCGAATGCCGGCCTCGCCGCCACCGATATCGACACCGTCGTGACCGTCTGCTCCACCGGCATCGCCACGCCCAGTCTCGATGCGCGCGTCGCCCGCCGCATCGGGTTTCGATCCGACGTGGCGCGCGTGCCGGTGTTTGGCCTTGGCTGCGCTGGCGGCGCCTCCGGCCTGTCGATCGCCTCGCGCCTGGCGCAGGCGCGGCCGGGCAGCAACGTACTGCTGGTCGCGGTCGAGCTGTGTTCGCTGGCGCTTCGCCACGACGAACTGACCAAGGCCAACATCGTCGCCGTCAGCCTGTTCGGCGACGGCGCCGCCGCGGTCATCCTGCGCGCCGGTGATGGCGGCGCGACCCGGATCGAGCAGTGCGGCGAACATTTGTGGCCCGATACAACAGACGTCATGGGCTGGAGCGTCGATCCGCAGGGCTTTGGCGTGATTCTGCGCCGTACCATCCCCGAATTCGTCGCCCAAAATCTCAAGCCCGCTTTGCTGCAGATTCTCGGGCGCATGCAGCTGTCGCTTGACGATATCGACCAGTTCATCTGCCATCCCGGCGGCGCCAAGGTGATCCAGGCGCTGGAGACCACGCTTAAGCTCGACCAGGGCACGCTCGAACACGAACGCCAGGTGATCGCCGATTACGGCAATATGTCGTCGCCGACGGTGTTGTTCATCCTTGAACGCGCGCGCGCCCGGGGATTGCCGCCACGTTCGCTGCTGACGGCGCTCGGACCCGGCTTCACCGCCAGTTGCGTTTCGCTGCGGCATGCCGCGTGACAGCGGCCGAATTCATCCTCGGCCTGGTCACGCTGCAGCGCGCCGGAGAACTTGTTCTTTCGCATTTCAACACCCGCCGCCTGCTGGCACGCGGCGCCGTCGAAGTGGCGCCGCGGCATTACCCATTGATGGTCGCGGTGCATACGGCGTGGCTGATCGCGCTCTGGGTCTTCGGCCACGACCAACCGCCCAATATCATTGCCCTGCTGCTGTATCTGGTGCTGCAGCTCCTCCGTCTGTGGGTGATGCGCACGCTCGGCGCGCGCTGGACCACAGGGATCATCGTCCTGCCCGGACAGCCCCTGGTGTCGGCCGGACCCTATCGGTACCTGTCGCACCCGAATTATGCTGTCGTGATCGGCGAGATCGCGGTGCTGCCGCTGGTGCTGGGACTGCCGTGGCTGGCGGTCCTCTTCACGGTCCTCAACGCGGCGGTTCTGACGATCCGCATCCGCGCCGAAAACCGCGCGCTGGCCGAATGGCGTGGGATCACCGTGCGTGCCGCCTCATGAGTGTGATGGTCGAACCACGCACCGAACCCTGCGATGCCAGCGTTTCGATCTGGCTCGGCTTTATCCTGATGTGCCTTGGCATGTTCATGGCGATCCTCGACATTCAGGTGGTCGCGACCTCGCTGCCCGCAATTCAAAATGCGCTCGCGATCTCGCGCGATGCGATGAGCTGGATCCAGACCGCCTATCTGATCGCCGAGATCACGGCCATTCCGCTGACCGGCCTGTTGACGCGCGTGCTGACCTTGCGCTGGCTGTTCGTGATCGCGATCAGTCTCTTCACCCTGGCCTCGATCGGCTGCGCATTCAGCCACGATTTTTCGACACTGGTCAGCTTTCGCGTGCTGCAGGGATTCGCCGGCGGCACGCTGATCCCGGCGGTGTTTTCGGCGGTGTTCCTGCTGTTTCCGGTCCGCCTGCATCCGATCGCCACAACGCTGGCCGGCATCGTGGCGGTGCTGGCGCCCACCATCGGCCCGGTGGTCGGCGGCTGGATCACCGAAACCTGGTCCTGGCACTGGCTGTTCCTGATCAATGTCGCGCCGGGCGTGATCGCAGCCGCCGCGACGCCGTTGCTGCTGCCGCGCGACAAACCTCGCTTCGCCGATCTTGCGACGCTCGATCGCACGTCGCTGGTGCTGATGGCGATCGCGCTGGCGAGCCTCGAGATCGGCCTGAAACAGGCGCCGCAGGATGGCTGGCTTTCACCGCTGCCCCTGGGCCTGTTCGAACTCAGCGCCGCCGCGGCAACGGCCTTCGCGCTGTTTACGCTGGGAGCGGCGCATCCCGTGGTCGATCTCTCCACCTTGCGCGCGCGCCCGTTTGCGATCGGCTGCGGTTTAAGCTTCTGCCTCGGGGTCGGATTGTTCGGCTCGGTCTATCTGATGCCGGTGTTCCTCGCCTATGTCCGCCATCACGACGCTTTCGAGATCGGCACCATCATGCTGGTCACCGGTGTGGCGCAACTCGCAACCGCGCCGATCGCGGGCTTCATGGAAAGCCGATACGATCCGCGCTATCTGTCGGCGGCGGGGTTTGCGTTGTTCGCGCTCGGGCTCGCCTTGAGCGCGTCGCAGAGCCGCATCGCCGATTTCGACGAAATGTTCTGGCCGCAGGTGTTGCGCGGTGTTGCGATCATGTTCTGTCTGCTGCCGCCGACGCGGCTGGCGCTGGGCACGCTGGCCGCGATCCAGGTGCCTGACGCCAGCGGGCTGTTCAACCTGATGCGCAACTTGGGAGGCGCGATCGGCATCGCCGTGATCGACACCATTTTGTATGGCCGCACCGGCGGTCATGCCGACGCCTTGCGCGACCGGCTGATCGCTGGCGACGTCTCGGCGGCGCAGGCCATCGGCCTCGATGTGCAATTGTTCACCCACCGGCCGCCCGGCGTGTCGGACGCCGCGGTCGAGGCCTATGTCAGACCGATGGTCGAGAAGGCGGCGTTTGCGCTGTCGGTCAACGAAGCCTGGACGCTCTTGGCGTGCGTGGCGCTGATCGGCCTCTTGCTGGTGCCGTTCGCGGGCAAGGCGCCGCCGCAGGCCGAAGCTGCGGCGGCGGACCAGGTCTAGATCAAGCTACTTCGACGCCGAATCCTTTTGCATCAGCGCGATGGCGTCCTGCACCGTGGTCATGAACTGGGCCGGGAAGATAATGGTGGAATTCTTCTCAACCGAGATTTCCGCCATCGTCTGCAGGGTGCGCAACTGCAGCGCCACGGGATGCTGGGTGATGATATCGGCCGCCTGGCCCAGCTTCACCGCCGCCTGATATTCACCTTCGGCGGCGACGATCTTGGCGCGGCGCTCGCGCTCGGCTTCGGCCTCCTTGGCCATCGCGCGCTGCATGTTGTCCGGCAGCGTGATGTCCTTGATCTCGACTGCTGTCACTTGCGTGCCCCAGGGCTCGGTGTGGAGGTCGATGACGTTCTTGATCTGGTCGTTGATGCTGGCGGTATCGGACAACAGCTGATCGAGACTGAACCGCCCGACCACGTTGCGCACCGTGGTCTGGCTGATCTGGTTGATCGCGTTGTAGACGTTCTCGATCGCGATCACGGCCTTTTCCGGATCGGTGATGTGATAGTAGGCGACCGCAGCGATATCGATCGAGACGTTGTCCTTGGTGATGATCTTCTGCGACGGGATCTGCATGGTCACGGTGCGCAGCGACACCCGCGTCATCTGCTGGAACGGAACGAAGATCAGCGTCAGCCCGGGTCCGCGCACGCCGGCGAACTTGCCGAGCAGGAACACCACCCCGCGCTCATATTGCTTGAGCACGCGCAGCGATACCAGGACATAGAAAGCGATCAGGATAACGAGAATGGAGATCAAACCCATGGCGTCCTCAATTGTTTGGCGTCCTCACCTTTTGTCTCGTGACTTCCGGTTCGGCCGGCCGCGCCGCGGCCAGCATCGCCCGATCGCAGCCTGCGCGCCCGAACTGGCGCGGTATTGATCGAGGTCAAGGCGCGGCCTGCGCCCTGTGGTTTGCTCTACCGACGTAAGGGCAACTCGCGGCCGAGAAAATCCGGAGCAGGTTCCCTGGACGATGGGTGGCAGATGCATCCGAAAGGCCCACGCCTTCGGGGCATCTGTCGGCCTCTTTCTCGAAGGGCGGCGAGTACCGATGCGAACTTTCTATTTCGATATCCAGGATGGCGTTCCCTCAAGAGACAGGAGAGGATTGGAGTTCCCCCTAACCTCATTGGCGATTGAGCATAGTAAGGAGCTTGCAAGGCGGCTTCGTGACGATCCGCGGCGCAAGGATCCCGCTCTGTCGGTCGTCGTCCTCAACGAGGACGGCGCCGAGGTTCACCGCGAACCCGTGTATCCAGACCCGCCGACGCTCGGAATGACCTTCGAGAAGATCGGGTAACGGTCGCGGCGGAAAATCAGCACCACACCCAGCCACACCCCATGAAACGAATGCGGCGATAGACGACATAGCGGCGGGTGCTTCGCACTTGGCGCTGGCCCTGATTGGCAGCGGCAACGCGGCGAAAGAATGCAACCGATTCAGGGACGCGTGACGCATCCGGGTCGACCTGTTCTGCCCGCAGCCGCAAGGCGCCGGCCTTTTCAGGATTGGCCGGGCCAAGCAGGCCGACCTCGTACATGTTGGCGAGGAATCTCAGCGCATATCCGTTGTTGAGATCGGCCGCCTGCTGGAAATATTGCGCGGCCATCGCATAATCCTTCGGCACGCCCTGGCCGTTGAAATACATATTGCCGATCCCCTGCAGCGCATCGGCATTGCCGGCCTCAACAGCCTTTTCCAGCCAGTCCAGCGCTTTGCCGAAATCCTGCTTGACGTACATTCCGTCGATATAGGATCCGCTCAGGCTTTGCATGGCAATGCCGGAACCGGCCGCCGCCGCCTTGCTGTAGAGCTCGAACGCCTTTTGCTCGTTCTTGACCACGCCGAGCCCCTTGGCAAACAAATAGCCGAGCGCATTCTGGGCTTCCGGCAGCGTGTCCGCGGCGATTGTGAGCTGGTGGGCGGCGCCGAAATAATTCCTGGCGTAGAAATAGGCCTTGCCGAGCGCGAAATTAAAATGCGGCTCATTTGGCTCGGCCTTGACCGCGGCCTCGCAGGCCACCACCGCCCGGATCCAGTCGGTCTTGACCGCGATAGCGGGTGCCGCCGCGGAGCTTTGGTCCGGCGGCATCGTCAGCCGATCGCACTCCCCGACGATCTCGGGAATCGCGCCGGCGCGCGCGATGTTCTGAGCCGGTGGCGCTGGCGGCGGCGCCAAAGCGGCGACCGGCGCGAGTGCAGGCGCAATGTTCTGAACCGCCGGGGGTTGAGGCGGGCTGGAAGCCGCCGGCGCGCCCGCGAGATAGACGTCGCCGACCAGCGATGAGCTGTCCCACGGCGTCTGGCGGCGGTCGGTAGCCTGCAGCACATCGCCGCGCACTTTTGAGATCATCTGCCGGACTTCGAGGCCGGGCGTTCCGACATATTTCAGCAGCGCCTCGGTGAACGGCGAATTGCGGCCGGCGCCATCGAGCGCGACATTGTTGGGCTGGGTGGAATAGACGATCAGCGAGCCCTCGCCGGTGGCGTCGATGCGGCCGAGGCCACGCGTGGTCGCGCCGCGACCGCCGCGCGAGAGTTTTTCGGCGAACGGATTGTTGCGGCAGGCATCGAGGATGATGATGTTGGCGCGCCCGCTGCCCTCCATCTCCTGCTGGATATCGCTGAGATTGATGGTGTTGAAGCGCACATCGGCGGCGGTCTCGATCCGGGCGTCGACCGGCAGCAGATAGTTCTCGCCGTTCATCTGCAGGCCGTGCCCGGCATAGAAGAACAGCGCCACATCGGCGCCGCGCAGCCGCTGCGAAAAATCACGCACCGCTTTCGCCATCGCCTCGCGATTGGCGTCGCGCTGCTCGATCACCTCGAAACCGACCCGGCGCAGCGCCTGCGCGAGATCAGCGGCGTCATTGGAGGGATTGTCGAGCGCGGGCACCGCCTCGTATTTCGCGTTGCCGAGCACCAGCGCCAGCCGCACGCCGGCATCGGCCGGCGACACATTCACTGCGAACCAGCTCGCGACAACCAGAGGGAGCACGATGAGAGATCGATGCAATTTCACCACGGCCTCCGATCATTCGCCTGCCGGCGATGAGGTGAATGTCGTCCCCGCACTCCCGGCGAGATTGCGGCCTTGGAGCGAATTTGGCAATTCGCACGCTGCGCGCCTGTGACCACCGTCACACCGGTCAAAAATAACAGGCCGCAGATGGCCAAGTCGGCTTTCTGAGCCCCGGTCGCATGGTCTTGGTCGCCCGAGAAAGCACTTCAGTTCGGATCGAGCGTGCCGGCCACGGGAAGTCTAATCCCCGTAGATGATGTGGAGATTACGCCTCCCATTCTCCGCATCGAACTGCGATGTGTCGGTAAACATCTGGAATCAAATGGAAATATCCATAATTGCAGATTCTCTCTTTTCCCACTTGAATCCTATTCCGATGTAATTTAGATATATCTCATAATTCGATATATCTAAATAGCATCTAAAGGAAACAACATGCGATACGGACATAGAGAGCACGACCATCGAGACCACGAACACAGAGATCACCACCACCACGGCAGGCACTTCGGCCACCGATCCCACGACGGCAGCGATACCAGGCACCCGCATGATGACGGGCGCGGCCGCCACCGGCGCGGGCGTGGACGCCAATCGGGGCGCCTGTTCGATCACGGCGAACTGCGCCTCGTCGTGCTGGCGCTGATTTCCGAGCGGCCGCGCCACGGCTACGAGATCATCAAGGAGATCGAGGATCGCGTCGCCGGCACCTACAGCCCGAGCCCCGGCGTGATCTATCCGACCCTGACCATGCTCGAAGAACTCGGCCACGCCACGGTTGCCGAAAGCGACGGCAAGAAGCTCTATACCATCACCACCGAGGGCACCGCCTACATCGAAGCCAACAAGACCGCGCTGGATCAGGCGATGGCGCGCATGCAATCGGTGAACACCGCGCATAGCGGCGGTCCCGCGCCGGAAATCCTGCGCGCCCGGGTCAATCTGAAGCTCGCGCTTCGCTTGCGCGAGGCCCGCGGTCCGCTGACCGAGCAGCAGATCCGCGACATCGCCGCCGCCCTCGATGCGGCCGCCGTCGCGATCGAGCGCAGCTAGCTGGAGCGTTTTCGAGCGAAGTGGGTACCGGTTCGCGTGAAGAAAACGCGTCAAATAAAAGACCCGACCATAAACCTGTTGGAGACATCCGATGCCTCAAAGCCTCAGCGCGGCGCTGACCGAACTCGCCTATGGCTGCCGTATCCTGCACATGGAAGGCCATGCCGACATGACGCTCGGCCATCTGTCGCTGCGCGATCCGGCCGGACGCGGGGTGTGGCTGAAGCGGTCCGGCATCGGATTGGGCGAGGTGCAGGGCGTCGAGGATTTCGTGCTGATCGATTTTTCCGGTGGGCGGCTGGCGGGCGATGGCCGGCTGCACAAGGAATGGCCTATTCATACCGAGATCCTGCAACGGCGGCCGGATGTCACCGTCGTCGGCCACAGCCATCCCTTCCACGCTACCGCGTTCTCGGCGATGGACGTCGCATTGTCGGCGGTGACCAATGAGGCCGCATATCTCGGCGGCGCGCCCGGCCGTTTCAGCGAAACCACGGGTTTGATCGACACGCCGGCGCTGGGCGCCAGCCTGGCGCGCGATCTCGGCAAAGCCTCCACGGTGTTGATGCGAAATCACGGCATCACATTCGTGGGACCCAGCATCGCCATCGCCACCATGATGGGCGTGTTCCTGGAGCGGGCGTGCCGGTCGCAACTGGCTTTGCTCGCGACCGGCCTTGCTTTCAACGCCACCGCGCCGGAACAAATCGCGCAAAAGCACACCGAAATTTTCGATCCCGGACTGATCGAGACTTTCTGGGCATTTTTCAAACGACGGGCAGATCAGCTACGCGCCCCGCGCTGATCAAAATCCCGACCGGCTGTGCTACGAGCCTTTTTGAAACATGACTTACGCCTCCTCTCCCATACCCGCCTCCCCCGCCGTGGAAAAAGTCTTTCTCAAAATGCTGCCGATCACATCGGCCGTGTTTGTGGGATTCCTCACCATTGGCCTGGCGCTGCCGGTATTGCCGCTGCATCTGCATTACACGCTCGACATGAGCCCGGTGGTCGTCGGTATTGCGATCGGCAGCCAGTTCGCGGCCGCCCTGCTTTCGCGGGCCTGGGCCGGCGGTCTGGCGGACGCGCGCGGCGGCAAACGCGCCGTTATCCTCGGCCTGTTGAGCGCGGCGCTTTCCGGCGTCGCCTATCTGTCTTCGCTGGCTTTCATCGGCATGCCCAGGATATCCGTCGGCGCCTTGCTGCTCGGCCGCATCCTGCTGGGCTGCGGCGAAAGCCTTGTCATCACCGGCGCGCTGGGCTGGGGCATGGGCCTTGTCGGTCTGCGCAATGCCGGCAAGGTGATGGCGTGGGTCGGGATGGCGATGTTCGGCGCCTATGCGGCCGGAGCCCCGCTCGGCACGTTCATCTACGGCCGCTATGATTTCGCGGGCGTCGCCTTCGCGACCATCATCATCCCGCTATTGGCGCTGGGGGCCGTAGCTCCTGCCGCCGCAGTGGCGGTGAGCACGGCGAAGCGGGTGCCGTTCTACAAGGTACTGGGAACGGTGTGGGTGCCCGGACTCGGCGTCGGCCTGTGCTGCGTCGGCTTCGGCGTCGTCGCCACCTTCATCGCGCTGCTGTTTGCCGCCAAGAACTGGGGCAGCGCCTCGCTGGCCTTCACCGCCTTTGGTGTCGCGTTCATTGTGGCGCGGCTGCTGTTCGCGCATTTGCCCGACAGGATCGGCGGCGCCAGGGTCGCGCTGGTGTGTGCCCTGATCGAGACCGCGGGCCTGTTGCTGATCTGGCAGGCCGACGGCGTCATGATGGCCTATGCCGGCGCGGCGTTTACCGGCTTCGGCTACTCGCTGTGCTTCCCCGGCTTCGGTGTCGAGGCGGTGCTGCGCGCGCCGCCGCAGAGCCGCGGCGCCGCGATGGGCGCCTTCATGGCATTCGCCGACATGGCGCTCGGCATTACCGGACCCGCGGCAGGCGCCATCGCCAGCGCCGCCGGCGTCAACGCCGTCTATCTGGCCGGCGCCGGTGGCGTGCTGCTCTCGACATTGGTCGCGTTCTATCTGCTGGCGAACAAGCCGGTTTAGGGTGTGGATGCACGGCATGCAGGTCAAGCAACAGGTTAGAAATATACTCGAACGAAACGACCATTCGTATTCTCTAACGCATTTCCGACTGAGACAGTGCGCGCACTTAGCAAATCATCAGCTAGTTCGCACTGCAGATTGGCGGCACTTCTTTTGACGAGTCATATTTGATGCAACTTTTATCACACCAACCCGACTTGTTTTCACACAATCCTTGAACTAATGCCTTATAGCGGTCTTCAGTTATGGCTTCGAACGCCGGTGCCGCATACAGATGCTGTGCACTTCCAGGATAAGAGTTCGCGATCAGAAAACGCAGAACAGTTTGGTCTATTGACGCGACCTCCCACCAAGCCGTGCCTTGAAAGTCGTAACTCGATTTATTTGTGGGTAGCGATAGAACTGCTCCTTTAATCGAGGATTGATAAAATTTTGTTTGGCTGAGATTCATTTTTGAGAAGTTCACGCCATCCAGATTGACGCCCCCGAGGTTGATCTCGGAAAGATCATAAGGTTTCGGGTTCTTTGCCGTTGAAGTGGCTTTAACGTAGGCACCTATCTTTTCCGAGAGAAAACCCATGATGTAGGTTTGTCCGAATGCTTGGTCGCGTAGGACCGATACGCGTTTCGATAGTTCTGGCTTGTCGTTATATGCTTGTGCGACCAGCTCGCTGGGG
>Ga0187847_10002360_pt1 | contig 15322 bp, 12 predicted proteins | sample June2016WEW_4_10_FD_132458 | JGI IMG/M metagenome (GOLD analysis project Ga0187847, IMG submission 132458) | Peatland microbial communities from SPRUCE experiment site at the Marcell Experimental Forest, Minnesota, USA - June2016WEW_4_10 | ecosystem: Environmental > Terrestrial > Soil >...
GACACGGAAGGCATTCAGAGCGCCGGAACGGTGACCGACTCGGCGGAGTTCATGACAGCTCTGGAAAACTCGGCGCGGGAGGAACTGATCGCGGCGGTGCGAAAGAAGGTTGAAGTCCTGCCAGCGAAGATCTACGAGAAGGCGAGCGGCCGGGAGAAGGAGGCGGATCTGGACGGCGCCGGCGAAATGTATCTGAGGTTCTTGAACCTTACGCACGAGGACAACTCAATCGAGCGTGTTCATGCCAAGCAATTTCTGATGGAGAATTTCAACATGCTGCCGGAATCGGCCGACGCTCCATAGAGCGCGGCGCTAGCGGGGTTCGGGGCAGGCGAGAGGCGGGACGAAATCGTGGATTCTCCTGGGAACAAGCAAAGCGGCGAGATAACCCAGATCGGCAAGTACGAGATCATCGACGTGCTGGGGCGCGGCGGCATGGGCGTCGTCTATCGCGGAATCGACAAGCAGATCGGGCGCGAGGTCGCCATCAAGACTCTGACCCAGGGGTTCATGGGCGATGCCAACATGCTGGCGCGCTTCTATGAGGAAGGCCGCCGGACCGGCCGCCTGAATCATCCGAATATCGTTACGGTTTACGACCTCGGCGACGACAACGGAACCCCCTACATCGTGATGGAGTGCGTTGAGGGAGATCCGCTGGACAAGCTCATGCGCTCCGGATCGCAGCTTTCGATGGCCGACCGGCTGTGCATCCTCGAAGAGGTGTGTTCCGCGCTCGGTTACGCGCATCGCAACAACGTCATCCATCGGGACGTGAAGCCGGCGAACATTTTTGTCCAGCCGGATGGTTCGGCCAAGCTGCTGGACTTTGGCATCGCGCGGCTTGAAAAGCGGGAGCAGGACATGAGCCTGACGCGCACCGGCCACCTTATCGGCACTGTGCCCTACATGGCCCCGGAGCGATTGCGCAACGAGACAGTGGATGGACGGTCGGACATCTTTGCCGCGGGCGTGGTTCTGTTTCAACTGGTGGCTGGCCAGCTTCCTTTCAGCGGCGCTGACAATGTGCTGATGCAGAAGATCATGACGGAGCCGCATCCCCGGCTGAGCAGCATCCGCCAGGATCTGCCCGCTTCCCTGGAGCCAATCATCGACCGGGCGCTGGCCAAGAATCCCGACGATCGCTACCCCACGGCCGAGGAGATGGCCGCCGATCTGACCGCCGTGATTGCGGAGCTGCGGCAGGAGCAGGTTCTGGAGCTGCTGCCCGAGGCGCTGCGGCTGATGGATGCCAAGGAGTTCACGCGCGCGCGCGGCGTTCTCCACCAACTGCTGAAAATTGACAGCAAGCATGCGGAAGCGCGCACCATGCTGGCCGAGATTCAGCGCCACTTTACCCAGCGCCAGCGCGAGGAAAAGATCCAGCAGATCCGCATGCAGGCCGAGGACGCTCTCAGCCACAACCGCTTCGACCAGAGCCTGTCCATGCTCGAGAGCGGCCTGGAACTGGATGCCTCGAATCCCGAATTGGTCAAGCTCCGGGAGAAGGCGCGGGGTGAAAAGGACAAGCAGGACAAGGTCAACGAATTCTTGCAGCAGATCGAGACGGCGCGGCGCAAGGGCGACTTCAAATCGGCGATTGCGGCCGCGCAAAAAGCGCTGAGTGTCGATGAATCGAATCCCCGCATCGTCGCGCTCAAAAACGTTCTTACCAAAGAGGCGGAGACCGCGCAGCGCCAGTTCAAGGCCAAGTCGCTGCTCGATTCCGCGCGCGGGGAGATCGGTTCCCGGCGCTATAACGAGGCGATCGAGCTGCTGAAACAGGTTGAGGAAGTCGATCCTACCAATCCCGAGCTTCCGCTTCTTCTTGGCGACGCCAATACCGGACTTGAACAGGGCCGGCGCAGGGAGTCGGTCGTCCGCCTGGAGGAGGAGGTTGCCGGGGCAACCAGCTTTGAGCAGCTCCAGCAGGTGGCCAAGGCGATTCAGGAGGCGATGACCGCCATGCCCTCCGAATCGTCGCTGTACCGGCTGAATGCACAGGTCGAACGGCAGATCAAAGAATATGAGAATCGGCTCCTGGTGGACGAAACAGTCCAGGCCTGCCGCAACCTTCGTCCGCGCGAAGCGCTGGAGCTGGTTCGGAAGGCGCGGCTGCGGCTGCCGGGCGAGGAACGCCTGCTGAACCTCGAATCGCTGCTTGCCGATCGCGTCAGGCAGCAGAGCGTGGACGAACGCCGGGGCGATTACCTGGCCAGAGCGCGCGAGGCTCTGGAAGGCGGCCACTATGCGGATGCGGTTCGGGTGCTGGAGATGTGCCAGACCGAGGGCATCGCCACCGGCGAGATACTCTCCCTGCTGGATTTTGCCCGATCGGAGGAGTTGGAGCACCGGCGCCAGGAACAGCTTCGCGCCAAGCTCGACCACGCTCAGTCTCTGATCGGCGAAGCTGCCTACGACGAAGCGATCGCGTTTCTGGAAGAGGCGCTTCAGCAGGCCGACGACTCGGCCTTTCACCTGCTGCTCGACCAGGCGTCGTCGGGCCGCGAGACATTGCAAAAGCAGATCGAGGCCGCATTGGCATCGGGCGTCAGCCTGGTTCAGGCAGGCAAGCAGGGCGAGGCGCTTGAGTTCTTGCAGGCGGAGCCTCCGCCCGTGCTGCGATCCGCGCGCGTGCAAACATCGTTGGCCGCGCTCGAAGAAGAACGCACGCAGGCTCTCTTCCGGACGCTGGGCCGGGCGTATGCGGGCTTGGCGGCCGACCTTCCGGCAGGCGAAGCGGTTATGCGCCACGCCGTAGCGGCTTCCGGCCGTTCCCCGCTCTTTGTCCCGATGGCGGAAGCCTATCGCTCCAGGGGGAGATCCCATGCCGACCGGGTCACCGGGGAGGCCATCCAGAACGCTAAAATCCTGCTCCGCGACCACAACCGGGACGCGGCGGGACAGGCGCTCCAAAGCGTCTCGGGCATGGTCGATTACGCCAGCCCGGAGGTGAAGGCGGACTGGCTGAGCACGCAAAGAAAATCGGCGCAGACGAGCCTGATCGCCCGCTTGCGCAACTAGTACTGAGACCGCGTGATTGCGTAGTTGCCGGAACCTGGCGCCGGCCTCCTGGCCGGCTGTAGCGCGGATGTCCCCGTCCGCGCTTGACCAGGAGCAAGCACCAAATCATACGGTCTAAGCTTTAGTGCTTTACCTCCGCCATCTTCTTGGCGACATACTTATCCAGCATGGCGGGAATCTCAGTGTTCATGCGCTCGACCATGCGGTCCTCGGCGAGCTTGGCCTGCGCGTCCATGCCCTTGACCATGCGGTCCTGGGCGACAGCGATCTTCATATCCATGCCGTCCATGCGGTCATCGAAGGTTTTCAGCCTGGCATCGAGTGCGGGCGCGAACTGACCGACAGCGGATTGCGTCTGCACCCGCAACGCCTGCAAGTCCTTATGGGTTTGGGCAAGTTCCTGGCCCTGCATATAGATCCAGGCGAAAAGCAGCGCGAGAACCGCCAAATTGGCCAGCAGGATGAGGCGAATGGTTTTGAGCTTGCCTTCCAGGATGCGCAGGTTTGCGCCGTCTGCCGGGCTTGCCGCGGCGGCTTGCGGCAGGGGCTGCTGGGCGCGCGGCTGCCCGTAAGAGACTTGCGCTCCAACGGCATTTGCCCCGGCGTCGGGGCGTCGCGGCAAGGCCGGCGAAGGCGGCGGAATGGCGGCGGCTCCATAGGCGGCCTGTGCCGAATAACCCGGTCTTGCCGGCGCGCCAGCCGCGGGGGGCGGAGCGGGGGAATAGGATGCCGCCGTCGCGCTGGAGATCACGCGCGTGGGTTCATGCATCACGCGCGTCGGCTCATGCATCGATTGAGCGGGCTCGTAGAGAACGCGTGTGGGCTCATACTCCGCGGGCATCGCATAGGCGTCCCGCTCAAGCAGGCGGATGCGCAGTTCCGGGCCCCCGGCGCCCAGGCGCAGAACATCGCCGGAGCGAACCGCGGCTCCGGAGTCGGCGGGATGGCCGTTCAGGTAGGTCTCGCCGGTGGAACGCATCCCCTTGGTCAGCCAGACCGCGCCATTGGCCACGTCCAGCGCCACATGTTCGCCCGAAACCGAGGGATATTTTCCGGCCGGCAAACTCACTTCACATTTCGGATCCTGTCCGATCCGGATGCGGGGCTGATTCAAAACCCACTTGCTGGACTCCCCAACCACAACAATCTCAATGTCCATGATTTAACCCAAGGCTCGCAGTCGCTGTGGAGGCAGGCAGAGGGGCAGCGCAAAACCCCTGCTTGGCAGCCACGCACCCCGGCGCTGCAGCCGTCATGGATTCCGCTCGATGGCGCAATCCATGCAAGCAGAGTAACACCGCGAGTGTTCTTCCGGTGAACCTTCTTTTGATGTTTCTTTTCATTCGGCGTGCCTGGGCGTCCAACGCAGTCGAAGAACCTGCTGTTCCAACCCCCAATTGCTTCAATGAACTGCTGGCTCGCCACGCTCATAGCCTTTATCGGCCAAAGAACCTTCCCCGCCCCCCATTCACCCATGGGTCGTAGTGCAGCGCAAAGTTCGCGCGGCTCTGCACGCTGGGGTGGTTGTACTCCCAGAACTCAACAATCGGGCTGGGATCGGGATCTTCCAGCCACGCCTCGCCCAGATGATTGAAGGCGGCGACGGCGGTCTTTTGCGGGTCGGCGACAAGACCGTGAATAGCCTCCTGCCCATAAACGTCGGCCTCGTGTTCAAAGTGGCGGCTGATCGCATTGCTTGCCGGTTGGACGGCAAAATTGGCAACCGACAAGGCAAAGAGCAGCACCAGAAATCCCTGGCGGCTGGCCAGCGCGTTCTGGCCGATTTCCACCCCTCCCAAGCGCCAGCGAGCGGCGAAGCGCCGCGCCAGCCAGCCGGCAACCCCCGCGCACCCCCAGAAGACAAAGAACAGGCCGGCGGCGCTCAGGCCGATCCCTTTGGGAATGTGGTTGAGAACGTAATGCCCGCTCTCGTGGCCGAAGATGAACAGCACCTCGTCGTCGGGCAAGCGGTCGGTTGCCGTATCCCACATGACAAATCTCTTGGTGGCGCCGATGCCGGTGACGTAGGCGTTGAGGCCGTTGCTCTTCGCGCTGGCCTTCATCAGAAACATGCGGCTGGGAGGAATGTTGGTTCCGGTGCGGGCAACGACCGTTTCGAGGCGGGCCACCAGCGCGGGATGAGTCTTGGCCAACGGCTCGAATTTGTTGAAAAGGGGTTCGAGCAGCGGCTCCGCGAGCGTGGAAAACACAATCAGCGGCAGCGAAATCATCCAGGCCCAAACCCAGTAGCGGCGCGGCGAGACGCGCACGATCCAGTTAAAGAGCAGCATCACCGGAGCGCCGAAAACCACCGAGAGGCCCAGCCCCTTGCCCAGATCGCCGATCCAGCTCGCCCAGCCCTGAACGCTGATGCCATAATGGCGGCTGACCACGTGGCCAATCGCATCCAGCGGCAGGCCGGCCAGCGAGGTGATAACAATAAAGGCGGCAAAAAAGAGCAGCCCCTGCAGCCAGCGGCGGCTCACCACACGCTCGGCCCAGGCGGCCAGGACGGCGGCCCAGCCGCAAGCCAGCAGCAGCCAAAGGACGGCCAGGCCCCAGAGTGAGCCTGCAATGTCGAGTGCCGTATCGATGTGGCTGAGCGTAATGGCCTTGGCCAGTTTGTCGGGCGGCAGCGAGTAGGCCTGCTGAGCGGGCTGGGCAGGAACCGATGGGACGGCTGCCGAGGCCGGCGCGGGTTCAACCAAACGCGGCTGCGTCGCGATCCGCGGGCCCGGACCCGTCCTTGGCGCCACGGCGGCCAGCAGCAAGGTGCAGCAGAGGGCGAACAAGCAGCGGCGCGCAAATGTCATAGTTTCTTCCCTGTTGGCAGCTTACTCTGCGAGAATCGAAGTTGCGGATGGTTTTGCCCAAGTATTCCAAGCCTATGCCAGATCATTCTTTCACCGCCGCCAGGCGGCCCGCCCCGATGCTCAGTCTTTGCGCTGTTCTTGCGGGTTTTGCTGTTGCGGCAGCTCTGCCAGCGGCAGCAGCCGCCCAGCAAGCCACGCCGGTACTCCTCGACGCGATGACCACCGAGCTCAATCGCGCCTTCACCTCGCTGGGTAAACAGGGCGACGACAAGCAGTTGCCTCCTTACTTCCTCAGTTACTCGGTCAGCGATGCGACTGCGGTAGCGATTCAAGCGCAGTTTGGGGCGCTTGTGACCAGTTCGCAAGCCCACGTCCGGGTGGCCGGCGTGCAGGTGCGCATCGGCGCGCCCAGCCTAGACAACACGCACGGAACCCATCGCGCCTCGGCGGTGACCACCACCGAGTTGCCGTTGAGCGACGACCGCGAAGCGCTGGCGCGGTCGCTCTGGAAGGCCACGAACACCGGATACGGAACGGCGCTCGATAACTACCTTCGCGTGAAGACCGAAGCCAAGGTGCGCGCCAAGGAAGAGGACTCCTCACCGGACTTCAGCCAGGAGAAGCCGCAGGTATTTCTCCGCAAGCCGGCGCCGCCCGTGGTGGTGGACCGCGCGGCCTGGGAGCAGCGCGTCAAGGCGCTCTCGCGCGTCTTCCGCGAATTCCCCGGCGTTTACCGCGGCAGGGTCATGCTCACGGCGCAGAACCAGACCGACTATTTCTCCTCGTCGGAGGGCTCCAGGCTGGTGCAGCCTTACATGCAGGCGCGGCTCGTCGTCTTTGCCATGACGCGCGCCGACGATGGCATGGACCTGTATCGCTACCAGACCTTCGAGGCCGAGACGGTGCAGGGTTTGCCCGCGCAGGCGGAGATGGAAGCGGCCGTGCGCGAACTGGGCAAAAGCCTGGAAGCGCTGCGCAAGGCTCCTCTGACCGAGCCTTACAACGGTCCGGCGATTCTCTCTGGCCGGGCCGCGGCGGTCTTCTTCCACGAGGTGCTGGGCCACCGGCTCGAGGGTCAGCGCCAGCGCGGCGACGATGAGGGCCAGACGTTCACAAAGCAGGTCGGCCAGGAGGTGTTGCCCACGTTTCTCTCGGTGGCCGACGATCCCACATTACCTAAATTTGGAGCGACCTGGCTGAATGGCCGGTACGATTATGACGACGAGGGCCAGAAGGCGCAGCGCGTGGAGTTGATTCAAGACGGCGTGCTCAAGAACTTCCTCATGTCGCGCATGCCGATTGCCAACTTCGGCGCATCCAACGGCCATGGGCGGGCGCAAACCGGCAAGATGCCCACCGGACGCCAGGGCAACCTCATTGTGACCTCGACCAAGACAGAGCCGGAGGCCGAGCTGCGCAAGCAGTTGATCGAGGAAGCCAAGAGGCAGGGCAAGCCCTACGGACTCTATTTTGAGGACATATCCTCGGGATTTACCTTGACCCAGCGCTATACGCCGCAGGTCTTTGAGGTCATTCCGCTGGTGGTTTGGCGGGTCTACGTCGATGGGCGGCCGGATGAGCTGGTCCGCGGCGTGAGCATTGTCGGAACACCGCTGGCGGCCATGAAGAGCATCATGGCCACGGGCGACAAGAGCGAGATATTCAACGGCGAGTGTGGCGCGGAGTCGGGCACGATTCCGGTCAGCGCGGTAGCTCCGGCGATGCTGATGAGCGCGATGGAAACGCAAAAGCAGGCGCAGGGCACGGCCAGGCCGCCGATCCTGCCGATTCCGGGAGCGGAAGCCGTAGCGCCCGCAAAGAAGGAGGCGCAATGAACCGTATTCGTCCGATTGCCGCATTGGCGGGAGCAGGATTTCTTGCGGCCGTTCTTGGCGCCGCCTGCCTGAGCGTGTCCGCGCAGACACCCGCCCAGCCTACCCGCGCCGACGCCGAAAAAGACCCTGTCCTCAAGGCCATGCTCACCGAGCTCGACCGCAGCGAGAGCCAACTCCAGTTGAAAGACTTCCAGAAGCCCTTCTTCATCCAGTACCGCATTGAAGAGATCGACAACTTCGAGACCAAGGCGGAGTTTGGAGCCACGACCAGCTCCCAGCGCGGCCACGGACGCTTGGCGCGCGTGACGGTGCGCGTGGGCGACTACCAGACCGACAGCTCCGGCGGCCGGGGCGACGGCGCGATTGAACTGGCCGCCCTCGACGACGACCCGATTGCGCTCCGCTCGGCGCTGTGGTGGGCAACCGATTCGGCATACAAGAGCGCGCTGGCGGCCTATGCGCAGAAGCAGGCCGCGTTGAAGCAAGTTCAAACACCGCCCCAGGCCGACGACTTCAGCAAGGAGAAGCCAACGATCTCTCTGGCCGAGCCGAGCCGGCTACAGGTCGACGAGGCCGCGTGGGAGGCCCGGATCGCGCGAGACAGCGGGCTTTACCGCACCGATCCAACCCTGAAGTCCGGCCAGCAGGACGTGCAGTCCTCGTCGGCCGCGTTTCATGCGCGTGCCACGACCACTTGGCTGGTATCGAGCGAGGGAACCATCGTGCGCAAGTCGGCGGCCGGCTGTGAAGAATCCTTCGATGCCGGCACTCAGGCGGCCGACGGCATGGCGATCAACTTGTCCCATGCCACCGTGGGCCTCACGCCCGCCGATTTGGACTCGCCCGATATCTTCGATAAAGAGATTCTGAAACTCTTCGCCAAGCTCGACGAGCTGCGCAAAGCGCCGCTGGTGGAAGAGGAGTATCACGGGCCGGTGCTGTTGAGTTCCGGCGCAGGCGCACATGCGATCCACGCCCTGCTGGCAAGCGGCCTCGCGGCCACGCGGCCCAAGCTGGGCACCGAAGCGCGCACCAACGGCCCGTTTGCGTCCAGCTACCATGCGCGCGTGCTGCCCGATTTTCTCGACGTCGTCGATGATCCCAGCCTGAAGAGTTACAACGGCAAGCCCCTGCTGGGCGCTTACGACGTGGACGACGAGGGCGTTCCCGCGCAAGCGGTGAACCTCGTAACCGCTGGCCGCCTGGAAAACTATCTGATCGGCCGCGAGCCGGTGCGCGACTTTCCCAGCTCCAACGGCCACGGACGCGCCGCAATTGCCGGAGCTCCCGCGCCCTCCATCGGGGTACTGAAGGTCACCGCAAAGGATGGGATCTCCGACGACGATCTGAACCTCAAACTGCTGGCGATGGCCAAGGACCGCGACTTGAAGAGTGTCTATTATGCGTCTACGCTGGGCGGAAAAATAGTGCCCCGGCTCCTCTATCGCGTCACCCCCGACGGCACCCCAGCCGGCAAGCGCGAACTGGTTCGCGGCGCGGAACTCGACGACCTCGACCAGCGCGCGCTGCGCTCCAGCGTCGAGGCTGCGGGCAAAGACCTCCACGTCGCCAACTATTTCGGCGATGTGCCGGAGTCGGTTCTGGCCCCGGCGCTGCTGATCGACGACGTGACCATCCGCCGCGCCAACAACAAGAACGACAAGCTCCCCTTCTATCCGCCGCCGGAATAGCTTTATCTGTCAATCTGACGCATATTGAGTAGTTATGGAGTTAGCGATGCCAGAAGCAGAATACACAGTTTTCAAGGCGCTCGACCCTTTCTTTAGAATTGTCGAACAAGGCCTGAGCGGATTCGTTGATGGCGAGCACTATTTTGACACCATAGCCGAGGACGCGCTGTTCGAATTCCGCTATGACTTTCCAGGATGGCCGCACTCGGTTCGCGGTCGCGCCAATCTAATGGCGCTCTATTCCGGGTATGGCAAAAACATCGTGCTCCACCGTGGCGATGCTCTTGTTGTGCATCCGTCGAAAGATGGTCGCGTCGTGACCATCGAATACGAAGTGCATGGAAAGATAGTTGCCACAGGCGCGCCTTACGACAACAGGTTCATCGCCGTGGTCACGATTGAGAACCGAAAGATCATACACTGGCGAGACTATATGGACTCTTTGGCTGCTTGGACGGCGTTGAATCGCGCTTCGTAGTCTGAGAATCCTGTTCTGTTGCGTATCTATCAGTCCAGCCGCGTCAAAAACGCCGCGCCCTCACTTGGCCGCAGCCGCCGGGCGATCTGCTCGGCTTGCTCCCGGTTGTCGCCCTGCGGACGGATGCGCACCCAGTAGCTGTCTTCGCCGGGAAACTCGATCACGTTCGCGCCGGGGTACTTGTTCACGAGTTGCGACTTGAGCTTTGTGGCCTTGTGGTGGCTGGTGAAGGCGCCGATCTGCACGCACCACCGGCCCCCGGTCGCGATGGGCTTGGGCGTGCGGTAAACCTCCACCCGCACCCGCGCCGAGCCAACCCGGTAGATGCCCGTGGCCTTGGCCGAGGCAATGGTGAGATCGATCAGCCTGTCTTCCACAAACGGCCCGCGATCCGTGATGCGCATGGCCGCCGATTGGCCCGTCTTCAAATTCGTCACAACGATCAGCGAACCCATAGGCAGCGTGCGATGAGCCGCCGTCAGGTCGTGGTTGTTGAAGACCTCGCCGTTTGCGGAGTGCCGGCCCTTCGCGGCGGTATACCAGGTGGCCAGCCCCTCCTCGGTCAGGATGGGCTTATGTTCCTTCACAAATTCGAGGTCGTCCGCGCTCACCCCGCCCGGCGGAGCCGGAGTCGGCGCGATGCGCGTTACAGATCGCGTCCCGGTCGAAGCCGAACTGGCCTGAGGCGGTGCCGCTTGCGGCGCGGGCAGCCTGGCTGCGGTTTGCTGATGCCCGCAGCCGGAGAGGATCAGCGTGGCCGCTGCCGCGTACACCGCAGCCACCACGGCCTGGTGCCGGTTGCCCAAAGTTCCACCGTGCCCCATCCTTGCTGTCATCCTGAGCGGAGCGAAGCGAAGTCGAAGAACCTGCTGTACGGCACTCTGTCGCAAGGGTGGGAAGCCGCGAACCTCAACTAGGCTCTCCATCAAGCGCGCGGTCCTTTATTCTGTTCAAAGCGGTCGGCCAATTCGCGCAGTTTATCGGAGACCGTGCGCAAGGCCGAGATCGATTCGCTGCGCACCTGCGGAATCACAGCCGCATTCACATAAGCCACGGCGTGGCGCAACTCCATCTCGATCAATTCGACAGCCTCTTCGATGCGGCTGCCCACGCCGCCAAACGGGGGACCGGGAGGAGGAGGAGGATACGAACCCATGGCAAATCACCTCGCGCGGAATAGCTCCGCCAACTGCTCTTCTCCTCAGTCTGCGATGCGCGCCGCCCTGCGTCAATCGCCTTGAGCCACGAGGTGCCGCAATGGTCAATACGGGAACCCGATTCCAGGCAATCGGGCGCCCGGCAATTCTTGCCTTCGCATGTGACATTTCACAGAAGAACGGCGTCAGAATGAAATGACCCCTCAGAACGGCGGTTCCGCGATGCGCAGGTCTCACGGCCAATGGATTCGGCGGCAAGCCGCCACGGCGCTGCTTGCCGCGGCGCTGCTCATTTTCGCAACTCCCGTCTGGGCCAGCCAGGCGGCCAACCCCGCGCCCCTGTTGCCGGATGCGCCCCAACCCCAGCCTCCCGCTCCCTCGCTTGCAGTGGCCGCCGCGCCCTGCCCGGCTGCGAACACCGCCAAGCCCTCATCCCCTGCCGCAACCCCTCCTGCCGCTGCCAATGCCTCACAAAAACCCGCCGCCCCGTCGGTTGCGCAACCCGCTCCCTGCCCTTCTCCTCCGCCAAAGAACTGGTTTGAGCGCTTTCTGACCGGCCCGGAGGTGAAGCCGATGACGCCCCGCGAGAAGGCTCATCTGGCGGCGCGCAACGTTGTCGATCCCTTCAACGGCCTCACCATTCTTGCCAGCTCCGCCATCTCGGTCGGCGCCGACTCGCACTCCCCCTACGGCCCTGGAATGGCTGGCTTCGGCCGCAACGTGGGCGTCAGCTATACCCAGGACATCACCGGCGAGTTCTTCGGCACCTTTCTCATTCCCTCCATCGCCCGCCAGGACCCGCACTACCATCGGATGCCCAACGGCTCGATCCCCCGCCGCATCGAGCACGCCATCGTTCAAGTCGTTTGGACCCAGGGCGACAACGGCCGCGGCATGGTGAACTACGCCAGCCTGGTCGGCTCCGCCATCGACGACGAGATCGGCAATCTCTACATCCCTGGCCGCCAGACCAATCTGCCCGCCAGCGCCGAGCGCTACTCGATCGGTCTCGGCATCGCGCCCACCGACAACTTCATCACCGAATTCCTGCCCGACGTAGCCCGCCGCATCCACGTCCGCGTAGTCCTGATCCAGCGCATTATCGACCAGGTCGCCAAGACGCCCGCAACTCAGTAGCTCGTCATGGGGATCGAATAGGCGGCCCACAGTTTCACAATTTCACGGTTTCACGGCACTGTGAAACTGTGAGGTGGATGGGTTTTATTTTGAATTATTTAGAGGGCGCTCCACAGTTCCGCGGATTCACAGGTTGCGTGGTTCTGTGAGGGGGACTATTGTAAGTATTTGATTTTGGATAGGTTAACGATGGCTCCACAGATTCACAGTCAAAAACGAGAAAAAAAACGAAGCCGGGAGTGGATAATTTGCTGGTATCCAGCAGATTCCGCTGAGGTTGTGGAGGATTTGTGGCTCTCGCTGACGGTTCGGCGGGGCGGGTTTTGGCCGGGTTGCGCATGGGCTCCTCTCGGAGAGCAGGGGTTAGGGGTTAGGGATCAGGGGTTAGTAAAACCCGCGTCCATTGACTGCTTCTATTGTCCGCCAACTGACCATAATTATCTGCAAACATCTTTCGACTCCCCTCAAGGCAGGCTCTGGCGAAATATGCGAGCGGAATTGCGGCGGTCGTGGCTCGAATAGACATCATTCGATGCTATGATTGAGTGCATGGAGGAGCTATGAGAACCACATTGGCGCTCGATGACGAACTGGTAAGCACCGCGCAGGAACTGACGGGTGTCATGGAAAAGACCGCCCTGGTCCGCGCCGGCCTTACGGCGCTGATCGAGCGGGAGAGCGCCCGCAGATTGGCGGCGCTGGGCGGGTCGGCCCCTGGTTTCCCTCAAATACCGCGCCGGAGGATAAGCGAAGATGATCCTCGCCGACACAACGATCTGGATTGACCATCTTAACCGTGGCGATGCGGAGTTGCAGCGGCGGCTGCGCGGCGAGGAGATTCTCATGCACCCGTTCGTAGCCGGCGAGTTGGCGCTAGGGCCTTTGCCGGATCGGAGAAAGACGATCCTGTACCTGGACAGTTTGCCCCGCGCTCGGGTGGCTCGACAAAGCGAAGTCCGGCACATGATTGAAATGCAGGCTCTGCATAACCGGTGCATCGGCCTGATCGACGCGCATCTGGTTGCCGCCGTCCTGCTCAATCCGGGTACGGAGTTGTGGACGCGAGACGGCAGCCTCCGCAAGATAGCCGCTCGCCTGAAGATTGACGCCGATCTCCCTTAGCGGCCTGTGGTGAAAGTCGAAAATGCAGAAAACCATCCCTCAGTGGCTAAAGCCCATTTTTATTTTGAACCACTTACGGCACGACTAAAGTCGTGCCCTTTCAAAAAAAGACTTTCACCACAGGCTGTTAGCGGCATCGGGGGCCCTCCGTACAAATCGAAAAATGCCCCAAAACCTGAGAGATGATTCTACCCATGCGACCAGTTCATGGCAGGTTGTGGGACATTCGCGATAAGGCGCGTGTGCCGGTACTGAATCCTTGAGATGGTCCGATTGAGGTTCGTGGTCTCCCGCCCTTGCGGTAGAAAAAGGCGCAAGAATGGGGCACCCGGCTGATGGCGATTCTTCAGGGCTGATGAGCGGGCCACCTGCCCAATGTGGGTCTTCCATCTCCGGTCCCCAAAAGCGAGGGACCGCGAGCACCCTCAGCGTGCTCTTGAAATCTCACCGGGACCGGGGCCACCCGCCCCATGGGATGTATTAGAATCGTTCAAACTTCCCAATTGGGAGAGAAGCTTTGGACTATGAATCGGGAAAATCGAAGCTCGCTGAGTTGGCTGACAGAGAGCGTGGGCTGGAGCGGGCTAGAAATGAGGCGACGACTCGGCTTCAAATAATTGACGAGATCCTGTTTGCCTGTCTCGGATGGGATAGGCGCGCCTGTTTCACTGAAATACGGATTGACGGCAAGATAACGGATTACGAACTTGGCGACCCGATTAGATATTGCATCTGGGAGGCTAAGCGTGAGGGGAAGACCTTCAGCCTTCCGGCCGGTACGACGAGTGGGATCGTTTCGCTCGCGACGCTTCGAGACGGCAATCAAGAACTCGATGAGGCAATAAAGCAGGTAACGGACTACTGTAGCCAGCGTGGAGTCGGAGTTGGCGTGGTATGCAACGGACACCAATTAGTGGCATTCCTGGCGAGTCGTCAAGATGGTGTTCCGCCACTCTCTGGGAGAGCACTCGCGTTTACGAGCCTTGACGAAATGTTATCTCGATTCCGGATATTTTGGGATAACCTATCCTTCCCTGGTGTCCAGCTCAGAAACTTACATAAGCTCCTCCAAACGGACTCCACCAAACAGCCGCCCGATAAGATTTCCTCCCGCAAGGGTGGTTCGCGCGATATTGCATCCCGAGATTCGTTTCAGACGCACCTTAAACTACTGGCGGATCTCGTGATCGCTGATCTGGCGGACCTTCCGGAACAGGAAGAGACATTTCTTCGAGCGTGCTATTCGCCAAGCGGGGCGCTTTCACAATATGCGCTTACCAGCAAGGACGTCATTCAATCGAGGTACCCGGTCGGACAGCAGCGAGAGCTCAATCTCGACGTGGTGGAGCCTGTTTCCGATAAGCCGGGAGATTTGAATAATCAGTTTCGAGACGACTTTCTTGAGAGAGCATTGAACGCACGCCCAATCATCCTTCTCGGGGATGTTGGGGTGGGCAAAACCATCTTCTTGCGCTATTTCCTCCAGATTGAGGCAAAGAACGATCTCACGGACGCCATTGTGTTCTATGTGGATTTTGGCAAAGAGCCCGCACTGGTTACGGACCTCAATCAATTTGTGCTCATGAAGTGTGAGGAGACTCTTCTTAAAGATTATTCCATTGACATTGAAGGGGATGGATTCGTTCGCGGAGTTTACCATGGGGATCTTTTGAGATTTGAGAAGGGCACATGGGGAAAGCTCAAAGATACCGATGCGCACCAATTCCTTCTTAAAGAAATCGAGTTTCTGGAACAGAAGAGGAACTCGCGTGAGGCCCATCTCAAGCACTGCCTCGAGCACATTTCAAAAGGGCAAGAAAGAAGGATCGTTGTCGTGCTCGACAACATAGATCAGCGCCCTCCAGAGTTCCAAGAATCCGTGTTCCTGATCGGCCAGGGCCTCGCGTCAGCTTGGCCCGCAAGCGTCTTTCTTGCTCTTCGTCCGAGCACCACTGCTGTCCGGTTAGATGTCGAATAGATTCAGTTGGTTAGAATAATCCGGTTGGTCAGTTCTGTGGAGATAAGGCTGAAGGGCGCATGAAATCTCGGTTTTCTCGAAGATCGA
>Ga0187847_10002361_pt1 | contig 15319 bp, 13 predicted proteins | sample June2016WEW_4_10_FD_132458 | JGI IMG/M metagenome (GOLD analysis project Ga0187847, IMG submission 132458) | Peatland microbial communities from SPRUCE experiment site at the Marcell Experimental Forest, Minnesota, USA - June2016WEW_4_10 | ecosystem: Environmental > Terrestrial > Soil >...
GATTCAGCAGCATCTGCTCGACGCGCCGTTGATCGCTGATGAAAGTGTCGGGCAGATTTTTGAGGTCGACCGACAAAGCCAGACTCTTTTTTTCCAGCATCGGCGTGATCGATGCGACAACGCGCTCGATCGAGGCCTTGATGTCGAACGCCTTGAAATGGACCTCCAGCTCCCCTGCCTCGATCTTTGAGATATCGAGAACATCATTGATCAGGGCAAGCAGGTGACGGGCGCTGCCGCGCACCATGCCAAGCTGCTTGTTCTGTTCGGGGTTAAGTTCGCCGGCCAGCCCCTGCAGCATGATTCCGGAGAAGCCAATGATGGAATTGAGCGGAGTCCGCAATTCGTGCGACATCGTCGCCAGAAAGGCGGACTTGGTTCGATCGGCCGCTTTGGCCTGCGCCAGTGCGATCTGCAGGTCGGCGGTACGCTCGGCGACTTTTCTTTCCAGGCTTTCGTTCAATTCACGCAAGGCCTCTTCGACACGCTTGCGCTCCGAAATGTCGATGCCGACGCCGACCAGACACGTCCTGCCTTCAAAAATAATACGACGGCCGGTAAAAAAATACGGCGTTGTCCGGCCGCTCTTTGCCAGCAGGGGCGCTTCGACGGACGCTTCGCCGTTCTCGAAAACCTCCTTTATCCTTGCCGACAACACAGCCCTGTCGGAATCGCGGAAGAATTCGACGGGCCGCATCCGCTCGATCTCGTGGGCGGAATAGCCGGTGACAATTTCGAAATTATGATTCCACCGCAGGAACTGGCCGTGCTCGTCGTACAGATAGAGGACGCCGGCCATGCTTTCGATGATCGTGTCGGAGAAAGATCTCTCGCTTCTGGCAATGACCTCTATTCTTCGACGCTCGTCTTCGCGGGCAAAATTATCCAGTCCAAATGAGATATCGCCCGCGGCCTCCTTGAGCAAATCGGTCTCCTCGGCCTGGAAAAAATTGGTCTCATCCGCGTTGACGATGAGTACCCCGCAGACTTTGCCAGCCTCCTTGATCGGAAACGCAGCGGATGATCGAAAACCGCGCCGCGTTGCCTCTGCCAGCCACGGCCGCATGTCCGGGTCGAGAGAAAAATCCTGGCTTACATGAGGCTTATCCTCACGAAATGCCTTGCCTGAGGGACCGCGCCCCTCTGCGCGGCCATCGGCACCATAGACTTCGATCGAGTGAACGTAGCCGTTGTCGTCGCCGGAGATCGCCACCGGAACCAGCCTGGCGGTTTTGGGATCGAAACAGGCGATCCACGCCAATCGGAAGGACCCCTTGTTGACCAGCGCGTCACAGACCCGGGCAAACAAGGCTTCGCGGCTCGCCGTCGATACGATGGCCTGATTGATCTGGCTGAGCACGGCATAGAGCCGCGAGATCCGCTCGACCTCCCGGGTTCGCTTCTTTATCAACGTAATGTCCCGAACAATTTTCGACGCGCCGGTAATCCGGCCGCGGTCGTCCCGGATCGGCGATACGGCAAGCGAGACGTCGATCAGCCTGCCCTCTTTCGTCTTTCTCACCGTTTCCAGGGGATCGACGCGCTCGCCACGCCGCAGCTTGTCCCAAATGATCTGTTCTTCGTTCTGCCTGCCCTTTGGGATCATTCGGACAATCGGAGTCCCGACAATTTCGTCGGCGCGATAGCCGAAAATATTTCGTGCGCCTGCGTTCCAGCTGGTGACTGTGCCGTTCAGATCCTGACCAACAATCGCGTCAAAGGACGAATCGACGATAGCGGCGAGAAGCTCGCGGGAAGTCTGGACCCGGCCGATCTCGCGAAAGATGCTCAACAGCGAGCCGTCGGGTAACCCAACCGGCATAGCCTCGACGGGGAAAACCGAACCGTCGCTGCGGCGAAACTGCCGCTCCTGGCAACCGGCGGCCGCGCCCGTGATCGCGGTCAACGCGGGCGCGCTATGCCGCGCGTCAGCCTGCACAACGACATCCGAGACGCCGATCTGGTTCAGTTCGTCGCGGGAATACCCAAGCATCTGGCAGGCGCACGGGTTGGCGTCGATAAAATGGCCCCCTGAATCGACCAGCAGGACGCCAATTTCGACATGCTCGAAGAGATTGCCCAAGCATACATCGCTGGCATTTCCCTGCGCTTGTAACTCGTGCTCTTTGAAATCAGGCATTCGAGACAGCCGAAGGACTCACCAGCGCGCCAGCAACCATAGCCCTGCCCCGCACTGGATGGAAGCGCGATAGCAAGCGGGCACTGGAGAAAGTGCCGCGTTATCGGCGATACGGACCGGCGTTGAAACAGAGCCGCAGTGAAAAGCAACCGAAACCACATGCCGGAAATTCCACGCTCGATCGGGCCCGGCACATCGAACCGTCACACCGCATTCGCCAGGTGAAGGGCTTTCAGCAGGATAGCGGCCTTCTCGGTTCCGATTCCAAATTCGTTGATCAGGACCGCCAGCGCCTTGGCGGTGTCCGGAACGGATGATGCGGGGCCGAGGATGCAGGCTTTGCTGCCGGCATCCTGCGCGGTCGATGGCGCCGCGCTGGTCTGCGCGAAGTCGATCATCGCACAATAGCAGATCACGTGATGGTCGCAGAGCAGGTCGAGCTTGACGCCGGCTTGCGCGCTCGATGGCTGCAGCACCGTCGCCCTCGAAAGCGTGGTATATCCGATGCCGGTCGGAACGTGCGGAACGAGATCGAGAATGTAATTGAAGAGATCGTATTGCTGGACGTTCCGGTCAAAAATACCGGCCCAGACCGCATCGCCGGTTCGCGGCGAGGCAAACAGATACGCCGTCGTGGTTGGGCCCAATCGTTCGGCGAGGTCTTCCACATAGAAGGTGGCCAGCGCGCTGCCGAGGCTGTGCCCCGTGACCACAATCGTGCCATTGCCGACCAGCTTCTCCACCCCTTCGGCGGCATTCTGGAATGTGGTGGTGCCTGTCGCCGGATCGGCAAGGCTCATGGTTTGATAGATGCTCCAGAAGCCCTGTTCGACGCGCGCCGCGGGATAGCGGGGATGCGGGATCGGGACGAACTCGGCGTCAATGACCCATTCGATCATTCCCTCGGTGCCCCGGATCGCGGCGACGTAGGCATTCGGGGTCGCCAGGTTTTGGGCCACGAAGCCGTAGAACACGCGCTTGCCGTGATCGACGCCGAGCTTGCGGTTCGATGCTCCCGGTGTCGGGATCAGCGCGTCCTGCGCCGTCAGATAGCCAATGATCTTCCAGCCGTCCGCAGCGATCCTCGCATCCGCCGGGGGATTCAACGTGCCGGGCGCAGCGCCGTACATATCCTCCGCGTACATCGCGAGCAGTCCGAATTGAACGGCAGTAGACATGTTGCTTCTCCTCCAAAAAGCACAGCAGGAAGCCGGCGATCTCGAGTGGCTTCACTGCAGAGCCAGCTTCGCAGAGCCGGCTTCGCAGAGCTAGCTTCGAACGTCAGACCTAGGCTATCTTGGTTGAATTGTCTGGATTTTACAACTCCAGGCACAGGGGTTCTGTGGACACAGCCGGGCGGAAGAGAGGAGCCGCTTTTGGTTGCCGAAGACATCCTTGTCACCGGAGCAGCCGGTTCCTGCTCGCGCGCCACCTGGTCCGGATTTCGTCCGACGGCGGATGATGCATCCGAACCGTCGCTCGACAGGGTGCTTCATCGCGCGCAGGAATACGCCAACTTGCCCGTATTTTTACGGACTATTTGATCGCAACACATGGTTCGGGATCCGATGTAACTAACGGGCCGTTGGCTTCTTGCCGTGCCACCGAATGCAGTTCACCGATTCGCAAGAATAGTAGTGTCTGCTGTTGGCGCGATGGCCATTTCCGCGACAGCTTCTGCGATCGTCCCCGACGAGTCTTCGAGACATCCGAGCGGCCAGGATTCGGCTGCCCGGTCCGACCTCGCGGCCGGCTTGGCGCTGAACGCGTTCATGAGCATGAACCGGGCGGTTGCGATCTTCGGACCCGACGGCAAGCTGCTGATGCCGAACCTGGTGTTCGACAAATTGTTCGGCGACACCGACATGCTCGAGCGCATCAACCGCGACGCCAGCGCCAACAATGGCAAGACCGATCGCCAGATCACCCTTTCGGATGGCCGCGCGTTCTGGGTCGAGACCATTCCGATGGACGGCGGGTGGCTGGTCAGCGCCTACAACATGACCGAACGATCAGCCAAGGCGCGCATCGACACCGTGACCAAGCTCGGCAACCGCTTGATGTTCCACGAGCAGCTCACGGAACTGTTGACCGATCCGGACCGCGCGATCGAACGATCGGCCGTTCTGATAATTGACCTTGCCCGCTTCAAGGCCATCAACCAATCGCTCGGGCGCAACATCGGCGATGGGCTGCTGCTGCTGGCGGCGGACCGGATCCGGTCCGCGCTCGGACGCGGCGATATCGCGGCCCGGCTGGAGGGCGACAAGTTCGGCATCATCCAGGTCGATCAAGCGCAGCCGCAATCGGCGGCCGCGCTGGCGGACCATCTGCTCGATCTGATCGGCCAACCCTGTCTGGTGGAGGGTCACTTGATCGATATCGCGGCGAGCGCGGGCATCGTCCCGTTCCCGGCCGGCGCGACCGACTGCCAGCTTCTGTTGAGGAACGCGGATCTCGCTTTGCATCGCGCCAAGAGCGACGGACACGGAACCTATCGCTTCTTCGAACCGGCGATGGATGCGAGAATGCAGTACCGCCGCAATCTCGAGATCGATCTGCGCCGCGCGCTGGCGCTGCGGGAATTCGCGCTGGTCTATCAGCCGCAATTCAATCTGCGACTGAACCGGGTCACCGGATTTGAAGCCCTGATCCGCTGGCATAGCCCGGCGCGGGGAATGGTGTCCCCGCTGGAATTTATTCCGGTCGCGGAAGATACCGGCATCATCAACTCGATCGGAGAATGGGTGCTTCGGACCGCCTGCCAGGAGGCAGCCGCCTGGCCCGATGCCCACAACCTCTCCGTCAATGTTTCGGCGATCCAGTTCAAGAGCCCCAATCTGGTCCACGCGATCATGTCGGCGCTGCGGGACAGCGGCCTCGATCCGCAGCGTCTGGAACTTGAGATCACCGAAAGCGTGATGCTCGATGCCGGCGGCCCCGCGCTGGTGATCCTGCGGGATCTTCGCAACATCGGCGTGCGCGTCGCACTCGATGATTTCGGCATCGGATATTCGTCGCTGGGCTATCTGCGCAGCTTTCCATTCGACCGGATCAAGATCGATCAATCCTTTATTCGCGGCGCCTCCAACGACGCCGTCGGCCGGGCTGTCGTCCGCGCGGTTGCCACGCTCGGTCAAAGCCTCGGCATGGCGACGGTCGCCGAAGGCGTCGAAACCGAGGAGCAGCTGGCCCGCATCGCCGCCGACGGCTGCACCGATGTCCAGGGCTATTTGATCAGCCAGCCGATGCCGCCGGAACACATCGAAAGCTTTTTGCGGCCGCGAAACCAAAACAGCTTACGCCTTCGGCCCGGCAGCCTGGCTGCGCTCGAGCAGCGGGTTGGGCTGCTGTAGCGCCTTTCGCTTCAACCGGCAGAATTACTCGGACCGCGTCGCCATGTAGGCTGCCATCCCAAGGATCAGCACAATGAATGTCGGCCGCAGCATGCGTTCCGGCAGGCGGTTGGCGACACGGGCGCCGACGGCCGTGGCGATCCAAAGTCCACCAATGACGCCGGCGATCGACCACCAGGGAAGCACCCATCCCTGCGCCAGATAGACGGCGGCGGCGGGTATCGTGAGCGGAAGCAGGGTCAGGATCAGGCTCATCGCCTGCGCGCGGTGTTGTCCGAGTTGCAGTAACGTTGTCGATAGAGCTGTCACGGCGAGGCCGCCGCCAATTCCCAGAACACCCGACGACAGACCCGCCGCGGCACCGATGGCGGCCAGCGCCACCCCATGCGGCGCCGCCGGTTCCTCCATCATCGACAAAGGCGGCCGCGGGCTGCGCAACGCCGCGATTATCGCAAGGATCAGGAGATAACCGACAAACGACCATCGCAGGGCGTGATCGGACAAGCCGCCCGCCGTGATGGCCCCAAACGCGCCGCCGACAAGGAAGCCTGCGGAAAGCAACACCACCCATGCGACCGGAACGGCCTGCCCCCGCCGCCTGTATTCCGAAACGCCGCCGAGGCCGGTTGGTGGAATCTGGGCCACCAGCGATATTCCCTGCGCAACGTGCTGATCGACATCAAGCGTGATGCAGACGGCCGGCACCAGGATTCCGCCGGGGCTCACACCGAGCAGACCGGAGACGAAGCCGGCTATCGCGCCGGCGCCGCTGCCCTTGAGCACCGCAAGCAGATTGGCGAGATTCACCCACGCCGACATCGTCAGTGCCCGGCCGTGCAGAACGCCAATGTCGTTCCGGCCGCAGGCGCGGCTGCGGTGCCGGAGCACAAACGGCTCTCGGCATTGATCGGGTTGACGGCGTCGGCTTTTCCCATATAAAAAGAATGTTCGTTTTTTTTGATTTCGGCAACCCCTCATTCGGCAACCCCTTAAAAAGGTGAGAGCCGGACCGGATATCCGGCAGGGGTGATGGCGTCTCTCAGGGGGCGAGCGGAATACAATGCCCAAGGTCAAACCGGAGACATCGAAGGCGCGGCGCGACGAAATTCTCGAAGCGGCCGAAACCTGTTTCGCACGCCAGGGCTTCCATCAGACCACGATCCGGGACGTCATCCGCGAATCCGGACTGAGCGCCGGCTGCATCTACGGCTATTTTTCCACCAAGGACGATCTGATCCGGGCCATGGGTGAGCGGCGGCACACGCGCGACGCCGCGCTGCTGTCGCCACGCGACAAGTCGGCGAACCCGATCACGATCCTCCGCGCGATCGGCCGGGAATTCCTCACAGATTTGCAGAAGGAAGATGGACTTCGAACCCGCAGGGTGGCGTTGCAACTCTGGGCGGAAGCGCTCCGCGACGACAAGATCAAAGCCCAGGTCACCGACGGCATTCACGTTCCGATCTCGGCGATCATCGAATTATTGCGACGGGCTCAGCGCCTGGGCCTGGTCGACAAAAAGGTCGATCCACCTGGTGTTGCGCGCATGATGGTTTCCGTGTTTCAGGGCTATGTGCTGCAGCGCCTATGGGGCGAGCCGTTCAAGGCGACCGCGGCCCTTGAAGGGTTTGACCTCCTGCTTCGCGGTCTCGCGCCCGCGCCACGCTGAAATTTGCCGGAGAACTCAAGCGTTCATCTAATTCTCGTACACCAGCCGCGCCCTGATCGTGCCGTCGAGCGCGCGAATATCGTCGAGAAGTCCGCGGCTGTCATGTCCGGTCAGGTCCGCGTCGAGCACGACGTAGCCGACCTCGCGATCGGTCTCCAGATATTGCGCGATGATATTGATGTCGCGCTGCAGGAATATCTCGTTCAGCCTTCGCAGCATGCCCGGCACATTGCGGTGAACGTGGCTGAAGCGGGCGCCGGTGGCGCGCGCCTGCAACTGGACCTGCGGAAAATTGACCGCGCCCATGGTCGAACCGGTGCTGAAGTAATCCAGCATTTTCCGCGCCACTTCGCGGCCGATTCGATCCTGCGCCTCCTCGGTCGAGCCGCCGATATGCGGGGTCAGGATCACATTGTTCAGGCCTTGCAGCGGCGTATGAAAGCGATCCGCATTCGAGGACGGCTCGACCGGGAAAACATCGAGCGCGGCTCCCGCCAGATGACCGTCGGCAAGCGCTTTCGCCAGCGCCTCGAGATCGACCACCGTGCCGCGGCTGTTGTTGATCAGGTACGAGCCCGGCCGCATCAACCGCAGTTCGGCGTCTCCGATCATGCCCGAGGTGGCCGGCGTCTCCGGCACATGCAGGCTGACGATGTCGCTCTGGGCCAGCAAATCCGTGAGACTCTCGACCGGCTCGGTATTGCCGTGGCGCAGCTTGTCGGTCTGGTCGAAGAAAATCACCTTCATGCCCATCGCTTCGGCGAGCGTCGACAGCTGCGAGCCGATATTGCCGTAGCCGACGATACCCAGCGTGCGGCCTCGCACCTCATGGCTGTCGGTCGCCGACTTGTCCCACGCACCCTGGTGAGCCGCCACCGAACGGGGAAAGATGCGCCGCAGCAGCATCACGATTTCGCCGATCACCAGCTCCGCCACGCTGCGGGTATTCGAGAACGGCGCGTTGAAGACGGGAATGCCGCGCTTGCGGGCCGCGTCCAGATCGACCTGGTTGGTGCCGACGCTGAAACATCCCACCACGGTCAGGCGGTCGGCATCGGAAAAAACATCCGAAGTCAATTGGGTTCGCGAACGAATGCCCAAGAGGTCGACACCCCGGATCGCCTCGCGCAGCGCGTCACCCTCGAGAGCCTTGGGCAATCGTTCGACACTGAGATATTTCGAATTCGAGAACAATTCGACGGCGCTGTCATTCACGCCCTCCAGAAGAAGGGCCTTGCCCCTCTGATCGGGCTGTGAAGGATAAATCGGCATGTCATCTCCATGGACCGGCTATGCGGGGCTGCTCCCTGCCAGGGATGATCTATGCAGCCGCGGCTCGAATGGAAATGGTTTTTTACACCGTGTCTCCCCTGATTCGGGAATCCGCTTTCGAATGGCGGCGGAGCGGTCTTATCCCGCCAACCGCAGGCCACCGTCGCAGACGATGATATGCCCGCTCATGAAACTGTCGCAGATCAGGAACGCGATCGCCTGGGCGACATCCGCGGGCTGACCGACACGCCCGACCGGGGTCTTGCCGGCGAAGTCGTCGAAAACCGGCGTCTTTGCGTCTTGCGGCAGAAAATCCCACCATGGCGTATCGATCACTCCCGGAGAAACGCCGTTGACCCGGCGCGGCCGCAGTTCGGCGGCGAGGATCGGCACCAGGGCGGCCACCGCCGCGTTCGCGGCGCCGATGCCGGCGGTGCCCGGCATCGCGGCGTGGGCGCTCACTGCCGAGACGAAAATGATGCTGCCGTCATCGCGCAGGAACGGCAACGCAGCCTGGGCGCAGGCAAAATGCGGAAACACCTTTTCCTCGAAGCCCTGGCGTACGTCTGCGACGCTGACGGAAGCAAAGGGACCTACGCCCTTGCCGCTGCCGAGCGCGAGCACGAGATGATCGAAGCTGCCGATACGCTCAAAAGCCCCTCGCACATTGTCGGCATCCCTCGCGTCCACGGCGATGGCGGCGACCTTGCCGCCGAGCGAATCCTTGGCCGCCTTCAGCCGCTGCGCGTCGCGGCCCATGATGGTCACGGCATGGCCGAGAGCGAGAAGGGTGCGGGCCGTTTCGAGACCGATGCCGGACGAACCGCCGACGATAACCGCATGTTGAGACGTCATGATGTGCATGTCCTTGTGTTGCGTGGGGAAGAGATGTCGCGGAGACGACGCTTTGCAGGAACCAGGTCTGGTCGGGATCAACTGACGGCTGGCTTTTCCGGCGTGAGGTCAGCCCACCCGGCCAATTCGCAACTCAGCCTGCGCAGGCGTGCGCGGGCGTCAAAATTGTAGGCCTGCCGGTTGGGACTGGACGGATGCAGCCCCTCGAAATAGAGCCCGGTCTTGCCCTCCATCTGCGGGGCCGCCGCCAGCTGGAGGATCGCGTCCGCACCCTCTTCAACGGTGCTGATCGGCGAAATGCCGTCATTGCGCACCATGGTGGTGTCCATATAGGTCGCCGGGTGCACGCAATTCGCCGTTACGCCTGAGGTTTCGAGCTCTTGTGCGAGATCGAACGTCAACATGATCTGCGCCAGTTTACTCTGGCAGTAGGCGCGCGCGCCGCTATAGGCCCGGCTCAGCATCACATTGTCGAAGTCGAGCGGCTGCTGACCGATCGATGTCACGTTGACGATCCGGGCGGGACGGCTCGCGACCATCATCGGCAACAGCAGGCGCGTGAGCAGAAAGCCGGCGAGATAATTCACGGCGAATCGCAGTTCATAACCCTCCGCACTGGTTTGACGACCGCCTCCGACGCCGATCCCGGCATTGTTGATGAGGATATCGAGCCGCCCGCAATCCTGCCGGACCGCGGCCGCCAGGGCGCGCACATCGGAAAGCGACGACAAGTCCGCGTGGTAAAATCTCGCCGTTCCGCCCGCAGCCCGTATTTCTGCGATGAGCTGTTCGGCCCGCTGACGGTTGCGGCCATGGACCAGGACGTTGGCCCCCAACGCGGCCAGTCTTGACGCCACGCGCCGGCCCACGCCATCCGTCGAACCGGTAATCAAAATTGTCTTGTCACGCATCGACATTCGCAAGCCTTCCGTTTGATGTCGGCGTTGTTGTGCGCGCTGTTTCGGCGTACAAACAGTTCTGGTGCTATCCTGGTATTGATACTGCTATGATGAGGGTCGGGAATTGGAGTCACAGGCCAAACAATCGCAGGCCAAACTCAATGCCCGCCGCCGGGAGTTCGGAAGCTTTCTGCGCTCGCGGCGCGAGCGGCTGGTGCCGGCCGATGTCGGCCTGGCCGACGGCTTTCGACGCCGGACGCAGGGGCTGCGCCGCGAAGAGGTGGCGCTACTCGCCGGCATCGGCACCACCTGGTACACGTGGCTGGAACAAGGACGGGCGGTGCGGGCTTCAGCCGAAGTGCTGTCCGCCATCGCGGCTGCGCTGCGCCTCGACCAGGCTGAAAAGCGGCATCTGTTCGTTCTGAACGGCCAGCCGCTGCCGGATCCGCCGCCGGCCGGGCCCGAACAGGTCGAAGAACCGCTTCGGCGCATGCTTGAGAGTCTGGTCGGGCAGCCCGCCTACGTACTTGGACGGCGCTGGGATGTGCTGGCCTGGAATCACGCCGCAAAGATCCTGTTCGGCGATTATTCGCGGCTGCAGGGCGACGAACGCAACATCATGCATATGGTCTTTGCCAACAAGCGGCATCGATCCCTGCTGGTCGACTGGAACGCGCTCGCCGTTACTTCATTGGCGATGTTTCGCGCCGACAGCGCGCGCTACGCCGGCGATCCGGATTTCGAGCGCCTGATCGAGACCCTGACCCGCTCAAGCCTGGAGTTTCGGCGATGGTGGCCGAAGCATGAGGTCCAGCGATCGCTGTCCAGTAAAAAGCGAATCGAACATCCCGTCGGTGGCCGCATGGTATTCGAATATACCAGCTTCTCCGTCACCGATCATGCGGACATGAAGCTCGTGGTCTATACACCGCTCGATCAGGAGAGGACGGCCGAGAAACTGCAACGGTTGCTTAAGCCGGTTCGTCCCAACCGTTTGGGTTCGCGACCGGCTCCGCCACCGGCCTCATTGCGCTAGGCTCCAAAACATCGATCACGCCGGCCGAAAATTTTGTTGGCCTTTACCAGCGCCATCCCCAGCCGCGATAGCCCCAGCCGTATCCGTAATAAGGTCCATAGCCGTAGCCATACAGCCGATAGTAAACCGGCGGACCGACGACATAGCGCGGACCATAGACCGGCGGGCCGTCCTCTTCGACGATTTCTTCTCCGCCCGCCGGCCCGCGCGGCGGCGGCCTGCGCGCCATGCCGAGATTCTGCGCGAAGGCGAAGCCGTCCTTTCCGTTCGACGAGGTCTCGCACCATCCATTGGTGCATTTGCCGACCTCGACCGTGGTGCCCTTCGGAAGGAGGGTCAGAACCTCACTGTCCAAACCGGGCGATTTACGCAGGTTAGTCTCCGCGGTGAGGGTGACCGGCTTGGCGGTCGCGCCAACCGCTGACACGAGGGTGACGATGGCGGCCGATGCCGCGATCCGTACAAAGCTCATGGCTGTCCTCTTGTTTCCTTACTCTCGCGCCGCCCGCCCGGAGGTATTTAACTCCAGCCACGCCCCCGTATTCAATATCCCGTATTGAAAAAACCTTTGGCGTGTTACCGGATTTTAACTTGATCGCGGACGCGCGCGCGCCGCAGCGGCGCGTTCGGCCGCGCTCAAATCTGCGCGGCGACCTTTTCCAGACCGATCAGGCGGGCCAGCATGCGCACTTCACGCTTCTGGTCCTCGCGCAGCTGAAACAACAGCGGCATCGCGGCCGATTTCAGTTGCTGGACTTCCTCGGCTTCAGGGTCGATCGGCGCGCCGGCCGCGTTCGGATCGGCCTGCCGTGTGGCGTGAATCTTCCGGGCCACGGCGCGCAACGCGTTTTCCACCGCCGGCCAATAGGATTCCTGCGTGGAAGACAGCTTGAGGCGCTCCTTGATGCCGGCGATCTGCGCGTCGCTGAGCAGCGCGTAGGATTTTTGCGGCGCCGGCTTGCCGACCAGTTTCGGCTTTGGCATCGCCGCCGGGTCTGTGGTCTTCGGCGCCTCGATGTCGGCGGGAGCGCTCGGCGCAAAAGCCTGCCGCAGTTGCTCGCCCGAGGTAACGTCTCTTGTCGCGTCGGTCGAGGACGGTTCGAACGAGGCCAGCGCCGCCGTGATGACGGCCAGCCTGTCCTTCTTGCCTTCTCGGTTCGACACCGGGCCTTGATTCGAGACGGGATCCAGGACGGCGGCCAAAGCCATCGCCGGTCCGGCGGCCGGCACGCTATCGCGGCCGAGGATGCTGGCCGCGGCGGCGCCGACGACGAGAAAGCACGTCAGCGCGATGATGGTCATGGCTTTCGTCAAGCCGTTCTCCGTTGAGGTCCGCCAACCACGGTCAGTTTCCCGAAAAAAGGGCAAGAATTAAGGCTTAACCGTGCCGCTGCCGCGGCGACTTTGGCAGCAAGGCGGGAGGCGCCAGAGGGTGAAGGATCAGGCCGCGGCGGCAAGATCATAGGCGTCCTGGATGTCGGCGACGATATCGGACGCCTCCCACAGCGCATCGGGGGCGACCGATCGCAGGCTGATGGTCCAGTTACCCTTGCTGGTGCGGGGCATGCTGACGATGTCAAATTGCACATTGCGGCAGAGCGGATGCCGCTCGAGGGCGTAGCTGACCCGGGTCTTGATCTCGTCGAGGGTCGCCGGCGTCTTGGCAAAAAGTGTCTCGAAATCCATGTCGCATCCCCTTTAACCCGGTTTTTGGGTGCCGCCCCGCCGCAGGCGCGACGGAACGGCCTCGGACATGATTCTCGGGGCTAGTTGGTTAATGGCGCGTTAAGAAAACACGGACGCGAGCGGGGGTCGCGGGCCGTGCCGGGCAAAGCGGGTTTGATCCACCGCGGCACGGTTCCCGCAAAATGGAACTATTTTTGCGGGAAGAACTCAGGCCACATCGCGCGCCATTTCTCGGCCAGCGGCCGGAAGTCATCCGGTCCGACCTCGTGGCATTCGGCATTGGCCGCGGGCGACACCCAGGGCTGCGCGCTTTTCATGAACATATGCGCGACCGGAACCAGCCATGTGGTGTCGTCGAGCGTGCCGGCACGAAGGTTGACGATCTCCTCGCGCCCGGTCCGGTCACCATAGAGCCGGGCGCCGCAATCGCCGCAGAACCAGGAAATGATGGCGACGCCGGTCGGCGAATGGTGATGCCAGCCTTTTGGCGCGCCCCGCAGGATATGAAAATGTTTTCTGGGAACCGGCATGTTGAGCGCGAAAGCGCTGCCGGACGCCGACTGGCAATTCGTGCAATTGCAGGTGTAGAGCAACAGCGGAAACGACGCGATCTCGTAACGGATCGCACCGCACGAGCAACCGCCGGTCAACGGAAGCACAGGTCGCGTGACGCCCATCATCAGCCCCGGATGCAACACCAGGCGATACTATCCGAACAATGTTTGCCCGAAAAATGTTTGCGCCGCGACGCCGGGCCGAACGCGGCGGCCGGTCAATCCACCGAAAGCGGATAGTTGCGAATGTCGGCGGCGACCTTCGGGAATTTGGTGGTCAGCAGATCGGGCTTGCCGAGTTCGACATCGGCCGGGATCACGCCGGGCCATTCGGTGCTGGCGCCGAGAAACCAGCGCTTGCTGCCGATGATGCGCGCGGTGTGGAAGGTATTGCCGGGAATCAGCAGCTGCACGCGGTGGCCGGCGCGCAGATCCGGCCCGACGATGATGTGCTCGCCTTCTCCGCGCAGCAGCAGCACCTCGATCGGGTCGCCGAGGTAATAATGGTAGAGCTGGTCATTGCGGATCCGGTGCAGCCGCACCGGCGCCTGCGGCGTCACCATGAAGTACAGCGCCGAGCCGAGCGGGCGGCCCTCGGCGAACGGCGCCGGCAATCCGCCCGGCGCGATCTGCTGGCTGGCGCGATAGGTCTCGCGGACGAAGCCGCAGGTAGCGTTCGGCTTGAGGTTCAGGAGTTTCAGAACATCGTCCGACGTCATGTCGTTGACCATCTTGCTGCCAGTTCCCTTTGCCGTCTCTGCCGCGCCGGCGCCTGCGGTCGCGGCAATATTCGACCCGAACATCGCGCCGCACAGCAGGGCGGCCCGCTGCAGAAATCGCCGCCTGGCGCTACCGCCGTCAATCTGCTGCCGCACCGGGTTTGTCTCCGTCATCGCTGGTTCGGCGGCACTATCGCGCGGAACCAGCACGCGCACAAGCAACCGCTACTCCGGCGTCTCGCGTCGCGGCCAATGGGCGGTTAACAGACTTGCTGCAATGTCCAGAAGCTGCACCGTGTCAGGGATACGGCGCGGTGCGGATCAGACATCACAGCGGCGGATCGACGGCCTCGTCGTATTCCTTTTTGAACCGCGCGATCAGTTCGGCGGCGGGCACGATCTTGCCGACGCTGCCGACGCCCTGTCCGCTGCCCCAGATTTCCTTCCAGGCTTTCGGCTTGTCGCGCTCGCCGGAGGCGTCGGTACCGAAACTCATTTTCGACGCGTCGGACTCCGGAAGATTGTCGGGGTCCATACCGGCCGCCACGATCGACGGCTTCAGATAATTGCCATGCACGCCGGTGAAGAGATTTGAATAGACGATGTCTTCCGCGGTCGAGGTGGTGATCATCTGCTTGTAACCCTCCACCGCGTTGGCCTCCTTTGTGGCGATGAACGCCGAGCCGATATAGGCAAAGTCGGCGCCGAGCATCCGCGCCGCCCGGACCGCGCGACCGTTGCCGATCGCGCCCGAGAGCGCGATCGGCCCGTCGAACCATTGCCGGGTTTCGGCCACGAACGCGAAAGGCGATATCTCGCCGGCATGGCCACCGGCGCCGGCCGACACCAGGATCAGACCGTCGGCGCCCTTCTCGACCGCCTTGTGCGCGAATTTCTGGTTGATCACGTCATGGAAGACGATGCCGCCCCAGCCATGCGCGGCCTGATTGAGTTCCTCGCGCGCACCGAGCGAGGTGATGATGATCGGCACCTTGTGCTTTTCGCACAGCGCCAGATCCTGTTCGAGCCGGTTGTTGGACCGATGCACGATCTGATTGACCGCGAACGGCGCCGACGGCCGCTCGGGATGGGCCTTGTCGTATGCTGCGAGTTCCTGCTTGATCCGCACCAGC
>Ga0187847_10002362_pt1 | contig 15317 bp, 13 predicted proteins | sample June2016WEW_4_10_FD_132458 | JGI IMG/M metagenome (GOLD analysis project Ga0187847, IMG submission 132458) | Peatland microbial communities from SPRUCE experiment site at the Marcell Experimental Forest, Minnesota, USA - June2016WEW_4_10 | ecosystem: Environmental > Terrestrial > Soil >...
AGCACATCCATCCCGCCGAAATTCTGGATGGAGTTCAGCCGCTTGACGATCACCTTCTTGCGGCTCATGGCAAGCGCGCCGTTGGACAGGCACACCGAGACGATCATCGGCAGCATTTCCGGAGTGAGGCCGACTGCCACCGCCAGTGCGAAGAAGAATGCTCCTTTCCAATCGTGCTTGGTGAAGCCGTTGATGAAGAAAACCAAGGGCACCATGACGACCATGAACTTCATCATGAGCCAAGTAAAGCGGTTGAGACCTTGGTCGAAGCTCGTCAGCGCTCGTTCCCCGGTGATCGAGTGGGCCATACTTCCCAAGTAGGTCTGTGCCCCCGTCGTGACCACGACCGCTGTCGCCGTACCACTCTCGACGCTCGTTCCCATGAAGCAGGTGTTCTTCAGCTCAGTCGGGGAGGCCTCCCCTTTTGTTTCCGGATCATGGAACTTCTCGACCGGCAGCGATTCACCGGTGAGACTGCCTTGGCTTACAAACACGTCTTTCGAGGACAGTAGCCGTACGTCGCCCGGAATCATGTCGCCCGCAGCTAACTTGATGACGTCGCCCGGTACGAGATCCCGCAGTGGCATCTCTTTCGCCGCGCCGTCCCGAACCACGGTGGCGGTCACGTGAATCATCGACTTGAGCTTCTCCGCGGCGGAGTCGGCTCGCGCTTCCTGCCAGAAGCGAAGTCCGACGCTCAGTGCCACCATACCGACCATTACCGAACCGGCACGCACATCGCCTGTAAAGAAGGAAATGGCCGACAAGCTCGAAAGCAGAATCACGAGTGGGTTACGGATGATTTTCAGAACGCGGACAATCCATCCTTGCTTCCGTTCTTGCGCGATCTCATTCGGACCGGCACTGCGCGCGCGTTCTTCGGCATCCGCTTGGGTCAGGCCATTCAGGGAACTTCGCAGGTCCCTCAGCAACTGTTCGCCGTCCTTTCGGGCGGCATCGAGGACGGCAGGCGAAACACGAATATTCTGGTTCTTCGGCTTGGTTTGAATCAGCGTCTCACTCGGGCGAGATGGTGGCGCGGTGAGATGAGACGCTCCAATTCCAGCCTCGCCGCCCAAAGTCGCTGCGCTGCTATTCTCGGTTGGGGTTATCATCGTCTTTCAGGCGCTTCGGGTTCAGCTCCTGGACTCTACTGCCCATGATGCAGTGCCTCACCGCATAGAACGCTCAACAAAGCTCATTTTGCAGCAATAACCCGCCAAAGAGAACACACAGATCCCCGGAAATAAGCCCTGCATCTTTGGGCAATTGTGTGCAAAAGGAACATTTTTCACCATCACGAGAACTACACTCCCCAGTATTCTGGCGCAATCGTTCAGTGGAAGAGCAGTTCCTGAAGGTGCGGTCGAAGCATTTGATTAGTGGTTCTCCTCCAGGGTCGGAGTAGACGGCTAATCGTTGTTCTTCTGCGTACCCGCAATCTCTTCCTGCCGATCTTCCGCCTCTTGCCAACTGGAATTGGGGTTGTATTCCTTCATCGTGCCGGCAACAAGGTTAGTCTTCGGGCCAAGATCCTTTTCGTAGACGATTCCATCCGATCCAACCATGAATGTCTTCACGCCCGATGACCTGTATTCCGCGGGATAGGCCACAAATGCGAATCCCCCGGTCAACTTGCCGTTGACCACGTAATTCTTCGAGCCGCCCGGACCATTTTTCCCCTGGCGGGTTACGACTCGGAAGTAGTAACCACGGTAAGGAGTTGCGGGGCCAGCTTGGGTTTTAGCGTAGCCCTCGGAAACAGCGGCGGCAACGAGCGGTCCGATGGGGCTCTCCGGTTCGCCGTCCGCAGCCTTCCAGTACAAGCCATTCTGTTGCCCTGGTTTACTGAATATTTCGCGGGCGTACTCGTCGCTGTGCGTGGAACGAAATTCCTTTTGTGCTGCCGCTAGCTCCTGGCAAACGCGGATGGCTGATAATTCATTACGGCCAACGCGCCGGTACAAAATTTCCTGCTTTCCCGCTTCGGTATCGAAAAACCACGAGCCGCCCTTGTCTACAAGCGGTATGGGCGTGGGCCAATTCCTCGCACCGATGTACAGAACCATGGTTCCGTCCGGTTCCTTCACCAGACGGTGCATTTCCCCATACTTCTCCACAAAGTTTGCGCGGCTCTGGGCGTCCTCGGTGTCGTCGCCAGACGAGACGATTTGCTTTTCATCGGGGCCGAGAATGTCGAGCATCGCTTTTTCGTCGTTACTCTGAGTGGCCGCCACGAGCGCGCTGCTCGCATCTTCGGGGGACGAGAAAATTCTCTGGCCGTGCTGCTGGGCCAGGGATGGCGTAAGGAAACACCCTGTCACGAGAACTGCGAGTGCCGCTACTCTAAGAAAGGTCGCGCGATAAAGGCTATCGTAATTCAGGATGATGCGTGGCATTTGAAATCTCCATTTCATACTCGTGCAGACTCAGCAATGTATAAGAACTTCGATTACCGGTGCCCGCCGCCGCTATGGCCACCGCCGCCGTGCGAACCTCCACCACCGCTGTGAGATCCTCCACTGGCATGAGCCGTACCCATGCTGGCGCTGCCCCGCGAGGAGTAGCTCCGGGCCTGTCCGCCGTGGTCGTAGCCGGTAAACGCGCCGGATCGAACGCCACTTTGGCCGCGGGGTGCCGCGTAGCCTCGTGCAGCCTTGGTGTTTCCTTCGAACGGCCTGGCCGTCGCGCCGGGACGGCTGCCAGCTCCGCCGCGCCCAGCCAAGTTTCCGTTAGTGGGCCTGTTCCCTGCATAAGGACGCGAGCCGGTTAGCCCCCGCATACCGTTACCACCGCGTGCGCTTCCTGCCCGGTAGAAATTGCTGCGGTTATAAAACGTGTTGCTCCGAGAGTAGTACCTGCCGCCGCCGTACATTGCGTATCGGCCACCCCAATTGAATCCCCAGTGGTTCCAGCCCCATCCATAACCTCCGAACCAGCCGATTCCGAAGCCGCCACCCCACGACAGGTACGGACCGCCGAACCAGATTCCGGGATACGGATACCATCCAGGCCACGCCATAATCGGATCTCCGTACGCCAACCAAGGGTTGTAAGCCGGGACATAGACGATCTCCGGGTCGGAAGGCTGAACCGAAATCGTCGCGTCTTGGGTGGTCACGGTCTGCTGCGACGTGGTCTTGAGATCGCCCGCAGACTGGGCTCGATGACGCATTACCTGAACTGCATTCATGACATCAGGTTGCTGATTGAAGTAGGCATCGCCGAGCGATGACGCCCACGAGAGGTTCTTGTCCATGTTTCCCAGCACGGACGGAAACGCAGTGAGCGCTTTCACGCTGGGATCCCACGGTTGCTGGTCCACGGCTGTACCCAGGGCATCGCCCTTCAAGCCCGGATTCGCCTGCACCCAGCGGTCGGCCTCGACCACTTGCTCGGGAAACGTTGCCGCTGCCAAAATCTGCGCCACCAACGAATCCGGATACAGCGCAATCGGTGCGACGAGCCGCTGTAGTTGCTCAGGACTCTGTTGCGAATAGGGCGGAGCCGATGTTGCCTGCGACTGCGCCTGCGCTTGCTGGTCTTGAGGTTGCTGCTGGGGAGCCTGCGGGTCTTGTTGGGCAGACAACGTTCCCGGCCAAACGGCGAGCAGCAGAACTGCACCCAATATAGGAACGAAACTCCGCCTGCCCAAGCGATGGCTTAGTGATCCTGCGGCATGTTCGACAATTCTCATGACTTTGAATCCCTTCTACGCACGTAGCTAATTTCGCTGAATCGCTCTTTTAATACTGTGCAGAATGGCTCACTTCGCGACCGGGAAAGGACTGCGCAAACGGAGAGACGGCTTATGTCTACACTTTTTTGAGCGACGGTTGGTGAACTCTTATACGACCGTCGTCATCCCATTTGACGACCGCGTCATCCTCGTTAACTTGCCGAACTGTGCCGAATTCTCCCGTCGGTATTCCGAAGTCGCCCAATCCCTCGACGCGATCTCCGGGACTCAATTCTTGGCCAGTGCCGGAAGGTTCGACCAGCGGTGGCTTCTTGGCACGGTCCGAATCAGCGGGAGCCCCGGGGTGCGACAACGGCGGTTGGGGAGCTTTACGCAGTTTGGGTGTCGGCTTATTGCTGATATGAGGCATATCTACACATTTCTTTCCGAAAGCCCTGATCTGCCTTTCGCTTCGACAGTTCAGCCGCCAGATACAGAATGGGCTTGAAGAGAATGGTTTGGCTGATCCAAACTGCTCAGTTCTGAAAATCGACGCGGGTGGCCGGTGAGCACGTGGTGTCCGGATTTTGCAAGCGCTCTGGTTTTGCCGGGCGGAAGCTAATCGTGGAGAACAACACTGAGAAGCGAGCTGTGGACTTCTAACCCACCGTTGTAGTGGATAAATCCCAATTTCCTGAACCGGTTCATAAAAAAACTAACTCGCGAGCGTGTCGTGCCGATCATTTCCGCTAGGCTCTCCTGGCTTACCTTGGGAATCACGGTCTCTGGAACACCGTCTTTGCCAAAATGAGCGAGCATAAGAAGCACTCGGGCGAGTCGCTTTTCACTGGAATTAAACAGTTGGTCGACCAGATCCTCTTCGTAACGGACATTGCGCGCGAGCAAATACGTTACGAATAGGTCGGACAACTCGTGTTCCCGATGAAGCACATCCACCATGGCTTTCTTGTCGATTCGCATCACGGCACAATCTGTCATTGCCGCTGCCGAACCCATACGAAGAGGTTGGCCAGCGAGCGAACCTTCGCCGAAAAAGCTCCCATCGCTCAATATGCCGATCGTCGCTTCCTTGCCGGTTTTGGAGACAACCGTGAGTTTGACCTTGCCCGTCTGCAGATAAAACACTGCGTCTGCTCGATCTCCTTGCGCGAAGATGGTTTGCTTCTTCGGGAAGATCATGGTTTTCCTACCCACGCCGATGGTAGCGAGGAACGCATGCGGATCGAACTCACGGCCATTCTTCGAAACACGGCGTACTGGCGTGGAATTTTGGGCTGCTGCGGATATCCGACGAATCGGCTTTGGGCGGGCGATGTTGGTTGAACCCTCGGACTCGCGAAGCAGAGACATAAGCACCTTCTCTAACCCCACGTCCCAATACATTATAACCGCCTACCCGAGGGACAGTAAACTTTGCTATTTTCGGAACTGTACATCTATGAACCGGCTAGGGTTCTTTCAGAAACGTACCCTGTGGCATCGCCACCTTATTCTGCGGCACCGCGAGTGGTCAGTCCGCTCAGGCAATGTCTGCACGATGGCCTTGTTCGTCGACGTCGCCACGCCTTGTGTTTTTGTTTTCGGTTGGGGTAGTGGATATTGCTTGCGCACTGTCGGGCTGTACCGGAGTGAATCCAGGCCCATCTGTCTCCACCGATAGGCCGTCTGGTTGCGGGACAAACTGCTCCGTTGCGCCATCCACAGGGTAACCGCTCTCCTCGATATCACGAACAAGTTCCTGGGTCGAATCTGGATTCTCAGATGGACCAGTTGCCGTTTTTGTCATACTGTCCTCTACAACCCAGGCACGGTTTTCAAATTGGCGTCGGTACATACAAAGGTGCCAGGCAACTCGTTCGATCGTCTATGCAGGATGGCCAAAGGTTTGCGCCGGCCCGGGGCGGCGCAAATCATCGTTCTTAGCGACCCGCTGGAGTTCACTGATTGTATTGAGGGCGGCAAGCAACAACCGGTTCTCCTGACCAGAAGCAGTATCGAAGGAGTCTTCGATTCGGTCCATAATGGCATCTTTCGCATTTTGAAGTCGCTGATCGCGCGCTACAGGATCAGGTTCCACCAGAGCGCATTCAAACAGCTGCTCCCAGTTACTTACGGAACCCGCGGGCGATGTCAGACTGATGTTTTCGCTCATGGCATCCCTCTGATACTGAGTCTGACGTGGCACCTGTCAAAGATGCTTCGCTCGAAGAAGCCTCGCTGAGAGCCAGCCCAAGAGGCTCGGTTCCCAATCGAAGCAAGGGTAAGAATATTCCCGCGGTCGTGTCTGTGCACAATTGCACACTTCAGCGGTGGTCCCCGCAGAGTATTCCATTGGAATTCAAGCGTTGAGACTCTCCTTGCATCGGATATTCTGCGCCAGCAGATACACTACGAATGCATTATCTTTAACGTCGATTAGAGCAGACGGTTGACCCTCCCCAGCCAAAACCCGCGGGCAACTCCAACTCTCTGGCGACCTCTACGCCTGCCAACTTTTCGCAATCTTCTGATTGCCGACGTTGTTTCGGATCTGGGCACCTTCATGCAGAGCGTGGGAGCAGCCTGGATCATGGTCTCGCTAAATGCTGGACCTCTCTACGTGGCCCTCACTCAGACTGCAAGCGCTCTTCCATTCTTCGTTTTTGCGCTGCCCGCCGGAGCCATCGGAGACATCGTAGATCGCCGCAAGCTGATTCTGTTTACTGAAATGTGGATGGCCGGCGTCGGCATTGTGCTCGCGGGCGTGACCATGGCCGGACGGATCTCTCCACTATGGCTGCTTTTCCTGACGTTTGCTCTTTCCGCCGGAGATGCCTTCGAAAGCCCCACGTGGCGGGCTGTCTTGCCCGAACTCGTCCCCAAGGAAGATCTGGCATCTGCAACGGCGCTCAACGGTATCGAGTTTAATTTTGCGCGCGCGATTGGACCGGCCTTGGCCGGTGTCGTCATTGCGATTGCGGGGGTTAGTACCGCATTCCTGATCAATGCGGCCTCCTTTGTTGGAGTCGTGCTCGTCATCGCCCGATGGAAACGGCAAGTACGGAAGCGGACGGCGCCGCCTGAAACCTTGGGCAGTGCGACCGCTGCCGCCATCCGATACGTTCGCTACTCACCTGCGCTTCGTACACTCTTGGTTCGGTCGGGGATCGTGATGTTCTTCGCGAGCGGCCTTTTGGCGTTGCTGCCTTCCGTCGCTCACAGCGCGAACAAGAGTCCGATTGGCTATGGCCTTTTGCTGGGATGCTTCGGTTTTGGCGCAGTGCTGGGCGCGCTTATCATGCAGCGGGTTCGGTCCCGCTGGTCGACCGAAGCAGTAGTCTCAGGCGGAGTCTTGATCTTCGGACTCGCGACACTGGCCGCCGGGGTGCTTCGTCTTTTGACGACGCTCGGCGTAAGCGTGCTGATCGGAGGTGCAGCTTGGATCTTGTTCATCTCACTCTTCAATGTACTTATTCTTACTCACACGCCCGATTGGGTACGCGCTCGCGTCCTTGCGGTGTCAATGCTTGTGTTTCAAGGCGCAATGGCGGCCGGCAGCGCCACATGGGGTGTTGTGGCAACGAGAACGAACATTCATGTGGCGCTAGTATGGGCTGGCGTTGGAACAATCGCGACCACTGCATTGGGGCTATTCCTGAAGCTGCCGGACGCGACCGTCGATCTCACGCCTTGGGTTCATTGGCGGTTGCCCACCATACTGAAAGGAGACCCGGCTGCGGATGACGCGGGTCCGATTCTGGTCACGGTTGAATATGATGTCGACCCTGAACAGAAAGTCCCGTTCATCAAGGCAATGCATAAGTATGGACGTATTCGGCGACGTGACGGTGCCTACCGATGGGGGATCTTTCAGGACCTCGAGAATCCGGACCGCTACGTCGAAACGTTTCTGGTGGATTCCTGGGCCGAACACGCGCGACAGCACGAGCGCGTGACCCGCGCGGATCGCGAAGTTGAAGAGCGAGCACACAGCTATATCCGCGGTACGCCCACAGTGCGACATCTTCTGTACATGACAATAAAACCCTAGTCTCGCACTGCACGCCCTGGGTCCGCGCTCTACGACAATGCTGGCCCAAAACTAGGCGGATTTCTTCTCCTCAACGTCTGTGTACTCAGCGTCAATCACGCCCTCGTCTTGACTGGGCTGGCCACCGGTTGCGGAATTGCCACCGCCACTCGGACGTGCGCCAGATGCGCTTTGGGGCTGTGCTTTGCTGTACATCTGCTCCGCGAGTTTGTGCGATGCTTGCGTCAGGCGCTCGCGGGCCTGATCCATCTGATGCTTGTCGCTCGACTCTAGGACACTCTTGGCATCGGCGAGCGAGTTTTCAACCTCGCCGCGTTCCGAGCCCGAAATCTTGTCGCCGTGATCGCGCAGCATCTTCTCCACGTTGTAAACCATGGAGTCCAGTTGATTCTTCGCTTCGATCTGTTCGCGTCTGATTTTGTCATCCGTTGCGTGCGACTCGGCTTCCTTCGACATGCGGTCGATGTCCTGTTTGCTCAGGCCCGAGGACGAGGTGATGGTGATCTTCTGGTCCTTGCCGGTCGCCATGTCTTTCGCGGCTACGTTCAGGATGCCGTTTGCATCGACGTCGAATGTGACCTCGATCTGAGGCACTCCGCGCGGAGCGGGCGGAATCCCAGTCAGCTGAAACTTGCCAAGTGTGCGGTTCTGGTCGGCCATGGTGCGCTCGCCTTGCAGAACGTGGACTTCAACCGAAGACTGATTGTCCGCGGCAGTCGAGAACTTTTCCGTCTTGCGGGTCGGAATCGTCGTATTGCGTGGAATCATAGGCGTCGATACGGAGCCCTGGGTTTCGATCGAGAGAGTAAGTGGGGTCACATCGAGAAGTAGAAGATCCTTCACCTCGCCTTTAAGCACACCTCCCTGAAGTGCGGCACCTACGGCGACCACTTCATCAGGGTTCACGCTCTTGTCGCCTTCTTTGCCGAACAGTTCTTTCACCAGCCGCTGAATGCGTGGCATGCGGGTCTGTCCCCCAACTAGGACGACCTCATTGATCTTCCCGGTATCTACGCCGCCATCCTTCATGCACTGTTGGCAGGGCGGCACGGAGCGCTGCACAAGATCCTCAACCATCGACTCCAGTTTTGCGCGCGTCAGTTTCTTGACGAGATGTTTGGGTCCATTCGCATCGGCCGTGATGAAGGGCAGGTTGATTTCGGTCTCCATGGTGGAAGAGAGTTCGATCTTGGCACGCTCGGCTGCATCCCGCAGTCTCTGCAGCGCCATCTCGTTGCCCTTGGCTCGCAGATCGAGACCTTCATCTTTTCTGAACTCATCAATCAACCAATCGACCAACCGCTGGTCGATATTGTCGCCGCCAAGATGCGTGTCCCCATTCGTGGCCGCAACCTCGATAAGACCTTCTCCGACGTGCAGAATGGAAATGTCAAACGTCCCGCCCCCGAAGTCGTAAACAGCTATCGTCTCGTCTTTCTTCTTATCCAGGCCGTAGGCAAGGGCGGCTGCCGTAGGCTCGTTGATAATGCGCTTCACGTCGAGTCCGGCAATCTTCCCGGCATCTTTAGTCGCCTGACGTTGCGCGTCATTGAAGTATGCAGGGACTGTGATCACCGCTTCAGTAACTTTTTCGCCCAAGTAGTCTTCCGCTGCCTTTTTCAGTTTCTGGAGAATCATGGCTGAGATCTGTGGCGGAGTATATTTTTTGCCCTGGGCGACGATCACCACGTGGTCGCCGTCGGCCTCAACTTTGTAGGGCACCATTTTCAGTTCTTCACCAACTTCGTTATGGCGGCGGCCCATGAAACGTTTTATCGAATAAATTGTATTTTCGGGATTGGTAGTGGCCTGGCGCCTTGCGACTTGTCCGACGAGTATCTCTCCAGTCTTCGTAAAAGCGACGACCGAGGGAGTGGTGCGACTGCCTTCTTCGTTTGGGATGACCTTGGCTTCGCCGCCATCCATAACCGCTACAACAGAATTCGTAGTACCGAGATCAATGCCGATAGTTTTACCCATGTTTGGGATCTCCTGAAGTTATAAAGACTCTTAAAATTCGCGAACTAGAGACTGCTCTTCAACGACTGAGGGTGTCTGGGGCTACTTCTTAGTACCCATTTCCCATACCGCCACGGCCGCCGGCCGGGGCGTCCGTTGTTTCTTCCTTAATGTCGGCGACTAGAGCTTCGGTGGTTAGCATGAGCGCCGCAATGGATCCGGCATTGGTGAGAGCGGTGCGCACTACCTTGGTCGGATCGAGTACCCCGGCTTTGACCAAGTCTTCATACTCTGCTGTCAAGGCGTTGTAGCCGAAGTTCTGGTCCTTCGATTCGAGCACCTTGCCGAGCACGATGGCGCCCTCTTCACCGGCGTTTTCGGCAATCTGGCGGAGCGGTTCCTGCAGAGCGCGTTTCACAATGTTGACGCCGATCTGCTCGTCACCCTCCAGTTTCAACTTGTTGAGAGCCGTCGCACACCGCGCTAGAGCGACTCCGCCGCCGGGGACAATGCCTTCCTCCACCGCAGCGCGCGTTGCGTGCATGGCGTCTTCGACGCGAGCTTTCGTCTCTTTCATTTCGGTCTCGGTCGCCGCACCCACTTTAATTACAGCCACGCCACCCACGAGTTTCGCTAACCTCTCCTGTAGCTTCTCGCGATCGTAGTCACTCGTTGTCTTTTCAATCTGGCCGCGAATTTCCTTCACGCGGCCCTCGACGTCACCCTTCTTGCCTTTGCCTTCGATGATGGTGGTGTTGCCTTTGTCGATGGTGATCTTTTTTGCCTGTCCAAGATCCTCAATCTTCACGTTTTCCAGCTTGATGCCGAGATCTTCGGTGATGGCTTTCCCGCCGGTGAGGGTTGCGATGTCCTGCAACATGGCCTTACGCCTGTCGCCGAAGCCGGGAGCCTTGACGGCAGCAACTTGCAGTGTTCCACGCAGTTTGTTGACGACCAGAGTAGCGAGCGCTTCGCCCTCGATATCTTCGGCGATGATGACGAGCGGCTTGGCGCTCTTGGCGATCTGTTCGAGCAGCGGCAGCAAGTCCTTCATCGAACTGATCTTTTTTTCGTAGATAAGGACGTAGCCGTTCTCGAATGCAACCTCCATACGCTCGGGATCGGTGACAAAATAGGGCGAAAGATAGCCGCGGTCGAACTGCATGCCTTCGACAACTTCGAGCTGCGTCTCAAGAGTCTTCGACTCCTCCACGGTAATGACGCCGTCCTTGCCCACCTTCTTCATGGCGTCCGCGATGATATGGCCAATGGTCTCGTCGTTGTTGGCGGAGATACTGCCGACTTGGGCGATCATGTCGCCGGTGACTGGTTTGGAAAACTTGTCGAGTTCGCCGTTCTTGCGCTCGCCGGTCTTCGGATCGATGTTGCCGCAAATCGCGTCTATGGCTTTCTCAATCCCGCGTTTCATCGCCATAGGATTGGCGCCGGCTGCAACGGTCCTGACGCCTTCACGATAGATGGCCTGAGCCAGAACAGTCGCGGTTGTCGTACCGTCACCGGCAACGTCGGACGTTTTGCTGGCGACTTCGCGAACCATCTGAGCGCCTATGTTCTCAAGGCCGTCCTGGAGTTCGATCTCTTTTGCAACCGTGACGCCGTCCTTCGTGATAGTGGGAGACCCGAACTTTTTCTCGATGACTACGTTGCGACCTCTGGGGCCGAGAGTTACCTTCACAGCGTCCGCCAGCAAGTTCACGCCGCGCAAGATCGCTTGCCGCGACTCTTCTCCGTGTACGATTTGCTTTGCCATGATTCTTTCTCCTTAAAATGATGACGTTAGAGTCTGTTGCTTGAGGCTCCGCGCTTTGCGCCTGGAGGCATTGGCTCTCGCGAGCACGCGCAGTCGAGACCGCGCCATCGCAAGAGAACAGGAGACAGCGATCCTTACTTGCGAGCGCCGACAGTCTCGTGAGCACTGACGGTCTCTTTCTTGGCGGTACCCGTAACGATGCCTAGAACTTCCTCCTCCTTCATAATGAGGAAATCTTCTCCATCAAGTTTGATCTCGGTGCCGGCGTACTTGCCGAACAGAATGCTGTCGCCTTCCTTCACGGCCAGTGGGAACAATTTGCCTTCATCGTTGGTCTTGCCCTTCCCCACAGAGAGGACCTTGCCTTCCTGCGGTTTATCTTTGGCAGAATCGGGAATGATGAGGCCTCCCCGCGTGGTGGCCGCCTCTTCTACTCGGCGCACCAGGATGCGGTCATGCAGTGGAGTAAATTTCGTTGCCATAATTGCCAGCTCCTTCTATTCATGTTGTGATCGAGACAAGGGACCAAGCAAGGAAGCTAATGAGCGGATCGTTCTTAGATCTGTAGGAACAGTTGTGCACTCGCTTAAACTTCATTCGTTTTGGTCTTTCGACGACGGTGACGAACTAACCTGATCCGAAACCGTTCTTTAGCCAGTATGGTTCAGGTAGTGATACGAGGCTGATCAAAATTGACCACTGCACATCCCACAGCGTTGGAGTCCCTGACATGTCCCGCTTCGGCAGGCTAGGCTCACACAACTGTTCCGAATAGCGACCCGACTCCCGCGGTCACCGCCATAGCGAGAGCTCCCCAGAATGTGACGCGCCAGGCGCCCACCATCACGCCTGCTCCACCCGCGCGTGCCGCCAATCCACCAAGAAGCGCTAGGAACAGTAACGAACTTCCGGCGACAAGAGGTATAACCCTGGCTGGCGAGGCCAAAGTGGCGACCAAAAGCGGCATGACTGCCCCAATTGCGAAGCTGCCAGCTGATGCCAACGCGGCTTGAATCGGACGTGCACGGGAAGCTTCGGAGATGCCGAGTTCGTCGCGGGCATGTGCGCCGATCGCGTCGTGAACCATCAACTGTTGGGCGACCTGTTTCGCGAGCACAGGGTCGAGTCCGCGAGCCACATAGATTGCCGCCAGCTCCTTATGTTCGCCCTTGTCGTCTGTTCTGAGTTCAGCACGCTCAAGCTTGAGGTCGGCTTTTTCGGTGTCCGCCTGTGAGTGGACAGACACATACTCACCCGCCGCCATTGACATGGCCCCGGCCACGAGGCCGGCAACGCCGGCGACCACCACGTTGCTGTGGGTCGCATGCGCAGCTGCGACACCCAAGACCAGACTAGATGTTGAGAGAATTCCGTCGTTTGCGCCCAGCACCGCCGCGCGTAACCAACCGATGCGTGATGTGCGGTGTCGTTCGTTGTTGTTTGCCAGCATTCTCGATGACCTTAGGGTCGCGGAAACCCTAGTCGTCCCGGTGATGAAGACTTGGGATGGAATCGCCGCTCATTGTTCGTCGTACTCGCGGGGCACATCGTCCTGAGGCACTTCTCTGGTTTTGACTTCATGAACATCAGGATCGTCAGCGTCTTCCACGCCGCTCACGGCTGCGGCTTCGAAAGCTTGCCCATCGGCTGCCAATTCTTCGACGCTTTCACTATTTGCCTGCTCGGCGTTTGATAAACCTTGCGTGTCACCGGACTGCACGTCGGCTTCGCGTAGGCTTCCATTAACTGTCGCGGTAGTAAAGTGCCTCATTTTCTCTCTCACCATCCCTCCTTGTTCGACTCACGCCTTCATGTCGTGCAGGGTCGTGAATGCTTTGTACAGAACCCGTGGGTCGTATTGGCCCTTGTAGACGGCCGGCGGTTTTCGGTTCAGCCCGAGCAAGTCGTAGACGGCCGTCTGCGCGGAGCGGATCGAGTATTCGACGGTGAAGACCACGTCGTCGGGCAGCTCGCAGAACTGGCCCGTGAAGGCCAAGTTTGTCGATCCTTTGGGCACAACCTCCGGGCGATCACCTTTTTCGCGCCGCAGGAACTGGCTAGTAATAAAGGGCATCATGCAGGGAATACAGATTGAGGTTTTCAATATCTGCGATGCTTCGGAGTCGATGTGCAGGTGGCCCAGGATCTCGGTCATGATTTCCCGGCCGGTACACGCGGACATCGGTTTCTTCACGAAGTCGCCTGGCTTATCGACAAATAGGCCGTACCCCCAGAAGACATTCACGTCCTCAGGTTGTCCGGTAAAGTGGGGCTGATGCGGCAGTACGATCGAGGTCAACCAACTGGAATCCGCGAAAGTGATCAGTCCGCCCTCTCCGGGCACGTTGCCCGTGAGGTCTCGAACCAAACGAAAGAAGGTAGGATCTCGCTGAGTAGTGGTGAACGACACCCATTTTGATTCTTCGATGTGATCGGCAAAGACCGATGGTTGGCCGAATGCGGGCCTTCCAGCGGCAAGCTTTTCCCAAAGCGTCCAGGCGCCACCGTCGGTTTTGCCCTTGAGGGCGGGAGCCAAATCCATGGATCCGAGGCTGGAAGCCTCAGTCATCGAACCCAGAGTGACGATCACGAAGTCCTTCTCGCCGACCGCGATCTCGCAGGAGACACCGTTCCGCGTGCAGACGATGCGCTCTACTGTCTTGCGGTCAGCTTCCTCAGAAAGGACAAAATCGGTAACGCGGGTGTTCAACTCGAATCGCACTCCGCGCTCCCCGAGCCATTTCTGGAGCGGACGAACCATGGAGTCGTACTGGTTGAGGACCGTGCGCATGATCCCCTTGAGATGGTTGAATCCGGCGACCATGTGCGTAAACCGAAGCAGATAGCGTCGGAACTCGACAGCGCTATGCCAGGGCTGGAACGCGAACGTTGTGCACCACATCAACCAGAAATTCGTCTGAAAGAATGACGAATCGAACTCGTCGGCGATGGTGTTCCTGCCGAGCATTCCCTCCGGTTCCGCCACCACACGTTCCAGATTGAGGATGTGCTTTTCGCTCAAGCCAAACTCGGGACCGTCGATTCTCTTTCCTCCGCGAACGAGACGGGACTTCGACGAGGTCTTCATGGTCTCGTTCCAGTCGAAGATCTCTTGGGTGACGGTCTTGCTTCCATCCAGGGTTGGAATCGATGAGAACAGGCCATAGGTGCAGAGGTACTTGCTCTCGATCATCCTCCCGCCGCGAAGCACATAACCGGCCTCCGCGGATCCGGCGCCGTCGAGACTGCCGCCCAAACGGTCGAGTTGCTCCAGGATGACAATGTTGTGGCCTGGGATATCTGCGTCTCGGATGAGGAAAGCCGCGGCGGCGAGGGAGGCAATGCCGCCACCGATGAGATAGGTCTTCGTATCGTCGTGCTGGGCAGATCTATGATCTTCCATAAAAAGTCCTTTCAGTTACTTCGCGCACCCCCTAGAGGCTCTGGTGCGCTCTGCGTGGTTTTCATCAATAAGGACGGATCGTACCCAAGTTCTCGAACGCGGGTAACGATCTGCCCATAGACTGATTCGGTGAGCTGAGAAGAACGACCGAGGATCCAGAGGTATTTCCGATCCGGTTCTCCGACGACGGCGTAGCTGTAATCGGGAGGCAAGTCGATGATCCAGTAATTTCCTGAGAACGGCCAGAAGAATGTGACTTTGAGCTTGGCATTTGTCCTCTTGTCCACGACATTAGCCGTGCCCTTTGACCTCTTTGTCTGTCCGTCCGCTTTTCGACACTCGTTCAGAACCTCGATCTTGCCGCCGGAAAGCTGAGCGTAGGTTGCGGTCACATCGGACGCGCAGTCCTTTTCGAATCGCGTGGGATATCGTGCGATCTCATACCAACGGCCCA
>Ga0187847_10002363_pt1 | contig 15314 bp, 10 predicted proteins | sample June2016WEW_4_10_FD_132458 | JGI IMG/M metagenome (GOLD analysis project Ga0187847, IMG submission 132458) | Peatland microbial communities from SPRUCE experiment site at the Marcell Experimental Forest, Minnesota, USA - June2016WEW_4_10 | ecosystem: Environmental > Terrestrial > Soil >...
CTGATGCGCCCCGGCATCGAAAGACTCAACCCGATGTAACTGAAAGTGATCCGCCGCCGAGCGGACGGTATGCGCAGAGGTCCCTCGAGATCCAGCATGGCTCCATCCACTGAAACTGCTTGCATATGGATCGGCACTGGAACCGAATCCCGCGTCACTCGCGCGGGATCCACCACGGAAATGCCGTTATTGAGGGAGAACCAGATCCTCCCCAGCGGATCGCGCACAACCGAGCGTTGCCGGTTCACCCCTCCTCCATGCAAGCCATCCTCGCTCGTGAACTCTCGCACATCTGAGTCAGCGAGTGCGCCATCGAGCAATCTGTCCCGCTTCAAACGCAGCACGTGATTGGAAGTGGCAATCCAGAGCCATCCAGTTTTGTCTTCCGCCATGCCAAGCACCGGCTCATGCAATGATTCGGGCACTGCGCGAGGGATCTGAACGGCGCCGGAACGAAGGAAGGCAAGGCCGTCCGCGGTGCCGATCCACAGCACTCCGGTGGAATCCTCCAGCAGACAGCTCACGCCTCCGGGTGGTAAGCCGTCGCGGCCGGCGTAGACTCGCCAGCGGTCCCCCGCGAGCGCACTCAGGCCGTTCGGAGTCGCGAACCACATCGTGCCATCCGAACTTTCTTCGATGGCGGAAACAGTGTTTGAGGCCAGACCATTCGCCGTAGTAAACGTAATGACGCGTCCGTTCTGGACCCTGCTAACTCCTCCGCCGAGCGTTCCAGCCCACACCGTTCCGTCATGATTACGATGAACGACGTAAACACTGTTTTGCGCGAGCCCATTCCGCGCGGTGTAAGTTTCGTTCGCCAACGAACTCCCACGCGATCGCAAATGAGTAAGCCCTCCCCTTTGCCTCGCAACCCACAATTCGTCATCGCCGCCCGAGATCGAATAAACCACGTCCTTGTCCAGGCCGGCATCGGAAATTCGCCCTGATGTATCTCCCTTAACCCAAAATAGGCCGCCATCTGAAGGAGCGAACCATGTGCGGCCGCCAGCGTCGGCGTAGAGGGGCCCATCGTTTTTCGAACCCGAGGTTCCGGATGAATCATACGTCAGAAAAAGCGTGTCCCGGAAGCGCTCAATGCCGCGCGAATTTCCCACCCACAAGTTCCCTTCCCGATCCTCAAACGGCGCGCTAACGCCGCTGGCTACGGGTTGGCCGCGTTCCTCCGTCAAGGAGCCGGCTACGCTGTTGATTCGCGAGAGGCCGCGCGCGCTTGCAACCCAAATGTTTGAGTCGTGATCCATGCTGATTCCCAGGATCTGGGCGTGATCGAGAGAGCGCGGAGTACCCTCCCGCGTGAGTTCGGCCCCATTCCAGCGCACGATTCCGCTGTCGGTACCGATCCACAAGTCCCGTTCGCCCGCGGGCTGCAGGCTATTGACCTTGCTGTCAGGCAAACCCAGCGTAACGCTCGTAACCCGTCCACCGTTCAAGTAGAACAGTCCCGCGTCTCGTGTTCCCATCCAGACCTTACCATCGCCTGTTTGCGCCATGGAAATCACTAGTGGGGTGGGCTCCGAGGGGGAGGTGAGAAGCGTAAATTTCCCACTGTTATATCGAAACAGCCGGTTCGCGCGCGCGATTAGGGCGTCACCATGCGTGTCCCGGCCCATCGCGGTGACAACCGCTTCCTCGCCGCCAGTTAGTGGAAGGACTATTTCAGACACCCCGCCACGGTAGCGCAGCAAACCTTGCTCCTGTGGCCTGATCCAGAGAGTTCCGTCAGTATCCGTGGTCAGACCCAAAACGGGGCCGGTCGGGAACACAGGCGTGTTGGTGTGATTATAGAGGCGAAAGCTTAGTCCGTCGAAGCGAACCAATCCGTTCTCGGCGCCGATCCAAAGGTAGCCGTCATTGGTTTGTGCGATAGCATAGACGGCACCGCCGGGAAATCCCTGCTCGGCGCTCCACTGGTCGCGGATGTACTGCGACATGGTCCGATTGGGATCCAGCGCTTGCACGGTCCCGGCCAAAAACAGCATGGCCAGTGCGGCCCAAGGCCATCTGAAGATCCAATGCGTTCTGCGGCTCTCACGGGAGATATTCAAATTTATCAATCACCACCTCGGCCCCGTTTTCGAGAGGGATCGGCGCTTTGTGGAAAACGTACAGGCACATCCGCGGCGATTCGATGCCATGGGAAGGAATCCCCGATGTAAAGACGCGTTCGAAAATTACTTTGGAGCCACGCGTGGTTTTGAAAGACACGCGGCCCGGCTCCCAACGGAAGGAATGCGTGAGCGGTCCCGCGGGCTCATCAAATCGAACAACGTTGGTGGGCACGTAAAAAGGCTGGATGACATATTGGGCATTCTTGCTGGCCGGATCGCCCCAGCGGCTGATCTCTACGGCCATTTCGTGGTAGTTCTCGTCGGCGCCGGCGTAATCATAAGTGAACATGACGAAGGCCGCCGCCGGTTCCAAGTGTGACGTATCGCGGACCACGAACGAATACGTTCCGTAGCCCAGACTGCGCGTCAAGCTGACCTCCGCGCAGGTCCATTTGTCGGAGGCCTTCGCGATCCGAAGATGCAGCGCCCCGCCGGCATCCGTCCATGCATTTCCCGGATCATAATCGTTCCTCCCGCCGCGGTTACTGGGAGCGTCGCGAACCCTCCACTCATATCCGGAGAAAGTTATCGACTTGGACGGCGGAGCGCTGCTCCCTTTTACGGTAGCGACGGCGGCCACGCCGCCGCCCGGTACCGGCAGTTCCTTGACGGTATCTGGGGGACGATACGCCGGTTCCACCAGGAGCGCGGCGTATTCGGTTCCGAGATGAGTCGCGCCGGTGAATATTGAGCCGGTCAGTTTCGTGAAAGGGTGATCCACCAACGGTTGCACCCACCATACTCCGCTCTTCGAGTACAGAACGATCTGCTGGCCGGGACGCGCCCCGCTTACGCGCCCCTGGATGATGTCATGCTTCTCCCGGCCGCCTTCGTCTGCTTGGGGAACACGAATGAACTGGATCGACGGCTGCGTGCTCGCCGGCGGCGGCCGGCAACCGATCAATAGAGTAACTGCCGTTCCAAGAACGGTGCGCCTGCGTGTGCCCCCCATGGTTCAACCACTAGCGTATCAGTGGAAATTCTCAACCGCCACGAGATCGCTACCGATATAATCCAGCTGAGCGAAAAGCAGATAACGATTGTCGGGGGAAAGGACTACTCCCAAGTCGATTCGTTTACTCAGGGTGTACAGGCTAGTCACTCTCCCGGTGGCGAGATCCAATCTCTTCAATTCGGCCGGCGAATCGAGGCCCGACGGCGTGCTGAAGAAAACGGCCTCTCGCGTAACAGCAAAATTATATCGGTGCAGTGAGGCGATTACCTGCTTCTCCGGACCGCCGTTTGTTGGCATACTCCACAAACTAAAATCAAACCCTGGGGTGGTTTTTGTGAAATACAAAGTTTTCCCGTCAGGAGATTCCAGGCTCGATGTTCCACCCTGCTGTGTAACCTGAACGGGCGCTTCCGTCGCGCCGCCCGGAGCACGGATCTTCCACACTTCCGCCGTACCGCTTCTTTTGGAGGTGAAATAGATCCATCGGCCGTCGCGCGACCAACTGGCCACCACGTTGGTCATTTCCCCGTTGGTCACGGCCACCGGCACGCCGCCGCTCGCATTCACCACGTAAATCTGCCAGCGGCCTCCCGAATTGGAGTCGAACGAGATCCATTGACTGTCCGGTGACCAGCGCGGTGTTCCTGTAGTGGTTCCAGTCATCGAGGTCAATTGTACGGGCTGGCTCCCGTCCGCATTACAAGTCCAGATTTGGTTCACGCCCGTGCGGTTGGAGTAGAACGCTACTTTCTTGCCGTCAGGAGAGTACTGCGGGAACACGTCTCGAAAAGAAGAGGATGCTATGAATTGCTTCGGCGGGCTGCCCTTGGATTCCGTATCCAGCCGCCAAATGCTGGCGCTGCGGAATGTGCGGGTGAAAGCCAGGCGATGACTCGCGCCGGACAGCGCCGGTTCACTCACGCCGTCTCCCAGAGAATCGATCCTGATTGGAGCCGCGGAACCGTCCGCCGGTATCCGGTACATGCCCGCCTGAGCGGTTTCTCCCGCACTGAAAATCAGCTCGCTTCCGTCCGGAGTCCACACCGGTCCATGATTTCTCCTTCCGTCAGCGAGGATCTTTTTCGGCGCGCCCCGCGGGTCATACGTTTTCGAGAGCGGCAGCACCCAAAGCTCTTCGACATTCATTCCATGTTCCCGGACGAAAGCCAAAGATCGTCCATCGGGTGAGAATGCCGGATCGAAGTCGCCCCCAGACGATGCAGGCGGTGTGGTGAGAAGCCGCGACTGGCCCGTCTCAACGGAAACCAGGCGGAGAGCCGTACCACCCTCCTGACCACCCGCCGCAACGGCCAGCCATTTACCATCAGGGGACCAACTGAGGCCCGCCTCAACGGCCGTGGGAAAAGCCGCCAGACGCCGTTCCGCACCGCCCAGCGCCGACATCAACATCACGGCATCGGTGTCTCGCGTACTTCGGACGAAAGCAATCGAGTTTCCATCCGGCGACCACTTTGGCCGGATATCGCTGGCTGGATCGGAGGTCAAACGCATTGGATTTGCGGAACTGCCGACCATCTTGAGATAAATGTCCCAGTTGTCTTCTTTTTCCCCATTCCACGAAAAAGCCACCTCACTGCCGTTCGGCGAAAAGTCGGGCTGCCGCTCATCCCCTTGATAGCTTGTGAGGGGGAGAGGACGAGAGGAGTTGGGGCGGTCAACCGGATGACGGCTATAGTGAAGCGCCGCCATCGAAGCTAGAACGCAGCTTAAAGCAATCCCTCCCGCCAATAACAGGCGCGGCTTCCGCCTGGTCTTGGGAAAGGCAGCGATGAGCTTGCCCGAATCGGATTCTTCCTTCAGCTCGTCTAGCGCGACTTTCAAATCCGACATGGTCTGTATCCGGCGGGCCGGATCCTTGCGCAGGCAGCGCCGGATCAACCGCTCGAGTTCCGGCGGTGTTTCGCGCCGGATTTCCCGTATCGATTTTGGCTCATCGCGAAGAATGCACAAGATTGTCGACAACGCCGTGTCGGCCTTGAACGCCCGCTGACCCGTGGCCATTTCGTACATCACCGCCCCGAAGGAGAAAATGTCGGAGCGGTCGTCCAAACTCTTTCCTTCGGCTTGCTCCGGCGACATGTAGGCAGCGGTACCCATGATGCTGCCTTCTTCGGTGATCGCCAGTTTAGCCGTCTGCTCCTCCGGTTGAGGCGCCTCAACCAGTTTGGCCAGTCCGAAATCCAGAACCTTTACTTGTCCCTCGCCGGTGACAATCACGTTGCCCGGTTTGAGGTCCCGGTGAAGGATTCTCGCCGAGTGGGCTTTTGCGATTGCGTCGGCAGCCTGGGTGGAATAACACAGGAACTCGCTGATCGATAAACCGTCCCGGGGTATTAGCTTATCCAGAGTCTTGCCTTCCACGAACTCCATCGCAATATAGTCCATGCCGTGTTCGGAGCCGACATCATAGACCGTCACAATTCCGGGATGATTCAGCGCCGACGCGGCTCGCGCCTCTTGTTGGAACCGGCGGCGTTGGTTGCTGTCGTCAAGCTTGTCGGCGAGCAGAATCTTGATAGCGACGAACCGTCCAAGACGCGGGTCATGGGCTTTATAGACCTCGCCCATTCCTCCCGCGCCAAGCGAGGAGCGAATTTCGTACGGACCCAAACGCGTTCCTGGAGCAAGTTGCATTTCGCTACACAGCACCGTCTACAACTATCAAGCTTCAGCCCCAGCAAAACATCACCCAATCGAGTACTTTTTCGTTACCACACGGGTTTCAATGAAGTTATGGGCATGTTAGATGACCGCGCCGGTAGCACTGAGACTTATGGTTGGGTGAATAAATACCTCGATCTGGTGTCGCGGCACCGGACCAATGTGACGCAGAATGAAGTGGTAATCATGCTTGTTCTGGAGACACGTCGCGAGACGGAGGCTTTGGAGAAGGCGCTCAGCGAGTCCAGAAGGTCCGAAGCGCGCCTCCTCAGGATTATCGACACCATCCCTACGCTGGCGTGGTGCAATTTGCCGGATGGTTCCAACGAGTTCCTGAACCAGCGATGGCTTGACTACACGGGGCTTTCTCCCGAAGAAGCGCGTGGCCGCGCATGGAAAGTGGCAATTCATCCCGAGGATCTCCCGAAATTGATGGACAAATGGGTCGAGCTGCTGGCTTCCGGGGAACCAGGTGAAACTGAAGCGCGCCTGCGCCGCTACGACGGAGAGTATCGGTGGTTCCTGTTCCGGGCAGAGCCCTTGCGAGATGAATCCGGCGATATCGTTAGATGGTACGGGACGAACACTGACATTGACGACTTGAAGCAGGCCCAGGCAAAGCTGCGCCAGGATGAAGAGGAACTTCGCCGGATCACGGACGCCATTCCCCAAGCCATCGTTGTTTTGAATCCGGATGGCCGGACCGTCTATGCCAATCGAGTGACGCTCGAATACACCGGCTTATCGTTGGAAGAAGTGCAAGCGGAAACTTTCCGGGAGCGCGCCTTTCATCCTGAGGACGTGGAGCGCCTGCAGGCAGCGCGGCAAAACTTGCTTTCCATGGATGTGCCGTTTGAAAACGAACAGCGGGCTCGCGGAAAAGACGGTAAGTATCGTTGGTTTCTGATTCGTTACAACCCGTTCCGTGACGAGCAAGGCCGTCTGGTGCGCTGGTACGCGACGGGAACCGATATTGACGACCGCAAACGTTCCGAAGACCGGATGCGAAACGAAAACGTCGCTTTGCGCGAGGAGATCGTCCGCACTTCCATGTTTGAAGAGATCGTAGGCTCCTCCGATGCGCTGCGGCGAGTATTGGCGCAAGTCTCGAAAGTGGCGCCTACTGATTCCACGGTGCTGATCCTGGGCGAGACCGGGACTGGCAAGGAACTGATTGCGCGCGCCATCCACAATCGGTCGAATCGCGCCAGCCGCGCGTTTATTCGCGTGAACTGCGCAGCCATTCCGCCTGCGCTCATTGCATCTGAATTGTTCGGACACGAAAAAGGCTCCTTTACCGGGGCGCTGCACCGGCGTCTGGGGCGCTTCGAATCAGCCGACGGAGGGACTCTTTTTTTGGATGAAGTCGGCGAGCTGCCCTTGGAGACGCAAGTCGCCTTGCTGCGAGTTCTCCAGGAACGGGAGTTCGAACGAGTGGGTGGCAGCCAAACGGTTTCCGTGGATGTACGAATACTCGCTGCCACCAATAGAGACTTGAGTCAAGCAGTGACGAATGGAACATTTCGTCAGGATTTGTTTTACCGGCTCAATGTATTCCCGATTCGAGTACCGGCCCTACGCGAGCGCGTTGACGATATCCCGCTGCTGGTGGAGTACCTCATCGATCGTTATGCCCAAAAAACCGGCAAGAAGATTCGAAACATAAACAAGGAAACCCTGGATCTCTTCCAGGCTTTTGACTGGCCTGGTAATATTCGCGAGCTTCAAAATGTTGTGGAGCGGGCGGTGATTCTATGCGAGGGAGAAACGTTTTGCGTAGATGAAACGTGGCTGACGCGCGTCACTCCTAAATCGGCGCCAACGAGCGCTCCACTTATCGCGAACCTCGCCGAGCGGGAAAAACAGATGATCGAGGATGCACTGCGCGTGACCTCGGGACAGATTTCAGGTGCAACTGGCGCCGCCGCCAAGCTCGGTATTCCCAGGCAGACACTGGAATCCAAAATCCGGAAACTGGGAATCAACCGGTACAATTTCAAGTCCTCCTGAGAGGACTACCGTCCTTTCAGACAATCCGCGATTTCTTTCTCACTCACCGAGCCTTCGCGGATCACCTTCCAATATGGTTCCGTGATGTCGACTGTGGTGGCGCCGGACCCTGTGCAGGTGCCGCCGTCCAAGACCAGATCCACGCGGCCGTCCATTGTTCCAAAAACCTGGATGCCGCTTCTACATGTTGGCTGGCCGGAGATGTTGGCGCTGGTTGCGATCAGAGGCTGATCCAGCCAGTCGAGCAGAGCCTGCGCCACGCGCGAGCGCGATTGCCGCATGGCCAGGCGTCCGGTGTTTCCGGTGACTTTGAGCGGAACTTTGGCCGAAGCTGGAACGATGATCGTGAGGGGCCCGGGCCAGAAATGGCGTGCCAGCAGATGGAATCGCGTGGACAGCTCTTTAGCCATGCCTTCAGCCATGAAGACGCCGCTGATCAGCAGCGGCAAGGAACGATGGATTTCGCGGCCTTTGGCAGCAAACACCCGGCCCACGGCATTCAGATTCAAGGGGTCGGCCACCAGCATGTACAACGCCTCAGTGGGGATGGCCACCACGTCGCCACGGCGAAGATGCATCGCCGCCCTTTCGATCGCTTCAGGAGCCGGTTGGTCCGGATCTATTTCAATTAGGTCTGTCGCCAATGGTCAGTCTCGTGGCCCGATCGCTTCCGCAACTTCGATGGCCATGGAATAGCGCCCAAATGGAGCGCTGAGTTGAACCCCTTGCACCAGTTTCCGCACCCGCACCACCATCTCCTGCGCGATCGCTATGCCTTCCTGCCGCGCTTTTTCGGCGCTGTCGGCGCCGCGCATCCGTTCCATCAGCGGCTCGGGAACCGGCACCCGTAGCTCGTTCACCATGAATTCCGCATTTCTGAAGCTAGTCAGCGGCCAGATGCCGCACACCACCGGCAGCTTGAACGGCTCGATGCGCTTGAGGAACGCCTCCAGCAAATCGAGATCGAACACCGGCTGCGTAACAATATATTCCGCGCCGGCCTGCGCCTTCCACTCCATGCGCCGGATCTCCTCATCCATATTCAGCGCGCCGGGGTTCGCCCCTACGCCCAGCAGCAGAGCGGTTTGCGAACCCATGGGATTGCCGCCGATATCCAAGCCATGGTTCAGATTGTTGACGATATTGGTAAGCCCGATAGCATCCACGTCGAAGACCGCAGTGGCGTCCGGATACGTGCCCATGCGCGGCGGATCGCCCGTAATACAGATCAGATTCCGGACGCCGACAGTGTGCGCACCGAGCAGCTCCGATTGGATGCCGAGAATGTTCCGGTCGCGACAGCAGAAATGTAGCACAGCCTCGATATGGGCTTGTTCTTGAATGAGCTGGCAGGTAACCTGGGCGCTCAGGCGAGCGCTGGCACGGGGGCCGTCCGGTACATTGATGCAGTCGATTCCTTGGGCGGCGCACAACTTCGAGCCTTCAATTTCTTTGGACGCGTCTACGCCGCGCGGCGGCAGGATCTCGACAAAAGCCACGAACTTTCCGGCAGCCAATTTGGCGCCCAACTTGCTCTTTTCACCAACTGGCAACTTTGCGAGGGCCTTCCCCTTTACCACCGGCTCTTCCACGGTGGCTGTAACCCCGCGCACCTGCGGCTGCAGAGAGCGCGCTTCGGAGCGAATCAGCTTGATATGTTCCGCGGTGGTTCCGCAACATCCGCCGATGATCTTGACGCCGGCCCACAGGAAGCGCCGCGCGTATTGCGCCATGTATTCGGGCGAGCACAGATAGATCTTGCGCCCTTCCACAACGGCGGGAAGTCCCGCGTTGGGCATCGCGCTCATGGGCTTCTGAGAATAGCGCATCATCCGCTCGATGGTCTCAAGCGTGGCTTTGGGGCCCACCGAGCAGTTCAGGCCGATGACATCGGCCGGCCATTCGTTTAATTTCTGAGTGTAGGTCTCGGGATCTGTGCCATCCGGCATGTTGCCCGCATCGTCGATGGTGACGTGGGCGATGATCGCCATTTCGTTACCGGCCACTTCTCGGGCGGCGAAAATTGCTTCGCGAATCTCGTTTAGGTCGGAAAAGGTTTCGAGGATCAGCAGATCGACGCCGGCTTCCACCAGAGCCTCGGCCTGTTCCCGAAAGATGGCGCGCGCCTCCGCGAACGAAATGGATCCCAACGGTTCAATCCGCACACCCAGCGGCCCCATGGCGCCGGCCACAAAGGCAGTATCGCCGGCCGCTTCCCGCGCCAACCGGACTCCTGCTTGATTAATGGCTTTGAGTTTTTCCGCGAATCCGAAAGATGCCAGGCGCGTACGGTTCGCGCCGAAGGTGTTCGTTTCAAGGATCTCGGCGCCGGCCTTCACGTACTCCTGGTGCGTCTCTTTGATCAGCGCCGGCGAGGAGAGATTCAACTCGTCGAAACAGCGGTTGATGAAGATGCCCTTGGAGTAGAGCACCGTGCCCATAGCGCCATCCGCCACCAGAACCTGACTTCCGAGACGTGCGCGAAACTCCTGCATCTTGGATTGGCTCCGCGGGGGCGAGATGGAGGTCATTTCCCGTTACTTTCGGCAAAGATACGAGCTGGAACTGCTGTAGAATCTTCGCACGCCAAAGATTCCGCTCCCGCAAGCGAGCGGGCGAGTTACAAAAACGTAATACACGTTAATTGTACCAAAGTGCAGGTGGGGCAGCTCGTTAAGCTGCGGCCGATTGTCAATCGGCCCGCATGCCCACGGTCTACCGGACAGCGGCGGTAAGCAGCCGCCGCGCAGGTTAGCAGCCAGCCTGACCCACAGTCGAAAGCGCCCGCGCCCCCTGGCCTAGATTTCGCTCATAGCTGCCACCAGCGCGCCTCTCGCCGTCGAGTTCTGCGGACTCGCCGCCAACCGGACTTCGGCGATTGCCACCGGCAGTTCTGTTTCTCGCAGCATATTCTCGAAGCGGTCCCGGAAGCCGGATACTAGAACGCTCCCGCCCGCCAGAACTAGCGGGATTGGGCGATTCAGCTTCGGCATGTTCTGCACGCCGGCGAAAGTATCCCGAATAGCTGCTACCAGCGCGTGAATCATGTCATCGTAGTACTCGCCAATGGACTGGTGGATCTTGCTGGCGAAATGGCCATTGAAGCAGAAGGACTCCTCTTTGATGGTGCGGATGCGCGTAGCGGATTCACCCCGGTCGTTCCCCGCGCTCGAGTCAATGTAATCTCCGGCCTTGGGTATGCTGAAACTGAACACCGGCACGGAAAGATAACTCAGGCAAACATTGCACAATCCTCCGCCGCAACTTATGCCGATGCCGGTGTAATTGGAGCTCTCCATCTCGCCATATACAACCGCGAGGCCCTCCGGGATGCTACGCACTTCGTAGCCGAGATCGGCCAGCATCCGGGTCATCTGGTGCTGGTGACTGGCAACTTGTTCGCCCGCGCCTAAGGGAGCTGCTGGAATACTGAAGCACAGCTTCTGTCCCCGGCCGTTCTTTTCGCCCGTTACGAGCGTAACGATCTCGCGCACGATAGCCGAGCCCGCGAGTTCATCCGGATTCAGGATGCCGCGGCGCATGGGGCGTCGAGTCTCCGTATGGAACAGATTCGCGAAGCGCTCCGACTCATCGCCATACACGGTGATCTGGGATTCCTGCACCACGTAAGGGATGCGCTCCTTTTTGAGCACACCCTCCGTCAATTTAGAAAACGGAATTGTTGTGAACGCATTTAGTTGGGTCCCGAATAAAATGTCCGTGTCCTGACATTGCGCCGAGACGATGCGGCTGGTGCCCAGATCGAGCCCGACCGCCCTTGACCCTTGCGGATCCGTTTCTAGCATTGACTGTCTCCCCAGAGATGGCCCCTCTTGATACCTCGCAACGCAGTGAGGACTATCCCCAGAGAGTAGTGGCAGTAGGGGGCAAACACTCTCAAACGAATAACAATCGCAGAGTGTAAGCAAGGAATCAGTGTGGTACCAGGGCAGGCGTCCGCAGTATGAATTCTTTGTGCCATTTGCTTGATTTCTGACTCTTTGCCGTTTGTATTTGTGATAATATCGTCGCACCACCTTGTAAAGGGAGGGTTGACGTGTTCAAACGTATGTTACAAGCATCTTCAGGTCAAGGCCGGATTCCGGCTTCTTCTGAAGAACTGAATACGGGCTTGTCAACGCCCATCATTAGCGAACCGCCGCGGATCGACCCTGTTCCGAAGGCAGAAAATGGGAAGCTGGCAGCTTTCGACGAGATCTATAGCAAATCGAGTTTTAAATCCACCTCGGGTCACGCTGAATACAACATTCTCAAGGTAGCGGATATGGCCACCAGCGAGCAACTGCACGGCTTGTCGTCGACGGCCAAACACAGCGCGCTGATGATGGCGCTCGAAGCGGCTGGCGTGGCCGTTGAGGATATTCTGCAGGATGCCATGCAGCGCCAGCGTGCGCTCGAAGCCTACGATGAGGAGCAACAGCGGCGCCTGCAGGAATTCGAAAGCGGCAAGCTGAAGGACAATGAGCGGCTGTCGGCCGAAATGGAATCGATCTCCGCAACGTACCGGACAAAAATCGCCGCAGCGGTGGAAGAAATCGAGCGAGAACGGTCGGCGTTTCGCGAGTGGCAGGAGCGCAAGGTGAGAGAGGAGCGTCGCATCGCAGAGGCGGCTTCGCTCTGCGTGAACGATCCTGGCGCGGTATCGAGCGAAGCCAGCGTCACGCGGCTGCTCGAGAAGAACGCCACTTCGCTGCGGCAATCGGCCTGATTACGCGGTAATTTCAGATCCTAATGGCGCGCGGGCAATCCCCTGCCCGCGTCCAGGTGGACGTGTGCCTGCTCTAATTCAATAGATGACCAGTTCCACCGGCGACCCTGCTCCGCAACCCAGCGTCTTCGCGGCCGATCCTTGATTGGTGGCCACTTCTAAATAGCCGGAACTTCCCACTAAAACAAAAAGCTCTCCCGAAGCGCACTCCGTAAAGGTCAGCGCTAAACGCGAGACCGTTTGCAATCCCACGTTCAGCCCGAAAGCGCGCGTTCTGACGTTCGGAAACTCGTCGACATGCAGATTCGTGATCAGGTTGCCGAAACGGTCCACCTTCAGGATGCTGCCTGTCCAAGCGTGCTTGCCGGTTCGCGTGGGCTGCTGAAAGGTGAGCCGCAGATGATCCTCAATCAGCTTGCCGAATTTCGCGGGTAAAACTCCGGAGGCCAGGTGGGCGGCCACGGGCGCAAAAACATCGCGGCCGTGAAATGTTCGGCTGACGGGTTTCAAAAAATAGCGGTCATTGGCGATGTGCCGCACCTTCGCACGTTCCCGCGCAAAGATCATGGAGAGCACTCCGTTGTCCGGAGCAATGAAATACTGGCCGGCCATCTCGGCCAGCAACGGACGGCGCGTGGAGCCTACGCCCGGATCCACCACTACAACATGGATGGTCTTCTTGGGGAAATAAGGATAAGCTTGCGCGATGGTGAAAGCGCCGTCGGTGACTTCAAACGCCTGCACCTCATGCGAAATGTCGACGATTTGGGCTGTCGGCGCGATTCCCAGAATGACGCCTTTCATGGTGCCGGCAAAGTGATCGGTGGTTCCGAAGTCGGTGGTGAGAGTGATAAGCGGTTTCGGCATGGCTGAAGCCCAATTATACTTTCGTTGCTTGGAAAGTTAGTGACCGAGGAATGTTATACTGGCGTTAGCTCAAGTCTTCCCGCACTGTGGAATCAAGGGCCTGTGGCGCAGTTGGGAGCGCGCTTCCATGGCATGGAAGAGGTCGTCGGTTCGAACCCGACCAGGTCCACCAATTACTTAGCCCCAATTCTATCCGGACCACTGGACCACATCTGGGCCACCTTCTTTCTGGTCCAGCCCGTAAGTCACTGAAACTCTACCGGGACCACTTCCCTGCTCACTGGGGCTTGCTGGGCGGCATTTCCATGAGCTTGTCAAACATCGCTTGCTGTTGAGCAGTCTCGCGCTCAGCGTCGTTAAGCGTGTACAGATAGGTGATGTCCAAGCTGGCATGCCGGGCTGCGCGCTGGGCCTCCAATGGCGTTGCGCCGCCTATCCGTTGCCGCCAGGTTATGTTCTGCCGGCGAAATGCGTGCCAGCCGAATCCGGGATAATAGAGCTTCAGCCGTTTGAGCACTGGTCGGAATTCCTCGCGCAGCAGGTCACGATCATCTGGTGGCACGTTTCCGTCATCACCAACGAATAAGAACTCCGTGCGGCGATGCGGTCCAGGATACCGGGACTGAAACTCTTGCAGCATCCCTCCGACATTCCCTTTCAAAGTGAGGGGGAATAATGCCAACACGAACGATCCGGTTGAGCGCAGATGCCGATGAACGACTTCAAGCAACGGCGAAGGTCCGGGGCTATGCTAACCGCAGTGTCTTCCTCAGAGCGGCTTGGCCTTACTGCCAGCGATGCGCCTTGCGCGCCATGTACGGGAAGAACACCATACTCGGGCAGTGGCAAGCACATGGGCGCTGTCTCGCGCGTGAGAACGTAATGTTTGATGGCGGCGGATTTGATCGCGAGGGCGAGTCGGCGGAGATCGCTCAGCGGCTCGAAAGCCGTCCACCAGGGACACGCTCGGATACAAGAAACATTCCTGTAGGCTGACACCGTTATTGATCGCTGAATCCTGTGGGTTTATATTCGAGCGTCCAGCGGGTTACTTCGGCCGCCAGGACCACATCAAACCGCCGCATGTACTCAGGACTTCTCTTTCCGTAGGGGATTTCCACGACTACTATCGATTTCGTTCGTTTTGCGAGGCTGTTGGAGAGAAGGTGAACGCAGATGTTCTCGACGAGTGCAGACACGCGCCCGAGGGTTACGCGCATAGCTGCAGGAGAAGGCGGAGCCGGATCGTCAGAAACGGCGCCCTGATGCGTGTCAGCCCATTGCTTCAGCCAGTCCGCTCGGCATCCCAGGAGATACGTTGCCAGGATCGGATCATGAGCATACAGCGAGGCCACGCCATTATTGAAGCCGGCATCTGATTCAAGCAAGAAGTCCGCCGTTAGATTGACGAACTTGAGTATCCCCTGTATGGCGCGCAGGGCCGTATTTGCCAAAGTGTCAAACGAGGGGCCTGGCACTGCGGCCGAAGTGATTCCATCACCAGTATCCGGGCAACGGAGCTCTGCCGATAAACCCGGCGAGCCTCGATCAGATTATCGAGCACGGGGCTGTAAGCGGTGTCGAATGCCCGCCTTTCCTGAACATTCTCGACCGCCCTATCCCTTATCTCAGCCATAGTAGCCATCAGCCTCGCCATGAACGGTTCGGACGTCCCCTCACTAAAAACTTGCTTCAGAACGAAGCCGCTGAGCTCTGCATGCAGATTCGTCAGAGACTCATTGAGCTTTTCCGGCCATTGCCGGAATTCGTCCTCGGTCAGCGTCATAGGGTTGGAGTATTCGACTCCTTCGTGACGCGTCATCATCTTCAAGCCGGTATCTCCCAGGGGAGTGAGGAGCGGGGGAAGAGGAATGTCCCCACTCCACGCAAGCACCGCGCCGTCGATCCATGGAAAATACCGCAGCAGGCCGCGGGGTGCGCC
>Ga0187847_10002364_pt1 | contig 15310 bp, 16 predicted proteins | sample June2016WEW_4_10_FD_132458 | JGI IMG/M metagenome (GOLD analysis project Ga0187847, IMG submission 132458) | Peatland microbial communities from SPRUCE experiment site at the Marcell Experimental Forest, Minnesota, USA - June2016WEW_4_10 | ecosystem: Environmental > Terrestrial > Soil >...
ATAGAAGCCCGAGATGAATGCAAAACACGAGAACCAGCAAAAGCAAAGGCAAAAACGCCACTAAGGAAAAAACAAATGCAAAAACAAAAACCTTGACAGCACCAGCCGTCTCATAGAAGGCCGGGGATAAATCCCCGGCCTAACGCCCGAACTAGTTTTCCCGTACCCTGTGAAGGCCGCAACTTCGCCCGCATTCAGAGGGCTGAAGCTCCCGCTTCCTCCGAAATCTCCGATGAATGCTCCTGTTAGCTCCGGAATTTCCAATGAAGGCCACTGTTTTCTCCGGAATCTCCGATGAAGGACCCTGCCCGCTTCGGAATCTCCGATTTAGAACTCTGGCATTAGCTTAGTTGGCGAATATATTTGACATTGCCCCAGTCTTCCGTGAATACTGCTTCTAATGCCGAACTCAAGGGAATACGGAATTGCGGTCATGGCCATGTGCATGTGTATGGCGTGCGGACGCGTCCGTTTGGTTCCTGAGAGGCAGATGCGTTAGACGCAACCGATCTTGAAGCCAGGCGGTCCGGGTCCGAAGAGGATTCGGGCCGTTTTGTTATGCGCATGATTTCCAGCCTTCGCGAATTGCGTGAAGGCTGGACGCCCAAATCTTAGTAACTGCGAAAGCAACCAAATATCCCAAATATCCCAAGGAGTCGTCGACCATGTCCGAATCGAAGCAGTACCAGCTTGCCACCCAGGCCGTCCACGCCGGGCAATCGCCCGACCCCACAACGGGTTCGCGCGCGGTGCCCATTTACCAGACCACCTCCTATCTCTTCCAGGATGCGGACCACGCAGGCCGGCTCTTTGCGCTGAAAGAGTTTGGCAACATCTATACGCGCATCATGAACCCCACGACAGACGTTTTTGAAAAGCGAGTTGCGGCTCTCGAAGGCGGCGCGGCGGGACTGGCGACGGCCTCGGGCCAGGCGGCGGAGACGCTGATTGTGACCACGCTGGCTGGGGCAGGAGACGAGATTGTCTCGACCACATCGCTTTATGGCGGGACTTACAACCTCTTCCACTACACACTGCCGAAGCTGGGCATCACGGTTAGATTTGTGGACGCGGACGATTTTGACGGCCTGAAGGCGGCGATCAACGGCAAGACGCGCGCCGTTTATACCGAAACGCTGGGCAATCCCAAGCTGGATGTGGTGGACATTGAGAAGATCGCCGCGATCGCTCACGAGCACAAGCTGCCGCTGGTTATCGACAACACCTCGGCGTCGCCGGCGCTGGTGCGGCCTATCGAGTGGGGCGCGGATATCGTGGTTAACTCGGCTACAAAGTTTTTGGGTGGGCATGGGACAACCATTGGCGGCGTCATTGTGGATGCGGGCAAGTTTGACTGGGCGGCATCAGGGCGATTCAAGGAGTTCACCGAGCCGGACCCGTCTTACCACGGACTTGTCTACACCGAGGCATTCGGGCCGCTGGCGTTCATCCTGAAGGCGCGGGTGCAGGGATTGCGCGATACCGGCGCGGCACTCTCGCCCTTCAACGCTTTCCTGCTGCTGCAAGGGATCGAGACGCTGCATCTGCGGCTGGCGCGCCATTCTCAGAATGCGTTGGCTGTGGCCAAGCATTTGGAACAGCATCCCGGCGTGGAGTGGGTTAACTATCCTGGCTTGGAGTCCAGCCCCTATTACAAGCGGGCGCAGAAGTACCTGCCCACCGGACAAGGAGCGCTGATTACGTTCGGCATCAAGGCTGGAGCGACGGGGGGCGGTTATGAGGCAGGGAAGAAGCTGATCGACGCTTTGGAACTGTTCTCGCTGGTAGCGAACATCGGCGATGCCAAGTCGCTGGTGATTCACCCGGCCTCGACCACGCACGCACAGCTTTCTGTTGAGGAGCAGGCATCGACCGGCGTCACTCCCGAACTGGTGAGACTGTCGGTGGGCATCGAGGATATTCGCGACATTATTGCCGATCTCGACCAGGCAATTGCGGCTGCTAACGGACATACTTTCACGGGCGCAACCAAGACTGGGTGTCTTGCTGCACAATGAAGACTATGACCGAATCGCGAGCCGGAACTGGAGTGTCTCCGCCAACAACCTCATTTCAGGAGCCCACCTATGAAGGCGACTTCGTGCTCGACGAGCCATTGTTGCTGGATTGCGGCCGCGCATTGGCCGGCGTTACGCTGCATTACGCGGTGTATGGCCGGCTGAATGCGGCTAAGGATAACGCCGTGCTAGTCTGCCATGCGCTTTCCGGTTCGGCGCTGGTTGGGGCCTGGTGGCCGGAGGTCTTTGCACCCGGCGGCGTACTGTCTCTGGAACATGATTTCGCGATTTGCATCAACATGCTCGGGTCCTGTTACGGCTCGACAGGCCCGGGCTCAGTCGACCCCGAAACAGGCAAGATTTACGGCCCGGAGTTTCCGCTTGTCTCGATTCGCGACAACGTTCGGGCGCAAGCCAGACTGCTGGACTCGCTGGGCATTCGCCGGTTGCGGCTGGTGATGGGAGGGTCCATCGGCGGCATGCAAGCTCTGGATTGGGCCGTGCACGATCCAATACGCGTGCAGAAAGCGCTGGTCATCGGCGTGGCGCCGCTCTCAGCCATGGGGCTCGCGCTCAATCATCTGCAGCGCCAGGCCATTCAGCATGACCCGGAGTGGGCTGACGGTCATTATCTGCCGCAGCGTCCTCCAAGGAAAGGTCTGGCGCTGGCTCGCCAGATCGCCATGCTCAGCTACAAATCAGCCGAGCTGTTCGACGAGCGCTATGGCCGCAATCCGAACCGCAACGGAGAGGACCCGTGGGGGCCGAGTGCCTTGGAGAATGGGCAAGGCGGCGGGCTGATTGGCGGCCGCTTCGATATTGCCGGCTACCTCGACCACCAGGGCGAGCGGTTCATCGAGCGCTTCGACGCCAACTCCTATCTAGCCATCCTGCGCACCATGGATACCTGGGACCCGCTGCGCGGCTGCTCTTCGGCGGAGGCCTTTAGCGGGATTCGCGCCCATGTGAGCTTTGTCGGCATCAGCTCCGATTGGCTCTTTCCGCCTCAGACGGTGCGTGACTTTGCTTACACTATGCGCGCGGCCGGCGTCCAAGCAGATTACCGGGAGATGACCAGCGCTCACGGTCACGATGCTTTCCTGGCTGAGCAGGCTGAGCTGTTGCGGTTGCTCCAATGAAGCTGGGAGTAAATACCGAATTATCCGCAAGGAGTGACTTTGCATGGGGCGCGGAGGTCTGGGCAGTCCGGCTTTTCGCGGAGCAAGAACCCGTACCTCTGGGTTCCGTTGTAGGCCTTGAAGTAACTTTTATTTCTTTCTCGCATAACTCTGCTTGTCACGGAGGGCAGGGCTTTCTATAATCCTTCCAACACCGCATTGGAATCCGAGGTGCTGCAGTTACCGTCACCCCGGTCTTCAACCGCCCAAAAGTAACGGTTGTAGATTCCACGAGCGGGGGTTTTGAACACTGAGCTCGATTTTTGCATTTCCCAGGAGTACTGAATGAAGAAGTTAGTCTTTGCGTCCGTGATGACGTGGGCGAGCATTAGCCTCGTTGCCGCGCCCATGCTTCGTGCCCAGGATTCGATTACCATCAAGGATCCGGCAGAGTTCAACACATACCAAAACTGCTCCACGCAGACCGACCCGAAGGCCAAGGCTACTTGCCTGGAGAGCTTTTTGACGGCTTATCCACAGAGCGTCGTCAAGAGCGCGGTTCTCGATTCTCTCATCGACACCTACCAGGGTTTGGGTGATGCGAACAAGACTCTCAGCGCGGCCAGCCGCCTGCTTCAGGTGGATCCCGGCAACATGAAGGCGATCTTCATCTCGGTCTACATCAAGAAGAGCCAGTGCGCCAAAACTGTCGATCCGAAGACTGGCTTTAGTACTGACCCGCAAACCTGCGATGATGCGGCAGTGCTGGCTCAGAAGGGCCTGGCCGCCGCTAAGCCTGCTGCCACCTCCGCCGATGAGTGGAAGAAGTTGACCGGTGGAACCTATCCGACTTTTCACTCGGCCATCGCTTTGGATGACATCATCTCAAAAAAGGACCCGAAGGGCGGGATCGGCGAATATCGCAGCGAGCTGATGCTTTACACGCCCGATCAGACCAAGGGCGGTCCTGGACTGTGGGATACGCTGCAATTGGCGGAGGCCTACACTAAGCCGGACGCCAAGGACCTGGTGCAGGCGATATGGTTCTATGCTCGCGCCTGGAATTTCGCGCCTGCGAATCTGAAGGCTCCGATCGAACAAAAGATGGAGTATTACTACACGAAATATCACGGCAATCTGGACGGACTGGACGGCGTCAAGACCTTGGCCGCGGCCACCGTCTTCCCGCCGCCCACCTATGCCATTTCGCCTGCGCCCACGCCGGCTGAGCTTGCTCACAAGGCGATGGTGGAAACTTCCGACCTGAGCAAGATGGCTCTGGTTGATACAGAATATGTGCTGGCCAACGGCGTCAAGGAAGACACCGACAAACTGTGGGCCGTGCTGAAGGATCAAGTTACGCCGGTCCCTGGGAAGGTGATCGAAGCGAGCGCGACGGTGATCAAGATGGCCGTAACGCCGGATGCCAAGGAGGCCCAACCGCCCTATGCCGACTTCATTGTCAATATGAAAACTCCGCTGACGGCCAAGGAAATTCCCGCAGTTGGCTTCGAGTTCAAGATTCCTCCGGCGACCACTCTGGTGGGAACTTATGACTCTTTCGTGCAAGTTCCGGCCACGGCCACCATGGAGCAAACCGCGCAAATCGTGCTCCGCGACGGGACGATCGTGCCGGAGAAGAAGAAGCCAGGCGCCACGACGCATAAACCATCAGCCGGGCACAGGCCGGCGGCAAATTGATAGGTGTTTAATCGGTTCTGAAACGTCGATTGCGCTGGATAGGGAAGGCGACCGGCGCGCCAGACCCTCCTCCTGGGTCATCAAGGGCAGCCTGCATGCAGGCTGCCCTTCTTGTGCTTGAAATCTGCCATTCGACTGCGGTGGTGGTAGGCTGGGGGCAGCATGGAATGCCTTAAAGTCCTTCCCGCCGCCCTGGTCATTGCCGCCGCTGCGTTGGCGTGCATGCCTGTTGAGGCCCAGACGGACCCGGATCACCCCGCCCCGTATCCGAGTCATGTGCGCAACGCTGATCAGCGCCCCATGCCTTTTCCTCCTGGCAGCGAGACGCCGGAATCTGCCAGTCCGCAAGAAACCCGTCCCTTGGAATTCTTGCTTGCTGACAGGATGAGCCAGCAGGATCGTGATCTAGCGGCTAAGACAGAGTCTGCGATCGGCGAGCGCGCCGGGGTTGCCGGTCTGGAATTCAACCCTGGCAAGTGGAGTTACCAGCAGGTGGTCTGCTCCGCGTTGCCCGATCATCTCTTTATCGAGTTCACGCGCAACAATGGCATAGGCGATGTGAGCGTCTTTTCGGCATCGATTCCGCGCGGCGATTTGGGGCAGGTACGTGTCATCCCGATTCAGCGTCGCGGCTATTCGCTCTTCTCGCCCGCTCCCGTCAACGCGATGACGGTCTCCGCCTTCAATCACATTCGCGCCGAAGAGCACCCGGTCAAGGCTCCCGCGTGGCTTGCGACTGGTCTCTGCTACGCCGCCCTTGCGGGAGCGCATCCGCAGATTGGACCGCCGGAAGAGACTGCAGTCCAGAAACTCCCCGCTGCGCCGACTGGCAAGCTGATGATTCCCCTCAACGGGGGAGCCGTTATTTCGTTTAAGGACGTGTCGGCGGTACCCAGGCCAATGCAGTGGACCATGACCTTCGATGGCAAGGGAAAGTTGCTGAAAGCTACGCATTCAGCGGCGCAGCGTTCGAGAAAAAAGGCGGTTCAGAGGAAAGCGGCCGAGGTCCAGGGCAAATCCGTTCAGTCGACTGATCCGGACGCAAAGGCCACGCTCATTAAGTAAGTGGAAAGTGGTGATCGCTGTTATTCCCCGAGCATGATGCGCTGAATCCGCGAGGCGCGCCCGCTAGCTGGATCGCAGGCCACCAGCGCAGCACACATCTTTGGGTTGCCCTTGGCTGCCTCGAACTTTCCTGGCATTCCGGTGAGAAACTTACGCACCACTAAGTCCTTTTCGACGCCGATCACGCTGTCGTATGGACCGCTCATGCCTACATCAGTCTGGTAGGCGGTTCCGCCCGGCAGTACTCGCTCGTCGGCTGTGGGAATGTGCGTGTGCGTGCCTAGGACCGCAGTCACGCGGCCATCCAAATGCCAGCCCATCGCGACCTTCTCGCTGGTAGCTTCGGCATGGAAGTCCACCACAATGACCTTGGCCTTGATACTCGTGAGCAGATCGTTGACCGCGTGGAAGGGGTCGTTGGTTGTGTTCATGAAGACGCAGCCTTGCAGGTCGATGACTGCGTAGTCAACGCCGCTCTGCGTGGTTCCTTCGTAGACACCGTAGCCAGGCAATCTCGGTTGAAGGTTGGCTGGCCTGAGCACGCGGCGCGCACGCTCGTGGCTCTCGACAGGAACTGATTCCATATAATCGATCAGCTCGCGCTTGTCCCACACGTGGTTGCCGGTAGTCAAAACGTCTGCGCCCAGATCGAAGAGATCCTCGGCGAGCTGCGGTGTGATGCCGAAGCCGCCGGCTGCGTTTTCCGCATTGATGACGATCAGCTCCACCTCATGCGCCTTGCGCAGATGGTCGATGTGCTCGCGCACGATCCGGCGTCCCGCGCTGCCGAAGATGTCGCCGACGAAGAGAATGTTCACTGTGGGTCGAACTCCTAATTCAGTTATCAGCTGTCAGCTTTCAGCGGTCAGCGAAAATGCGAAGACTGGGCCATGCACGGGAATTGCAAGTCGATTACTGAGGTTGTTTACTCGCCATCTTTTGCTGATTGCTGACTGCTGCTGGCTTATTGCTGATTCCTCATCAACGGAAAGAGAATCACGTCGCGGATGGACTTCGAACCGGTCAACAGCATCACGAGACGATCGATACCGATGCCCTCGCCGCCGGTCGGAGGCAACCCGTAGGCCAGCGCACGCACGTAGTCTTCGTCCATCTGGTGCGCCTCGTCGTCGCCTCGGTCGCGCTCGGCAAGCTGTTGGGAAAATCGTTTGTGTTGCTCGACGGGATCGTTCAACTCGCTGAAGGCGTTGCCCAGTTCAAAGCCGCCGCAGAAGAACTCGAAGCGCTCGACGTGTGCCGGATCATCCGGTTTCGCCTTAGATAGCGGCGAAACCTCCACCGGGTAGTCGTAGATTATGGTCGGCTGAATGAGCTTGGGTTCGGCTACTGCCTCGAATACCTGATACACAGCCTTACCGAGAGATAGATCGTCACGCCTAAGAAGGTCTCTTATCAGGCTAAGACTCGCGTATAGCACCATATGACGCGTCCTACGTTCGCGCTCTTCCTCGGAAATCACTTCAGGATAAAGTGTCGGATTCTTATCGAGCTTCGATGTCTCAACCACATCGAGCCAAGCAAGAAGGCTGGGTTTGCTCCCTAGGCTGGATAGCGTAGGCCGTATTCCGGCACTTTCGTCCCAGTTCTCAACGATTGCCTGATCTATGGTCAGCCGCGTCCACTTGCTCAGATCAATCTCCACGCCGTTGAAGTTTGTCAGAGTGGTCCCGTTCACCTCCTGCGCCACAAACTCGATCAGTTCCTCGGTGAGCTGCATCAGGTCGTGATAATTTGCGTAGGCTTGATAGAACTCGAGCATAGTGAACTCTGGATTGTGCTGCGTGCTTACGCCTTCGTTGCGGAAGTTGCGATTGATTTCGTAGACACGGTCCAGGCCGCCGACCACCAGCCGCTTCAAGTAGAGTTCAGGCGCGATGCGCAAAAACAGATCGAGATCGAGGGCGTTGTGGTGTGTTTTGAAGGGGCGTGCAGCCGCTCCACCGGCGATCTGCTGCATCATCGGTGTTTCAACTTCAAGATAGCCGCGATCGTCGAAAAATTTGCGCAGAGCCTTCAGCGCTTTGGCGCGCTTGACGAAGACTTCGCGCGCTTCGAGGTTGGCGAACAGGTCCACATACCGCTGTCGGTAGCGCAACTCGACGTCGGCGAGGCCATGAAACTTCTCAGGCAGCGCCAACATGGCCTTGGCGAGGAAGGTCAGTCGCTCGACATGAATTGTCAGCTCACCGGTCCGCGTGCGAAAGAGATAGCCCGAGACGCCGATGTGGTCGCCCAGGTCGAGTAGCTTATAGAGCGCGAAGCCTTGCTCGCCCACTGCATCGAGGCGCACATAAATCTGCAACCGCTGGCCGTCCTGCTGGAGCGTGGCAAAGCCGGCCTTGCCTTGTGCGCGGATCGCCATGATGCGTCCTGCGACTGCGACCGTGATGCGGCTGGCTTCGAGGACTTCCGCTGTCGCCTCACCCCACTTTGCACGCACGGCTGGTATGGTATGCGAGGCAGGGAACTGGTTGGGATAGGCCGCCTGGCCCAGCTTGACTATCTCCTCGAGTTTTGCCTTGCGCAGGTCAAAGAGACTGCGCTCAAATTCCGAATCGAACACTCTGTCTTCCTTTGCGGTAACTGCGTCAACGGTGCAAGAGCCAGTATATCGTCCGTTGCATGGGCGGCGATTCGGACGGTGTGGGGATGCGCATCTCTCTGTGACACAGTCACAAGATTATTGGCGCTACCGGCACCTTCCCGTATAGGATGATTGCCATGACTCCCAGACTGGTTGTATTGCTCCTCTGTGCGTCGCTGCTCTCGGCGGTGCAAGCTCGTGCCAAGACTATCCTGCCGGACTCCTGCGGCGATGAAAAGATCAAATTTGATGTGAGCACACTGAAAAATCAACCGGCGCCTGAGCCTCCTCCGGCTGGCAGTGCGCAGATTATCTTTGTAGAAGAACAAAACGCGAGAGCTTCCTTCCACATGATCACTGTCCGCTACGGAGTGGACGGGAACTGGGTGGGCGCCAACTACGGCGACTCGTATTTTGTTCTGAATGTTACACCCGGCATCCATCACTTGTGCGTGAATGCCCAAGGAGATAAAAAGGCTGTTGGTGTGACATCTTTCACCGCCGAGGCGGGAAAGGTCTACTACTACGAGGCCAGCACTACGGTGACGAGAAGCGGCGGCGGCATGGTAACGACGCACGCGGCGAATGGTGCGACGGGCACCGGTATGGCGCCTACTTCAGTGAATACATTTTTCCAATTTACCCAATTGTCTGAGGATGAAGGCAAGTACAGGATTAAGGCCTGGAAGCTGGCCACCTGGAAGACCAAGTAAGCGCAGCCGTTTCGCGCAGAAGGGCGCCCATGGTGTAGAGTCACGAGGTATGCCCTTCAACTGCCCTATTCCGGATTCCAAGCCACGCGGCAAACCTGTCAGCAGGCTGGCTAGCCTGATTGAAGCAGAGAAGATGATGCAGATTGCGATTCTGCTGCCCTCGGCGGCCTTCGTTGGCTGGCTGGCCGGTGCTTGGTTGGATAGCCGTTTGCATCAATCATGGATCGCGACGCTCGGGATCATTTTTGGCGGTGTCTCCGGGCTGGTGTATGTGGTTCGACTGGTGATGGCCGCTGGGGGCAAAACCGGTGGCGGAGCCAAAAATGGGAACGGTGCTGCAACGGGGAAGGGAACTTCCGAAACGAATCCATGACCGAAGAAACGCATCCTATTCTCGGTATCACAGAGGAATCACTCGAAGCCCTGCTAAAGCGGGCTATCCGCAATACGCTGACTCTGGGCTTTATCCCCGCAATTGTGCTGTTGGTTGTCACGGGCTGGCGCGACGCTGCCATGCTCATGACCGGCACTCTGATCTCGGCGGCAAGCATCTTCGAATGGCTACGGCTCGTCCGCCTGATCAACGCCCGTATGAGGAAGCAGAAGGCCGAGCGCGGAGCCATTTTGGTCATTGCTTTCTTTCTGTTGCGGCTGATGTTTTTCGCCGCGGCGATTTATGGTAGCCTGAAGTGTTTCCAAGGTTCTCCCATTGCGCTTCTGTGCGGCCTGAGTTTGGCGGTCGCAACTCTGCTGTGGGAGAGGCTGCGGATGCTGAAAAATTAGGGAAATTTGCCGCGCGAGGTTGCTGTCGCCCTTGTTGCGGATTCCATTTCAGTGCAGGAAACAGAAAGAATTTAGCCTTCATGCCGGAAACTTTTATACTTGTTCGCCTGCTAAACAGCCTCTTTATGGGCATTGAGATCAAAGCTTTTCAATCATTAGCTGGCCTGGACGCGGTCAAGGCCACGGAACAGGCTCTCAGGGTCAATCAGGCGTTTGCGTTGGAACTGCTGGTGGTGCTTGGTTTCATCGTTTTTTTTCTGATTGTGCGTTTCAGCTTGTCTGCGGAGAAGCCTGGAACGCCGCAGCAGTTCGCCGAGATAATCCATGAACAAATTGGGGGACTGGCAGAACAGTGCATTGGCCACGGTTACCAGCGCTTTCAGGCCTTTGTGACCTGCGTCTTCCTGTTTATTCTCACTTGCAACTTGCTCGGCCTGATTCCCGGCTTGGAAGCGCCGACTATGTCGCCATTCGTGCCGCTGGGCCTTGCCGTGGCCGTTTTCGTCTATTACAACTTTCATGGCGTGCGGGCGCAGGGCCTCATCGGGTACCTCAAGCATTTTTGCGGACCCATGTGGCAGATTGCGCCGCTGCTCTTTCTCATTGAGATTATCTCCCATTGCGCCCGCCTGCTCTCGCTCACTGTGCGTCTCTGGGCGAATATGTACGCGGGCGACTTGGTGACACTGGTTTTTTTCTCTCTGTTTCCGTTGGGTGCCACGCTACCCTTCATGATTTTGCACATTCTGGTTTCTATGGTTCAGGCGCTCGTCTTCACGATGCTGGCCATGATCTATCTGGGCCAAGCGGTGGCGCACGACGACCACGACGCTGTCGCTTTGTAGAGTCAATCGAGGAAAACTGTTTATTGATGCAAAAGGATTCCGCCGGAGAGCGCTTCTGCTTCGGGCAAACGGAAGACCGCAAGCGTGAGGGGGCCAGCACGGTGAGCCTCAACCACCCACTGGCGGTCAATCTTAGGGAAGCTGGAGAAATATGCGTAAACTGCAAACTGTTCTGATGGTTTTAGCTGTCTTGTGCTGCGCCGTTCCGGCCTTTGCCGATGGCGGTTCCGCGCCTGTCAATCTGGCTCCAATCGGTATCGGCATCGGCATCGCGCTGGCTGCCGGCCTCTGCGGTCTCGGCCAAGGCAAGGCCATCGGCTCGGCCGTTGAGTCCGTTGCCCGTAACCCCGGAGCCACGTCCAGTATTCAGCTTCTGCTTATTCTTGGCTTGGCCTTCATCGAGTCCCTCACCCTGTTCACATTCGCCACCATCTTCATCAAGATCAAGTAAGGCGGCATACGAAGCAGCAAATGGCCTCACCCGAGCGGGTGAGGCCATTTTGCCATGGAGGCTGAGTTAAGGTGTGCTTGCTTCTGCACAGGTAAATCGGCCTCTTTTTCCACAAGTGGATTACCGGTTCACGTGTGGATTTTCCTTCGTATGCGCCTGATTTTGCTATCTTGTAACCTCCCGTTCATCTTGGCCCGGTAGCCTGACTGAGGGATGGACCAAGTGCCCGAAGTTTTTGTCCACCAATGTCAACTTCTGCCTGAGCCCGGTTCTCCGAGCGAACCTCGTTCACCGGGAAAGGCGCCGCGCGAGGTTTCAGTCGTTCGCGCGTTCCTGCTTGCACGCGGCAACTCGGCGCTGGCAGATCGCGCCTTTCACGGGCTGATGGTGCTCTGCGCCCTGAGCATCTTCGGCATCGTGGTATTGATCGCCTTCGAGTTGGTGTTGCGCTCGCGGTTGGCTTGGAACAGCTTTGGCCTGGACTTCTTCTATAAGGCTTTCACCGACACCTATGCCGGCCGGATCCTCTACTGGGACCCGGTAAATAGTCATTTCAGCGCGCTGCCATTCCTTTATGGCACGCTGGTATCGTCTTTTCTGGCGTTGTTGCTGGCGGTTCCACTGGCCATAGGCGTTGCGGTCTTCCTCACCGAAATGTGTCCGCGCTGGCTGCGTGCTCCATTGGCCTTCATTACTGAGTTGCTGGCGGCGATTCCCAGCGTTATCTACGGACTGTGGGCGGTCTTTGTGCTGGTGCCGCTGCTGCGGGAGGATCTGAACCCTTGGCTTATCAAATTGTTGGGCTGGACGGGATTTTTCGGCGACGATAACCCCACCGGCCTGGGCTTTGTTGCGGCAGGCATCATTTTGGCCATCATGATTCTGCCTATCATCTCCTCGCTGACCCGCGAGGTCATGTCGGCGGTACCGCAATCGCAGCGCGAGGCTGTGCTGGCGCTGGGCGCGACGCGCTGGGAGATGATCCGCACCGGCGTACTGCGTAATGCGCGCATCGGCATTGTGGGCGCAGTGATTCTGGGCTTGGGACGTGCCCTGGGCGAGACTATGGCCGTGACCATGGTGATCGGCAACAGCCCGGAGATTCACCGATCGCTTTTGGCCAATGGCAGTACGATGGCCTCGGTAATCGCAAACGAGTTTGCCGAGGCTTCGGGCGACCTGCACCTGAGCGCGCTGATGGAACTGGGCCTGGCCTTATTTATCGTGACCATCATTGTGAATGCGTTTGCCCGGCTGCTGGTGTGGGCTGTGACACGAGGAGCGCCGGCGTCGATACGTTGAAGTAGCGAGATTGGGATTAGAGCTCAGAGATCGAAAAGCAGGTTGGGAGAAGAGCGAGTGCAGAACGAACACCAGCTTCGGGCGAAGATGCGGACGGCAATCGATGGCGCGGCCAGCGGGCTGGCGATTCTGTCGACCGTGCTGGTAGTAGCGCCGCTGGTGGCCATCTTCATCTACCTTATCTATAAAGGCGCCAGTTCGTTGAACCTGGACTTTTTTACGCAGGTTCCTAAGCCGGTGGGCGAGGTGGGCGGCGGCATGGCCAACGCTATTGCCGGCTCGGCGATTTTGCTCGGCGTCGGCAGTCTGCTTGGGGTCCCGGTGGGCATTGCGGGCGGTATCTTCCTGGCTGAGTTTGGCCGCGGGACCAAGCTGGCTAACGCGGTGCGGTTTACGGCCGATGTGCTTAACGGTGTTCCTTCTATCGTGATGGGAATCGCTGTCTACTCGCTGATTGTCGTACCGCAAGGGCATTTTTCGGCCTTCTCGGGCGGCGTGGCGCTGGGCATCATGATGATTCCCACGGTCTGCCGCACCACCGAAGAAATGCTGCTCATGGTGCCGAACGCGGTGCGTGAGGCAGCGCTGGCCTTGGGAGTGCCTAACTGGCGTTCGGTGCTGGCGATTACGGTGCGAACTGCTTCTCCCGGCATCATCACCGGCTGCATGCTGGCCTTTGCGCGCGTGGCGGGCGAGACGGCGCCGCTGATCTTCACAGCCTTCGGCAACGTGGGCTGGAGTGAGCGGCTCAACGAGCCTATAGCCGCGCTTCCATTGCAGATTTACGTCTATGCCATCTCTCCCTACGACGATTGGCACCGGCTGGCGTGGGCCGGAGCGCTGGTGTTGATTGTGTTGATCGTGCTTGCGGTTTCGCTGGTCCGCTATGTGACCAGCCGCGGCGTTTTGAAAGGGGCAAGCTAAGTGGGAGTCGGCATAGAAGTATCCAACCTGAACGCATGGTACGGGACCAATCACACGTTGCAGGATATCAATCTGCATATCCCAGCCAACCACGCGACAGCATTGATCGGCCCCTCGGGCTGCGGCAAGAGCACCTTTGTCCGCTGCATCAACCGCATGCACGAGACTAACCCTATTGCGCGTGTCACCGGCACGGTGCGCATCGGCGATCTCGATATCTACGAAGGCGCCAAGCCTGTTGAGATTCGCCGCCGCGTGGGTATGGTCTTCCAACGGCCTAATCCATTTCCCACCATGTCGATCTACGATAACGTGGCCGCGGGGCTGAAGCTGAACGGCTACAGCAACCGCCGCGCGCTGGATGAGATAGTCGAGAAGTCGCTGAAGAATTCGGCGCTGTGGGATGAGGTGAAGGACGATCTGAAGAAGAAATCCGGCGCCAGCCTTTCGGGCGGCCAGCAGCAGCGGTTGTGCATCGCGCGCGCGCTGGCCGTAGACCCGGAAGTGCTGCTGATGGACGAGCCGGCTTCGGCGCTCGACCCCGTTTCCACGTCCAAAATCGAAGACCTTATATTTCAGTTGAAGTCGCAGTACACTATTGTGATTGTGACCCATAACATGCAGCAGGCAGCTCGCGTCGCCGAGAAGACCGGATTCTTTTTGAACGGCCGCATGGTGGAGTTCGACACGACACACAAGATCTTCACTAACCCCAGCGACAAGCGCACAGAAGATTACATCACAGGCAGGTTCGGATGACGCGCATTCGCTTTCAACAAAGCCTGGACGAATTGAAAGAACAACTGCTTGTGATGGCGGGGTTAGCCGAGCAGGCCATTCAACGTGCCATCGAGGCCTATCGCGTGCGGGATCTGTCCATTTGCGACTTGGTCAACCGCAGCGAGATAGCAATCGATCGCCTTGAGCGCGACATCGACCAGGCTGCTCTCGACTTACTGGCCATGGAGCAGCCCATGGCTATCGACCTGCGCTTCATTTTGAGCGTGATCAAGATCAACGCTGATCTGGAGCGGGTGGGCGATGCGGCCAAAGCCATCAGCGACCGGGTGCGCAGCATGGAGCAGATGGCCGCTGTCGATCTGCCCGTCGATATTCCACGAATGGCCTCGCTGGCGGCGGAGATGGTGCGCAAAAGCCTGCAAGCGTTCATTGAGGCTGACGCCGAGATGGCGCACGTGGTGCTCACCATGGACGATGCGGTGGACGCGATGAACCGCGCCGCTTATAAGTCGCTGACCGAAGTGATGGCCGAGCAGAGCCATATGGCCCCGCAAGCCCTGAACGCGCTGATGATTGCGCGAGGCCTGGAGCGCGTAGCCGACCACGCCACTAACATCGCCGAAGACGTGATCTTCTGGGTGCAAGGCGACGACGTGCGTCATCATAAAAGCCTGAAGATGGTCCCGGACCCGCACGCGATGGGGTGAAAGGCCCGGCTAGCAGACAAGTGCCTCATCCGTTCAAGACATATTGAATCGATAACTATCAGCGGCTATGAAGCTTCGATCGCGGCCTCGTCCCGATGACTTGCCTATTCTGTCAGACTCGCCGCCAGCAAAACTTTTGGGATTCGCCAGACGCAAAAAGGATAAACAGCGCCATGTTGATGGTTGCAGCTATCTTTCCACGAACCTAGAGCACTAATAAGGATAGTGTAAGGTAGTAGAGGCGATACTCCGCGACGTACAACAGATGGCACGAGCCTATGAGGACGATCTGCGCCTGAAAATTTTCCAGGCGCATGCGAATGGACACGGAAGTTTC
>Ga0187847_10002366_pt1 | contig 15295 bp, 11 predicted proteins | sample June2016WEW_4_10_FD_132458 | JGI IMG/M metagenome (GOLD analysis project Ga0187847, IMG submission 132458) | Peatland microbial communities from SPRUCE experiment site at the Marcell Experimental Forest, Minnesota, USA - June2016WEW_4_10 | ecosystem: Environmental > Terrestrial > Soil >...
GAATTGTGGGACAAGTACAGCCTGCCGCTGCTGCTGTTTGGATTGAGCCTGCTCGTGCTCGTGAAGATTCCGGGCCTGGGCGCGAGAGTCAACGGCGCGCAGCGCTGGCTGCGCATCGGGCCGGTCAATTTCCAGGTTTCGGAACTCGCACGCGTGCTCGTGCTGACCTGGGTGTGCAGCTACTGCGTGCGCAAGCGCGGCGAGCTCGAGCAAACGCTCGGCGGGCTCGTCAAACCCGTGGGCCTGCTCACGCTGGCCGGCGCGCTGCTGCTGCTCGAACCGGATTTCGGTGCAGCCACGGTGCTGTTCGCGACCGGTTTCGCGGTGCTGTTCGTCGGCGGCGCGCGCCTGCGCTATGTGAGCTTGCTCATGGGCGCGGCGATACTCGTGTTCGGCCTGTTGGCGGTGCTGTCGCCGTACCGCCTCAAGCGCATGACCGGCTTTCTCGATCCCTGGGCGGACCCCTTCAACAGCGGCTTTCAGTTGACCCAGTCCCTCATCGCAATCGGCCGCGGCGCCTGGTTCGGCGTCGGACTCGGCAGCAGCGTGCAGAAGCTGTTCTATCTTCCCGAGGCGCACACGGATTTCGTGTTCGCGGTGCTCGCCGAGGAACTCGGGCTGGTCGGCGTGCTCGGCGTGATCGCGCTGTTCGTCGCGCTCGTGTGGCGCGCGCTGTCGATCTCGCGCATGGCGGCCGCGGCGGGCCTGCGCTTTCAGTCGTATCTCGCGCTCGCGTTCGGCGTCTGGATCGGGCTGCAGGCGACCGTGAATATCGGCGTCAACATGGGCGTGCTGCCGACCAAGGGGCTCACGCTGCCGCTGCTCAGTTATGGGCGCAGCAGCCTGCTCGTGACCTTGGCATGGATCGGCGTGCTGCTGCGGATCTACCACGAAGTCAAATGCTCCTCGCGCGCGGCCGTGATGCGCCCACCGGGCGGTGCGCGGTGATCGGCGGTCCGGTCTTGATCATGGCGGGCGGCACCGGCGGCCATGTGTTTCCGGCGCTCAGCATCGCCAACGCGCTGCGCGAACGCGGCGTCGCGGTCGTCTGGCTCGGCGTGCCCGGTTCGATGGAGTCGCGTCTCGTCCCGGCGCAAGGTTTCCCGATCGAGTGGGTGCGCGTTGCCGGCATCCGCGGCAAGGGAGCACTCGCCTGGCTGCTCGCGCCGATGCGCGTGCTCAAGGCCGTGATCGAAGCTGCGAACGTGCTGCGGCGTATTCGGCCGCGCGCCGTGCTCGGCGCGGGCGGCTTCGTGAGCGGCCCCGGCGGCATCGCCGCGTGGCTGCTGCGAATCCCGCTGTTGATTCACGAACAAAACGCGGTCGCCGGCATGACCAACCGCTGGCTCGCGCGCCTCGCCAAACAAGTGCTCGAGGCGTTTCCCGGCAGTTTCGGACCCGGCGTCAAAGCGCGCTGCATCGGCAATCCGGTGCGCGCCGATATCGCCGCGCTGCCGGCGCCCAACTTGCGCTTCGCGGGACGCGCGCAGCCTGCGCGGCTGCTCGTGATCGGCGGCAGCCAGGGCGCGCAACGGCTCAACGTGACGGTGCCCGAGGCGCTCGCACGCATCACCCTGCAAGCGCGGCCGCTCGTGCGGCATCAGACCGGCGCGCGCGGGCTCGAGGCGGCGCGCGCCGCCTACGCCGCAGCCGGCGTCGAGGCCGAGTTGCTGCCGTTCATCGACGACATGGCGGCTGCCTATGCCTGGGCGGACCTCGCGGTTTGCCGGGCCGGCGCCTTGACGATCGCCGAGCTGCAGGCAGCGGGCCTGGGTGCGGTGCTCGTGCCGTTCCCGGCCGCGGTCGATGATCACCAGACGAAAAACGCCGCCGGCCTGGTCGCGAGCGGCGCTGCGCGCCTCGTGCAAGAGCGCGACCTGAGCGCCACGCTGCTCGGCGCGCTGATCGCGGAGCTCACGGGCGATCGCGCAAAATTGCTCGCGATGGCCGAGGCCGCGCGCGCCGCCGCGATCACCGACGCCGCCGCCCGCATCGCGGAATTCTGCATCTGCGCCGGGGAGGCCGCATGAACGATCGCATGCGCCGCATCCGCTGCATCCACTTCGTCGGCATCGGCGGCAGCGGCATGAGCGGCATCGCCGAGGTGCTGCTCAATCTCGGCTATGCGGTGCAGGGCTCGGACTTGAAGTCGAACGCGGTCACGCAGCGCCTCGCGCGCCTCGGCGCGAGCGTTTTCATCGGCCACGACGCCGGCAATCTCGGGCAGGCCGACGTCGTCGTGGTCTCGACCGCGGTGAATCGCGCCAATCCGGAAGTTGCCGCGGCGCTCGCGCAGCGCATACCGGTGGTCGCGCGCGCCGAGATGCTCGGCGAGCTCATGCGCTTCCGCTACTCGATTGCGGTCGCCGGCACGCACGGCAAGACCACGACGACGAGCCTGGTCGCGAGCGTGCTCGCCGAAGCCGGGCTCGATCCGACCTTCGTGATCGGCGGGCGCTTGAAGAGCGCCGACAGCAACGCGCGCCTCGGTGCGGGCCGCTATCTGGTCGCCGAAGCCGACGAGAGCGACGCCTCGTTCATGCATCTGCAGCCGATGATCGCGATCGTCACCAACATCGATACCGATCATCTGTCGACGCACGAAGGCGATTTCTCGCGGCTCAAACAGAGTTTCATCGAGTTTCTGCACAACCTGCCGTTTTACGGCCTAGCGGTGCTCTGCGCCGACGACGAGCACGTGCGCAGCATTCAGGACCAGGTCGCGCGCCCTTACGTGACCTACGGCTTGGACGAGGGCGCCGATTTTCGGGCGATCGATGTGCGCCGCGAAGGCCTGCGATCGCATTACACGGTGCTGCGGCCCGAAGCGGCGCCGCTCGAGATCACGATCAACCTGCCCGGGCGGCACAACGTGCTCAACTCGCTCGCCGCTGTCGCGGTCGCCGCCGAGATCGGCATCGGCGATGCGGCGATCCAGCGTGCGCTCGCGAACTTCCAGGGCATCGACCGGCGGCTGCAGCAGCTCGGCGAGATTCACTGGCCGGGCGGCAGCGCCTCGATCGTCGACGACTATGGCCATCATCCGACCGAGCTTGCCGCGACCCTCGATGCGGTGCGCCAGGGCTGGCCGGATCGGCGGCTCGTGCTCGCGTTTCAGCCGCACCGCTACACCCGCACGCGCGATCTGCTCGACGATTTCGGGCGCGTGCTCGCGAGCGCCGACGTGCTGCTCGTCACCGAAGTCTACGCGGCCGGCGAAGCGCCGATCAGCGGCGCCGACGGACGCGCTATCTGCCGTGCGGTGCGCAGCCGCGGACTCGTCGAACCGGTGTTCGTCGAGCGCGTCGAGGACCTCGGGCTCGCGCTGCGCGCGGTGCTCAAGGACGGCGATCTCGTGCTCACGATGGGCGCCGGCAACATCGGCGCGGTCGCGAGCGAGCTCAAGGGCCAATTTGCGGAGGCCCGGCAATGAACTGCGCAACGCATTTGAACGATTTGTCGCCGGAGTTCAGTTCGCGCGTGCTGCGCGACGTCTCGATGGCGAAGTACACCTCGTGGCACGCGGGCGGAGCGGCGCAGATGTTCTTCGCGCCGCGCAATGCCTCGGATCTCGCGGCGTTCCTGCGCCAGCTGCCGGCGCACATTCCGCTGCTGTGGCTCGGGCTCGGCAGCAATCTGCTGGTGCGCGACGGCGGCTTCCCGGGTGCGGTGATCCACACGCACGGCGCGCTCGGTTTGCTCGAGCGCATCAGCGCGACGACGATCAACGTGGAAGCCGGCGTTCCCTGCGCGCGCATCGCGCGCCAGTGCGTGAAGTGGGGTTTGGGACCCGCGGAGTTCCTCGCGGGCATTCCGGGCACGCTGGGCGGCGCGCTTGCGATGAATGCCGGCGCCTGGGGCAGCGAGACCTGGCAGCACGTGGTCGAGGTCGACGTGCTCGATCGGCGCGGCGTCAGGCGCACGCGCCGACCCGCGGAATACACGATCGGCTATCGCAGCGTCGTCGGTCCCGCCGACGAATGGTTCATCGGCGCCCGCCTCGTGTTCGAACGCCAGCCCGGCGCGAACAGCGACGCGATCCGCGAGCTGCTCGAGCGCCGCCGCCAGACGCAGCCGATCGGCGAATGGAGCTGCGGCTCGGTGTTCGCAAATCCGCCAGGCAATTACGCGGCGCGCCTCATCGAGACCGCGGGTCTCAAAGGTTTTCGGATCGGCGATGCGTCGGTGTCGCTGAAACATGCGAATTTCATCATCAATCACGGTGCGGCGAGCGCCGGCGACATCGAGGCGGTGATCCTTCACGTGCAGCGCACGATCGAAGCGATGTACCACGTCGTGTTGCAGCCCGAAGTGCGCATCGTCGGAGTCGCGGCATGAGCCTGTTGAACACCAAATCCGCCGCAGCAAGAGTGCGCGACGCCCGCGATTTCGGCAAGGTCGCCGTCCTGCTCGGCGGCGACTCCGCGGAGCGCGAGATCTCGCTGCTTTCAGGCAATGCGGTGCTCGCGGCGCTCAAGCGCCGAGGCGTCGATGCGCATGCATTCGATCCGCGCGAGCGCCCGATCCAGGCGCTCGTCGGTGACGCTTATGAGCGCGCGTGGATCGCGCTGCACGGGCCGGGGGGCGAGGACGGCCTGATCCAAGGTGCGCTCGAATGGCTCGGCGTCCCCTACACCGGCAGCGGCGTGCTTGCCTCGGCGCTCACGATGGACAAACTCAAGACCAAGCGTGTCGTGGTCGGCGCCGGCCTGCTCGCGCCCGACTATGCGGTACTCACGGGGATTGCGGATCTGCCGCGCGCGCTCTCACGCATCGGCCTGCCGCTGATGATCAAGCCGGCCTCGCAAGGTTCGAGCGTCGGCATCACCAAAGTCAAGACCGCCGAGGAGCTGCCGCGCGCCTACGCCGAAGCGAGCGCCGTCGACCCGATCGTATTCGCGGAGACCTTTGTTTCCGGTCCCGAGTACACGGTCGGCGTGCTCCAGGACCAGGGCCTGCCCTCGATACGCATCGAGCCGGCGACCGAGTTCTACGACTACGAGGCGAAGTATTTCCGCGACGATACTCAGTACCACTGCCCGAGCGGGCTCGACCGCGCCGCCGAGGCCGAACTGCAGGCCGCCGCGCTCGCGACTTTTCGCGTCACCGATTGCTACGGCTGGGGGCGCGTCGACTTCCTGCGCGACGCGGCAACCGGCCGATTCTTTTTCATCGAGATCAACACGACACCCGGCATGACCGACCACAGCTTGGTGCCGAAGGCCGCGAGGCAGATCGGCATCGACTTCGAAGAGCTGGTCTGGCGCGTGCTGGAGACGAGTTTCCTCAGGGAGCGTAAGAAATGATTCCGAATTGGCTGAGCAGGCGCAATCGATTCAAGAACCGCGCCAAGAAGACCAGCCCGAAGCCGCGCTGGCCGAACTTGCAGATCGACTGGCGCAGCTACGGCCGCAAGGCCGCGGTACTCGCGCTCAGCCTGTGCGCAATCGGCGCACTCGGCTGGGCTTTGAACCGGCCGGTACGCGCGATTTCGATGGACGGTACCTTCCAGCGCGTCTCTCCGGGGCAAATCGAAAAGGCGGCGACGCCGTTCCTCGACTCCGGATTCATGTCCGCGGATTTGGATTCGATTCAACGCGCGGTCGAAATGCTGCCCTGGGTCGATCACGCACGCGTGCAGCGGCGCTGGCCGATGAGCGTGCACGTGACGGTCGTCGAACAGACGCCCGCCGCGCGCTGGGGCGAGTCCGGACTGCTCAATACGCGCGGCGAATTATTCGAGCGCGCCGCCGCTCACGTGCCGTCCGAGCTGCCGCGCTTGAGCGGTCCGGCCGGTACCGAATCGCAGGTCGCACGACAATATCTCGCGGCCGAGGCGCGCATGCTCGAGGCCAACTTGCGGATCGCGGCGCTGCGGCTCGATGAGCGCGGTGCCTGGGAAATCGATCTCGACAGCGGCGTCACGGTGCGGCTCGGGCGGCGCGACGTCGATGCGCGGCTCGATCGCTTCATCCGCACCGCTTCACAGGTAATCTCGCATCACGAGAGCGACGTCAATTACGTCGATATGCGTTATTCCAACGGCTTTGCGATCGGTTGGCGCACACCCGCAACACCGGCGGTGGCGCCGGCCAAACGGGTCGCCGAGGCACTCAATGGCTAAGCGCTCCGATAGAAATCTGATCGTCGGCCTCGACATCGGCACCAGCAAGGTCGTCGCGATCGTCGGCGAAATCAAGACCGACGGCTCGCTCGAGATCATCGGGATCGGCAGCCACCCGTCGCGCGGCCTCAAGAAGGGCGTCGTCGTGAATATCGAGTCGACCGTGCAGTCGATTCAGCGCGCGGTCGAAGAGGCCGAGCTGATGGCGGGCTGCGAGATCCATTCGGTGTATGCGGGAATCGCGGGCAGCCACGTGCGCAGCCTCAATTCCCACGGCATCGTCGCGATCAAGAACAAGGAGGTCGAGCAGGGCGACGTCGAGCGCGTCATCGATGCGGCCAAGGCGGTCGCGATACCGGCCGACCAGAAGATCCTGCACGTGCTGCCGCAGGAATACATCATCGATTCGCAGGAAGGCATCCGCGATCCGATCGGCATGTCGGGCGTGCGGCTCGAGGCGAAGGTGCACATCGTCACCGGCGCCGACAGCGCGGCCCAGAACATCGTCAAGTGCGTGCAGCGCTGCGGCCTCAGCGTGGATGACATCGTGCTCGAGCAGCTCGCCTCGAGCTACGCGGTGCTCACCGAGGATGAGAAGGATCTCGGCGTCTGCGTCGTCGACATCGGCGGCGGCACGACCGACATCGCGGTATTCGGCGGCGGCGCGATCCGCCACACGGCCGTGATTCCGATCGCCGGCGACCAGGTCACCAACGACATCGCGGTCTCGATGCGCACGCCGACGCAATATGCCGAAGACATCAAGATCAAGTACGCCTGTGCGCTCTCGCAGCTCGCCAACCCCGACGAGACCATCGAGGTGCCGAGTGTCGGCGATCGGCCGCCGCGCCGGCTCGCGCGCCAGACGCTCGCGGAGATCGTCGAGCCGCGCTACGAAGAGCTGTTTGCGCTGGTGCGCGACGAGCTGCGCCGCTCGGGTCTCGAGGAGTCGGTCGCGACCGGCATCGTGCTCACGGGCGGAACCTCCAAGATGGAGGGCGCGATCGAACTCGCCGAGGAGGTGTTTCACATGCCGGTGCGCCTCGGCGTGCCGCAGTACGTGAGCGGCCTCGTCGACGTCGTCAGCAACCCGATCCATGCGACCGGCGTCGGCTTGCTGCTTTATGCCAAGAGCAATCTCGAGCAACAGCGCACGGCGCCGCCGCTGCTGTCGGGCGGTGTGCAGAGCATTTTCGAGCGGATGAAGAACTGGTTTCAGGGCAATTTCTGATAACAACGGGAAGGAGTATTGGAATGTTCGAACTCATGGACTCTTACAGTCAAAGTGCCATCATCAAGGTGCTGGGCGTGGGCGGCGGCGGCGGCAATGCCGTTTCGCACATGGTCCAAGCGGGCCTTGAAGGTGTGGATTTCATTTGCATCAACACCGATGCGCAGGCGCTCAAGCACTCCAAGGTGCGCACCGCGCTGCAGATCGGCTGCAACATCACCAAGGGCTTGGGCGCCGGCGCCGACCCGGAAGTCGGCCGCCAGGCCGCAATGGAAGACCGCGACCGCATCATCGAGCTCATCGAAGGCTGCGACATGCTGTTCATCACTGCGGGCATGGGCGGCGGTACCGGCACGGGAGCCGCTCCCGTGGTCGCGCAGGTCGCCAAGGAACTCGGGATCCTGACCGTCGCCGTGGTCACCAAGCCGTTCGAGATGGAAGGCAACAAGCGCTCGCGCGTCGCCGACCAGGGCATGCTCGAGCTCTCGAAATACGTCGACTCCCTGATCACGATTCCGAACCAGAAGCTGCTGTCGGTGCTCGGTGCGACGACCACGCTGCTCGATGCGTTCAAGGCGGCGAACACCGTGCTGCAGGGCGCGGTACAGGGCATCGCCGAACTGATCACGCGGCCCGGCTTGATCAACGTCGACTTCGCCGATGTTCGCACCGTGATGTCGGAAACCGGCATGGCGATGATGGGATCGGGCAGCGCCTCGGGTGAGGATCGTGCGCGCGAAGCAGCCGAGGCGGCAATTTCGAGCCCGCTGCTCGAAGATATCAATCTCGCCGGTGCGCAAGGCATTTTGGTCAACGTCACCGCCGGCATGGACTTGTCGATCGGCGAGTTCCAGGAAGTCGGCAACGTGATCAAGCAATTCGCGTCCGACGACGCCACCGTGGTCGTGGGCACGGTCATCGATCCGGAAATGGCGAATCAGATTCGCGTCACGGTCGTCGCGACCGGTCTCGGCCGCCCGGTGGCCAAGGTCGCACCGCAACCCGTCGCGCAGATGATCGCACCGCCGCAGCCGAATATCCGTGTGGTCAGGCAACGCGGCGTCCCAGCGGCGACCGATTACGCGATGCTCGACAAACCGACGGTGCAGCGCCAGCGCGCGGTCGGCGACGGACTGCGCAACGAAATGGAAACTGAGGAGTTATTGGACATTCCGGCGTTTTTGCGCCGGCAAGCGGACTAAACTGCAGCCTTAGGTCACATTCCAATCTTTGGCGCCCCGGCGGGAGACGTACCCTGTGGGGCGCCGTTTTCAAAGCATGGAATGCGCGGAACCCTGTGGTACCTTTGAGTGTCAATACATTGAAATCCTAAAAATGCTCAATCAACGCACCCTCAAGAATTCGATACGCGCCACCGGGATCGGCTTGCACACGGGCAAGAAGATTCTGATGACGCTGCGCCCGGCTGCGCCCGATACCGGCATCGTTTTTCGGCGCACCGACTTGGACGAACCCGTCGACATTCAGGCGCATGCCGAACACGTCGGCGACACGATGCTCGGCACGACGCTGCACAAGGGCGATACGAAGATCTCGACCGTCGAGCATTTGCTCTCGGCGCTCGCGGGTCTCGGCATCGACAACGCCCTGGTCGAAGTCAGCGCTGCCGAAGTGCCGATCATGGACGGCAGTGCGGGCCCGTTCGTCTTTCTGCTGCAATCGGCCGGCATCGAGGAACAGAGGGCGCCGAAGCGTTTCATCCGGATCCTCGAGAGCGTCAGCGTCACGGACGGCGACAAATGGGCTCGCTTCGATCCCTACGACGGCTTCAAGGTGAATTTCGAGATCGAATTCAACCATCCGACCTTCAAGATGCACAGCCAGACCGCGACCATGGATTTTTCGACGACCTCGTTCCTGCGCGAAGTGAGCCGCGCGCGTACCTTCGGATTCATGCGGGATCTCGAGAGCTTGCGATCGCGCAACCTCGCTTTGGGCGGCAACATGGACAACGCAATCGTGCTCGACGACACCGGCATTCTCAACGAGGATGGGTTGCGCTACGAAGACGAATTCGTCAAACACAAGATCCTCGACGCGATCGGCGACCTGTATTTGCTCGGACACAGCCTAATCGGGGAGTTCAGCGGCTTCAAATCGGGCCATGCATTGAACAACAAGCTGCTGCGTTCGCTGATCGGCACGCCGAGCGCGTGGGCGGAAGTCACGTTCGAAAGCCTCAAAGACGCCCCGATTTCCTACGTGCCCGCGGCGCTGCACGCTTAAATCCGCGGTACGATCCGGATCTGAACTCGTAAAATATTGATTTTTAAGGAATCCCCGACCGATTTTCGAAGAATTGCGGTGGAATAGCGCAGCCGCGAGGCCCAAACGGCGCTGCTGACCCCGATCGACAGCCGGCCTTGGTCGATGCCGGCGCTCAAAACCTGACCCGCGAGCTTTGGCGGTAATGCGCTGCGGACCTGCTCGAGCACTTGAGATCGCTGCTCCAGGCGCGAAGATAGGTCCCTGAGGGCCTTACTAGGTATCGCCAATAACTCGCTGAGAGGCTTAGGTTTTTGCATTGCATCATGTCAAATGGTGACGGAGTTCGAGTCCAATACTGTGCGGAAATCCTTGTTTTGAGTCACCTTTTTCTGCATAGTTTAGCCTGACTGCTTAAGGGCAAACTCATCCGAAAGGTGAGGACGCAAAGCCACCGGTCTACTGCTCGAGTTGCTAGCTAGGACAGCGGGGTTACCAGTGAATAGCGCGATAACAGCGTCGGACATGAAATCCCTATGAATGTCATTTTTGTGGGTCGGCAATCCGGCCGCGTCAAGCAATTCGATCTGCGCCAGCCCCTCGTGATCCTTGCTGCCTGCGCCGTCGTGCTGTTAATCGTCGGCGGCGCGTTTTCCTTTGGCATGAGTCTGGGTGTGCACCGCGGCGCGGTGAGTCCGATCGATCAAATGGGCAATTGGTCGGCGGAACTGCTGCGGCAGCAAGCGCAGATCGAGGATACCCGACGCATATTGCAAGAAAAGGTCAACGCGCTCGCGATGCGGGTCGGCCAGATGAACGGCAACGTGATACGCCTCGATGCGCTCGGTAAACGCCTGACGCGCATGGCAAATTTGAGCGATGGGGAGTTCGATTTCGGCAATCCCCCGGCCATGGGCGGCGGCGAGAGCGGCGCCGATGGGCAGCCCGCCCAAATCCCCGATTTGACGGCCATGGTCGATCAATTGCAAACGCAACTCTCGAGCCGGGAGCAGCAGCTCGGGGTGCTCGAGAACCTGATTCTGACGCGCGAACTCAATAAGCAGGTCTATCCGGAAGGCCGACCGGTCGAAGAGGGCTTCATCTCGTCCTATTTCGGCGTACGCGCCGACCCGTTCACCGGCTATTCGGCGAACCACAAGGGCATCGACTTCGCGGGCCCCGAAGGCAGCCACGTGATTGCGGTCGCGGCCGGTATCGTGACCTACGCCGGCGATCGGCCCGGCTACGGCAACATGGTCGAAATCAACCATGGCAATGGCATGGCGACGCGCTATTGCCACAACGAAAAACTCTTGGTGAAACAAGGGGAAATGATCCGCAAGGGCCAGGAAGTCGCGCTCATGGGATCAACCGGCCGCTCGACCGGTCCGCACCTGCACTTCGAAGTCGTCAAGAACGGCGTCCAGGTCGATCCGCTGCGCTTCATCGGCGACGTTCGCTAGCCGCGCAAGCGCCTAAGCCCCCGGGGCAGACCCCTAGCGAGCCCCAGGCCGGGCACCCGCGGCGAAACGATTTCCCGCGCTCCCGGTCTATCCGTACAATACCCAGCTTTTTAAGGACCCCATCGCGTGTGGAAGTTACTGACGACGATCTTCGGCAGCCGTAATCAGCGCCTCATCAAGGAGCTGAGCCGTACGGTCGCGGCGATCAATGGCCACGAGGCCGCGATGCAGGCCTTGACCGACGAGCAGTTTCCGGAGCGCACGCGCGCGCTCAAGGCGCGTTTCGCGGCCGGAACACCGCTGGCCGAACTCATTCCGGAGGCGTTCGCCCTGGTGCGCGAGGCTTCGCGCCGCAAGCTCGGGATGCGCCATTTCGACGTGCAGATGATCGGCGGCCTCGCGCTCAATGCGGGCAAGATCGCCGAGATGCGCACCGGCGAAGGCAAAACGCTGATGTCGACGCTGCCGGCCTACCTCAATGCACTGAGCGGCGAGGGCGTGCACGTGGTCACGGTCAACGAATATCTCGCGCAGCGCGATTCGGAGTGGATGGGCCCGGTGTACCGGTTCCTCGGCTTAAGCGTGGGCGTCATCAAGAATGCGCAAACCTCCGAGGAGAAGCGCGCGGCTTATGCCTGCGACATCACCTACGGGACCAACAACGAATTCGGCTTCGATTATTTGCGTGACAATCTCGCGTTCCGTCTCGAGGACCGTGTACAGCGGAAACTGAGCTTCGCGATCATCGATGAAGTCGATTCGATCCTCATCGATGAGGCGCGCACGCCGCTGATCATCTCGGGACCTGCCGAGGAGAGCACCGAGCTCTACATCAAGATCAATGCGCTGATTCCGCGCCTGGTACGGCAAAAGGAAGAAAACGGCCCCGGTGACTATGCGGTCGACGAGAAGACCAAACAGGCGACACTCACCGAGGATGGCCACGCCAAGGTCGAGGAACTCATGGCCGAGATCGGGCTGCTGCGCGACGGCGAGAGCCTCTACGATGCGACCAACATCCGCCTCATGCACCACCTGAATGCGGCGCTGCGCGCGCATTCGCTGTATCGGCGCGACGTGGAATATATCGTTCGCGGCGGTGAGGTCATCATCGTCGACGAGTTCACCGGGCGCACGATGCAGGGCCGGCGCTGGTCGGATGGCTTGCACCAGGCCGTCGAGGCCAAGGAAGGCGTCAAGGTCCGCGAGGAAAATCAGACGGTCGCCTCGATCACGTTTCAGAACTATTTCAGGCTCTACACGAAACTGTCCGGCATGACCGGCACGGCGGATACCGAGGCCTTCGAGTTCCAGCAGATCTACAATCTCGAAGTGGTCGTGATCCCGACCCACAAACCGATGATCCGCAGCGACAAGTCGGATCTCGTGTTCCTCTCCGAGGCCGACAAGTTCCAGGCGATCCTCGAGGACATTCAGGATTGCGTGAAGCGCGGCCAGCCGACGCTGGTCGGCACGACCTCGATCGAAACCTCCGAGCGACTCGCCAAGCTGCTGGTCGCGGCGAACATCAAGCACGAGGTGCTCAACGCGAAGCAGCATGAGCGCGAGGCCCATATCGTCGCGGAGGCCGGCCGTCCCGCGGCGGTCACGATCGCGACCAATATGGCGGGCCGCGGCACCGACATCGTGCTCGGCGGCAGTCCCCAGGCGCAAATCGACGCGATTGAAAATCCCAGCGCGACCGATCTCGAGCAGATTCGCGAGCAGTGGCAGCAGCGGCACGAACAGGTCGTGCAAGCGGGCGGACTGCACATCATCGGCACCGAGCGGCATGAATCGCGGCGCATCGACAATCAGCTGCGCGGGCGGTCGGGCCGCCAGGGCGATCCGGGTTCGAGCCGTTTTTACCTGTCGCTCGAAGACAATCTCATGCGCATATTCGGCGATCCGACGCGCATGAAGACGCTGATGACGCGAGTCGGCATGAAGGCCGGCGAAGCGATCGAAAGCGGCATGCTGACGCGCCAGATCGAGCGCGCGCAGCGGCGCGTCGAGCAACATAATTTCGATGCGCGCAAGCAGCTGTTGGAATATGACGACGTCGCGAACGACCAGCGCCGCGTGATCTACCAGCAGCGCACCGACCTCATGAGCGCCGAGGACGTCGCCGAGGCGATTCTGGGGATTCGCGAAGAAGTCGTCGAACGCCTCGTCGATGAGCATTTGCCCGGCGGATTGCCCGAGGAGCAGTGGGACATCGCGGGATTGAGCGCGGCCATCGAGCGCGACTTCGGCACGCAGCTGCCGATCAGCGAATGGGTCAAGGCCGAGGAGGCCGGCGACGGGTCGAGCTTGAAGAAGAAGATCGAGACCGCGCTCGGCGCGGCCTACGACCTGAAGCGCGCGAGCATCGGCGAGGAGATGATGCGCTACATCGAGAAGCAGGTGATGCTGCAGACGCTCGACCAGCATTGGCGCGAACATCTCGCGGCCATGGATTACATGCGCCAGGGCATTTACCTGCGTAGCTACGCACAGAAAAATCCCAAGCAGGAATACAAGCGTGAGGCCTTCGAGTTATTCTCCGCAATGCTCGATCGCATCAAGTACGACACGATCACGACGGTCTCCAAGATCCAGGTCCGCAGCCAGGCCGAGATCGAACAAGAGGAGATCGAGCGGCAGCGGCGTCTCGCGCGCGCGCTGCAATTGCAGCACGCCGAGGCGGTCTCCGCGTTGGAGCCTCCGGCGCCGCCGGCCGCTGAGGCCGGCGAAGTCTTTGCGGCTCGCACCCCGGGGCCGGCGGCCCAGCCGTTCGTGCGCGAGGTCGCCAAGGTCGGGCGCAATGAACCCTGCCCCTGCGGCTCGGGGCGCAAGTACAAGCACTGCCACGGCGCTCTGCAGCCAGAGAAAGTTTGAGCAAACCGGTTCAAGCGCACGCGCAGCCGCCACGCCAGACTGCGGCCCCGGCATTGCGGCGCAAGCGCGTGGTCCACGTGGTCGCGGGCGTGTTGACCGACGCATCGGGCTGCGTGCTGCTGGCGCAGCGGCCTGAAGGCAAGCATCTCGCGGGCGGCTGGGAATTCCCCGGCGGAAAGCTCGAGCCCGGCGAGACGCGCCTCGAGGCGCTCGTGCGCGAACTGCGGGAGGAACTCGGCATCGAGGTCGCCGCGGCGCGGCCCTTGATCCACGCGCGCCACCAGTACGCGGAGCGCGAAATTCTGCTCGATGTCTGGGTGGTCACCGACTATCGCGGGGAGCCTAAGAGCCTCGACGGCCAGGCGCTGCGCTGGTGCGCACGCGCAGAGTTGCCGGCCGCCAAGCTGCTGCCGGCGGATCGGCCGATCGTGACGGCGCTGCGGCTGCCGGAGCGGCTGACACGGGCGGAGGCCGCGGACTATGCGGTCGATGAGCCGGGCGATTCCGGCCGTGCCCGACTCCACGGCGTGAGTTGCGAGGGCCGTGAACAGGCGCTCGCGGCGGCGGCCGCAGGCGCGGACTTTCTCGTGCTGCGCAAAGCCTTGAATGCGGCCGAACTCGCCGCGGTGTGTGACTCGGTGCCGATACCGGTGTTTGCGACCGGACTGGCGCTCGAAGAGGCCTGGGGCGCCGGGGCAGTCGGCGTCAGCGAGCTCTGAATGCACGACTAGGGACGTGCGGTGAGCACTCCGCGCACCAGGTGCTGTTTCGTGGCATCGGGAACGAAACTCGGCGACGCGAATGACCTCGTGGGGGCCGCACCAGGCCATGTAATACCCATGAGGTCGGCCATCGTATAGAACACGTCGTGACTGCGGATTTCCTTGGACGCGTTGGCTTCAAGTGCCGCCACTTTTTCAGGATGGGCCTTGCGGTAGGCCGCGTTGACCCAGACGAAAGCCGGGATCTCGAATTCGGCCGAAACATAGTGAGAGGAACCATGCCCCACCTCGCCACCGTCGAGGTACGGGGAAGCCTCGCCGTGGTCGGGAATGAATGTCACGGTCGCAGGAACCTCGAGGCCGCGCGCCTTCTCGATGACCTGCTGCATGAACCAATCGGTGTACAGCACGGAATTATCGTAAGCGTCCTCGAGATCAGCCACCATCGATCGATCGGTGGTCGCCGACGACAGCATCGAAAGCCTTTGCGCAGAGCCGAAGCGCAGGAAACCCTTCGGGTAACGGCGGTAGTACTCCCAGTGGGAGCCCATGACGTGCATGCCGATCAGCCGCGCCTGCCCCGTACGGTCGATTTCGCGCCGATAAGCGGGCAGCAGGATCTCATCCAATTCACTCCGGCTGAATAGGC
>Ga0187847_10002369_pt1 | contig 15284 bp, 19 predicted proteins | sample June2016WEW_4_10_FD_132458 | JGI IMG/M metagenome (GOLD analysis project Ga0187847, IMG submission 132458) | Peatland microbial communities from SPRUCE experiment site at the Marcell Experimental Forest, Minnesota, USA - June2016WEW_4_10 | ecosystem: Environmental > Terrestrial > Soil >...
GGGTATCATCAGGGTTTTAGCTTCTTCTTTTTCTTTTTGTAATGCACGAAACGTCGAACTCCAATGGTGGAATACCCAAGCTTTAGTTGTGGCAACTGAACGATAACCATGCATTCTAGCTAAACATGAATAGTCATAATCTTCTCCTGAACCAGGGAAATATTTCTCATCAAGGTAGCCTACTTCACGGAACCGTCTAGTATCACACACGCAAGCGTACATCGTTACACCGTCAAATACTGAGTCTGGTTGGATAGTAAGATGCTCATTTACATAATGTTCTTTGTTAACTAGAAATTCCCAATCTTCTTGTGTATACTCTTCTTTATATGGCAAAATATCGTAGTCATCTCCGCTCGCTCTTCCAACCGACCAGTCTGCTAACCGAATACTTGCAGGACACACCATCACTGCTGGCGTATCGGGAGTTGCTTTCTCGACTTGAAGAAACGTATCCAACACACCCTGCCACCAGCCATCATTTACCATCTCAACGTCATCGTTCAACATACAAAAGTACGGAGTCTGAACCAAAGTAATGCCTAAGTTAGTAGCCTGTGCGAAACCGAGGTTGCCAGTATAGTGTAAATTAGATTTGGGTGGACGGATAATCATAAGATTTGAATATCTATCCCGAAGTTCGGGGTCTAACCCGTGTACTGTTTGGTCTATAATGTAAACGTAAAACGAATTCTTTTCAGTGTATTTATAGAGAGTTTCTAAACAACGCTCAATGTTAGAGGTAAGGATAATCGGTATTATAAAAGTACACCATTTAGGTGGGTTAAACGGATATGACATTGTTAATCTCCAGCATCATGCTCTCTAAATCTAATTTATGGTCTAATAAATATTGTCGGTAGTTGTGCGAATTGTATTCCATTTCCGTAATCATATCTATAGCTTCATCTATACCAAACCATGTATTTTCCCAAATAGCATCAGCCCCATAGAATCTGTGAATAATTGGTTTTATTCCTTTAGCCATCGCTTCGGCTATATTGTACCCGTATGTTTCTTTGTGGGACGCTGAAAGACAATAATTCTTATCTTCCCACCAACTATCAAGGTCTTCAACATAATCTTCTTGGAGAATAATTGGGAGCTGAAACCGTTGTATAGCATCTTTAAGGTACTCGGCTTCCCAATGATAATCATTGTTCTTCCCCAACCAATATATCTTATACCGTCCGTCGATTTGTTTAAGTTTATACGCAATTTGAATAATCTCACTAACACCTTTACTAATCCACCTTTCTGCTACTACACCTATTTTAAAGCCATCTGAGCGTTCTTTAAATGTCCATCTATCTAAGTTTACTCCACAGGGTATAACGTGTTGTTTAAACGTGCCTTGTTGGGGGCGTGAATCAGCCATCATCATCTCTTGAATATGCGGAGCAAGGAAGATAACATCATCTACTACATTCCACATATTGTCGTGGGCATGATGACCGTGCCATACTTCTATATCTATAGGTCGCACAACTACCCTCTTATTACTCAAATCCATTTCATGTATATCCCAAGAACCTGGTCTATTGGTATATTTCCACTCGTCTTTTAGGGCTTGGTCTGGGTTGGTTGCACTCAAGAGGTTATTATCACAGGTTTCCCACCATGCCACATCACACCAATCTACAAGTTCTGGGTTATAGTGGGGCTCACGTTTAACTTCATGCCCATGTGATAACCACCAACCTACCATATCATCAGTAAACTTTCCGTTATACGAATCAAACATTGCTATTTTCAAGGTGGTTCTCCACTATAGTTATTAAATCTTGTACTCGGTTTTTAACCATTAAATGTGACTGAGCATGAGTATAACCCATGCTACCCTTAACTTTACGTTCTGCTTCACTATGCAAGTAATGATTAATCCTTTCAATACAGTCATCAACAGAGAAGAACCAAGCCACATATTGACCAAATACAACTTCAGCCATCGGTATATAACGCATCATAACAAAACCGCCACAAGCCATTATCTGAGCTGAACGGTCACTCCAGTAGCCAGCTTCTAGTGTGTGGTCTATTGAAATGTTTATCTTAGCTCGAGCAATTAACTTGGTGTATTCGGTATCCATAACTGGTGGCTGAACATTCGTAAATTCGTCAGGCCATTGATTAACTGAGTTAATTTGTAGATTAAAGCGTTTATTAATAGCTGATAAGGTGGCGTTACGCTCATTTGCCCAAGGTAAGTATGAACCCGTGAAAAGAACTTCAATATCTCGTTCAGGCTTTTCATAATGCCTACCCATGAACCAAGGAGCAAAATCTTGTGGTAGCCATTGCCAGTTAGAATATTTAGAATCAGCTATTCGTTTGCTAAGGTAAATATCAGATTGATTGATTAATCTCTCGTGCCAGTCTTGCCCATCTGCTTGGTAGTCAAATGCCCAATAGACTAGGGGGTGTGGTAGTTTATCTAACTTTTCTTCGGAGTATCCATCCCACTGAGCAATCAAAGTAAAATCTATACTAGGTGGCATTAAAAATAATTCATCATCTCGCTGCCATCTAAGAACTTTATGCCCTAAGTCTTCTAATGCTTTAGCTATATGTTCTTCGTCACACACCGAATTATCCCAGCTACGCCCAAAATTACCTATGCTTAAGATTCGCACTTGTAAGCCCTCACACGTATGTCATACTCAGGTTCAGCTATATCATGGCCATCACCCACTTCTATTTCTTCAATTCTGTGGTAGCCTAAGCCTTTTAAAAGGATTTTATAGCGGTTCCAGTTAAAGCCTGTTTGATGGAGTTGTCCAGCTTCATTGGTTTCTCCACCATAGAATAAGCCGAGTACTCGTCTAGTATCTTTGCCAGCTAGCCAGAGTTTGCAAGCTTTATCTAGGTCGGGTGTTTCTACTTCTATATAACCATCTGGTCTGAGTAAATCCCAACAATCTTTAAGGAGTTGTTCGGCATCTTTGGAACAGATGTGTTCAAGAGCATGGACTATATAGATAATATCAAAACTATCACCCGAACAGTGCTTTTTAACGTCTTGAGCCATTACAGGGAAAACATTATACCTGCCAATTAAACCTTTATCGGACAACTCATTATCAATCGTATAAAAAGGTTCTAAGTTAATCCATTTCATTTCATCAGTATCAGACATGGGATGATTCCCACTACCAACTGAAAGTCCTAGTTTAAGTCTCAAGATACTTACCTTTCCACTCTGGTTCAAAAGTTAACTTATCTTCTAGCACCATATTAGTGTTATACCAAACATCTGCTTGTGGTTCGTCGTCTCTCGTATAACCAAATTTAGTTCTGTAGTAGTCGAAATTCCGTTGCCATTCCTCTTGATGTGTACCGTCGAATGTACCAGACTTATTAGAGAAGTGATAAACTAGTACATCTCGTAAGCGTACAGGCGTAATGCCAGCTATGTTTATTAGGGTTTGTAGGTCAGTATCGGAATTTGAACCCCAAGGGTCGTAGGTGGTGTCATAACCACCTATTGAACGCCAAACGTCCATGTTTATAAAAAATGGTAGGTTGAAGCCAGCCTCCATAGTATTTTCTTTATTCTTACTTACGAAGTGGTCAACTCGGTCTTTATTAAATTCATCTAGAGTATAACCTCCATCACATTTAAGAAAAGGTTGTGCGCTACCTGCATTATTTTCAGGCTCAACCAGATTAGGTGACCAAACTAGTGGCATATCTTTAGGAAGTTTCTCGTCCCAACCTGGGGCATAGTACATATCATCATTACTAACCATCATAAACTTATCATAGGGTGGCACCAGTTGTGCTCCTATATTAACCGCACCACACTGACCAGGAGTCCGAACATGTGTATGAATTGTAATACCCTCAATATCCAGCGCAGGTTTATGTTTAGTGCCATTGGTCACAACTATAATCGAACCCCCAAAGCCCGAAGCTCTGAGTGACTCTACGCACAACTTTAGATAAGGTAGGGTAGCTTCGTTAGCTAGGCTTGGTATTACTACACTATAATTCATGATAATGGCTCCTTTAAGATTACCTCTACTCCACGAGCTTCTATCTGTTTAATTAAATCTTCAGCATCAGTCTTGTCGTAGTCCAGCATAAGTCGGTAGTGAAATTCTATACTTAGTTTATTTATTTTGTCTATGGTATTATCTTTTAACATTTTCTTTAAGACTTTAAACTCAGCTCCTTCCATATCCATGCTACAAAATATATAAGCTTCTGGTAATCCTTTAACAAACTTAGAGAAATTAATACAATCTACTTCAATTTCTTCTGGGTCAACTTGGCCAGTAATACCCTTAATAGATGAAGCGTTCTCCCTACGAGAAACGTTGAACTTAATTTTACCATCTCTAATCCAAACTGCTTTTTTAATAAAGTTCTTAGGAGTCCATGGCCTGTCTAGATAATCGTCAACTAGTGGACTTGGGTCAAAAGCATACATAGTCCACGTATCGTCAACAATGCCTTGGTCTATATAGTCTCTGAGGGCAAGTCCAGCGTAATAACCACAGTCTAGATAGATGTTCATAGAACTTCACTCACAAATCTAAATTCAGACTCTTCTTTAATTGTAGAAAGAATTTCTTCTTGGAGTTCGTAGACCCCATTACCAACACAATTCCAAGTGTGGTAGTGTTTACCATTTACGTCAGTGTCTTGGTCACCATTCCACGCTACGAAGTTACCATTATTATTAACATAAGCCTCAAGCTCTTTAGGTCGTCGCATATTATTGTAAGATTGGTCAGCAACCCACCAACCATGGTCTAATAACCATCTGTAAATGTCATCGCTTATCTGCCAACCAGGAGCTTTAAAACCTTTAACAAAATAAGTATCTATCATTAACTTTAAACTATTCATATAGTTATCAAACTCTTCATAACTCATCTTCTCACATTCATAATTAGAACTATGAAAGATTCCATGCACAGCTAATTCTATCCATTGTTTATTAGCTCGACACCACTCAGCCAGTTCAAAAGTCATCTCTGCTGGTATAGCAAAAAGCGTAGCTTTAAAGTTTCCGTTAGCATAATGAAATTTATCTAGTTGGTCACGACAGTCGTGCGACTGAATATCAGCATTTCTTACGTGATTAGCCCCGAAATCATCTGCATCCCATATAATCATTTTCCTACCTCCTTAATTATCTCTAGTATTTTATGTGGATACTTCGGTTCAAGTATATCTACGTTAGGCACAACACAATGACCGCCTATCTGCCCTGCTGGTGGGTCAAGTATGAATTTCTGGAAACGTGGGTCATCATCGTAGAGTTCATTGTAATCTGAGTTCCAGTCTTTTGTTAGTTCATATGACATCTTGATAGATTCAGCCACCTGAGCTTTGTAATCAGCAAAGGCGATGTTTATACCATACTCAGTAGTTGAAAGCAGTTTAAGAGCCTCTGTGTGGTTCGTATTTTTGACTAATTTAGTTTTAAAGCCTTTAAGTGTGAAATATTCACTAAAAAACCTAGCATCATATTTATTATTATAGCCAACCCATCTAACAGCATTTTCAATACTCTCAGCTAAATTAGGATGTTTCCCTTCAACAGGAGAGTGAACTGCATCTCTTATTTTTTTGGTCGTACCAATTTGAACGGTTGACCAGATAATGATATGTTTGGGCTGCCATTGGATAGCGTAGCTCTGTACATTGTGAACAAAGTCTTTATCGTAGGAGAAACAAACGTGCATGATGTCAACGGGTCCGACCCGACTATTCTTGCGTTTGATATCGTAAATTTTTGCATCTGGACATACCGCCTCCTGAACGGCTTTACCTATTTCTCCGTAGCCTATAATTAACGGACTCATCGTGGTTCTTCCTTATCTATTATGTAATACCAATGTTGTCGGTTGGCTTTTTCACTAGTCTTAGTTTCTATATATGGATAATCCAGACTATTGAGGAAATTATAAAAACCAGTTTTACCATACATCGCCCCATAGCCATCGTCTCCTTTATCGGTATCATCGTTAATTTTATCTTCATCGCTTTCAGTAAAACGTTGCCATAAACAAATAATTACTCGCTTCTTAGCGACACGTAGAGCCTCTCTAATCGGTTTTTCATAACCATTGGTATGTTCTAGTATGTCTTGTAAAATAACCACATCGAATAAGTTATCTACAAACTCTAGCTTTCGGCAATCACCAAGTAGTATCGGACCTATTCCATATCTTTCATCTAAGCGTTGGTTGGCTACTCGGACAAACTTCGGAGATAAATCTATACCAACATATTCTACATTTATACCTTGTTCTTTGAAGTGGTCAAAGTTCCAAGCAGGCCCACAACCTGAGTCTAAAACGGATTCACCATCATTAATAAATGCAGCAATTATTTCTCTAGTTTCAGTATTAGCCCCCTCACCATAGCCTTCCATGTAGTTGGCGGCTTCTTCATCAGTAAACATATTATCCCAATAATTACCCATTAGTGATGTACCGTATCATTAGGGTTATCTACCCCAAGCCTTTTATATTCTTTTCTGTCGTTGCGGGCTGGACAAGCACCAACTGGTTTAGGTTGCATTTGATTCATATAGGTAATATGACAATGTGTACAAATCATCTCCTGAGCATAAATAGGCATACCCGTGTCATCGTTTGTGCCTATTTGTGTCTGTTTGCCAGTCCTAGTGAAAGTATGTGGCCAGTTGTTCTTAGCTTGATAAAGTGCAGGTACTGTCATGATATATTCTCCCCACTAAAAGTTCTTGTTACTTTTCTGCTTAATTCAAAATTAAACTTCTTTGGATATTCTAAATTAGCCTGATTAGATACGTAAGTCATATTAGGGTTAATTTCAACACGTCTCTCGCTACCCCAAAAGTGAAATGAAATAGCCGTAGACATTCTAACTAAATCTCTGTCATCCCAAGGAAGATTATCTATATCATTTTTAATAGAGGACATTCGGATAATTGCTCCAGGTACAAACCCAACCTGAGCAGGGTATAAATCAGTAGCTTGTTTATCAAGGTTAGGTTGTACGCCTAATTGTGTGTTAGTCAGTGAGTAACTATAGATAGCGTTATTAAAGTTTCTTACTCCTAGAGTTGAAGATAACATTACACATCTAGCGTTCCCACCTCCACCATGAGAACCGCCCCATTTCATACCCTTACCACTATTAGTACCTGGTGCTGTCTTCTGCTTCATGAGAGTCACATTAGACAGGAAATAGCCTTTACTCAATACGCAGTCAGCTTCAACTAAACAAACGTAAGGGGTACGCACTCGGCGTAGTCCTTCTGCCCAACTTTCTTCTAAGAGCATTTCTGAGTTACTCAAGTGTTTCAGCTCATTCATAACATTGAATTGAGTTAACTGAATAACATTAGGCTCATCATTACGCTTGACAATTACAGTAATCATTGGAAATATTCTTTCGTTAACTCTTTACCCGCAAACTTCTCAACATCATATGGGTCATCGCCATTGGCCAGAGCTGGATGCCAAATATCTGAATGACCCGTTTCTTCAGGTTTAAAGTCTTTATCATACCCCCATCTATCTGTCTCTTGGTCGCCACCACGAGTGCCAAATAAATGAAGTGTGTAAATGTGTGTAGCAAAACCAGTCTTATAGCCTGCTGCTCTAAGTTTGCCACAGATATATCGCTCCTCCGTGCCACGCCCAGGCTTATTGTCTTCCCAGCCACCAACTTCTCTAGCAGCATCCGTATTCATAATTCGGAGGCTTCCGCCAGGGTGAGGGAAGTCAGTAATAGCATTAGATTCATTCTCAAAGATATTTCCACTACCTATCATAACCTGAGTTCTACAGGAAATAGCTGCGTAGTCTTCAAAGCGTTCCATTAAGTCTATAAGTCGGTCAACCCAATCGACATCACCCTGCATGGGTTCGGGTAAACAATCGTTGTCTATATCTATAAAGTATTTTCCATAAGTTGAGGAACGTCTCATCTGTTCTCTAGCTGCTTCTAAACCTATATTGGAATTGTGCGTGATTAACTCATCTATTAGCCCATTATCACCCATTATTAATAACATTTCTTGAGTTGACTCATCTGAACCATTATCTAGGACTGTTAGACGAAAGTTCTCACGTTTAGTATTGCGATGAATCGTTTTAATAACTAATTCAGTCATTTTAGGACGGTTCCATGAGACTAAATGTAGGTCTACGGTCATTTCGGCTCCGCATCAAAGATTTCACCGAAACAAGTGTAATCATCTTCATTAGTTCTAGGATATTGAATATAAAGTGCTACATCTAAAGGTTTTGAATAATTATCTCGGGTAAGATTATAGAATTGCAAGAAATCGTCTCCCCAAGGGTTGCCTAGGCTTGAGCCTTGACGCTTAACACCATCTTGGAACATCTGTCCGGGATTCTCAGTGTTATCGTATTTCCATTCATCAAGTTCTCTGGTAAGTTTCCAGGGGAATCTTGAGAGAGCTGCAAACTCGAAAGGGTTAGCGTCATCTGGTATGCGGTACTTTTTATCACTCTCCCAGAGCTTTCTGCGAAAGATGAAAGAACCACAACCGATTTGTCCACTTCTAAAGTATTCATGCCCTTTGCCCTCCCTAGCTGGCTTAAATGTTGGTCTAACTTCACTTCTATGGTCTCGCCAATATATCAACGAGCCAAAGTTAAATATATCGTAGGTTGGAAAGTCTTTAATAGCTTGGTCTAGTTCACGTAAATAGTGAGTAGAGTATTCGTCATCTGAATCTAGCCAGCATATCCACTCACCAGTCGCAGCATCCATACCTGTATTTCTCGCCACGGCTCGATTCTCATTAACTTTGTGGATAACAGTTATGCGGTCATCGTGTTCAGCAAACTTGTCTAAAATATCAGGAGTAATTCCATCAACACAGCCGTCATCAACAATTATTAACTCCCAAAATCTAAACTGTTGGTTGCGAATACTCTTGATTGCCCGTTGGACGGTCTTGCCTCGGAAGTGGCGTTGGCCACTCGCTCCCGACTGAATCGGCTCCGTCTCGCTGTACACTGGCAATATCACGGAAAACTTCGGTGCTTTCTTTGACATCATTCTGCTCCAATAAAATTAATGGTTCTAAATATTGATGAAAAACATAATCAGGGTTACGCTTGGTTCTAACCCAAGTCTTAGCACGAATAACCTTATCATTTTCTAGGTAATACTTTATATTAGCAGCCATTGTATAGTAGTAGCTCGCAGGGTCAGAGTGAGTAGTATTAATTTCCCCATCTTGTCCGTTGATAGCGATATTAGCTCCATCGAATTGTTTATAAAGAGCATTCTTACCATAGATTTGTCTGAACGGGGCAAAGTCTTGGTTTAGGAGACAGAGATTGCCCCGACTCATAGCTTCTTGGGCTATTAAGGAATAAGTCTCACTTTTTGAAGGTAGTGCGAAAACATTACTTAATGTAAATAGCTCTAAGATAACCGTGTGAGGCACTTCCATACTGGCTGCTTCGTCAAACTCAGATAAGAATGTAACTCGGTCTTCTACTTGTAAGTAGGCTGCTAGGCGTTTCAGGTCTTCACGATATACTACTTTGTCATCTCCGGTTGACTGGAAATCACAAACTACTAGATGTGAAGTCATGTTGTTAGCTTTGCAACCAGCCATCATATATATCTGAGCTTCTGCGTATTTACCTCGGTCTAATCTGAGAGGATAAACCATTAGGACTTCAGGGTCGCCTAAATGTAGTTCATCATAAAGCCGCTTCGTAATTCGGCTCATGCCCTCGATTGGGTCAGATGAATGAGGTACTTCAACTATCTCATTTTCTTCAAAGCCAAAGTTTTGCGCTACTCTTGGAATGTCGTATGCGTTCGGATAACTAATAATAGAATTAGGAAATTTAGAATTAAGATGAGCTGCATATTGTTCTCCAAACATTTCCCGTTCTTTAATTAAAATACCCGGACTTGTGGCTGAGTGAACAGTGTGTATCCAAGATATGTCAGGGTTATCTTGAGCTATTCTACGAGATGCTACATTCAACTTAACGTAATCGGGTAAGAAGATTAGGTCATGTGTTAGCACTACACAACCTTCTGTAAGAATGTCTCTTAGCTCAGTTTCTAATATATCTACGTCTTTTTCAAAAGCTTCATCGACAGTTGTGCCATCTATAACGATTGGCGTAAGTCGTTTAATTTCAACTTGAGAGAAGATAGAATCTTCGGGTGGGTCAAAGCCCTCGTCAGCTATTAGAGTTGGTTGGTAGCCATTTCTAAGAAGTTGGTTAATTTGGGCACTGACTACGATGATAGGGGAATAGCTCCGTAAATATTGAGAGAAATTTGTTAGAATAAATACTTTTCGTTTTTCGCTGCCCATGCTTAAGCACGAGAATAATCCCGTGCAAAAGCTTTGTCAAGGACAATTTTTGTTTTAAGCTGTTGTATTGCCCTTAGATGGCGGCGATACATAGACTATCACACTTACGTCCGTAGAAACATAGAGAGGCCACGGGCAGTAAAAATTCTGCTTATAATCTCTGGCTATAGTAACTCCAGACATAATAGTTTGTTTAGTACCATTCGCATCTTGAAAATACTCATCAACCCCAGCCGTTGACGTAGCATTTATCGAAAGTAGGGTTACTACTGAACCAGCTGGTGCAACCTCATGAGGCTGACTATCAGCTGGAACTGGTACTGGGTCATTAGCGTACCCAGCACCAACAGCTGCGCTTTTAGCAGCGCTTTGTATTCGTCGTTTGTAATCACCTGCTAACATCGCCATAATTTATCTCCTAAACCGGTAAGGTTGTTGTTGAAGTTGATGTTGATGAAATTGACGTACTAGACGAAGTAGAAACTGAGGTGGTTGTAGAAATACTCGTACTTGTACTTGACATAGAAGTACTTGTTGATGTACTTGAAGTACTTGTCGAAGTAGTTGTTGAGTAGAACTCTGGACTGTCTTTTGGTGGGTAGACCAATACTTTAGTAAACCAATAGAAGTAGTAGAAGAAACGTGTGCCATCTGGTGCTTGCGCTGTAGTGACCCAGTTCTTTTCTACAAATTCATTATCGAAATTACTAGCCGTATTGTTCCCATCTAATACTGGGCGTGTTGCGGTAGTTGTAGAAGTGTTACCTGTGTTTAGCGTAATATCCCAAACATCTACTATAGCAGTTTTGCCAGGGATACAACGGTGGTTAAGGCCAATCTTATTAGTCGTGTCAACCGTTATAGTTCCTGAAGTACCAAGGGCTGCGGGGATAGTTACTGAAGTTACTCGTTTGAAAACAAGTAAACCAACATTTTGACCACCACCAGTATTAATAGCGATTAGGTCTGTAATTACTTTGCCTTCGACATTAACACCAGTAATTGTAATGTTGCCAGCTGAAGCACCTGAGCCACCTGTGGTTACGGCTAGAACACGAGGTACGTCTGGATTTGTAATCCCAGTTGTAATAACTTGTGTGCCAGTTGTACCAGCGGTAGAACCGAGGACAGCTCCAGCAGTCGCATTAGATGTCTTTTTACCGTAATGAGTGTAACCACCAATATACTCAATAACATTTTGCAGTAAGTTGAATGGGTATCCCCATGCAGTATGAGCTGCGAATTGATAGGTTCTGTCACCTATTGCCATTTTAAAATCCTTCCGCTAGGGATTGACGCACCCACCTGCGTTTTACCTAGACGTTTAATGTTAAGCGTTTGTTCCTTGTGAACCGTACCAGCCACGCCAGTTGCTCCAACCAGCACTCCAACGACAAACTGTCTTCCAACGAGCAGTTCCTGTGTCGAAGTCCCAATCGGGTCCCTGTAGGCCTTGGTCACTTCGGTTAAACCAGTTAAGTTCTGAAACTGCCGGGTCATAAATGAACCAAGCTGTATCTGAACCACCAGCAGCAGAGCCAAGGTAGTCCCAAACCATAACATCTAATCGACCTTTGTAGGCGTTGATGTCATTGTTGGTTGTACCAACTCTTTGTACTGAATTCATTAATATGTTGCCTTCCTTTTCTAAAGCTGGTGGTAGAAGCAATCTCTGAGGCTGTACATACATTAGCTGACCTTTACCATCGAGGGTTGCTCGCATAGTAACAAGTGCGTTCTCAATTGAGTCTTCACTTAGGTCACCTGTTATAGAGTTACCTTGAGTTGCGCCACCATCTTCACGAAGGTGAGCAGTTGAGAACAAGGCTAGTAAGTCAGGACCTGTAAACAGGGCACTTCCGCCCCCGCCAGTAGTGAAGCCATAGTTTAGTATGTCAGCACCAAATTGTTCTTGAGTTCGGACTTTTGCATCTGCCAAGTTTTTAGGCTTGCGTCGCATGACCCCGAACTGGTCATCTTCCCATAGTTCCTCAGATACTGAAGTACCTTTTGTGAACTTGAGGTGGGTGTAGATTACGTTGAATCCTTCAACTTCATCTTCGTAGGTTACTGGAGCAGACTCAGAAGTCTGAACTAGCTTAGATAAACCTGTAGCACTTGAATCCTTTTCAATGTTTTTTACCGAAGTATCGACGTTGAAATGGGTAAACACTTGCTGAGGTAGCTGACGAATCTCGTCACCGTAGATTTTACGGTAAGCTGGGTCCAGAATATCTGGCCACTCTGGTCGTTGTGATGCCATTTCTTATATTCCTTTCAATGCAGCCTAGCCAGCTACGTATGGGTTTAAGAACGAATTAACTAATTTAAATACTCCAACTGTCGTTCCAGAAGGAATATTGAGTCCCGTATTCGGGAGAGTTGCTGTACCGGGAACGTCTAGTAGAACGAATTGTCCTGTAGTTGTTCCAACTAAGGTTACGGTCTGTGCGCCCGTTCCTGTGCCCGATGTAACATCAAAATATTGTCCGATATCTGCATTAGTACCATTAGTAATGGCAAGAGCTGTTGCAGATTTAATCATGTATCTCATGTTTTCATCAATACAGACTTTAACTAGGACTGTGCCTGTTGAGTTGCCTGTGGCTGTACCTTCAGCTATACCGACTATTCTTGCTTGATATGCAGCTGCACTGGTAACAGTACCGCTTGAGAAATATACAAAATCTCCTGCGTTAATAGTTACACCATTAGCTACAACAAAATCTTTTGAAGCGTAGTTAGTATGACCGTCAATACGACCAATAGCAACTGGGTATTGTACCCCAGTGACTGTTTGAGCCATTATTGTTCTCCTTTAAGTAAAATATTAAGCTTTTACTTCGGCAATTTCTTTTCTCGCATCTTCAACTGATTTGAGCGGAAACATCTTCAAATAAGTTTCAATTTCCTTATCGGATACATTAGGTTGTTTCGGAACAGTTGCCCTCGAACTTTGAGTCGAACTTGAGACACCGCTGTTTTTAATAGCTGCATCTTTCTTGGCAGTTTTGCCAATCGGCTCCCAGTCAAGAGCAGAGGCTATCTTCTCATATAACCAATCAAATGGTGCATCTGCTCCATTATGAGTAGCTCTATAAGTAGCGTTTATACCATCACTGGCTGCTGCAAACCTATCGAAGTCAGCACTCTCTCGCACATTAGGATAACTCTTAGCAAACTTATCAAACGCTTCGTTCATCTCCCGTTCACGCAAAGATTTTGCATATTGTAAATCGGGGTTGGTAGGCGGTTGAGGTTGCTGTTGTTGTCCTTGTGGAGCAGCTGGTTCAGTCGGTGCAGCATTTCTGGCTTCAGCTTCTCGCTTTAAACGAATAGCCTCAGTTGTGCTGTTGGTATAAGCCTGTTCTAATTCTTTAATATATTCCGCTTCAGTCTCACCTTTGAGATTTGGGAATTGCTTTGTAAAAGTTTGTGCAGTTTCAGATTCAGTGTCTTCTTCAGTTGATGCCTCTTCTTGAGATTCTTCTGTTTGGTCTTCGGCTGCGGAGTCGTCTTGTTCTTCCTCAGATTCAGCTCCATTCGCATCGGTGGTTTCGTCTTTCTTCTCAGAATCTACATCACCTGCTATTAACTTTGCTTTTTCTTCGTCAGTTAAGGTTGACTTTGCCATATAACACTCCTTGGATTTGTTCCAATGTTTAGATTTGTTCTAACCAACTAAGCGTTGGTAGCTGCGGAGGGGGGCATCCGCAACTATCAAGGCTCTTTGGACATTTGAGTATGTATATCTTTGAGCTGTCTATGAATAGCCTTACAAGCTTCAGCCTGACCTTGAAGTTTGGCAATTCCAACTGTATCGTCAGCTGGCCATATTACTAGCTTCTTAGCTATCTCAACTCGCTCATTTTCTAAAAACGCTCTAAACGATTTATATTCAGGTCTATCGTAAAGTGTTGCTAACTCCTGTCTTACTTTAGATGAGAGTTCTGCCATAAGTTATATACTATCCTTTCTTAATTTCAAGTGACACCTATACGCTCGTTCTAACGGGTTTAGATAAATTAGTTGCGGTTATATCGGCTGCTTGAGCTTGTGGTTGGTTCTGGGGCTGTGAGGTGAGTCCTAGGGCTGGTAGGTTTGGTAGTTGCCCGACAGATAATGGATTAGGTCGTCCACCTGGGGCTTGGTTGGGTGGTGCTTGGAGTGCAGGGTTGCCTGATTGACCAGGTTGTCCTGGGGGTGTTCCGTTGCCACCTAGCCCGTTAGCACTCATAACCTGAGCTGCTGAGTTAGTAGCAGGGTTAGCATCGTGTTCACCCATAATATGTTGGGCGAATATCTGAACAATCTCAGGGTGAGTCTTGATAAGATTATCGTATTCAAGTGAACGGGTGAACATAATATGGATAAGTGTGTGCTCTTCGGTTGCGCCTGGCGTTGGACCAAGTGGTTGTCCGGCTGCCATGACTCGGTTCTCGGTTTCAGCAGCTAACATAGTCTCGCCTGGGTTCTGGTTGTATCCAGCTAGCCAATTCTTAGGGTCTTCATCATTTAATGACAGGATTCGAGAGACGGCTTTGCCCATATCTATTAGTGAACTAGTAGATGGGTTAGAAAGTAGGAGTGAGAACAACTCAGAGACCTTAGTTTGTTGGACTACACGGGAAGTTGGCTGGAACTGAGTAGCATCGACCCAAATATCGAAGTCACCTTCCATGTACTTAGCCATTTTCTTGTTAAGAATGAACGAAGATGAGCCTTCAATGTCTTCCATCTTAAGGGTTGGTGTACCGTTCATGTCCTGAATCTGGAATTTTCTACCTTGAGATGTAATAGTCTTGAATACTTGTTCCTGACGCTCTTCAACATCGTCAAAAATCGTGTCCATACGTCCTAGTGGGTAGAAAAATTGAATATTACTCCACTTAAGTCGGCCAACTCGGACAATAGTTTCCATTTCATCAAGTGAAGCAATCATATTTATACGCTTCAGGAA
>Ga0187847_10002370_pt1 | contig 15258 bp, 9 predicted proteins | sample June2016WEW_4_10_FD_132458 | JGI IMG/M metagenome (GOLD analysis project Ga0187847, IMG submission 132458) | Peatland microbial communities from SPRUCE experiment site at the Marcell Experimental Forest, Minnesota, USA - June2016WEW_4_10 | ecosystem: Environmental > Terrestrial > Soil > Wetlands...
ACTCCAGTGACGCTGCCTCGTGCTCTGAAGTGAGAAATGCCACTCCGTCGACGCGGCGAAGCAACATGCGGTGAATCGACCGCTGCACGCGCGAGGGATGGAAATCAGTATTGGCTACAAGCAGTTCAAGATCGTTCTCGACCAGCAGTTCCTCGAAGTTCTTGACCATCTCCATAAAAAACGGATTGGTAAGATCGGGGACGATGATTCCATAAATCTGGCTTTTGCCATGCTTAAAGTGCGCTGCACTTCGATTGGGGACGAAGTTGAGTTCCTGAATAATCTTCTGGATTCGCTGGGTCGTTTCCGGCGTGACCAGATCGGACCCGTTGATGACTCGCGAAATGGTGGCGTTGGAAACTCCGGCAAGTTTGGCGATTTGACGGATATTGAGCGGCATTGGCTTTCGCAGATCCAGGATCGGGGCTACCCGTTCCCCGTTGATCCTGTTTTATCCCAATTGATTCTCAGTACACACTAACACGCAGCAACAAAGCGTCTTTATTGTCAAAGAGCGCGAGTAGGGTATGTTTTATGGGCATTTCAGAAATTAAATCCTTAAAATGTGCAATTTGCGGCGCAATTTCGACCCGACTTGAGGGTCAAAAAAGCTCACGTGAAAACTGCTTGACATCGTTTTCATGCGCGGAGTATTGTTGCTGCCGGATCGCAAACAGGTGAATTTAACCGTTTACATTGGCCTGTTATGAGCGTGCGGCGTCGGCCATTCGGCGCCGCATCCGTTCTCATACGCTCTCGCTGTTGCGTTCCGGAATTGACGTAAAACTCTCAAGGAATTTCTAGGAGGCGAATATGATAATCCAACGCAATTGGTTGCTTGCATTGCTTGCGTTCGCTCTGCTTTGTATGCCGGCGCAAATGATGTTCGGGCAGCTCGATCAGGGTACGATCACGGGCATCGTCCAGGATCCATCCGGCGCGGTGATCGCAAACGCCGCCGTGACTCTAACCAATGTTGACGAAGGGCAGGTCTTCAAGGCGAAAACCGATGGCGCCGGCGTCTATGTATTTTCTCCCATCAAGATCGGCAACTACACGGTTTCGGCAAGCGCGACGAACTTTGAGACCACCACGCAAACCAATCTGCACCTCGACATTCAGCAGCGGCTCAACGTTGTTATTACTCTCAAGCCAGGTGCGACCAGCGTGACGCTCGTCGTCACCACGGAAGTGCCGCTCATGCAGACCCAGGACAGTTCCGTGGGTCAAACCGTGTCCACGGAAGAAATCAATGACATACCGCTCAGCGGCCGCAATTGGGTCTATATTGCGCAGTTAGCTCCCGGAACGGCTCTGCCGACAGGCGCGCGCGGCGGCGGCGAGGGCGACTTCAACGCCAACGGCCAGCGCGCAGAAGAGAATAACTTCATCCTCGACGGCGTGGATAACAACGCCAACGTGGTGGACTTTACCAACGGCGCCAGCTACGTGGTCAATCCTGTGCCTGACGCCCTGGCCGAGTTCAAGGTGCAAACCTCGGACTACTCGGCTGAATTCGGCCATTCTGCCGGCGCGGTAATTAACGCCAGCATCAAGTCCGGAACCAATGACATTCACGGCAGCGCATGGGAGTATGTGCGCAATAACGACCTGGGAGAAGCTCCCGCCCCAGCTTGGTCGACCGGAGGCACTGTTCAACCGGTTGCCCCTTATCACCAGAACATGTTTGGCGCCACGCTGGGCGGCCCCATCATCAAGAACAAGCTCTTCTTTTTCGCCGACACGCAGGCCAACCGCATTGTCTTTAACTCCAACCAGACCTTTAATGTGCCCAGCTTGCTGGAGCGCCAGGGCGACTTCTCCGAAATACTGAAGCTGAACGCAGCAGGCGGTGCAGGCAACACCCTTGCCGGCGCCGCCCCGATCCAGCTTTACAAGCAGGATCCGACGAATGCAACCGCGCCGGTGGCCTTTCCAAACAACTGCCTGGCGGTCATTGCTGGCGACTCCAATTGCTCGAGTATTACCCTACCCAAAGGCACGCCCGCGCTGGATGCGGTCGCGTTGAAGGTTCTGAGCCAGTATCCGAAGCCAAACAACCAGAACTCAACCTTGTATAACAACTACTCCGGGACCTTTCCCGTTATCGACAACTTATTCCAGTGGGATGCGCGCCTGGACTATATGATCGGCGCCAAGGACTCGGCCTACTCCCGCTATAGCTACTACAACGAGGTCGGCTCGGGTTGGGGAGGTCAAAGTGTTCTTGGCCCCATCCTTGACGGCGGCGGCCAAGCCACCAACAAGAACTACGGCGCGAACTATATGGCTTCGGAAAGCCACACCTTCAGCCAAACACTGGTCAATGAAGCGCGCTTTGGCTTCAATTATCTGCACACCGGCTTCTATCCGGCGGGCGCCAACAATCCCACCCTGGCGTCGAATGAGGGTTTCGGCGGCATTCCAGGCGGAAATCTGAATGGCGGTTTGCCATGGTCCTATTTTGACGGCGCCGCTTCGCCGCATAGCTTTGGCGCCTCGGAATGGGCGGCCACCGACGAGCACGAGAACGTCTATCAAATCATCGACAACCTGACCAAGATCGCCGGCAATCACTCATTGAAGGCTGGTGTCGCCTACCAGAGCATCCGCTTTGCCACGCTGCAGCCGCAGGAACCGCGCGGCACTTATGATTTCAACACCAGAGGTACCTCGAACGCAGGCGCAGGCAATTCGGGCTACGGCGTGGCTGACTTCCTGTTCGATCAAATCAAGTACGGAGAACTCTCCAACGCTGTCAACGACAGAGACGAGCGCGCGAACTTCTCAATGTACATCGAGGACGATTGGCGGCTGAAGCGGAATCTGACCGTCAACATCGGCCTCCGTTACGAATACTTCCAGCCCTACAAGGAGATTGACGGCCAGCAGGCCAACTTCTTCTTCAACTCGACGCCCGCGCTCAATATCGCCACCAGCGGCGGCGTTGAGACCGGTGCTACCCCCAGCGTGACCGGGACTTACTTGATTCCAGCTATATCCGCGGCCGCCGCTTACTCGACCATCCATACGAACGGCTTTGACATTGCGCTGACCAAGGACGGCATGTCCATCCTGACCGACCAAAATCCGCGTCTGCAAACCGCTCCGCTCGTCAATTTGGCTCCGCGGTTGGGCGTATCCTGGTCACTTGATCCGAAGACCGTGGTCCGCGCCGGCTACGGCATCTTCTATGGCGGCTTGGAGAGCCTCGGATACTGGGGTAACCTGGGCGAGAACTATCCCTATCAGGTCACCGCGAGCTGGGACTCACCGGCCTGCCTGACCAATTTCTGTCCTGAACCTTCACAGCCTGTCGGAGCATGGTCGTCGGGAGGCCTCTCAGCGCAAGGCATCACCATTGAGAACGGCTACGGTACCATACTGAGCCAGCCAGCTGGCATCAACAGCGTCGTGACCGGCCTGGCCCTGCGCGGTACCTATGCGAAATCAAAGAACACCTATACCCAGGACTGGAACCTCGCGGTCGAACGCACCATCCTGCAAAATTTTGTGGGTACGGTCGCCTATGTTGGGGATACTTCGCGCCACCTCATCGACAATATCGATGTCAACGCGCAACTGGCTATCATAAGCCCCAGCGGCAATGGCCAGGCTACGCGCCCCATGCCCGACTACGGCGGTTCAGCCTACACCGGCTTTGAAGGCATGAGCGATTACCACAGCTTGCAAGCCAAGCTGGAGAAGCGCATGTCGCACGGCTACAACCTGCTGGCCAGTTATACCTGGTCGCATGCCTTTGACAACTCGCCCACGCCGCTTGGTTCCACTGGCTACGACACTGGCAACCCCATACAGACCAACCTGGTGCCCTTCAAGTACGACTACTCCCAATCTCCGTGGGACGTCCGCCAGCGCTTCACATTCAACGCGCTCTACGAGCTTCCTTTTGGCAAGGGACGCTCATACCTCAACAACAATACAGTTGCGAACGCAATCGTCGGCGGATGGTCCGTGAACGCCTTGTGGCAAGCGCAAACAGGCGAGCACTTCACGGTTGGCACGTCTAGTTTCAGCGGTGCCCAAGGCTACGCTTCCGGTCCCTATGCAAAAGAGATCGCGGGTGAATACGCCGCGGGCGGCAGCAGCTCGAACTGCGCCTCGAAGGTAAAGACCATCTCGGCATGGTACAACCCCTGTTCTTATTCGAATCCGTGGGATGCGGGTGACAAACTTATCACCATCAATCCCAATGGTTCGCCTACGAGTGGTGGTACGACGCCCAATCCTCACTACATTCCCAACGGCGCTGGCGACACACCCCCTGCCGGCGACACGACGCCGGTTTACGTCACCGATCTACCTTCGGTCCTGAACTACGCCGGTGGCCCCCGCACCAATGCGGCCGGCCCCGGTTTCGAGCGTGTCAACGCGTCTATCTTTAAGGACTTCAGCGTCTATCGTGAGCAGAAGCTGACCTTTCGCGCGGACATCTTCAACGTCATGAACACGCCCGCGTGGGGAGAACCTGGCGGGAATAACAGCAGCACCGGTGCTCAAATTACCAGTACACGTGGCCTGCAAAAAGATTCGCCGGACGAGCGTTTCTTCCAGCTTTCACTCAAGTACGCGTTCTAAAACAACGCGACTGCACGATGTGAGAGCTTCACTCGCTAAGGGGATCCGCTTCACGGTGGATTCCCTTAGCCGTTTCAGGACTGCACCAGTCAAGTATTCCGCTAGTACTGCGCGAATAACTCGCCGCATGACCGTGGGTACTAATGTCTATAGGTGCCAGTTCAATTGAAATTCGTGTACGATAAGCCGTATTTCAACAAAAGTTGCTGGGAGTCCTCCGGTGAGAAAGCGGTTGAACAAACTGCTTTGGAATTTTGGTTTGCTTGCCTTTCTTGGATCCGTTCCAGGAATAGTCGCCCAGACTTCTCCGGCCTCCCATGTGAGCAAGATGGAGCGCGATTTCCAGGCGGCGATGGCCGCCGAGGATCGCGGCGATTTAGAGCAGGCTGAGACTCTGTTGTCCACGCTCCACAAAGAGCATCCGGGCATCTTCGCTGTGGACGAGTCGCTGGGCCTGATTTATGCCGGCCGCGAGGATTTCTTGCGAGCGCTGCCCTTGCTCCAATCTGCCGTTCGCGAGCAGCCTTCCTCCGATGTGGCGCATGCCAACCTGGGCGCTACATTTTACAGGCTGCATCGCGACGCGCCCGCGCGAGAAGAGTTTGAGTACGCCGTGCGTATCAATCCCCGCAATTTCTCCGCGCAAGAGAGTCTCGGCCGCTTATCGATGGATGCTCACCGGCCGGATGAGGCCGCAGGAGCGCTTCTAGCGGCGCAGCGATTGAAGCCTGACGATGCGGATCTGAAATTGGATTGCGTAACGGCACTGCTGGCAGCAAATCGGGTGGACGAAGCGCGAATGATGCTCTCCTCGTTTCCAGATTCCGATCGATCCGCACGGGCGCAGTCGCTGCTGGGAGAGGCCGATGAGAAGCAGGGGAAATTCCAGGAGGCTGGCAAGCGCCTTGCGCGTGCCGTTGAACTGGAACCCAGCGAAGAGAACGCGTGGCAGTTGGGTTACGATTTCCTGCGGCATTGGGCATTCGACGCTGCCATAACCGAGTTTCAGACCGCGTCCGCCAAATTCCCAGGCAGCAAGCGCCTCAAGCTGGGATTAGGCATTGCTCTTTTTGGCGACGCCAAATACTCGGAGACGATTCCTGTCTTTGCCGATCTGTTGGCCAGCGAACCGGATAACGCAATGTATGCTGAGCTGCTGGGAATTGCGTGCAATGGGCCGCTCGAAACCACGAGTCCGCGCTGTGCGGCGCTGGTGAACTATGCGCAGGCGCATCCGGCTGATGCTAACGCCGCAACCTATGCAGCATCTTCGCTGATGAAACACAGCGATAGCGAACCGAATGTGGATCTGGCCCGAAAACTTCTGGAACGCGCCCTCGCCGCCAACCCGAATCTGCCCGAAGCGCAGTTTGAAATGGGTGTGGTGTTGCAGGATAGCTCTGATTGGAAAGGCAGCATTCCCTACCTGGAGCGGGCGTTGAAGCTGAAGCCCGATTACGCGCAGGCGCACTATCGTCTAGCTCGCGCCTATTGGAGAACCGGCCGCAAGGCGGAAGGGCAGGCCCAGATGGAGTTGCAGAAGAAGTTTGCCCGCCAGGAGCAAGAGGACCTGCGACGCCGCCTGGACCGGATTACCTCGCTGGCGGTAACGGTCCAGCCCTGATTGAGGTGCCAAATATGGAACTCACGCGCCGCGAACTGCTAACATCCGCCGCCGCTCTGCTCGTCGAGCAGTGGGCCGCGAGCCGAGCCCTGGCAGCTATGCCGCAGTTGCGCCCACGGCACCGTGGCCTAGCCCAAGAAATACAGGCCATGGATTTGCGGCTCTCGAGTTCGGAACGAGCAAAGACCGCTCGTCCCATAAACCCACAGCCTCTGCGACGACTATAAATAACTTCTTATCTTTCATTCAAATGGCCCGCTACTCGGCAAGATTTGCCTTGAACTTGGCAAAAATGAGCGGCCACGTCTGTGTGACTATCCAGCGCACGCGCCTCTTGTCTATGTTTCTTTTGGGAGTTGAAGGACATTTGCCCTCTTTTAGGTCTGTCGGTAGAGAGAGGTCTCCGACGTGTATAGATAACGTATGCAGAGCCAGAACAGGTAGAGCAATTAGGGGGAGAGTTCCAATGTCGTAGGGGGAGAGTTCCAATGTCGAGCATTTCAGGATTAGGCAGCAACGCGGATTACGTAACGAATGCACAAAGTCGTTCGACTGCGGCAAGCGTAACAACTTCAAGCGCAATAAATCTGAACGCAGGCTACATCCAGTCTGTTGATAATGGCATGGTGAAAGTGCCAGATCCATCGAACGCCGGCAGTCTCTTCTCTTTCCTCAATCTGAATATACTGGACGAGAACAGTCTGGCCGGCGTGGGGAGTGCGATCGATACGTATACCTCGAGTCTATCGAGTTCGAACGTATACGACAGTTCTTACACTACCCCTTCTGCCAAGTACCTGACGGATCTCACCAGTCTAAAGACCTCGGCCGCTTCAGGCAATATAAATGAGGCACAGGCAGATCTCGCCACAGCAAAGCTTGCTGCACCGGATTCCGTGGCAGGTGGAATATCCACGGCGATAAGTGAAGGAGATACTGCCGGCGAAGCAGGCCTTATAGTAGAAGGCACAGCAAATTTCAGCGGCTATCTAGCCACGCAAGGCTACAGCTCAAAGGGGGCCTCAGCGGAGGCTAGCGCCATCACGATAAATGGCCTTTCCGAAGATGCTATGAACACACCTTCTTCCTCAGCCCAGACTCGGTCCCAGCAAATCACCAATCTAGCGCTCTACACTGCGGATAATCCAGGAACGACCTCAAGCAGCCCCCTGCTCAATGTCATCTCGGCTCTTCTGGTCGCAGACGGAAATCCGGTGAACGGATTTAGGGACCCATCAGGAACCGCTATCGACCAAAGCCTGACCAACTTGGTTGCCTTATACGGAGGCAGCCCGTCGAACATCCCAGCCAACAGTGCTTGAGTATTGGGCATTGAGCGTTTGATCGCGGCACGGCTCGATGAACAAAGGTGGCCAAAGCACAAACATGCTTGGCCACCTGCTTGCTGATGTGATTCTTCTTTGCTTGCAGCGAGTCCGCCTTGTGAGCAGACGTTTTAAGTCTGAACCTAATTCACCATTCTTATGCGTGCATTCTGTTGATCTGCGATGTAGATATTTCCCGAGCCGTCAACCGCGGCTCACGCATCTGCGCCGCCGCTCGTCTTGCGTCCTCGCCTCATCGTCGCCATACTACCCGAGACCTTGCCCTACGAGCGTGCGGCGCTCTGGAAGAAGTGGAAGGACCGCGGCGTGGCACTGTCGATCAATGGAGATCCAACGCGCGTTGCCGAGGTTCTCTTGCAAGGATCAACCTCAATTCCCAGTCTCCTTGCGCAACAGAGCAGCGGCGAGAGTTCCGATCTATGGCTGATTGACGCCGGGTCCAGGCTCCAGTCCATCTCTGCCCCTGCGGGCGAGGCTTCGTGCCTCAGTTGTACCGCGCTGAACGCGCTGCGCGAACGTATTCTTGCTCAGGTCAACACCATTCCCAAAAGCATCGACGCTACCGACCGGACACTTGCCGCCATTCGCAACCAAAACTGGGGCCCCTGGTGGCCGACGGAACTCGACGGTCAGGAGCCCCTGCGCAGGTTCGTCATCGACCTCCACCTGAGCGGCAACGGAGCTCTCATCTTCTCCAATGCATTCGTGGAGTGGGCGTCGAGCGAGGCGGTCCGTCGTGCGCATCTCCGTGTCCTGTTCGCCCGCTTTGGCCTGCGCATCAGACCCAAGCCCTTCACCAGTATCGCCATCTTCGAGAACCAGCAACACATCAGCGCGCTTCCCGACGTGGACGATCCGCAAGGAAGCGCCGTCGATGCTCTCGTGCTCGCCCGTTACCTTTTCCTGGCCGCACAGCGGTATCCCGAAGCTCCGCAAGCAGCTTTTCTCTGCATTGCCGAATCCGCCGGGAGCGCGTACCTCATCCTGCCGCGAGCCTCCCAGGATAGCTGGACAACTGCGAACCGGGCGACACCGGAGCAGATTGCCCGATGGGAGATCGAACATCTCTCCACGTAATCAAGTGTTCTCGCCATCCAGACAGGCAGCTTGATCACAGCCGTGCGTGGATATTAAACCAGATGGAAAACCGGTCAGTAGGGACCAGAAGCTGGTGTCAAACCAGTCTCATTTGGTCGCTTCCCATCCACAACCGCGTTGATCAGCCTCTTTGCGCCAGTGCTCACGGAACTTATGGGATTTTCGTCCTCGTCTTCGTCGAGCATCTGATGGAGTAAGAACATGAACTCACAGCTCCGGTCAGAGCGGAGGCGCAGTGATTCTTCAAGTTTCTCCTCAGTCAGATCCCAGAAGGTTCCAGCATCACATTCGTGGCGCTCGGTCTCTGTTCACGGCGATTCTTAAGTTTGTGGCTAACTCTATAAAACTATGAAAAATAAGAGGAAATTGACCGTAATCTAGCGACCATGCCACTGCCTCAATAACAAGAGCTCAGCGTAACTATGCGTATTCGAGCCAAACTGACAGGTTGTACCCCTACTGCACCTCGCGATCATTTGCGGCAGAGAGGCCCCGCACCTCCGAAACTGCGTTCGTCGCCATTTCCCACACTGCACATTCGCGCTAGTGCTCTTATCGTCTTACGAGAAGAGTGAAAATTGCAAATCTCACTGTTTTCAGACGTGAGGATGATCATACCTACCCCACTCCTGGCCACCAGTTGCCGCAAGGCGGCTACTCGGCATTCGTGCCCGCTACTCTGCCTCCGGCCATACAGTGGACGCTCCGGCTGCCTACGGTGGAGAGTTCATCGATACGTGAGCGTCGGAGCTGAAATTTTGGTGACGCCCGTCCTCCGGCCGTCCGTCAGCCCTTTACAACCGAGCGGTACTGGCTGGGCGAAATACCCTGAACAGCGCGGAACACGCGCGATAAATAGAGCGGATCTGAAAACCCTACCGCCGCCGCGATCTCCTTCAACGAGGAGCCGCTCGTATCGAGCAGCTCACATGCGCGTCGAATGCGCGTACGGGTCAGATAATCGAGGGCAGAAAAGCCGAACTCCTTGCGGAAGATTGCGGAGAAATGCGAGATAGAGAGATTGGCCATTCGCGCCAGCTCTTCGAGCCGAGCCGGCCGTTCGAGGTGTTGACGCATGTAAGCGGCGACGGAACGAGCGCGCATCGCCGCGGTGGGAACGCCGGCTGTGTGCCGCCCGCTTTCCGAGTAGATGCAGCCCATTAAGTGTCCAAGAGTTAGAGACGCGGCTAACAGATGCGGCAGGCCATAGCCATGGGCTAATTCGTCCACGATCTCACGAAAGAGACCGGCCAATCGCGCGTGATCGGCTACTTGAACCACGGGAGAACCGTTCCGGTCTAATGTCAGCGCGGCGATCCGCGCGGCTGCGCGGCCGGCTGCGTGGCACCAGTAAATGCTCCATGCCTGTTCCTCCGATGATCCGTACACATGCGGTTGATCTGGAAGGACCAAGGCCACTTGCCCGGACTCAATGATGTATTCCAGGTCTCCGAGACGAAGCCATCCTCTGCCACCTACGCAGAAGATGAGGATGATCTGAGGCGAGCCTGCGGTGCGCTCTACGTAATGAAAGACCGCGTTGGGAAAATAGCCTGCATCCGACGGGACGAATGGGACGGGCAGAGCGCCGCTCAGCGCGTCCTTCAAAAGCGGGCGCGGCAAAGCAAACATGGTCTGACCTGAGAAGCCTTCGCTAATTCGAGGCATTGCCTCAGGGTATCAGAAGATCGTCCATATAGTTCGGCGAATTGGATCTGTCGTGAGATGAACGAAATGACCTAAGATCGGTGCCGTGAATCGATTTCAACTTCCTGCCGCACCCATGGAACAGACTGGACCTGTAAAGGCATGGGCCCAGCCTGTCGTAATTCCTACCTATCTTCCCGGCACTCCAGACCCGAATCCAATGTTTCTGGAAAGCCGTGTTTACCAAGGCAGCAGCGGAGCTGTCTACCCGCTTCCGTTCATCGACCGCGTCGCCATGGAGCCCACGGAGCGATCGTGGCAGGCGCTGCATATTGAGAACGAATATCTGCGCGTGATGGTGCTTCCCGAGATTGGCGGGCGCATTCACGTTGGACTCGATAAAACCAATGGCTACGATTTCTTTTACCGGCAGAACGTGATTAAGCCGGCACTGGTGGGCCTGGCCGGACCATGGGCGTCGGGCGGCGTCGAGTTCAATTGGCCGCAGCACCATCGCCCGGCCACGTATATGCCGATGGATTTTTCAGTCGAGACGCACCCTGACGGTTCGCAGACGCTGTGGTGCAGCGATCACGATCCAATGAATCGATTGAAAGGAATGCACGGACTCTGCCTGCATCCGGGCCGTGCCTACATCGAATTGAAGGTGAGGCTCTACAATCGCACGCCCTTCGTGCAGACGTTCCTGTGGTGGGCGAACGCTGGGGTGCATGTTCACGATCAATATCAATCGTTCTTCCCGCTCGACGTTCACTATGTGGCCGACCATGCACGGCGCGCCATCAGCACATATCCGCGGTGCGAGGGCAGTTACTACGGCATCGACTATGGCGCCAGGCGTAAGCAACATGCGGGCAGCCGCGCCGCTAACGATCTGTCGTGGTACGCGAACATTCCCGTGCCGACGAGTTACATGGCGTTGGGTTCACGCCGCGACTTTGTTGGTGGGTATGACCATCGACGGCGCGCGGGGATGATTCACATCGCCGATCATCACATTGCGCCAGGTAAGAAACAGTGGACATGGGGCAACGACAAATTTGGCCGGGCATGGGATCTGAATCTGACGGACAACGACGGCCCCTACATCGAAATTATGGCGGGCGTTTATACGGACAATCAGCCCGACTTCTCGTTTCTGGCGCCGTATGAGACTAGAACCTTCAGCCAGTATTGGTATCCCATCCGCGAAATCGGGCCCGCGCAGATGGCGAATCTTGAGGGCGCCATTAGCCTGCGTGTAAAAAAAGGCGTTGCACGCATAGGCGTAGCGGTCTCGCGGCCGCATACTCGCGCTCAAGTCCGGCTGGAGGAAAAGAACAAGAAGATTGCGCAATGGCAGATCGACGTGGCTCCCAATGCGCCGTTTGTCCAGGAGATCCAACTTCCAGTTCGAACGGGCGCCGCAGAATTGACCGTGATTGTGGAAGAAAGCAACGGAGCTGAACTGATTCGGTGCGAACCGGAGCCCACCGCCCATAGCAAGCCGCCAGTCAGCGCTACCGAGCCGCCTTTGCCTGCGAATGCATCGAGCACCGACCAGCTCTATTGGATTGGTGTGCATCTGGAGCAGTATCGTCACGCAACGCGCGCTCCCGAGGATTACTGGCGAGAGGCTCTGAGGAGAGATCCGGATGACTCGCGCTGCAACAATGCGATGGGGCGCTGGCATCTGCGGCGCGGTGAACTTATTGAGGCGGAGAGCAGGTTTCGTGCGGCAATCGCCACCATTACCACGCGCAATCCGAATCCGTACGACGGCGAACCGCACTATAACCTCGGTATAACTCTTCGCTACCAGGGCAAGAATACAGAGGCCTATGACGCTCTGTACAAAGCGACGTGGAACCAGGCCTGGCGCTCCGCGGCATTTTTGGCTTTGGCGGAGCTGGACGCTTGTGCGCAGCGCTGGAGCAAGGCGCTCGATCATGTGCAAAGGGCGCTGCGAACCGACGCCGATAATACCAATGCGCGCGCGCTCGGCGTCATCGCCCTACGCGCACTTGGGAGGCACGAAGAAGCAGCGGGCCTTCTAAGTGAGGCGCTCGAACTCGATCCACTTCACGGATGGAGCCGGTATTTGGCCAACGGAACGGTTCCTGCGGGCGAGCAGATGCGGCTGGATCTTGGCTTCGATTTGATTCGTGCGGGGCTGACGAGCGAAGCGGCGACGATTTTGAAAAACGGCGGAGAGTCGCCGATGATCTTCTACACGCTGGCGTATGTTACCGGCTCCGCGACAGCGTATCGGCGCGCGCGCAAGGCACGTCCCGACTACTGCTTCCCGAACCGGTTGGAAGAGATGCTCGTGCTCGAAGCTGCGATACGAGCCAATCCCGAAGATCCCAGGGCTCCGTACTACCTCGGCAATTTTCTTTATGCACGGCGTCGTTATCGGGAGGCAATCGCAGGCTGGGAATGTTCAGTTCGGCTTAATCCGTCTTTTGCGATTCCATGGCGCAACCTGGGAATCGCCTATTTCAATGTGCTCGGCAAGAAGGAGAAAGCACTGGCGGCATTCGACCGCGCGGTGGCGCTGCAGCCCAAGGATGCGCGGTTGGTGTATGAGCGCGATCAGCTTTGGAAGCGTCTTGGACGCACGCCGCAGCGGCGGCTGGCAGAGCTTGAGAAACGGCTAGAAATGGTGGGCACGAGAGACGATCTCTCGGTAGAGCTGGCCGCGATTTACAACCAGGTGGGCCAGCCGCAGAAGGCGCAGAACCTGCTTGCTGGCCGTCGTTTTACTCCGTGGGAAGGTGGCGAGGGACTGGTACTGGGTGAGTATGTGCGCGCGCAGCTATCGCTGGCCCGGCGTGCCCTTGCTGCGGGCGACAGCGGTGAGGCGAAGCACCTGCTGAAAGCTGCGCTTGCTCCGCCTGAATCGCTTGGCGAGGCCCGGCACCCGCTGTCAAACCAGAGCGATGTTTATTATTGGCTTGGAGTGGCTTCTGAACCCGACCCTTCCGGGCGCGAGTGGTTCGAACAGGCGGCGGAGAACCGCAGCGATTTTCAAGAGATGAGCGTGCGCACCGTGTCAGAGATGACCTACTACAGCGCTATGGCTTTAAAGAAAATTGGCCGTGTCGCAGAAAGCCGCAACCTGCTGCGCGAGCTGCAGGCCTATGCTGTCGGGCTGCGCCATGAAACTCCGCGGGTGGATTATTTTGCCACATCGTTGCCGGCTATGCTCCTGTTTCACGACGACCTGGCGTTGAGGAACCGAATTACATCGCTGTTCCTTGAAGCACAGGCCCGGCTCGGTCTCGGCCAGAAGACACAGGCCCGGCGGCTGTTGAAAGAGGTGCTGGCGCTGGACCGCAATCATCCCATGGCCTCGGATCTATGGTCGGAAGTGAAGCCGTGAGATATAACACGCGTTATCTTGTCGCTATCTCCCTGGTGGCTGCGCTTGGCGGCCTCTTGTTCGGTTATGACTGGGTTGTTATCGGCGGGGCGAAACCCTTCTACGAAAGATTTTTTTACCTGACCACCGAGCAGCAGATCGGTTGGGCGAATAGTTGCGCGTTGCTCGGATGCCTTCTGGGCTCCATCGCGGCAGGTGGCGCAGCTGATCGCTGCGGACGGAAGAAGTTGCTGATTGCGGCGGCAGCGATCTTCGCGGTCTCGTCGGTTCTGACCGGATGGTCTTATACATTCACCGAGTTCGTATGCTGGCGCATCGCCGGCGGCGTGGCTATCGGAATTGCCTCGAATATTTCGCCGGTTTACATTGCAGAGGTCAGTCCCGCCAAGTGGCGTGGCCGCTTGGTCGCGCTGAATCAGCTGACGATCGTTATCGGAATTCTCGCTGCGCAGCTTGTGAACTGGTGGATTGCGCAGCCAGTTCCTGAAAATGCGACGGCAGAGATGATCCGGCAATCTTGGAACGGGCAGGTTGGCTGGCGTTGGATGTTTACTGCCGTCGCTGTCCCTTCGCTGGTCTTTCTGGCCGGCGCATTCGCGGTTCCCGAGAGCCCACGCTGGCTTTTGGGACGTGGAGTGAGAGAAAGTGCGCGGCGCACTCTGGAGCGCATCGGAGGCGAAGTGTATGCCGACCGCGAGATCCATGAGATCGAGCAGGCCCTGCATGAACAGCCGGCAATCGATTGGCGCGAGCTGCTGAATCCCCGTGTCCTCCGCATTCTCACTACCGGCGTCATCCTGGCAGTTCTGCAACAGGGGAGCGGCATCAACGTCATCTTCAATTACGCCGAGGAGATTTATCGTGCGGCCGGGTACGGAGTGAGCGACATTCTGTTCAACATCGTCATTACCGGCACAATCAATCTGGTGTTTACGCTCGTGGCACTTGGTTTCGTTGATCGGCTTGGGCGGCGGGTGCTAATGTTGGCGGGATGCGCAGGAATTGCGCTGTCGCATCTCCTGCTTGGGATTGCCTACTCAAGCGGCATGAAAGGACTGCCAGTGCTGATCCTAACCCTCGCCACCATCGCCTGCTACGCCATGTCGCTTGCGCCGGTCACCTGGGTGCTGATCGCGGAGATCTTCCCCAATCGGATTCGTGGCGCAGCCGTTTCCATCGCGGTCTCCGCGTTATGGATCGCATGTTTCCTGGTCACCTTCACCTTTCCCGTGCTGAACCGGACGCTCGGGTCCGCGGGAACATTCTGGCTGTATTCGGGAATCTGTGCGGCCGGATTTGTATTCGTCGCTCTGCGTGTTCCTGAGACGAAGGGCAAAACGCTGGAAGAGATTGAACGTGATACCACCGGACAGAAGCATCTTCACGCGTAGATTGAAAACCATCTTCGCCCAGATGCTTGGCTGTGCCAAAACTTTATCGCTGTCGCAGCGATGCCACTTCTGAGCCGGCAAGAAGAAAGGCTCCAGTCCCAAAGACGTAACTCGCAGACGGAGCGTAGGCTCCCGGCTCCTGTCCAACCGGCTGGATGCAGCCTAGCC
>Ga0187847_10002372_pt1 | contig 15250 bp, 15 predicted proteins | sample June2016WEW_4_10_FD_132458 | JGI IMG/M metagenome (GOLD analysis project Ga0187847, IMG submission 132458) | Peatland microbial communities from SPRUCE experiment site at the Marcell Experimental Forest, Minnesota, USA - June2016WEW_4_10 | ecosystem: Environmental > Terrestrial > Soil >...
CCTCAGCATCGGCTCGATCAGCGGCGTCGCCCGCCACTGTCGCCAAACGGGGCGGCCGCTGCGGGTACTGTGGCTCGACGCGCATGCGGACTTCAACACCAATGTCCTGACGCCGAGCGGCAATATTCACGGCATGCCGGTGGCTTGTTTGTGCGGCTTTGGACCGGCGGAGCTCACCGACTTGAGCGGCATGACGCCGGCGATCGCGCCCGAAATTATCCGGCAAATCGGCATTCGCAGCGTCGATCAAGGCGAGAAGAGATTCGTGCACGAGGCCAATCTGGAGGTCTTCGATATGCGCTATGTCGACGAAGTCGGCATGCGACGCACACTCGAGATCGCCTTGGCCTCGATGGACCCCGAAACCCACTTGCACGTCAGTTTCGACGTGGATTTCCTCGACCCGGATATCGCGCCGGGCGTCGGCACGACCGTGCCCGGCGGCCCGTCCTACCGCGAAGCGCAGCTATGCATGGAAATGATCGCGGACACCGGACGCATGGCATCGCTGGACATCATGGAGTTGAATCCCGCACTCGACCTGCGCAATCGAACCGCCGAAGTCGCGGTCGATTTGGTGGCCTCGCTGTTCGGCAAGAGTACATTGATGCGGCGCTGAGGCCGCTGGTGCTTCAGGCGCCGACCGCGGGGAGCCTCGCGCCGGCCGCATGCGCAATCTGCGCACCAACTTCGTAGAATGCCTCCCTGGCGGCTCGAAAACGCGGCGACGTGAGTTCGGTTGCCGGCAGCGACAAATCGGCCTCGGTGATCTGACCGCAGGCGAGCCGCGCGAGATCGCGACCGAACGCCGTGCCTGGTGCGATTCCGCGGCCGTTGTAGCCGTTGATCGAGACGGTGTTGCGCGCGACGCGATGAAACCTCGGCAGCGAATCGTCGGTCATGCCGATCCAGCCGTACCACGCATGCTCAAAATTCACGCTGTGCAGCGCGGGGAACAATTGGAGCAGCGCACGCCGGCCCCAATTGCGATGAATCGGCCGGCCCGTCCCGCGCAACGCGCCGACGCTGCCGAAGATCAATCGTCCTGCGCGGTCGAGACGCAGCGACGACAGCACCTCGCAGGTATCCCAGATGCCTTGCCGATCCGGCAGGATGGCGCCGCGCGTGGCCTCATCGAGCGGCTTCGTCGCCAAATTGAAATACGGCAGTCTCACGACTTCGGCGCGCAGCATGCTGTAGATGCCGGTCGAATAGGCATTGGTCGCGACAATGACCCAAGTTGCCGTGACGGATCCCGCCGCAGTCCGAATTCGCCAGCGATCCCCCAAGTCCTCGGTGGCGATGACGGGACTCGCGGTATGGATCGTGGCGCCGCGCGATAACGCGGCGCGCGCGAGACCTCGCGCGTAAGCGAGCGGTTGGATCGTCCCCGCGCGCCGGTCGAGCAGCGAGCCGCGGTAGCGATGAGTCCCCACCTGGCGAAAAGTCGCTTTCGCATCGAGCAGCTCCACCGGAGCCCCGAGCGCCTGCCATTGGCGCGCCCGTTCCGTGATGTCCTGCAGCCCCTTCGCGCCGACCGCGCAATGTAGCGTGCCGTTGCGCACCGCTTCGCAGTCCACGTGATATCGATCGATGATGTCGAACACCAGCGCCGGCGCCGCACCGAGTTCATCGAGCAGGCGTGCGCCGTGCCGATCACCCAAGACTTCGCGAAGCGCCGACGGCTTGGCCCAAAGGCCGGCGTTGACGAGGCCTACGTTGCGGCCGGATGCGCCGAATCCGATCTCAGCAGCCTCGAGCACCGACACCGTCCGGCCGGTCTCCGCGATGTGCAGCGCCGCCGAAAGACCGGTAAAGCCCGCGCCGATCACAACGGCATCGCTCGCAATATCCGCGCCCAAGCTCGAGGTCGAAGGGGCCGGCGGCGCGGACGCCTCCCAAAGACCGTGCGAGCGCGGATCCGTGTCCATCAAATGCGCGATGCGTAGGAGCGCGGCCGCCAAGTCCAATGCCGCGGCATCAGGATCGTTTGCGCAAGGAATTGGTCGATTCCGTTTCCCGGAGGGACTATGATCGCGCTGACCGAGACCATCGCGGCGGTCCCTTGCAAACACGGGTCAACCGCTGGTTGGACGGCTGGTGCATTCACAATCGGAAGGAGATCAGCATGAATCGATTCCTCAGAACACGGGGCGCCGGAGCGCTGGTGGCGTTTACATGCTTTCTGGCGATCGGCAGCTCGGCATTTGCAACCGACATCAAAGCGACGTTGACGGGCGCCGAGGAGACCCCTCCGGTGACGACGAGCGCGACCGGCGTCGCGATGATCACGATTGCAGCGAACAAGGCCGTCAGCGGTACGATCAAGACGACCGGCATCGACGGCACCATGGCACACGTGCATGTGGGAGCGGTCGGCCAGAGTGGACCGGCGATCATCACATTGACCAAGGATGCCAACGGCGTTTGGACGATCCCCGCCGGCGCGGCGCTCACCGATGAGCAGTACGCGAACTTCAAGGCCGGACTGCTCTATGTGAATGTTCACAGTGCCGAGCATAAGCCCGGGGAGCTGCGCGCGCAGCTCAAGCCGTAACTTTAGGATCGGCTGGTGTCGCGGCGCCGGCTGAGATCGGGGATGCGCAAGCTCTCGACGACAGCCGCTCCGCCGCGGGCGGCGGACCCGGCGCTGAGGATAGCGGGTCTATCGGCGGCTTTCCTGTACATGGCTAGATGCGCCCTTCAGCGACCATCCAGTCATAGCAGTCCTTGACCATCGCCTTCAAGGATACGATCCGATAGCCGAGTTCGCGCTGCGCCTTTTCCGACGCGACTACGCTGACCCGCGACATCAAGGCGGCCACCTCCGGGGTAATCGAGGGCTCCTTGCCGGTGAACCGGCTCGCGAAGTCGCCGATGGCCGCGGCCACACGCAGCATCACCAAGGGCAGCTCTTTGGATTGCAGCGGCTTGCCCAGTAAGGCCGCAATTTCGTTGACGAAATCCAGCATGCTGCGATTCTCACCGCCGAGCAGATACTGGCCGCCGTTCTCGCCTCTGTCGGCCGCCGCAACATGTGCGGCAACGACTTCGCGGACATGCGCGAACGTCATTCGAGCGGGCGGCACACCGGGCAACTTTCCATCGCGCACCATGATGAACAGTCGCGACCACGTGCCGAGATCATAAGGGCCGATGATTGCGCCGGGCTGCAGGATCACGATTTCCAAGCCGCGGCTTTTCGCCGCGAGCGCGATCTGCTGGGCGCGCCATTTGGTCACTTGATAATTAATCGGGGAACTGGCAGCCCGACTGGGCGTCTGCTCGGTGATTTCCCCGGACACGAGGCCATAGGCCGAAATTGACGAGGTGACGACGAGGCGTCGAACGCCTTTTGAGATCGCGGTTTCGACCACATTGCGAGTGCCGTCGACGTTGTCGCAGGTCTGTTCGCGATTGCCCTTGCGCCACATATTGGTGTTTCCAGCGACGTGGAATACGGTGTCGGTGTGCTCCGGCAAGGCACGCTGCAAGGACTGCGCATCGGTGATCGATCCGACAGCCAAAGACGGCGCGAAGCGCTTCAGAAAACCGAGATCGGCCGACGGGCGATGCAATGCGGTGACATCCCAGCCATCGGCGATCAGTCTCTGCACGAGATTGAGTCCTACGAAGCCGGTGCCGCCGGTAACGAACGCCGTGCGCCGCATGATGAGCATCCACCATTGAAACTGGGTGAATCGAGCTTAACGAAAATCGGCGTCCGGCGGTCACTTCTCCGTGTAGCCCGGCATTCCCTTTGCGTGTGAGCTGTGCGCCAGCGGTACGGCCAATCGGACCGCCGCGGCGAAATCGGCGCGGACGAGTTCGATCGGGATCGCGCGCCGGAAAAAATCCGCCCAGACGAATTCCGCGAAGGCCTTGGTTGTCTTGTCGAAACCGCCGGCATTACGCACATAAGCCGAGATCGACCGGTACACGTCGTCCACGAGTTCCTGCAAATGCCGGGGAATGGCCGTGTAAAAATGCCGCACGCCATTCTCGTCCAACGGATGAACCCAGCAGTTCTTGTCCATCTCCTTCCAGAATCCTTCGGGGCTGCTCGACGACAAATCCGCTTCAATCTCGAAAAAGCCGGTCTCGATACCGAGTTCCAACGCGGCCCTGCAAAGATGGTGGTGATCGGTGATGTAGACGCAACCCTGAACACCAATGACCGCCGGCATGGTATGGGCGCGCATGAAATCCACCCGTTCACTGGGCTTGAGCGCCTTGAGGTGCTTCACCTTGTCGGCGACCTCGATCATACCGACCGTAATTTGGGTCGGCATGAGCTTCGCGATTGGAGATTCCTTGATTTTCGGCATGCAAATCCTTGGCGGCGCAGCCGCATGAAAGCCGCAGATTTCCTGCGGCAACGTCAGAATCATCTCATAGACGGCGGATGCGCCGAGAGCGCACGGTTGCCTGCGCCGTCTTGGGGCTTGCGGCTACGGTCGCTTTCGGTTGGGCGAGTTGATAGCTCGAGCGCAGCAGTGTTCTCAGCCGACGCCAATCGAACATATCCAGTGAACAACAGAGCGCAGTTTTTTTTCGATCATAGGGCGACGGGAACCATCCGGCACGCTTCAGCAGCTCGCGACGCTCCGATGCGGCGACCAGGATCCAGAGGCAATCGGTTTCTCGATAGCGATCGATCACCGCGAACGCCTTGCCTTTGACCCGAAATGTCGGGTTGCCGAAGCTCGTCGACACGTCGACTTTATTGAGCGCCCCAACGGCCGTGTGCAGTCGAGTGAACGCAGCCAGCGCTGATGGTGTCAATGTGCGCGCGCGCCTCGCCATGGCGGCTACCGCGAGGTCGTACGCCGCAAGCGCTCGGAGATCACCTGCATGATCTGCAATGCAAAGCGCGGTACCTGCTCGATGAGCCGAAGAAATCTCTTTTCGTCGATGGCGGCCACGCGGCAATCGACTGCCGCCACAGCGGTCGCGCTACGGGATTGCCCGTCAATGAGCGCCATTTCGCCGAACACGGTGCCGGGGCCGCAGCGCTCGATTATCGTGCCACGGAAATCAATCGCGACTTCCCCCTCGACGACCGCGTACATGCAATCCGCAGGGTCACCCTCGCGGAATATGACCTCGCCCTGCCGAAACGAACGAATGTCCGATTCTCGACGCAGTATTTCGAATGTCGGCATGGTGCGGTGGCCCCTACGAAGCAAAACACGCTATCGATCGATGATTGCATGGTCGTGACACTGAAATCCTGTCTGCGTCGCAGTCTGCGGCGCCGCGTTCCTCAGCCATGCGGCGCCGAAGGTCGCGATTCAGCGAGCGCATCCTGCAAACACTGCATCAATTCTGCCGGCGTAAACGGCTTTCGCAGCACTCTAAAATTGTCGACTTCCAAATCGGTAAATGCGGTCTGCAACACGATGATCACCGATGCGTAATGCTGGCGCACCCAGTGCGCAAGTTGCAACCCGTCGAGCCGGCCAGGCATCCGGATATCGCTGAGCAGGATGTCGGCACGCACACCGCTCTGCAGCACTTCGATCGCTTGGTCCGCCGAGCCCACGGCCGTGACATGGAATCCCCCGTCCTTGAGCGTGCGCTCCAAGATTCTCTGCAACAGCAGATGGTCCTCGACCAGAAGCACATGAAGCGCAGGTGTCGCCGGCGCGGCCATCACGAACTCTGTTTCGCGCGCGGAAAGTGCAGACTCACGGTCGTCCCTGCACCCGGAGCGCTCGTGATCGTCATCGTCCCCCCCGACTGACGCATGAAGCCGTCGGCGACGCTGAGTCCAAGGCCGGATCCGGCGCCGATAGGCTTGGTCGTAAAGAAAGGTTCAACCGCATGTTCGAGCGTCTGCGCCGACATGCCGCATCCTTCGTCGACGATATCGATGCGAACGAAGCGGCCCGATTCACCGACCGCTCGAATCGCGATTTTGCCCCCTCGGGCCATCGAATCGCGTGCGTTACCTACCAGATGCAGCAGCACCGCCTTGAATTGACGGGCGTCGGCATGAATCGCGAGGCCCGGTTCATCGCAGCGAATCTCAAAATCCACGGTCGGGCCTTCCGCCATACGCAATGCCGGCAACAACTTCGTGAGAAATTCGTCCGCGAAGAACGTCTCCGGCTTGAGATTCTGCTGGCGTGCGAAGCTCAACAATTGCGTCGTGACGTCGGCACACACATTGCTCGCCTGCTGTATTTCGCCGACGAGGCTGCCGGCAACGCTATCGGCCGAGATCGCCTCGCGTTGCGCCAACAGGCCCACCGCTTGTTGGATGACCGTCATCAAATTGTTGAACTCATGGGCGACTCCGCCCGTCAACCGCCCAATCAGGGCGAGGCGATCTTCCGCCGCGCGCCGCATGTCGTCGGTTTGTTTGCGGCGGCGCCACAGCCAGGTGACCGACAGCACGGTGAACACCAGCAGCGCAGCGGATGCGGCCACGAGATTGCGCTCGAATGAACGGCGCGAGACCTCGAGGCGTGCGGCGGCGGCCTCGGACCGAACGCGCTCGAGCTCTTGATCTTTTGCGTTCATTTCAAATTTGACGCGCATCGCAGCGGCGTTGCTGGTGCTGCGTGCATCCGCGAGTTCCGTCATGCGCCGCGTATATTCCGCAAGGTCCGTATAAGCATCGCGGTCCCTCGCGAGCGCCGCGTTGGCCCGCGAACGCCAGAGATAGGCTTGCGTCGCACGCGGCGCATACATGTCGGCGCCGCGCTGATCGAGCACACGGTTCAGGATATCGAGAGCGCGATCCGCGCGGTGCTCTTCGACGTCGATGCGCGCGAGGTACAGCATGGCTTCTTTGGCGACGTCGATCGCCTGCGCCTGCGTGAATGCTCGCAACGCGTTGTCACAGAGTGGTCGCGCCGCGGTCAAATGTCCGAGTTCGATTTCGATCTGGCAAAGCTCGATATCCGCATAGGCGATGCCCTGCGTATCGTCGAGCTGCACGCTGATCTTACGCGCCTGCTCCTGCTGCTCGCGCGCGGCCTCGTAGGAATGCATGTTTCGAAAGAGCTTTCCGCGCTCGAAGCTTGCAACCGACAAGCTCAACGACGCCCCGTGCGCGGTCGCCCAATCGACGACTTCCTGGTTGAGGGCCAGAGCCTCGTCGTAATCTCCCAACAGTCCCATGACCGAGGAAAGCGAATCCGCGGCCATCACGCGCGCATCCTCTAGACCCAGCGCGGCGCTCGTGCGATAGGCCTCCGTCAGATCGACGATCCCACGCTCCGGATGATTGCTCCGCATCTGCAGCATTCCGAGCGTGATCAGCAAACACGTGTCGGCGAGAGTACCGCGTTGTTGCGAACTGCGGGCGGCCTCGATGCTCGCGACCGCGCCCGAAAGAGCGAGTTCGCCATCGATGTTTTCCTCGACGGTCATCAGCAAATTGAGGTGCAGCGGATCATCCTGTTCCGGCACCAGGACGAGTCCCTTGGTCGCCTCGGTAACGGCCTGCAGGTCGAATTCGAGAATCTCGTAGCCCTGTGCCTCCAACGCATAGAGTGAGGCGAGCCGCCGCGGGTCCGGCGCCGGATCGAGCTGCAGCTCGGCGATTTTCGACTGCAACTCCGTGAGCGCCTTGCGCGGATCCGCCGCGATCAAGGATTGAATGGACTGCAGGTCTTCATCGGGTACGGGCAAACAATTTGATTGCGCGTGCGCCGCGGGCAAGATGCCGAGGCAGAGCAAAGCAAACCACGCACTTGGCCCCCACGCGCTGGATCGTTGTTTCTTGTTGTTTGACATAAACTTGCGCGAACCCACAAAGCAGGCGGTCCGCCAGCAAACCCCGCATTGGCTACCAATGTCTATCCGGCAAACACCCAATTTGAGCGCGCCAAATCGTTAGTCCAATCCCGGCCACCGCCCTGGGGAATGAGTAATCCAAGCGGATTCAATGGCTTGCTTGGCGCGTAATTCAGAGCAGCTGTCGCAGCGGATCCCAATAATTGGCCTGCCAACCCTTGGCCAGATGCTCGGCTTGCCCAATCGGGAAACCGGCATGATCGAAAATGATTTTCGTGCCCGGACTCTGCTCGACCAGTTGAAATCGCGCAATCGAATAGACGCCCGGGTCCCAACTAGCCGCGCGCCACGCCTGGACAACGCGCTCGTTGGGAACGAGTTCGACGAAACGACCGGTGATATAGCCACCAAACAATGCGAACGCACCGCCTGCGCGCCCGTCGAGCATTGCGGGTTCGTGCTTGTTGGCCATGTCCTTGAACGCCGCGCTCAGTCGGGTCAGCTTCTCGAACAGCTTCGCGTTGGTCAGCACGCGATAGATTCGCTCGCTGCTTGCCGTAATCAACGGTTCTTGGTGAATGGCTTCTGCTGCGTGCGTAACGTCATTGTCGACCGCGGCGATGCCGGCGGCAGAACCGATCCGCATGGCGCCGACCGCGAGCGCTCCGGCCGTAATCAGCTGGCGACGCGTCGGGGTCGAGAGCGAAAACATCGAAAGGGGTGTCTCGGGCATCACGGCCTCTCTTGCGCAAGCTCAAAGCAAATTCTACACCCAAACGATCTTGCTCGAATTCAATTCTGCCTCGCCATCCCAGCGATAGGCGACCAGGGGCCCATCTCTCGCCACGCCGTAATCGAGACACACGTACTGAGGTGAAATGACCGCCGGGCCGCCGGTAAACCAATAGTGGCCAAAGATCACGGGCGGACCCGAATGCCCCCAACCGTGGCGTTGCGGTGCAGACGACTCGATCGGATCCCACCATCGAAGACGTACTTCTTGGGGAAGCTCGCCGTGATTTTCGAGCGGCATCCCGGGGCTGTCCCACTTAAGCTCGGGGCCCTTGCTGACGATGCCGAGCGCCTCGTTGACCCAATGACCTCTCCTGCTGCCCAGCCGCATCAAATCGTCGGTCAGCGTCTGATTGGGTCCCAACAGAGGCTGCAGCGCCGCCATCGAATCCTCGTGCCAACATGCGTGAACGATCCGCACTCCGCCCAAGTCCAACCACAACGGCAAGGTCCTGAACCACGCGATGATTGCGCGATGCCGCTCCGAATCCTCGCCGACCTCGTCGAGAAACGCCTGATGCAAAGTTCGATGGATCGACACCTCGTGATCGCGCAAGAACCTTCCGGGCTTGCTCGGATCCGGCATCACCCACGCAATCGCGCTGACTTCGTGATTGCCCAAAATGCATTTGGCGGCGCCCGCCTCCACCATGGTCCGCACCAACTCTACGGTTGCCAACTGCCGCGGGCCGCGATCGATCAAATCTCCGAGAAATACCGCCGTACGATCGGCATGCCGCCAAACGTCTCCCGATCTCGAGTATCCGAGCAAGGATAGTAGAGCAACCAGCTTGTCGAGCTGGCCGTGAACGTCGCCGATCACATCGATATTCACGTTTGAACCATGCTCGATCGAGCCCGCCGTAAGCTCAAACCGCTCGCGCGAATGATTCTTGCGTCTGCTTCTCGAAATCGAACATCTTCCGTACGCTCGGCCGCTGCTTCATGCGTTCGAGATGCGCATGACAGTGCTTGAATTTCGACAAATCGAGATACTTGAAATCAAAGCGTAAGGCGCGAAGAAAAGTCCAAAAAAAATATCCGTCCGGCGCGGTGTAATGATCGAAGAACCACTCGCGCTCGGCGAGCATATCGTCGGCGATACGGAAGCCTTCGTCGAGTTGTTTCTGCGCGCATTGCCGCACGTTCTCCTCCGATCCCGGCGCATCGCAAAAACGGCGCGGCATTGCATTGGGAGTCAATGCGGGGTGGATGCCCGAAGCGAACCAAGCAAGCAGCGAAATTGCCCGGAACTCCGCGATCGTCCCGGTCGGCAGCAACTTCGCCTCAGGAAAACTTCGCGCAATCCACAGATTGATCGCGACGTTCTCCGTGAGCGGTTCGCCGTCGATGACCAAGGTCGGGACCTTATGCTTGGGATTCAGGCGCAGGAACTGCGGACTGTTGAGCTGGCCCTTGCCGATGTTCAGCGGCACGACCTCGAAATCAGCGCCGGCCTCGCTCAAGTTGATAAACGGCACCATCGAGCAGGCCACCGGCGCGTAATAAAGTTGCAACTTCAATCGTTTCTCCAGCGCGAGATCCGCGTGCCGCGCGATATCAACCGAACTCTACACCGCGCATCCCCATCTGGGTATATCGAGCGCCCTGACGCGCGCGCAGAATTTTGCAACAATGCGTGACTAGCAGCGGCGTGGGTCGGGAGGTGTCGGTGGCTGAGTCCAATTTTTCGGTGAGCCTGGCCGAACTCGAATCGGCGACCGAACTCGTGCATCGTGTGATGCCGCCGACCGCGCAGTATGCGTGGCCGAAACTGCGCCGGCGCATCGGTTGCAGCGTCTGGGTCAAGCACGAGAATCATACGCCGACCGGTGCCTTCAAGGTCCGGGGCGGCTTGGTCTACTTCGACCGGCTGACGCGTAGACTCCCCGAAGCGCGCGCCGTGGTGTCGGCGACGCGCGGCAATCACGGTCAATCAATTTCCTTTGCCGCGGCTCGCACCGGAATCGCAGCGACCATCTACGTGCCGACCGGCAATTCTCCCGACCAAAACACGGCGATGCAGGCCTTCGGCGCAACTGTCGTTGAATTCGGCAGGGACTTCGATGAAGCCCGATCCGAGGCGGAGCGGGCCGCCGCCGATCTTGGATTACACATGGTGCCATCGTTTCACAGAGACCTGGTCGTCGGCGTCGCGACTTACGCGCTCGAGTTCTTTCGCGCCGCCGCGGAGTTGGACACGGTTTACGTCGGCGTCGGCATGGGCTCCGGTATCTGCGGCTTGATCATCGCGCGGGACCTATTGGGATTAAGCACGGAGATCGTCGGCGTCAGCGCCGCCAATGCCCCCGCAACGGCGCGCTCCTTTGCGGCCGGACATCCGGTCACGACCCCTTCCGCTCGTACATTTGCCGACGGCATCGCGACGCGTGCACCTAATGCCGAAGCGATCGACATCATCTGTCGCGGAGCCGCGCGCATCGTGACGGTTAGCGAAGACCAAATCGCCGAAGCCATGCGCGCCTATTTCGACGATACCCATCAAGTCGTGGAAGGTGCCGGCGCGGCACCGCTCGCCGCCCTATTTGCGGAGCGCGAGCGTATGGCAGACCGCAACGCGGGGCTGATCCTGAGCGGCGGCAATATCGAGCGCGCTCGATTCCTCCAGGTGCTGGGCGGAGCGACGCCGGCAACCGCTTAGCGCGACTGCCGCAGAAAGCCGCAGAGCGTCTCGATATCTTCAGCCGAGATGCCGACTCGCGTGCGTGTCGAACACCGGCAAGGGATCCGCGTCAATTTCCAGATCGTCCTGCTCCAGGGTGTCGCCCTCGGAATCCAAATGCAAGGCCGTGTCAGGATTGGGTTTTGGCTTCGCAATCCCCGGAACCAAGCAAACGCCGTTCGTATCGGCTGCAACGTCGGCAGCGGTTCGCTTATCGTCGTTGAGATCAAGATTGCCCATGATTGAAAACTCCCGTGGTGTAGGAACCGCGACTCCAAGCTGACGCCCACCCAGAATGAGCAGGTAAATGCACTGAAGACAAAGTGAGCTTACGCGCAATGCTGGATCTCCTATGTACGGACAACTACATAAGGAACATGCGCCGGTACCGCCCAGTATGCTGCAATGCGGGTGCGTCCCCGCAGGCAATTCGATTATTTTGCGTGGACCTCGGCTGCAGCCGTGGCCGCCGAGCGCCAGGCGGCTACTTGATCGAGCGCGAGCTGAGGCCGCTCATGCTCGACCGGTAGGCGGCCGGCATAGACCAAGCCGCGATCGCCGTCGAGTGTCACTGCATCGCCTTCGGCGAGGCCGGTCCCGCCGATGGTGCACCTGCGCTCCGTCGGATGGATCCGTAGTGCGCCGCAATTGACCAGGCAGACTTTGCCCAGCTGGCGCGCAACCACCGCAGCGTGCGAGGTGCGGCTGCCGGCGCAAGTCAGGACCCCATCTGCCGCAGCGATGCCCTCGACGTCTTCGGTCGCGATATCGGGCCTCAGCAGAATCACGGACTCACCGCGGCCGGCCAGCACCGATGCCGAGCGCGAATCGAATGCAATCGCGCCCGACGCGACTCCGATGCTTGCGGGGATTGCGCTCGCAAGCGGCAATGCGTCGACGTCACCTCGCAGACGGGTGCGCTCGAGGCGCTCGAGCGCTATTCCCTCGAGACGCCGAAGCGCCTCGGCGGGACTGATGAGATTCTCGTTGACCATGTCGACCGCAATTTGCAGCGCGGACCAAGGCGTGCGCTTACCCGAACGAGTCTGCAAGACATATAGGCGGCCGCAGTCCACCGTGAACTCGAAGTCCTGCATATCGCAGAACTCGCGCTCCAACACGTTTCGGATGTGGGCAAGCTCCGCCGCAACCGTCGGCAAACGTTTCGTCAACTGTGCCGTCTCGGTGCCGGCAAAACGGCCGGACACCACGTCCTCTCCCTGCGCGTTGAACAAAAAATCCAGATAAGCCTGGTTTTCCCCGGTCGCGGGATTACGTGTGAACCCCACGCCGGCGCCCGAACTGCTGCCGGTGTTGCCGAAGACCATCGCCTGCACCGTAACGGCCGTGCCCATGGCGTCGTCAATACCGTTGATGCGCCGGTAGCGCATCGCCTTGTCGTCATGCCAAGAGCGCAGCACCGCCTCAACGGCACCGAGCAGCTGCTCCATCGGGTCTTGCGGGAACGGCCGCCCGGTCAGTGCGAGCGCGAGCTGCAGCGACTCCTCGACGACCTGGCTCAGCGCCTTGCTATCGAGCTCGTTCGTGTCCGCGAGGGATTGAAGCGCACACTGGCGAGCGACCAATGCATCGAACCGACCGGGGTCGGCACCGTTCACGACTCCGGTGAAATCACGCACGAGCCGCCGATAACAGTCCTGCACGAGACGCGGATTGCCGGTGGACCGCAATAGGCCGCGAAGATTGCGTTCGTTGAGACCGATGTTGAGAATTGTTTGGAGCATCCCAGGCATCGACACCGGTGCGCCCGAGCGCACCGACACAAGCAATGGGCGGCGCGTACCGCCAAATTCCTCTCCCGTGGCCTCCTTCAGATGTGCGAGACCATCGGCGAGCGTTGCACGCAGACCATCGGGGAGCCGCCCGCCGCGCGCGTAATACTCTCGGCACAGATCCGTGCCGAGCACGAATGCGGGCGGCACGGGCAGGCCAAGGCGCGCGAGCCGCAGCAACCCGGCAGCTTTGGAACCGATCATCGCGGCAGATTCCGTACTCGATGCTGCGGTCGCCGCGCCGCGGCCGGCGATCTGCGTTCCGACACTCGACGATATGAATAGGGGCAATGGGCGTCGCTCGGGCATTTTGCCTCCTATCCGCTCAGCACGTCGTTGAGCAGGTGGTCGCGCAATTTCAGCGCCCCGAGCGAGAGTCCATCCGCAGCCGCTTCGAGCGCGCGACCAATACGTGAATACAGATAGAAGGCCTTGAAATCCACGACGCCGTCCAGCAAGGCGCCGGTGAGCTTGCGCTCGACCTCGTCGGTTTCGTGTTCGATGGCGACGATGCGGTCGGCGGCTGCAAAGAAATCCTGGAGGTCCTCGCGCGCCCCCTCCGGGCTCACATGACTGGCCGCTTCGAACATCTTGACGGACTCTTGCGCGGCGCTTTGCAAGAGCACTGCAAGCGAACGCAGGGCTGCGCGCGGCGCACTCGGTGCGGGATCCGCATCGAGACGCGTCATCAGGAACGCCGCCTCTTCGAGTCCGTCCGCGGCGTCGTCGACCGCATGCATCAGGGCCGCATAGATTTGCGGAGTCGAGGTACGGCGCGCGAGCGATCGGATGCGCGTAACGAGCAAATCACACTCGTGTTCCCAAGCGGACGCCCGCCGCGAAGTTCGCTCCAGAAGCTGCGCGGCCCCGGAATCGGTGCTGTGAATCAGCGCATCAACCACGCTGGCTGCCAGGTCAAAAATGCGCTGCGCATGCAACAACCCGATCGAGAGCAGGCTCGCGTGCGCCGTGTGGAACCGGCGGGCCAGTTCGGCTTTGAGAGCGTCGCGGATGAATCTCTCCGAGCGCGCTTCGAGCAGCCCCATCGTGGACTCGCGCAACACGAATTGCAGGTACTCGAATGCGGCCTCCTGACCGAGTGCTTCGTGCAAGCGCTCGCCGACATGCAACGGCGCACGCTGTGCGAACTCGATGGCCTCATATAGGACCCGCTCCCCGCCAAGCTTCAAGAATCCGCGATGGCCGAAGTTGTTGTCGGCCGCCCATTCGAGGAGCCGAACCGCGTCGCCCTTTCCGAGGAATTCGCGCAGGCATTTGCGCGCGCGATTCCAGTCAATCAGAAATACGATTCGCGATCCGAGAAAGGCAAGATAACGCTCGAGCGCTTTCGAATCGACCGCATCGTAACGGCCGGTGCATAGGTAATAGTTCGGATCCTCGGCGAGCCGCTCGGTTCGGCGCGCCAGCGTGTCGTGCCAATGGACTCCAAACGTCTCGAACAGCTTCTGGAAGAATTTCAGCCGCCGCGCGTGCACGTCGGTGTAGGTCAAAGTCGCGGATAATCCCTCGACGTGCACCACCAAGACGTGCGCGTCGGTCGTACCGATGTCATTTTGAATGATCAGACGCACACCGCTTCGGGTTGCCGTGGTCGCGAGGCCCGGATGCTCGAACTTGAGCCGCGCCGTCTGATTGACTCCGGACGCGAAAGCGCCGATCAGCGGCCGATCGGCGGGCTCGATGCGCCAGACCCGCGCCCCATCGATGGACTCCTGCGCAATATCCGCTTGCAGTGCGTTGATCGCCTTGTGCAGGTCCATCACGAGTATGTGCAGGCTGTCGCCCGTATCGCGATCGGCTGTGGTCAACGCCGCGATCAGTCCAGCCGGAACTCTGTCGCCGGTGAATTCCGGCAGCGCCGTCGATAAGGTTCGAGCGCGGGCGGCCAGGGATTCGGCGTCGTGGGCTGCGGCATCCGCGAGCGGCGCGACCATCGAAACGATGTCTTCCACCATCCACTGGCGCAATCGCTCGGCGCCGCCGACGTGAAGCCCGCCGTCGGCCTCGCGCCGGCTCCCGGCGATTGCGCCGTCGAGCTCGCCGGCCGGCAGGTTCGCGGCGACGCGCTCGCTGTTCAAGTCGAGAGGCGGCGTCTCCGGGTGATTGGCGTGACTTTCGGCGGCCTGCAACAGCGTGAAGCAGAATTTGATGCGATCGTTTGCCGCAAGCGCTTGCTGCAATCGTTCCGGCAGCAACAGCGCGCGCTCACCGA
>Ga0187847_10002375_pt1 | contig 15248 bp, 16 predicted proteins | sample June2016WEW_4_10_FD_132458 | JGI IMG/M metagenome (GOLD analysis project Ga0187847, IMG submission 132458) | Peatland microbial communities from SPRUCE experiment site at the Marcell Experimental Forest, Minnesota, USA - June2016WEW_4_10 | ecosystem: Environmental > Terrestrial > Soil >...
CACGTAGTTTCAATCCACGCGCCCCGCGCGGGGCGCGACAACGCCACTACAATGTGGCAGAAGGAGAACTGATGTTTCAATCCACGCGCCCCGCGCGGGGCGCGACGAGGGCGGGAAGGAAGAGTACAAGCCGAACCTTTCGTTTCAATCCACGCGCCCCGCGCGGGGCGCGACCGTGTTGCTTCCCGTCCTGCAGCGCCATCGCTCTCGTTTCAATCCACGCGCCCCGCGCGGGGCGCGACGGTGTGCGGCCGTCTTCCAGCCGAGGCCGCAGTAGTTTCAATCCACGCGCCCCGCGCGGGGCGCGACGATAATCGCCTCATGGCACCCAAGGTCATGGCTGTGTTTCAATCCACGCGCCCCGCGCGGGGCGCGACGCGAACGCCCTTTATCGGATGAGGCAATCAACGCGTTTCAATCCACGCGCCCCGCGCGGGGCGCGACGGCGGCGGCGGTGGGCAGTTTCAGTTCAGTTGCGTTTCAATCCACGCGCCCCGCGCGGGGCGCGACGGTCACAGCCAACACCGAGGCGCAGCTTGTCACGAAGTTTCAATCCACGCGCCCCGCGCGGGGCGCGACGCCGCTTACACTCCGGGGAAGTCGCAAGAGGAGCGGGTTTCAATCCACGCGCCCCGCGCGGGGCGCGACATGAGCCGGAATATGAATAATCAGGAGCGAGACGTTTCAATCCACGCGCCCCGCGCGGGGCGCGACACTTGCTCGCCCGCCACTGGAATGCGCCGATTATGTTTCAATCCACGCGCCCCGCGCGGGGCGCGACGCCTCTACTGTAACACCTTTGATTTCTGCATTCTAGCCTCGAAATTGCGCGAACTCAATAAGAGAGCAGGAGCAAAGAACGTCCGGGAAATGAACATCAACGTCCAAGGGACGTGAAATGAGCGACATGGCGCAATCGCGAACCTACCGGGCAGAGGCTGTGCACTTGATGTCCGCGCTAAAGAATGAGGGGGCCTTCTGGGTTGTAAGCGGGCTTGGCACCAGAGTGTTCCACGCGTTGCTGCCAGTTGGCTCCAAGGAAGTAGAAGCGAAGGCTATCGGTGGAGGGATCAATGATCGCGAGGAGCTTGGCTCGAAACTCGACCCACAAGGCTGGCTCAAGAAGACATTCAAAAACCGAGAACTGCACCCGCTGACCATGATTCTGACACAGTTTGGCGATTTGTCGGAGGCGGCGCTTCCCGTTGTCGGACTGAGTTCCCATGTCATACGTGACAAGCACCATCATGGTTTTTCATCTCCAAATGAAGGAAGGATAAGCATCGAGATCGCCGCGCAGGTGGCGAGCTAGCAAGAGTGCTTGCGCGTGTGGCACCAAGCCAAAGGGGATGCGCTCGTTCAGAAATGGATGGAGAACCTCCTCCTGCTTGCGCAACTGCCATGCAACCAGAACCTCTTTGCGCGTGGCATCGTTCATCGCCACCCCGCCGGATTCGGAGCGGGAGAAGCCGTTTCCAGCAATTTGGCGGCGGTTGATGAGGGTGAGCACGAGCCTATCGGCCAATACCGGGCGCAGCTCCTCCATCAGGTCCAGGGCGAGGCCGGCACGACCGGGGCGGTCGCGGTGTAAAAAGCCAACAGCGGGGTCAAGGCCGGTCGTTTCCAATGCTGAGGCGATGTCGTGAGCCAACAGGACATAAAGGAACGAGAGCAACGCATTGACATTGTCGAGTGGCGGGCGGCGGCTCCGCCTGTGAAAGAAGAACTCCTCTTTCTGATGCAGGATAAGTTCGTCAAAGACGCTGAAATACGTCTGCGCGGCATCTCCTTCAACTCCCCGCAAACCATCCAGAGAAGGCGCAGACACGAGCAGGCGGAGGGATTGGCCAAGCTGTATAACGGCACGATCAAGGGACTCTGAGGCGTGTTCACGGCCAGCACGCAACAGCGAAGTCCGGCTGTTGGCGATCTTCGCGAGAAGAATGGACTTTGCGATGGCGGCGGAATCAGCATCCTGGTCGGCCCGGCGGTACTGCTCCCGGCGCAGCAACACGTTGCCGTGGATCGGCCCCTGGATACGGGCAAGAAAGCGGCCGTGTTCGCTAAGAAAACTCACGCCGACGTTGCGCTCGGCACAGAATCCCATCAGGGGAGGACTCATCGAGACCAGCCCGACGCACACTATGCCCTCAAGTGTGTGAATCGGCACACGAAGCAGCGTTTCATGCTCGACGCGAACGAGTACGGTTTCTCCATCCTTGCTGAGGTAGGCATTGGGAATGGTGACATACAGCGTGTTGAGGAGCTTTCTCATCGGAACTGGTCCTTATCCTTGTTGCCGCACTCGTAAGGAGCCTGTCTGAGATTGAGGTCGATTGCGCGAGTCAGATAACAGGATGCACTAGCGGATTCGACGACCGACGGCAGGCAGACGGGCTTCATGGAGCAGCCTTCGCATTTCTTCGAGTAGACTGCTCGCGGCGTCTTTCCGGATTGAAGAATCCGGTGCATGAGGATGGCTAATTCTTCGACTTCCCGACGGAGCGCCTCGTCGAAGATAACCTCTTCGCGGCGCTTTGCCTTGCCGTCAAAGACAGCTCCGGCGGGAATAGGCACGTGAAGCATCTCTTCCAGGCAAAGCGCCTGTGCGCATAGCTGAATGCGATAGGCTATGCTGCCGTGTTTGTCGCGGGTCCGTTTGTACTCCACTGGATAAGGCTTCCAGAGTCCTTTACGGCGCGGCATGGGAACGCCCGGTTCCGCGGCTTCGCACGGCAGAAACTCGACAATGTCGGCTTGCCCGGAGATGCCAAGGCGAAAAGACCGCAGAGGAAGAGTTCGTCGGACCAGAACCTCGGGACGGGATTCAATTTCAGCCGAGTGCGCCTTCTCGTGGAGTAGTTTGCCTTCAGCGGTGAAGAGGTTCTCCTCCCACTGCTGCTCCAGATGAATCAGCGCCCAGCGCCGTTCGCAGAAGGCGAGATGCTGGAGACCGGAGAGCGGGAGGAGATCCTCTTCTGTATACATGCTGTTCCGCCTTGGATAGGACAGGCTTAAGCCAAACCGTCAATGAAGGTGATGCCTTCCGGTAGTGAGCCTGGATCGGGAAGCACCACGGGGATGTAGTCCGAGAAGGCGCGCGGGCTTTCGACATCCGGCTTTTTCTTGATCTGCTTTTCAATCGACTCAAAAAGCCGTTGCGCCTGCGCATTGCCGAGCTTGCTCTCGTGCTTGAAGATGTAAAGCCCGCGCGCGGCCATGGTGCCCCGTGCAGCGGAGCGGTCCAACTCAAACAGGTTGCGGAGCGCCTTCCACAAGAGCGTCAGATCATCTTCGCTGAAGCCGGTCTTCGCGGCAAAGACCGGGTTGATGTAGCCATGCGCGAGATAGAGGCCGTAATGAATGGTGTACTTGCGGCCCAGCGTTCCCGTGCCGGACTTGATGTCTTTCTCGCCCGTAAATGCCTGGCGTGAGATTGTGTGTTCGGTCGGGAGTATCCGGTCGATCGAACGCGCAAAGGTGATCTGCACCGGGCCGCGAACCTGTCCGCAATTAAAGTCGGTCGTGCTCATGACGGCGCCGAAGGCACGCACATCGAAGAAGTTTTTGCACATCCACTGACGGGCCTTCTCGATGTCAGACGGCTTCGTGTCCTTGCCTTTGGCCTCGATCTTGTCTTCGCCGGTGAGTTCCGCAAACGGCTGTTTCTGGTTGCTTTCAAGCGTATTACCGCTCAGGACAAAGATCCGGTTACCCGGCTCTGCAACGGCACCGGCGGTAGTGGAGTACAGCACATAATCCCGAATCTTACGTTTGAGGCAGACGTCAGAGACGAGTCCCTGAAACGTCTCTGGATCAAAGCGCGGGCTGTTGTCGGAATCCGGATCCCCGTTCGGGTTGCCGTCCTGGCAGTCAAACAGAAAAACGAAGTCGTAGCGATTCTCAATCGTGCTCATTGGTTGCTCTCCTCATTGGTGGATTCGTTAAGGGATTCGTTGGCGGCATCCTTGGCCTGCTTGCGGTCCTGTGCCTGGGAACGAGACCGGGCCTTCTGGTGGTAGTAGCCAAGGGCAAAGAGCCCCTGGCCGTCGAGCCCGAGCTTGCCCGGATAGGCACCGCTCGCGGATGGTTGCAAAAGATTGTGCAACTCCTGGAGCCGCCCGTCAATGGCATAGGCAGCACTTGGGTTATCCCTGCGAAGCTTGCGCAGATGCTTTTGCGCAAGGTTCTCAATCTTCGGGAAAGCGACCGCTGGGTACGTCGATGCCAAGGCAAAGTAACGATCCAGAACCGACGAGTTTACGTCGCTCTCGCTCGACGAGCGTTGCAGGTTTTCAAACTCCGCCATCAATCTCCCGCAGACATAGGCGGGAATCGTGCAGGTTCGGTCCAGTCCTTCGCTCACGTGTTCTTCTCCTTCCTGTTGTCGAAACAAATCGTTGATGCACATGCGAATCAGGCCAATAGGTACGCGCAGCCGGGCCAGAGACATCGGGTCGTTCTTTTTGTCCCCCGCCATATCTTTTGAGTTGCTCCCACCGGGATGGCGCAGATGCGCAAGCGCCGTCGAAAGCACCGGGTAGCCCAGAGGAAGGCCTTCAATGCCCCGGCGCAGCAGAGCCAGCACAGTATGGTCACCCGGTTTGCCTTCGCGATCCAGAGCATAGAGCAATTGCCAGAGACGAACGGGGTTCGGTTCTTCTCCGGCATAGCGCGGGTACTCGACCCGCAGTTGTCGGTGCCAGTTCTGAAGGTTGAGCTTCACCTGTGTGAGCGCAAGGTCAGCCCAGTGATGTACACGCAGCCGTCCACCATTGCCGGAAACAGCGACCAAATAGAAGCGGTTTATGTCTGGATCTTCCCGTGGATCGAAGTTGAGCAATTTCTTCACTTGCGCTGGATCAGCCACGTCCATCACGTCGATTACATCGAGGTCTGCCGCATTTTTGAGCCAGTAAAGGAATCCAATCCCCGCAATGTCCTTGCGTCTTCCTCTGTCTTGCTTGAGCAGATCGTTGAAGGCCAGCACATAGGCAAGCGCGCGGTCCGGCGAGACGGGGCTGTTTCGGTTCTGTTCCCAACCGTAAGAGCGGAATGCCTCCTTATCGAAGGACATCAACGCAACGCCCGAGGCCTGTCCACCAAGGTTCGATACGCCTTTGATCTTTTCGTGCGTGGGAGCAATGGGGCCGAGCTTGCCAGAGATCATGCACTCGCCGTCGCTACCCTCCATGCGCTCGGAAAACTCTCGCTGATAATGATCGCGCCAAAACTGCTGGACAAGCGGGCGCTCCACCAGCGGTTCGCCAACGGAAAGTGCGACGAGCGTACCGAGCTTTGCCTCTCGCAAGGCGTTGCGCGCTCTTTCCAGCTCTTCCGCATTGGCATAGAAGCGGACGCAAGAAGCAAGCGCGGCGTCTCCAGTATCCGCCGCAGCTTTGCCGATGAGAGAGACAAAGGCTTCGTGGTGTTTTTCAGCCTTCTCTTTGTCGGCTTTCTTATCGGGCGACCACGGACCAACGCCGAGAACGTAGGCAATGTCATCGGTTCCCAGCAAAGGATGCTCACCGCTGTTGCGGTTCACCGGTGAACGCGGCACACTCATCTGCATGGGAACCTGCACTTGCTTCTTACCGAGTGTCTTGGTCATCGTGCGCGGAGTCGCACCCAGAAACGTGCTCTGCCTGGAGATTTCCAGCAACCACGGCACGGGTTTCATCTCCCAGGCCGCATCGTTCAGCTCTTCGGATAGGTAGTTGTCAGCGTATTCGGCTAGCGCCTGTACGAGCATTCGAGCACCTCCTGGCACCGGCCAGCGTCGGCCAGAACTGTCTCCGGCGCAGTCGCCATCACGCCGTTCTCCAGGCGTGCCTCAAAGAAAGCCGCACGATTGCCCTCAGGAAGGAAAGCAATGTCGTAGAGCATCCGGCCAATCTCCATCGAGTCGGGGATGGGATGGTCCTCCTCGCGTGGAGGGCCAAACTCGGCGGCAAACTCGCGGCAGCCAAGATAAGGCCGCTGGAAACACTGCCCCTTTTCGACGCGCCGCCGCAGCATCTCGACGTACTTCACCGGCGTGTTATCGCCGGATGTGTCAAACACATGCGGATACGCATCGATCCAGTAGGCAACATCGCGCAGCAGCGTGGTATTGCGCGGCGTACCGTCGGTTCCGTTGCCCGCTCCGGCGATGAGCGGCTCAAAAGTTGAGCCGTCGCGCATCCATTTCTTGATTGCTGCCGGCGATACCTTGCTTTGGACTTCGTTGCGTAGCACGCTCATCAAGCGGATTGGCTTCAGCACTGTAATGCTGGTCACGATCCAGCGCATCTGCGGACGCCAGCAGATGGCGTCCAGGATGTTACGCGCTGCCGATGGGGTTATTACAGGGTAAGTGAATCGTTCAACCTTGGCCTCCGGCCGCGTGAAACACGCAAACTCCCCGGAGACCCGGACGCGAACACTTGGAATGGACATAGATCGAACCTCCATTTCCATTCATGTGAATTAATACTCTTCATTTCCCCTGAGTAGTAGTAGTCTGGTAGAGGTTTAGCGGAAGGGGAATACTATGCGTACACAAATCGTATTCCCGTTCCGGGTTGCGCTGACAGGCGGCGAACCGTTGCAGCAGTTCGCCGTCGGGTTAAAGCCCTCAGACCGGTCAGAGGCGATCCGAGGGCTAAGCGTATAATCCCTTATTGAGAATGAAGTAGACAGCCATGAAGAGACTGTAGCACAGGATTCGTCCGTTTGTGCAAGATTTTTTTGTGAATGCCTTATCGAGGACATTTTTGGCCCTCGTGGATTGAAAATACTTGATTCTTCAATAGGTTAGAGGGTGAAACGGGGAATGGATGAACTCCCATTCCCCGTTCTTATAGCACGAATTTCTCCGGCCCAGGATTGAAAATCAGCCCGAGTTGCTCATCGTAAGCCCGATCCACGGCAGCCCAAATCTCATCCCCGCTTGCCGTTGCAACCCGTTCTACAACGCCTTTTGCCTTCTCGAACTCCGAGGGACTCAGTCCAACAATGTGCCGCTGCAAGCCACGCCGCAATGCCGGTGTGAGCTCCCCCGCGAAACGCAACCGCTCTATTGCCCTCTGCGCTTCCTCGTCGTCCGGGACAAAAACATCGCGCGTCCGGTTCGAAATCATTTCGAATTCCTGAGCGAGTGAGGCGAAGCTCAGGTTGTTGCGCAATTTCAACAGGCTCTCTCCGAGGTCCACTCCACTTCCCCCGTAATAGCGCTCGAAGTAGAGCCGGATGGCTTCGGCGGAATCCACCTGAACACTCTTACCGTCCTCCAACTCCTGTTTCGCAATTGCTTCCGTGATTCCAGCCGCCTCCTTATACTCATTCGGCGGCAGCTTGTGATCCTCAGGAAGAAAGACCACGACCTTTCCACCGGGCTTGCCCAGCGCCGCCGTCAGTTTTCCTTCGCGGTCTGCGCGGCCAGCGGCCTGGACGATGGAATCGAGCGGAGCCAGCGCTCGCAGGACCAGCGGAAAGTCCACGTCCACGCCCGCCTCGACCAGTTGCGTCGATACCACATGGCACGACTCGCCCCCATTCAGCCTCTTGCGAATCTTGTCCAGCACCTTCAGCCGATGCGACGCGCACATCCGTGTAGATAAATGGAAGACACCTTCCCTATTCAGACCCTTTTGTTCCGCAACCCGCAACAACTCTTCATAAAGTTGGCTGGCATGGTCGCGGACGTTCACGATGGCCAGGCATTGGGGCACGGCAGTCATCCGTTGCGCGATCTCCGGCCAGCCAACTGCTTGCTTTGGATCAATCTCCCAGCAAATCTCCACGCGCTTGAGCTCTCGATGCAATGAGGCCGGATCGCGAATGATCTCGGTGAGTGTTCCAAGGCTCCAGCGCAGGTCGCGTTTGGATTTCGGTCGCTCGAATGCCGGTTGCGTTGCCGTCGAGAAGACAAAGTTCGTGTCCCAGTCCTCGGCCAGTTCCTTCATCATGTCGAGCAGCGGCCCCAGTAGCCTACGCGGGAGCGTCTGCACCTCGTCGAGGATCACGATGGAGCGTGCAATGTTATGTACGCGCCGCAGGTCGGCAGGACGGTTTGAGAACAGACTCTCGAAGAACCGAACCGATGTGGTCACAATCAGCGAGGCATCCCAGTTCTCGGTCTCAAGACGCAAGCCGGTTTCCTGGAATTTCTTCTCCTCTTGGTCGTCCTTGTCGGATGCGGGTATGAAGTGTTCCTCGTCATGTTTCGACAGCTTCTGAATGCTGCCCGAGTGATGTTCAAGGAGCGCATCCTGCCCAAAAATACGAGAATAAACCTGTGCATTTTGTTCGATGATCGACAGATAGGGAATGACCACGATGACCCGCCGGAATCGTTCCGGATAGAGTGCAGCTCGCCGGAGAGCGAAGGCCATCGCCGCCAGCGTCTTGCCGCCGCCCGTGGGCACTGAAAGCGAGAAGAGCCTCTGCTGAGAAGGGGCAGCATTCAGGCAGTCCGCCAGCACCTTCGCGCGCATCTGCTTCACCTGTCCTGCCGGTGAGCTATCTTGTAGCAAAGCGATGTGTTCCAGTAGCATATTGAGGCTCCCGGCGGCAAACAGCCCTCCCTGTGACGGAATACGACCGCCAGAGTCCAACCGATCCGCATCCACAAGGCAACTGAAGAGCATGCGCACAAACAAATCAAACCTAGCCTTCTTTGCGCCAAGCTCAGCATCTCGTTGACTCCCCAGGACAGAGACGATGCGCCCTAGCTCGGGACAGTCGGCGGAAGCCCGCGCAAGAATCTCCTCAACCTCCCTCCGATACCGCTGTTCACTGAGCTTCTGCCGGAAGTCACTCCAGTCCGCAAGCCCGGCATGGTGACCTGCTATGGCGGCCATTACTGCATTCACCCCAGGCTTCCGCACTGCGCCGTCAGCGCCGAAGTACGCGAGCATCGCCCCGTGGATCGCATGTTGGCAGCGTCCCTGCCCGGTCCGGAGCATCTGCTGAAAGCAGTCGGTATACTTGCCGAGGTCATGCAGCAGCCCGGAGAGACTTGCAAGACTTGCGAAGTTTTCGTCGAGCGGACGGGCCTTTGAAGCCAGTTCGCGCGCAATCCGCGCGACAGCTTCCAGATGAACGGACAAAGGCTGCCACCCAGCCCTCGAATCCTCGCCGGGCAGTGAATTTTGCGCCGAATGCGCCCAGTATGGGGTCAAAGACATCGCAGATCATGATACTCAATCTCGCCATCGACCGGCAGGTCTTCCTCCACTAATTGCCGGTTGACTTTCTCTGCCCTTTGCACATTCGCTATGTGAGTTTTGCGAGTTTCCCACGCATAAACGATGTACCTGTTTACGCATAAACGGTGTATCCAGAGCGGTTTTCCACGCATAAACGGTGTATATTTGCGCATAAACGGTGTACCAAGTGTCCACACCGCATTGATTACAAAAGGCTTCCAGAACGCCCTGTAGTACCTTTATGTGAACCTATATGGATAGCCTGTAGCAGCGCCCGCGCTCTGTGGAAATGTGCAGGAGCCCGACGAGCAAAGGCGAGAACCTCCGCCCCCTTAGCGGAGGAAAGGGCGCTGTGCGCCTCCCATGACTAGCTTTGAGCTTTGGGGATGTGCGGGCCGGAAGGGCGAAGCAGCAGGCCATTATCTAGAATTTCGATCTTAAGTTCGGGATAGACCATGACGATCCTGCGGAACGCTTCGATGGCCTTCGCTCGAAAGCACGACCGGCCTTGCGGCGTTTCGGCGTACCCGGCCCCGAAGCTCCGGCGTAGCGACTTCCAGGAAATCAGCGTGGGCCGCGACAAATAGCTAACCCGGCGCGTCGCCCAGGCATAGAGATCGAGCGCCAGAGGCGACTTTTTGAGAGCCCTGATGGCTCTCAGGTCGAGCGGCACCGGGGCGGCGACGAGCTGATCGAAGAAGTTCACCGAGAGGGTCACCGTGGACTTTGCCCGTGTCTCAGTCGGCAGTTTTTGCGGAGTCCACCAAAGATGGAAGTGGTCCGCCACCAGCAGGTTCTCCCCCCCTAAATGACTTTGGCCATCGGCCTCATGCGACCAGCGGGTCGAAATGGCGGCGCCGACCAGGCGTTGCATCTGGTCGCGGAAGCGCGGAATGGTTCCCCAATGGCCGCCAGTGGCCTGAAGTCCCAGTTGCGCCATGAATCTCGAAAGCGTGGAGCCAAGCTCCAGCTCTCGATTCCCGGTTCGCACCGCTTCGGTCGTCATCCAGATGAGAATCAGCCGCGGATAGCTGCCATAGGGCAACCCGGTCCCGCCGACATCGGAGATACGGAGCGTAAGATTGCCGTCGGTACGGAGGTATTGTGTGCCGGGTTGCTCCCGGTGTGGCAGAGTGGTTTGAACCAGGAACTTTGCCATGAACCCGAGCGCGCCGGCATCGAGGGCGCTTTCGGTGGGGATCGCTCGCACAAACGGGAGCAGCGGATGTGCTTGACGGGCACCCGCAGCTTGTTTCTCGCTCAGTCCGATGCCCTTGGGCACGATGGGGCCAGTGTGCGAATGGGCAGCCGCACCAGCCGGCTTGAAGCGTAAGGCTGGCGACAGCCTATCGGGAGCCGAGATCGGCCTCAGACCGAGAATCGACCGTATAGATGTGAGTTCCGATCCCACTCGCGGATCTACCGGATTCCAAGCACGTCGGCGACTTCGGCCGTGCGGAAGTAGAGGCGGCGGCCAAGTCTCAAGCGGGTTGCATTGATCTTGCTGACCCACTCGCCGGAAGACCGCAAAGTGATGCGCAAACCGTCTGGAGAACGATCGAGAAGGGCTGCCAGTTGAGTCATGCTGAGCAGAGGCCCGTACCGCTTTGTCAGAGTCTCTTCCGCAATCGATGTCATGGTCTCCGAGTTCCTTTCCGTCCTGTGCATATCGCTTTTCAGTAGCACTTTCACCCCCAAGAGCCGTTTGGCATGTCCCATTTAGTGCTGTGTACATTTCAATAGACGTACTTTCGATTCTTTTTGTTTGCCCTACCTACGATTATTTTGCTTCACTCCCCGATATTTTCACTGTCGGAGAGCATTCCGTCATATCGCTTGAAGACGATTCTTCCGGTTCAGGTTTGGGGGCCGTTGGCGAAGTTCGCCGCCACCCGCAAGGCCGGGACGCCGATCATCGTTGAAGGCAAGATCAAGCCCGAGACGTACACGGCTGACGGCGTGGAGTACAAGACTTTCTCGATCAAGGCCGACGACATTCGCAAGATCGAATACTCGGCACCTAATGAAGCCAGCGAGAGCAAGGCGGCCAAGCCCGCCAAGAAGAAGGCCAAGTAGCAATCGCGCAACCTGGAGGCGGCTCTTCGGAGCCGCCTTTACTATGCCCGCTGAACGGTTGGAACGGATAGAGCCGAAGTCGGAACCCAGGTCTCAGAATCGAGACCTGGGGCACCCAACCTTGGTGGTTGGTTCAGATGTGGGCCGCCCGCGCAACACTAGGTCTCTGACCGCTTGTTTTTGTACCATCTCCGTGCCCCATCCTTTCGCCTTTTTCCTGGCGAAAGGGTGGGAAAGCGCGAACCCCGACATACGAAATCACACGGTCAAAGACCTAGTTCGCGCAAGGCGCAGAAAATCTAGCTCGGGGTTTCCATCGCCGATAGACAAAGTGTTGCGGACTGTGTATCGTTCTAAATGGGGTATTACGGTTCGGTGATTTAGTCTGTTGCGAGCCGGTCTTCCGGAGATCATCCATGAACAATGTGTTACTGACGCTGGTGCTTTCGTTTTCCGTTAGTTGCTTTGCGGCGTCGTTCGATTGCGCTAAGGCAGGGACTTCCATAGAAAAAGCTATATGCAGTAACAAGAAACTTGGGCGCTTAGATGAAGTTCTGGCACAGAACTACAAAGCGATGCTCGCATCCGATATTGGGGACGGCGCGAGGACTGACCTAAAGACTTCTCAACGCGCATGGGTTGCGAACCGGAATAAGTGCGTGGACAATGAATGCATAGCGAAGGCATACAAGGCGCGCATCGATGAAGTCTGTGATTATCCAGTGATATCTGGGGTTTATCCACCCTGTACGTCGGCCGATGCAGTTGATGACGAGTTCAACCAGCCCTCAATCACAACGAACCCCTCGGCTCCCAAACAGACCACGCCCCAGCAGGCCCAGGCCGCGGGAGATACTAACCAGAAGGGCGCGATTCTCGAGCAAGTCCAGAAGGCCGCTGCTAAGAATGCCGAGAAGATAGCATCCTTAGGGTTTTCTGCTGCTCAGTTGCACTCAGTGATCTATCTGCAATATGACACGATCAGTGCTCCACGACGATTCATTACTTTCGAGAGCTTTCTTGGCTTGTTATTTGAGAACAGCCGCATTTCCAAGGTGACTGCGATCAGCTTACAGAAGTTTAGTGGCGTGCGAATAAAAGTTCAAGGGGCGCCATCTACAGGTTTTTTGTTTAACTTTGACGAAGGCGATGCGTTCCTGAGCCATACTGTTGATGGGGATGATGCCAATCGACTGACAACACCCGAAGATATGTACATGGCGTCACGTCTTCTTGAATCCATCGCGGAAGCAGGGCTCCAGTAGTTATGTTTCCTCGAATGACTGTGTCAGTGACCGTTCACAGTTGAGTAGAATTACGAGGCGATACTGTGTCTCGTCCCTGTGGATTGATCGCAAGGCTTGGTTACGCTAAGTCAATGAGCCGGAAAACCAATAACACGGGGAGGCATCCACGCCGAATTCACGTTGGGCCAATGAAGACAAGATTTGCAATCTTAAAGGCAATCTGTAGTGTTTCCATCGACGGGGGGCGTTTGGGCATGATGATTCCACGATATCAGACATGATTTTTAAATAGGTCAGCAATACATCTCATAGTTGGAGATGTCCTATCCAATAATCTCCTTAATTCTGTTAACAACACCCGGATCTTTTCTGAGCGCATATCGGCTTAGATGTGGAAGGCCGATGAGCTTTTCACCTGTCTCAAGGATAGAGTATCGCCACGTCCATTTCCCATGCTTGGTTTTCTCCGGTTGGTGATAGTCACCGTGAAGCTTTTCTTTGATGAAATCAAACGGCAGTCGCCCGAATGTGATGATGACGCGCGGCTTGACGATTTTCCGAATGATGGCCTCATGAACCGGCCAATACTTCTTCGCCATCGGCCTTCCCCCCGCGTCTTTCTCTTTTTTGTTGCTCTTGAAAATCAGATTCGACGCACAAATCGCATCGAGCTTTTCTCCAAGTTCGCTGAAGAGAAACTTGTAGTTCTGCTGAAGCGGATGTCCACCTATTCCGTACTTACGGGTGCCACTCCAATTTTCATCAAGGTAGGCGTTCACCGTGGAGGTGCTCAGTTCATCCAAAGACTGTCGAATCTGTTTCGGCTCGGCTTCTCCCGACCCGGCTGGATTCACACCGAGAAAATAATACTCGGCACCCTTGAGTGTTTTCCATGAGCTATAGAGAACCGCTCCCGGCTGTTTGAGAAGATCTTCTCCCAAAGATTCCTTCGCCATTTGGACAAAGTTCTCAACATTCTGTTCATCCGATGATGGATCATTGATGCCCATATTCACTCTTTCACGCAGTTAATCACTGACTTGCACAATGTCACGAACGCCGCATCAACATCACCAGAATGTACGTCTTCTGAGCCTCTGTTACTCAAACTCACCCCCGTGACAGGATCGTGACCCTGTAGTTAGATCTAAGGCACTCATTCTCGAAGGTGCTGAAATGGAGCTTCGCTCTATCTTTGACGATTTCATTCATTCTACTCCCTACGATTTGGGTGTCTGTGTCCTTGAGAATACCCGGCTTGGCTTCTATAAACACCACTACCCCGCGGGACGCTCCGACTCTGTCTGGCCCCAGAAGCTGGCTTGTGCTTGCCGCTTGGAACGCCGCACGGCAACCCTCGGTGCCGTCTCCATTGCCATAACCCACCACTGAAGCACTGTCTCCTCTCAAGACCGATCTTAGCCGCTATTTGGGAGGTGCCTCCCGCGCTTTGTTGTCAAATGCACGAATCGCCTCTACTAGGTCTTTAGTATTGACTTCGATCCGAATGAATACCAAGATCAAGCAGCAGGCAAAAAAGAATCCAAATGCGGTTCCAGCAAAGTACAGAGCTGATGTACCTAGGGCTTTAGCAGTGTTTTGTTTGGCTTCGTTTTGGATGGCGCTTTCTCTTGCATTATCTACGGCGTTTGCAAACTGATTATTGAACCATTCTATCGAGGTCGGAGCATAATACTTGCTCGCGTCGTCGAGCGGCAATGCCTGGTCCCTTTTAGCGTCGAGTAATATACCGTCTAGAAACGCGTTAAGGTTACTATAATATGCATCTTTTAGATTTATCCCCTTGAAGTAGGGTGAGAGTTTGGAGTTCTGCTCTTCGATGAGACTCTGTGTCATTTTACAAAATCCGTTGACATTGATGCTTTCGTTATAATCTATAGTGTTCCTGGTTTCATACTGCGTCGTATCCGGATTGAATACCTGTTCGCTTTTCTTATCCCAGCCGATTTGCCCGGCAATCTTGGTTAATTTTGGTGTAACCATCTCGCACTGTTTAGTCACTCCAGATTCGTTCCCGGCGGCTTGGCCAGCGGATGGGGTGGATTCTGAGCCCGATATAGAGGTCGTCTTTGGCGCGGTCATATCATCGAGCTTGATATTTATTTGGGGTACTTTGGGCTGCTCTGATGGCAAGAATTGGATGCCGCCATACACGACTGCAATGACTGTGAGCAAGAGAGTAAGCGTTATGACTGCTATCAGCGCGCTTCGGGCTATTCTTAGAAATGTTCTTTCCATGGCTAAACTCTCCTTCTGAGTTTTCGCATTCATGCTAAGCCTCAGGCGCACCGCTGTCAAATCGGTGATGGTTGACCCTGCCTGAATCGCCAGAGCACCTCAGAGGCCAGTTCAGGCCTCACAGGCTCTCAGGCTGGCCTTTGGCAGGCTTCAGCCGGAATCTCCTTTTTTCCCCGTTCCAGCGAGGGCTCCTGCCCTACGCTCCAGGCGCGCCGCAGTAAAAAACGGCGCGTCTTGCGCTACCCCTCTAGCGGGCCTGTTCCTGCCCGCAACGCCGGCCCTTCCTTTATAAGGTGCAGCCTGCGGCTGGTCCTCCCGTCTCGACATTCATTTCCCGGCGAACTATAGGCTCCGTTCGGCTCCTTCTGTCAACTCCGCTTGTGCAGCTCCGCGCGGCATAGAAGCCGCCGTGCTCGCTTCCGCGCCCCTTCGGGCTTCGGGAGTTGACAGCGCCTCTCTGCGCCCGTTTCGCCAG
>Ga0187847_10002377_pt1 | contig 15245 bp, 14 predicted proteins | sample June2016WEW_4_10_FD_132458 | JGI IMG/M metagenome (GOLD analysis project Ga0187847, IMG submission 132458) | Peatland microbial communities from SPRUCE experiment site at the Marcell Experimental Forest, Minnesota, USA - June2016WEW_4_10 | ecosystem: Environmental > Terrestrial > Soil >...
ATGCTCGACCAGGTCAAGGTGGACTACTACGGCACCCCAACCCCCATCAACCAAGTGGCGCAGGTCTCCTCGCCCGAGGCGCAGATGATCCTCATTGCGCCCTGGGACCCAACCATCATCAAGGAAATCGAAAAGGCAGTGCGCGTAGCCGATCTCGGCTTCAATCCCATCTCTGACGGCAAGGTCCTGCGCGTCCCCGTTCCGCCCATGACCGAGGAGCGCCGCCGCGATGTCTGCAAGCACATCAACAAGGTCCTCGAAGAGCACCGCACCGCGGTTCGCAATGTCCGCCGCGACGGCAACGACGCCCTTAAGAAACTTGCCAAGGAAAAGAAAATCAGCGAGGACGAAGAGAAGCGCGCCCTCGAAGAAGTCCAGAAAATGACCGACGAGGAAATCCGCCGCATGGAAGAGCTCTCCCAGAAAAAGGAAGCCGAAGTCATGCAGGTGTGAAAGGCATGTTATGAATCGTATTGCTGCCGTTCTCATGACCCTGGTTGTAAGCGCAACTATGCTTTCGCCCGTAGCCGCTGCGCAGGAACGGTCTCACGGAGTTTCGGTCCATATGCTCCCCAAGCGGGTGGCAGATATGGGAGGACGGCCTTGGGGTTTTACGGTGGATTATTCCCCACGGTTGAAAGCCGCGTCTCCACTTCCTGTAATCCAGACGGCTGAGGATATGCTTTCATTCATCCGCAAGCAGGACGCCGGGGTCCAAGGGAACGGCCTCTGGATTGTGACGACGAATCCGGATGCATATTCAGAGGCAGAGAAGGCGCTTTTGGAGAGTGTGAAATCCATGTGCAGGCAAGAAGGAATCCCGCTGTTTATTTGCCGTGCTTCGGAACTGCCAAATGGATGGTCACGGTACGATCGGTAAGTAGTGGACTTCGCCGGGTACCGGGTGCGGGAGTCCCAGATCCCGATTTTTAGACCTACGAAATCCACGAACCTTTCTATTACAAGAACTACGCCGCCGCGATCGCGAGTGCCCCATGTCTCGCCTTTGAGGCCTGGGAATCCAAGAACCTCCCTCTTACCAAAACTAGGCCGCCGCGCTCACTGCAAGCGGCTTCACTCTAACGCGCTTCTTGCGTGAAGCAATCCAAAGATCGCGCTGGTCCTGGAGACGAAGCCATAGTTCCGGCTCCGTGCCGAAAGCCTCCGAGATGCGCAGCGCCATATCCGCCGAGATGCCTGCCTTGCCATTCAAGACCCGCGACAACGCAGGCCGGGTAACTCCCAGGTGCCGCGCGACCTCGGTCACGGTCCTGTCCTGCAAATAATAAGCAAGAATCCTGCCGGGATGGGATGGATTGTGCATCTGCATGGCGTTGTCTCCTTCCTTCAGTGGTAATCCTGGTAATCGACGAGAACTGCGTCTTCTCCATCAAACCGAAACGTAAGCCGCCAGTTTCCATTTACGCTCACAGCCCAATGAGCGGCAAGGCTCGCAGTCAATGGATGCAATTGCCAGCCCGGAATATTCATCTGCTCGGGCTTAGTGGCGGCATTCAATACCGTCAGTTGATCCTTCAGCTTGGCGGCATGACTGGGTTGAATTCCAGCCTTCGAGCCGGTCAGAAAAAACTTCTCGATCCCCTTATGCCGGAAGCTGCGCATCATCCTGCAAGCATTGTACTGCGTAACGTCACGCTGCACAAGAGATGGCAATCTCCGCCTTCACAGATACGCCGAAAGCCCACGGACAGAATCTTTGTCCGTGGGGCCTTCGTTGTTCCTTGTTACATTCTTTATCGCCTATACTTCAGGCTTCGTTGCCCTTCTCGTACGAATGTCCTGTCAGCAAACCGAGCACAAACCACGCAAAGAACGCTGCTCCCACGGCGAACAAAATGTCGCCCGGAACCCGCAGCCAGCGCAGGGTTTGCATCAGTGGAGACTGCAGGAACTCCGCCGAACGCGCATACCACGTGCCGTAGTTAATCGACGCATAGGCCTGGAGCAGCCCGACCGGCAACATGCTGAGAAGGACCATCAGGCTCAGGCCGACATTGAGCGACCAGAAGGACAACTTCAGCGGGCCTTCCTTCCATCGATGACCTGGCTTCAGCGCCCGCAGGCAAAAGAGCGTCAGCCCTAATCCCAGCATTCCGTACACGCCAAAGAGCGCCGTGTGCCCGTGGACCGGGGTCAGGTTCAGCCCCTGCACGTAATAAAGCGCAATCGGAGGATTGATGAGGAAGCCAAACAGCCCCGCTCCCACCAGGTTCCAGAAAGCGACAGCGACAAAGAAATAGATCGGCCATTTGTAGTTGGCAATCCAGGGCGATTTCTTGGTCGGCTCCGAAAGGCGCAGATTCTCCCACGCTTCAAATCCCACCAGCGTCAGCGGCACAACTTCAAAGGCGCTGAAGATTGCGCCCAGCGCGATAACCGCCGCACTTGCGCCCGCAAAGTACAGGTGATGAAATGTGCCGATGATTCCGCCGGAAAGGAAAATCGCTGTTGAAAACAGAGCTGCCCTGGTCGCCGTGCGAATTTCGATGAGCTTGAGCCGCGTGAAAAGGAACCCGATTACCACGGTCGCGAATACTTCAAAGAAGCCTTCAACCCAGAGATGAACCACCCACCAGCGCCAGTACTCCGCGGTGACAAGATTGCTGCGCTGCCCATACATCAGGCCCGCGGAATAAAACAGCGGTATGGCGATGCTCGAAATCAGAAACAGAATCAACAGAGACCGGTCTTCGCTCTTGCGCATCAGAGCCGGCTTCAGCGACGCTCCCATCATCACCAGCCAAAGCACCAGGCCGATAAACAGCAGTATCTGCCAGAATCTGCCCAGGTCAACATACTCATAACCCTGGCTGCCGAACCAGAACCACATATTTCCGAGGCGCTGTTGAATGCCCATCCATTCGCCGGCCAGCGATCCGCCCACCACAAGAATCAAGGCACCGAAAAGCACGTTGACTCCGAGGCGTTGAAACTTCGGCTCGTGCGCGCTCACAGCCGGGCCGACATAAAGCCCCGTCGCCAGCCACGATGTCGCGATCCAGAAGATGGCAAGCTGCAAATGCCACGTGCGCGTGATGGCGTAAGGCAGATAGCGGTCCAACGGAAAGCCGTAGAATCCCTTGCCTTCAACCCCGTAGTGCGCAGTCAGCATTCCCATTAAAATTTGTACGCCCCACAGCAGAATCACCACAAAGAAATACTTCAGCGTGGCTCGCTGGCTCGGCGTAGGTTGCATCGCCAGAAATGGATCGCTCTCGGGATACGGTCCGCGAACAAGTACCTTTTCCTGTGAAGCGGACCACCAAACCATGCCGCCGATGCCCGCTAGCAATCCGACAATGCTCAAAATGCTCCACAGCACGGCGCCCGGTGTGGGCAGGTTCCCGACCAGCGTCTCATGCGGCCAGTTGTTGGTGTATGTAACCGTCGATCCCGGCCGCTCCGTGCTTGCCGCCCATGAGGTCCACCAGAAAAAAGCGGCCAGCTCTCGCTGCTTTTTCACGTCGGTCAATGCGCCTTGCGGAATGGCATATTCAGAACGCCCGCTGGCGAAGACATCCGCGTAGTAAGCCGCAAGCTGCTCGAACGCGGCTGCTCGATCGGCGTCGATGGTCACGCGGTTTTGCGCAGCATCATAAGTGTTCGTTCGCATCTCGCGAATCAGGCGGGCTTTGAAGATGGCCTGTTGATCCACGCCGAGCGCCGAAAAATTCGCCGCGGCCGCTCTCGCCGCCCATGTGTCCAGAAGGAAATTCGACTCGCGATGCAGCCAGTCCGCGCTCCAGTCGGGAGCCACATATGCGCCGTGTCCCCACACTGTGCCAATCTCCTGCCCGCCGATGGACTGCCACACGCCCTGTCCATCGGTAATCGAACTTCCCGTGAAAAGAAGTTGCCCATCCGTCGTGTAGACATCGGGAAGAGGCGGAGCTTGGTTGATCATCTGCCGTCCCACTCCTCCCAGCACAGCAAACGATCCGATGATGACAATGGCTAAAGCTATCCAGTACTTCTTATAGGACATGTATTCTCCTTGGTTGAAGCGCGTCGCGCATGTGGTCCGTTTCAGAATTTGTGACGATGGATTTGCCCAGAAGAAATGTGAGCGATAGATTGGTTGCAAACAGAAGCACCGCGCTCAGTTCCAACATGCCGGAGACGGGCAGCACTCTCCATGCAAGCGAAGCGAGGCCCTCATAAGCCAGCGGTTCGCTGAAGACACGTAGCGTGCATCCCGTTTGCAGAAGCAATAGGCTCAGAAACATCAGCCTCTTGCTGAAGAGAGCCTGCACCTCGCCGAAATGCGGCAGAATACGTGGCCCTATCGAGAAGACCATCGTCGCCGCAAAACCCACTGTCAGCGCATGGCGTGATGCGCCCCAGATGCCTCCGTGCCGGTCTGCCTGCGCCGCCCAGATGCTCATGAAGCCGGCGATGATCAGCCAGCCGTAGGCCATGCGAATGAACCAGGTGAAGCTGGGATGAATCCCCAGAACCTTGGCCGGTGAGTGCGGGCGGCGCGTAAGCTGAAGCGCCCATCCGATAGTCACTGCTCCCGAGGCCAACAGAATCGTCGCCATCGCGATCCAGCCGGCGAGGCCGCAGAGCACACCCAAAATGTCCAGCGCAAGAGCCAGCCGCATCCACCGCTCATTCGGTTGGTCGATGCCGAGAAACGCCGGCAGCCAGCGCGCTGAAAATCCCCACACCACCGGAACCAGCAGCCCCCAGCCCATCAAAACGAGGTATCTCTGGTCCAGCCCATGCGGAAACGCCGGCTCGGCGTCGCGCGCCGCCAGGTACACACACTCGACAAAATTGAAGGCCAGCGTCGCGAAGAAACCAACTGTGCTCACCAGCACGGAGACCATCCAGATGGGCATCTTCGCTTTTAGCGCGCCGGGCTGCGCTGTCTGCGGCCGTTTGTGGCCGGACGCGCATTTGTAAAACAGAAGCCAGGCCGCCAGTTCCATACCGGCGGAAAGCGGAAGCAGGATCCTCCAGTGCCAGCCGTAGATGCTCGTGGACCAGCGCAGCGCCACGCCCAGCGTCCACACTACGAAGCATGCGAGTTGCAACCGGAAGGCGGATCGCCCCTTGGCTGGCTGCGAATAAAAGCCGATGCCGAGAATGAAGCTGCCGATCCAGCCGAAAACCTGCGCATGCCCGTGACCTTGCATCCACGCCGCCGGCAGCGGCCCCATGCCGCGGCTTGTGCTGATCGGCATCAAGTTTGAAAAGCCCAGCAGCGTGCCCGGCAGAGCCATGAAAAAGAGCCCGCTGAAAATCCACGCGCGCAACATCAGGCTCTTGCGCCTGTCGCGCTCCGCGGCCGGCGCGTCGGCTTCCAGCGGCTTGAATGGTTGAACGGGATGGGGACTGAACTCTGTGACCATAGTTGTCTCCTGCGTTCGGCGGTTGCTATCCGCCCAACATTGGTGGAACGAGAAGCCTTACCCCACCAACGTAGTCGCCATACAGCTCGATCACAGTAACTTAGGTCACTTGGAGAACTAAAAAATCAGCTCTGCCTCGCTTCGTTTCAATTATTTGCAGCCAGAGCGAGGTACCACAAGAGCTTCACCCTATGAACCGGGTAGGTTCATCCTGCGCCCCTGCTCTACTTCTTCGCCCTTTTGTAAAACGGCGGCGGCACCTGTTTTGCCCGCACGCGATTCGCTCTCACCTGCACCAGCACATCAGCGCCCCCAGCAGCCACAGGCGTCGGCAGCAGCGCAAAAGCAATATTTGTATTCAAAAACGGCGCCGGCGATCCGGAAGTAATCGCACCAATCTCGTTGCCTTCGAGATCCAACACCGGGTATCCGTCCCGCCCAATTCCCCGCTCCACCATCTCCAGGGCCACCAGTTTGCGCTTTGGCCCGCCCGCAGCTTGTACGGCCAGCAGAGCCTCGCGGCCAATGAATTCGCCCTTGTCCAGCTTCAGCCAGCGTTCCAGCCCGCCCTCAAACACATTCACCTGGTCGGTGATCTCGTGCCCATACAGTGGCATTCCCGCCTCCAGCCGCAGCGTATTGCGCGCGCCCAGCCCGCACGGGCGAATCCCAAACTCCTTGCCCGCCTCCAGCAGCGCGTTCCACAGCTTTTCCGTGGTCGGAACATCGCCGGGGAAGTAAATCTCAAAGCCGTCCTCGCCCGTGTAGCCGGTGCGCGTAATCAGCACGTTGGGCACGCCCGCCACTTCGCCCCAGGTAAACCAATAATTCTTGATCGCCGCCAGATCCACCTTCGTCAGCTTTTGCAGCGTCTCGAGCCCCCGTGGCCCTTGCACAGCCAGTTGCGAGTAACTCGCAGAGTCGTCCGTGATGCGCACCTCCGGCATAGTTCCGGCGTGAGCCATGATCCATGCGTAGTCCTTGTCTTTATTGCCCGCATTCACCACCAGCAGATAATCGTTCTCGTCTGCCCGGTGTACCAGCAGATCATCCACAAAGCAGCCCTTCGGAGTCAGCAGTGCGGAGTAGTGAGCCTGGCCGTCCTTCAGCCGCGAGGCATCGTTCATCGTCACGTGCTGTACGGCCGCCAGCGCGCCGGGCCCGCGAAACCAGACCTCGCCCATGTGGCTCACGTCGAACAAACCCACGCTCGTGCGCACCGCCAGGTGCTCCGCCATCAGCCCCCCGCCATTTTCCGGGTACTCCACCGGCATATCCCAGCCGCCAAAATCCACCATCTTGGCCTTGAGCGCGCGGTGGGCTGTGTTCAGAGCGGTCTTCTTCAGGGGAGAGGCAACGGGCAAACTCAATTCGGGCTGGACTGGGAGTGTCATGGGGCTTCCTTTCATTCGTGCTTTCGCACCCTGACAACGATAGAGACGCGCCGCCTCCGGGGTCAAACCCACCCCCTGCGCACCGACACGCTTCTGCAATCTAGGACTGAGGTTTTCGGGCGCTGCGGGGAATCAATTGCGCCAGATTGCGAACCCACTCCTGCAAACAGAAAACCGCGCCGATCCTGGCGGAAAGAGCGCTGGAGTCTTTTGCTTCCTGGGAGGCTGGGAAGTGAGGTTATTGCCTGTGGAAGGGGACCAAAATACCAGTTCTGAACCGGAAACCGCTCTTGGGATGGCCTCAGACTCGACCGTCCCGGCGGTGAGTTGCCTCGCCTATAAATTACTGCTAAAAGTGGTGTTGATGGTTGTAAACGCGGTATTGATGCCTGCGGCAAGTGAATGCATGCCGGCGACTGCGCTAAAACCGATCATAGCAACTGTCAATGCATATTCAGCCAGGTCCTGACCGTCCTCGCGGTTCTTCAGGTCTTGAAGCAATAGATAAAGTTTGAGAAGCACCTTACTCATCGGGCCCTCCCCATAGGGTTCACTGAATCATGGTATCACCTATGTTGCAAAAACCTACATAGTCACCATAACTAAAGTAATACCCCATTGGGACCAAAGAAAAGGCGAATCCGGCATCCCTTCTTCTGTCAGAGGAGTTCCAGCTTCGTGCCCTCTACAAAAAGTGCAAGGCTTGCCGTTGAGAAGGCAAGCGTGGCTGCCTTTCCGACATACTTCGTCGATTGCACGGATAATCCCGGACAAGCGCAAAACCCTGCGTGGTCGCAACGGCTCCTGATCTTAGAGCCCGTACCCGCCCTGCGCACGGTCTGCTAAGGACAAGTAGAAGAAGGCGCCGGTCCGGGCGGGCACAAATTTGTGCTCATCTACTCGTTGGGAGTCGGAAGTTGGGGGAGTGTGTTTATTGTCTGCGAGAGGATGCCATAAAGCTTACTTTGACCCGCAAGCAACTCTCGCAACGGCATCGGACTTAGCCGTCCTGCTGATACATTGCCTCGACCTAAATGTCGGCGGCTAGAGTAGTGCTGATGGTTATGAAAGCGTTGTTGAGGCCGTTCGCCAGTACCTGCATGCCGGAAATTGCGCCGAAAGCGATCAGTGCAACTACCAGGGCATACTCAACCAGGTCCTGGCCGTCTTCGCGGTTCGTCAGGTCCCGGAACATTACATAAAGTCTGAGAAGCATATCGTTCATTGTCTTTCTCCGTGCGTTCTTCCAGATTCACAGCAACCAACTGTGGGAATAAGGGCCCAAATCAGAGAAAACAGCGTTATGTTCGGTTGAAGATTAGGAAAAGGGCGCGTCTCCGCGCCTTTTCCCCAGGCGAATAGGAAGTGCAAATCGCTGCGCTGTTAGCGCAGTGGCCAGCTGGCCATCTTGTTCTTCCGGAACAGGGCGAATGCCAGGCCCAGTAGTCCAGTGCCGAGGAGCAGCAGGCTGCTCGGTTCCGGCGTGCTGGCAACCAGTGCAAGCGCATTCACGGTACTTCCGTCCTGGAAGGTTATCGTGCCTGGCGTGTAAGCAATGGCGTTGGTGAACAAGACATAGCTATCCAACGTCTGGCCCGCCAATAGAGGGTTGAGGGGGTACACATCAATCGTGCCGGCCAGGGGTTCGGATCCACCGGCCAGGTAGTTCGATCCCCAGGGCGAAAGGTTACCTATGGCCACGGTAAATAGCCCGAAGTTGGTTGTGGAGATGTTTGCGATGCCGTCAGTGCCTGAGGTAGCGCTATTCGTCAAGGTAAATTCGAAATTCAGGCAGGTTGCGCATAGCGCGTCGGGACCGCCCATGTAGACGCTCTCGGTGTAAGTCGCGGTGAACGGATCGGGGTCGCCTACGGTCGCGCCAGGGGTGGCAACGCCATTGATCGACGTCACCCATGTGCCAAGGTTAGAGGGAGAGACGCTGGTTGACAAATACGACGAACTTGTGGGACCAAGTGTCACGGTGGAATCGGCCATAGCCGCCGGGCAGATCGCAAGAGCCAATGCCAATGCGGTTATGGCGAAAAAGGGCTTTCTCATTTTTACCTCCCGTGCTCGCCCTCGCGGGCGCTTGCTCTGCACCTCGGCTTGGGAATTCGCCGGATCTAATGCAGGTTGGTGTTTCCTACTTTGCTAAACGAACCCCGTGGTACGTGAACTCCCGGGGAAGGGCATTCACATCGGGATTCGCTTCGCGCTTCCTTTGAAACCTGCGTCACGCCATCACCCGCTTCCAATTCCTCTTCCTCGTGGAATTTCGGGTGAGAGCGAGAATTCTCAAACATCAAACGCCAATGCCGATAACTATGACCGCAAACCGAGTCTGGCCGTCTTGTTCTTCCGGAACAAGGCGAATGCCAAGCCCAGAAGTCCAGTGCCGAGAAGCAGCAGGCTGCTCGGTTCAGGTGTGCTGGCAACCAATGCGCCCGCATTCACGGTAGTGCCGTCCTGGAAGGTTATCGTGCCCGGCGTGTAAGCGCTGGCGTTGGTGAACAAGACATAGCTGTCCACTGTCATGCCACTCAAGAGAGGCGTGTTCAGGTACACATTGATCGTGCCAACGAGGGGCTCGTCTCCGGAGGCGATGAAGTCCGCAGTCGATGGCATAATGTTGCCTTCGGCCACCATAAATGAGCCGAAGTTTGTGGTGGAAATGTTTGCGACGCCGTCAGTGCCCGCGGTCGCGCTATTCGTCAAGGTATAGACGAAATTCAGGCAGGTCGGGCACATTGCGTCGGGACCGCCGACGTAGACTGCCTCGGTGTATGTGGCTTGAAACGGATTGGGGTCGCCCAAGGTGGGTGTAGGTGTAGCAACGCCGCTGATCGTTGTTATCAACGTGCCCAGGCTGGACATAGAGATGCTGGTTGAACTGGTAGAAACCGGGGATGTGCTGCCAGTAAGCATCTGCCACGTATCGGCCATAGCCGCTGGTGCGACCGCAAGTGCCGTTGCCATTGCGGCTATGGCGAATGCAAGCTTTCTCATTTCTCCCTCCCGTGATCGCCCTCGCGGGCGGTCTTTCTGCACCTTTCCTTCAGAACTTCCCGGCCAAAGTGCAGGCTGGGGTTTCTCTTTTGCTATGCGAGTTCCGTGGTGCGTGAACTCCCAAGGAGAAACGTTCACATCGGGATTCGCTTCGCGCTACTCTTGCAACGAACGCTCCGCCCTCACCCGGTTCCACCTCTCTGGGGATTCGGGTAAAAGCGGAGCCCTATTTCCCGACTTTCTACGAACAGAAAGTCCGGATCTCTTACGTGTTCAGAACCAGGCCAATCGCCTTGTTCTTCCGAAACAGGCCGTAAGCCAGCCCGAGAAGCCCTGAGCCCAGCAAAAGCAGTGACCCAGGCTCCGGGGCCGGGGCCGTGGTGAGCTTGGCTGAAAAATCAACGCCTGCGCCGCTGCCGCCGGTCTGTGCGTTAATGATCTCCAGCGTGTTCGTGCCCGCGCTCAATAGTGTGCCATTCAGCGAAATCGTATCAATGTTCACGCAATTAGGCACGCCGATCGAGCACTTGTTGTCGGCGCCAATCGCTCCAAAATTCACGAGAACCTGCTGATTGGCTGTCCCTGGGTCCAGGATGACCTCTGCCGTGTCATCCGCCATTACGCTCAGGCTGCCGTTATAGTGCCCGGCAGCGGCAGTGAAGGTCGTTTCGTAGTAATAGAAGTCGTTCGCATCGCACGCGCTGCCAGAGCACGCAGGTCCCGCTCCCGATGTGTTGGTAACCCAGCTTGTGCCCGTGATCGCAGAAGTCCACACGTTACCGTCCGAAGTGTCATAAGTGGTCCCTGGGCTGCTCCCCTTCGACGGGGTTGCTGGGGCCACCAGATTTGTCGCCCAACTCGAGTTAAGCGCGCTGGTTCCCGTAAATAGCAGCGCCGAGTTGCCAAATCCCGATTCAGTGTAACCAGTGCCGTTTGCGTTGCTACCGTAACTGCCGAGTGTAACCGTGCTTGCGCTTGCGCCGGATGCCAAAGCCAATGACACCAAAGATAAAAATGCAACTTGCAAAGACTTTCTCAAACTACCTCCGTACCTCGTTCTCTCGTTCGGGCCGCGGCTGGCAGGGGCGCCAAACTGCAACCAGGGTTGATTCGCATCCGTAACTAGCAGCAAAGAGCGAGCCAGCCCAACTTAGACTCTCCGACCTCCGCTAAAGCGAGCGGCAATCGAATTGCCCGTTCAATTGGCGCAGTCGTAGCTCTCCGCTATCTAGACAGCTATAGCTGCGTCCCAAAAATGCGGGCCGAAAATCAGTTTCAATAAGACCTAGCGCAACTCCCAAGCCGGATAAGGGGGAAGTCCAGTTGTTGAGAGACCCAGGTTCGAAGTCGGGGAACTTCTACTAAGGGTATGGCGATATTAGGTAATCCCGGAGCCTGTGTCAAGCGGTATTTTCCACTTGCCGGCCCGCTTACATCACCTTTTACATATCCTTTACATTTCCCTCACACTGAGTGCCTGGCTCCTTCATTTTATGGTAACAAAACAATTAGTTACTTACGTGCATTAGATAGTTACTTACGTACATTTGGTGAGATTACTATTTCCACAGATCTCAACCAGAGTGGCTTCTCTGGCTCACATTTTCCGCATACTTAAGGGAACTCAACGGAGTGCGGATAATTAAGGCCTGTACCCTATATTCCGAAAATCAAGAGGTACAGGCCTCGTTCCAAGGTACAAAACGCGCTCGCTGACTACTCGTGCGGGACCAGGACGCGCTTCCGATACAGACCGAACGCCAATCCAAGAAGCCCTGTACCCAGCAGCAGCAGTGACGATGGTTCAGGGGCCCGTGTGAGGTTGGCTGAAAAATCAACGCCCGCGCCGCTGAGGCCGGTCTGCGCGTTGATGATCTCCAACGTGTTCGTGCCCGCAATCAACTGAATGCCGCTCAGCGAAATCGTATCTACGGAACCGCAACTCGGCGGGCCAATAGAGCAATGACCGTCGTTGCCGATAGCGCCAAAATTCATGATAACTTTGCCGTTCAGCAAAACTTCCGCCGTGTCATCCGCCATTACGCTGAGGCTGCCGTCATAGCCCTCGCCCCCGCCAACGGCCGTGAAGGTCGTCGAGTAGTAGTAAAACGCATTCGCATCACACTGGCTGCCTGAGCAGGCGGGGCCGGATACCGATGTATTGGTAACCCAGCTTGTACCGCTTATCGCCGGATTCCAAACGTTGTCGAAGACCGTGTCATAACTGGTCGTCGAGGTACTTGCCGTTGTTACTTTGATCGGAGCTGAAAGTGCCGCGAGGGCGCCGGAGTACCCGTCTTGTTCGTTCGCCGGCATTACGGCCGTTCCCAGGAATTGCAGCGCCGTATTCTTGAACCCCGCCGATGCAGTGTAACCTGTACCGTTTGAGTTGGTACCGTAGCTGCCTATGCTGATGGTGTCTGCATAGGCCCCTGAACCAAGCGCCAATAACGTCAATGATAAAACCGCAACTTTCAAAGTCGTACGCACTTACCCTCCAAATCTCGCTCTCTGGCTGGGGTCGCGGCCGGCACGCGGGCCAGACAGCAACAGGGTTGATTTACAACCGCACCTGCCAGCGAAGAGCGAGTCAACCCGGCTAAAACTGCCCGGCCTCCCATAAAGGGAGCGGCAACCGAGATACGCATTCGCCTGGCGAAGCCGTATCTCCCCGCTATACAACCAGCTTTGGCTTCATCCCGAAATTACTGGTCTAAAACCTGCACAAAATAAGACCTGACACAACTCCCAAGCCGGAATATGGGGCAGCCCAGTCATTGAGAGACCCATGTTCGAATCCGAGGAAACTTCTATTGATGAGTACCCCGATGTTAGGTAATCCACGAGTCTGTGTCAAGCCGTGTTTTCCGCATTCCGGGCCTTGTGCCCAAACCTTCACTGGCCCGTTGCTTTCTTGCGAAATCAGGTAACAAAATGAGTCATTACCAGGTAACTAAATAAATAGTTACGGAGGTCCTCTTCGCCAGACCAATAGCCCAACATCTCTCCTGCAAAGTAGTTTCCCAGCCGCACTTTGTCCTCATATTTAGGAAAATTCGAGGGAATACAAATAAATGAGACCTATACCTTTTATTCTGAGGAACAATTGGCTAATTACTTGCCGATACCGCTTTACCGCTTCCGCGCTCGCCAAAACGAACTCACACCCAGATAAAGAAACACTGCCATCATCGCTGCGGAAGCCAAAAATTCACGGTGGTCGGGGCCGTGTGCATAGCTCGCCCTGTTCTTCCACAAAAAGGATGCGCTGACCAATACAAAAATAAAGAAAAACGCTCCTGTTACCTCCAGCCAAAGGATGGCGCCCAGCCGCCGAAAGGGACGCAGGAACCCACCCACGCCGCGCACCACGTCCTTCGTCGTCTGTCCCGCGCCACGCGCCGCCGCCTGCTTTGTCTGCCCAGCGGGCGCGGCTGTGGTGCTCTGCGCGGCTCCGGCTCTCTCTGGCCCGCCGGCCAGGCGCTCACCCGCTATCCGCCCCGCAACACGAAGCCCGATGCCCAGGGCGCGGCCAATACTTTGAGGTCTCATTCCGTCTATGATGGTAGCAGCGCCGGTTGCCAAAGCCATCTTTTGGCAGTCTTTGGCCAATTCGCTCTTGCTCGCGACCGGCGGCGGAAGTAAGGTATAGAAATCCGCGCCGGCCCGCGCTGAGATCCTCGCGCCGGCCAAGGCCAATGGAGGTAATTATGACGACACGTCTGCGCGAACTCGTTCAGCTACTGGGCGAGGCTATCCATGAATCGGTCATCGAGAACGAGAAGATCGCCGGAGTGGTCCAGGACATCCGCAGACGTGGCTTCGATGTGCTGCTGATGCTCGAAGCCACCGTCGCCCTCAACGACCTCGCCTTCAAGGAGACCGAGCAGGTTGAAGTCCCCGTCGGACACCTTCACGCCGAGCTGCCTTTCACCCAGAACGATCTCAGCTTTCTCCGCTCCCTCAGAATCTCCGTCGCCGGCGAGACGGAAGACAACCCCGACTCCGGCGCCGAGTAGTTTGCGGACGAAGCAATTTCAAAACTCAGCGGATCACAAAGAATGAAAAGAGCGGTGAAGCCGGATTAATGGCTTCACCGTCCTTTCTTTGTACGCAAAATCATACCCTGAGATCAATTTGTCTGAGGCTGGCCAGCCAGTCCGCACAACCTGAACGCACCGCTTGAAATCTCTGGGTTAATCTGGTTGTCGAGGAGACTCTCGCCGAAAATGATTAGACTAAAAAACATTCCCCTTGCCGTACTGGCTCTTCTTGCCTTTGCAGCCACTCTGCTTCACGCGCAGCAACCTGCGCCAGACGCGCCCAAAGAAGACTACATCCGCGCCCACTACACCAAGTACGAGTTCCGTATTCCCGTGCGCGACGGCAAGCGCCTCTTCACGGCCGTCTATGTCCCCAAGGACGCCGCTGGCCCATACCCGTTCCTCATGGACCGCACTCCCTATAACGTCGGCCCCTACGGCGAAGATCAGTATCCAAAACACCTCGGCCCGTCTGAGGAGTTCGAAAAGAGCGGTTACATCTTTGTCTATCAGGACGTGCGCGGCCGCTGGATGAGCGAGGGCGACTTTATCGAGATGCATCCGCACATCGACGACAAGAAATCGGCCCAGGATGTGGACGACTCCTCCGATACCCATGACACCATCGACTTCCTGCTCAAGCAGATTCCCAACAACAACGGCAAGGTGGGCATATGGGGAATCTCCTATCCCGGCTTCTACACCTCGGCCTCCATCATCGATTCGCACCCGGCCCTGGTTGCGGCCAGTCCTCAGGCGCCCATGACCGATCTCTTCCTGGGCGACGACGGCTACCACGGCGGCGCATTCATGCTGAGCGCCAACTTCGGCTTCTACTCGTTCTTCCACCCCCAGAACGGGCCGCAGGCTCCCAAGCCGACCGTCCCCTTCAACTTCGGCACGCCCGACAGCTACCAGTTCTACCTTCAGGCTGGAAACATCGACAACCTCGACAAGCTTTATCTGAAAGGCTCCAGCTGGCTCTTCAACGACCAGGCGCATCACGACACGTACGACGCCTACTGGAATGCCCGCGACCTTTCGCGCCACATGAAGAATGTGCACTGCGCGGTGCTGGTGGTCGGCGGCTGGTATGACGCGGAAGATTTGAGCGGCCCCTTCAAGACCTTCTATGCCATCAACAGATTCAACCCGCAGACGCCCACCACGCTGGTCGAGGGACCGTGGGTTCATGGCGGATGGGCCTTCACTGATGGAGACACCCTTGGCGACATCAATTTCAACTCAAAAACCGCCGAGTACTTCCGCGCCCACATTCAGTTCCCGTTCTTCGAGCATTACCTGAAGGGCAAAGGCGAGGCGCAACCCAAGGCGGTGGTCTTTGAAACCGGCGCAAACGTCTGGCGCAGCTTTGATGCCTGGCCGCCTCCGGCAGCGCAGCCCAGGACGCTCTACTTCCGCGC
>Ga0187847_10002378_pt1 | contig 15242 bp, 8 predicted proteins | sample June2016WEW_4_10_FD_132458 | JGI IMG/M metagenome (GOLD analysis project Ga0187847, IMG submission 132458) | Peatland microbial communities from SPRUCE experiment site at the Marcell Experimental Forest, Minnesota, USA - June2016WEW_4_10 | ecosystem: Environmental > Terrestrial > Soil > Wetlands...
CCTGATTAGGGAAATAGTAGTGGGAAATGGATTGGCGCTAAGTGAGAGCCGTCACACCAAATTTGTGACGAATCGCGGGAGGGGCGAAGAGTGGCGAAGAGGGGCGAAGAGGGGCGAGGAGGGGCGAAGAGGGGCGAAGAGGGGCGAGTTTTGCCTTGGGAGCAAAATCGCATCACTGCTCGTGAACCCGCAGGAGTGCGCGCGAAACCGCGAAGCACGCTATCGCACCTTTTGCAGACCGGCCTTCTGGCTTGCCCGGAATACAACCATCGCACCTTGTCGGACTGGGGACGGTATATGGCAGTACAGCGCACGGCGCTCCGGGCCCGGGGTTTGCGATTCCACAAGCGTCGACCATTAATGTCTAGTAACAAAATAGGAATACATGTGGTAATATCTTTCGTAATCTCGGACCATTCTGCCGAGTTTGATAACATAAGTCGCTGTGACCGGCGAAAACCGGGCAGGCCGGGAGGGAGTCTTCGGGGGAATTTTCAGGGGAATTTTCCAATGATCAGCAATCTGTTTCCGGTTCGAGCGGTCAAACGTGTTCTTGGATTGCACGTGCCCGGGCGCACGCTCGACGTTTTTCCCGATGACACGTTTCTCGTCTCCTATCCGAAATCGGGAAATACCTGGATTCGTTTTCTCGTCGCCAATCTGAAGTGTCCGGAGAAACATCCCGACTTTACCAACCTCAATGCGTTGGTCGTGGACAACGAAGCCCATTCGAAGCGGAGTCTCAATCGACTGCCGCGGCCGCGTATTCTCAAAAGCCAGCAGTACTTCGATCCGCGCTATTTCAAGGTGTTGTACCTGGTCCGCGATCCGCGCGATGTCGTGCTCGCCGAGTACCACTTCGCCATCAAGCAGCGCTTGCATAACGAAGATTACCCGCTCGACCATTATGTCTCTCGCTTCCTGGCGGGCGACACCGGCCATGCCTTCGGAAGTTGGTTTGACCACGTGTCCAGCTGGTACTTTACCCGTCGTAACGATCCCGGCTTCCTGCTGGTTCGCTACGAGTCGCTGCACGCCCAGCCCATGGTCGAGATCGAGAGAATTGCCAGGTTCCTCGGCGCTCCCACGGATCCAGCGAGCCTGCGCTTTGCCCTCGAACAAAGCGCCGCGCCGCGCATGCGCGAGTTGGAAAAAAAGCAGGGCCACCTTTATTCGTCGACCAAAGAAACTCGCCAGGACCTGCCTTACATCCGGGTGGCCAAGGCGGGAGGCTGGCGTACCAACCTGCCGAAGCAGTGCGCGGCTGCTATCGAATCTGCCTGGGGCAGCCTGATGGAAGAGATGGGATATGAATTGTCCGGGGCGCCCGCTCCGGTGGAAGTGGCGGTGTATTAGTGGAAGCGACGGTGTGTTAATCGTCTTCGCCGTCGTGATCGGAAGGTGTTGCCGCGCCTTTGCGAATGAAGTCCTGACGATCACTCGCGATTGGGTCGACGGCTCACGGCTTGGTATTCTGATTTGGGCTCTATGCCGTCTCACCCCAAGCGCGTCGCTGCGGTTTCGCCTAGGTTTGCTGGCCTGAAGGCTTCTTGGTTGCACGTTTCCCGGCTGAGCCTGCTTCTGTTGACGCTCTGCCTCTGGTGGGGATGTGAACGGCCTCCGGACGAGAAAATCCCGGGCGGCGCTGAATCACAGAATTTACCTTTCGATCGGCAACCCCGTTCCAGCGGAATTTCGCCCAGCCAGGCGTTGATTCCATCTACCACCAAACTGCCCGAGGGAACGCCGATCCCCGTTCGACTGCAGACCGGGCTGTCAAGCGCGTCGGCACATGCCGGAGATACCTTCAACGCCATTGTGGATGAACCGGTCGTGGTCGACGGCCAGACCCTGGTTGGGCGCGGCACGACTGCCACCGGGCGTGTGCTCGAGGTCAAGGCCTCGGCAACTGGGCGCGCTGTCCCGCAGGAAAGTTCCCGCGACTCCTCTCACGACAACTCGTCCGAGCCCGGCTATCTCCGTATTGTACTGGTGAGCTTGAACGTGGGCGGCAAGACCGTTGCCATCGAGACTTCCAGTATTTTCGCTAAGGGCGGTTCGCGGGATGAGCGCAACGCAACTGGCGGCGCAGCGTCTGGAACGCGCGGGACCGACCGCGGGACCGACCGCGGGACCGACCGAGGGACCGACAAAGATCGCCCGAACAGAGACAGGAATACAGACAGAGACAGGAATAAAGATGTGGAGTTTGGCATCGATCGCCATCTTAGTTTCCGCTTGGCGCAGGTGGTCGATCTGCAATAGCCCAGCCGCTCCCTATGGATTGCTATGGCAGACTTCGAACCCGGCTCGGCGTTCTTCTAGCCGGCCGTCAGCAAAATCGGCGCTCCCGACGTGATCACCAAAGTATGCTCAAAGTGCGCCGATAGCGAGCGATCTCCCGTTCGCACCGTCCATCCATCCTTATCGGTAAACACCCGCCCCGAACCGCTGGAAATAATCGGTTCCACCGTAATCACCAGGCCTTCATTCATGATTTGCTGGGCCTGCGGGTCCGCGTAGTTGGGCACATGCGGCGGTTCGTGGATGGTCCGCCCGATGCCGTGCCCCCCCAATTCCCGCACAACGGAGAAGCCTGACCTCCGCACCTCGCGCTCCACCATTTTTCCGATTTCAAACACGCGGAATCCCGCGCGGGCCACCAGCATCGCCTTGTGAAAAGCTTGTTCCGCGCACGCCATCAATTGCTCGGCCTGAGAACTTACCCGTCCCACCGCCACCGTGATAGCGGCGTCGGCCATGAAGCCGTCCTTTTCCACTGTCACGTCAAGCTTCACCAAATCGCCTTCCCGCAGTTCACGCTCGCCCGGAACACCGTGCACCGCCTCATCGTTCAGGCTGATGCAACTGGCGCCGGGAAACTTGTACACCATGGACGGAGCCGAGCGGGCTCCGTTCTCCTGCATAACTTGCGCACCGGTTTCATCCAGATGGCGGGTGGTCACGCCCGGTCGCACTTCCGCCTTCATGGCGTCCAGCACCATGCGAACCACGCGACCCGCAGCCTTGAGAGAAAGCAGTTCCTGCTCGTCCTGTATGCTCAAGCGCCGTCTCCCCTCCGACCCCTTGCTCTATAGAAACTATTCTAGAACCATTCCATCCGGATAGGGAACGGCGAGTGAATCCTTACGGTTGTCTTGAGGGTATTCGTCAGGGTATTCGATCTAGGGTATTCGATCGAATGAAAGCAATTGGAGCTCTGCCCCAATTTGCAGAACCCATCCACCACCAAGGGCACGAAGTAACACGAAGAATCCTGGGCTGCAGGTTTCTCCTTCGCGTTCCTTCGTGCCCTTGGTGGTGAATGGGTTCTGCCGTGATATGGCGCAATCGTTCCGCTACGGAGTAACCTCGAAAACCACGCCCTTGTTCTTGGTGCCTCCGTACTTGGTTGTCCCGTAGAGTTTCCCCTGATTCAAGACCAGATTGCTGAAGGAGTAGAGCCCGTCGTCACCGCCGGTGAAGGTGTAAAGCAGAGAGTAGTCCCAGGTCCCGCCCGAGGGCTTCAACGCGTACACCGTCCCGGAATTGTAATCGCCGTCGCAATGCGTCGTGCCGTAAAGATTGCCGGTCGCCATGTCCAGAGCCACGTTGCGGAAACTTCCCGAGATGCCCCACCCCGGCACGCTGTAAATCACCGTGAAATTCCAGCCGCCGCTCTCAGGGGTAAGTTCGAAGATTGTCCCTCCGCCATTGTTGCCGCCCTCGGTGGCAGCGCCGTAAAAGTTGCCCGCCTTATCTGCGATCAGGCCGGCATAGGGAACGGCTCCGTCTTCTCCGTTCTGAAAATCATGGAGCGTCGTTTCTGCCCACACAGTTCCTGCAGTCAGTTGAAAGACTGTGCCAAAACCGTAAGCGCCTCCAGCCGAGGTTGTGCCATAAAGATTGCCGGCTGCGTCCAGGCTGACCCCGCCGACGGGAACCGCCCCATCCGTGCCGCTGGCAAAACTGTAGAGCACGTTCTCGCTCCATATGCCGCCCGGCTGGCTCGGAGGAGACAGTTCGAAAACCGTGCCCTTGCCGTGCGATCCGCCCGCGCTGGTAGTGCCGTAAAGGTTCCCTGCCGCATCGATTGTCAAACCTGCCATAGGACCTGTGCCGTCGCTGTGGCCGCCAGAGTTCCCCGCGAAGCTGTAGAGCACGGTTTCTGCCGTCCCCGTAATCCTGAACACCGTTCCTACATTGTGAGCGCCGCCGGCGGCAGTCGTGCCATAGAGATTGCCGGTGCTGTCCATGATCAGGAATCCCTGCGGGCTCGAACCGTCCTTGCCGCCCGCGAATGCGTGCAACAGGTTCTTCTTGCCGCTGGCGCTGATCTCGTATGCAACGCCGTGGCCGCCAGAGCCGGCGCTGGTTGTGCCGTATAGATTTCCGGCTGCATCGACAATCAAGCCATTCAGGGGATCTGCGCCGTCAGTACTGCCGGTGAAGCTGTGGACAACGCTGAAGTTCTGAGCTTGCGCCTGGGGGATTGCGATCAATACCAGCGCAATCCCAAACATAAAAATAAAGATAAACTTGAAGTTAAAGAAGATAAACCGGAGCTTGCCGGTGGTCGTCAGAGATTGATGTTTCATGGTCCGAGCTGATCCCTTTCAAGATTTTTATGGGGTCGGCTCGCCAGGGGAGAGACCTGACCGGATTCCCAAGGATTCTTACACATGTCCGGCCTGTGTCAAGACTATGTAGGGCTAATCAGTCACATTTGACAGCGTCAGATGCAGAGTTTTGCAGTGCTGCAGAGTTTTGCACGCCAAGACCTGGTGTCGCGTCCCGTAAATTCGCGGCATAAACAGAAATGCTTTGAAAGGGTGCGGCTTCAGCCGCGCCGCAGACAGCCAGGGACGGACGCATTCGTCCGTCCCGCGACACGCCTGATTGCGACCTTACCTGCCTTGTTAGAAGACCACGGTTATCGTGAACGTTTGCGTGCTCTTAATCCCGCTGCTGTTGGTGAAGGTAGCCACATAGCTGTTGGTGCCCAAACTCAGCGGAATGTTATTGATCTGACGCGAGGTGGACGTGTACCCGCGCGGGCCGGTCCAACTCCAGGAACCGCCCGTCAGGGGTTGCGGACCCAGGTTCACGGCTGAAAAGATGTTTACAGTCGCGCTCGCCGTCTGCTGCCAGCTTCCCCCGCTCACCTGGAGGTATGGAACGATGGGAGTCGGAGCGCCGGTTACAGTTATCGTAAACGTCTCCGTGCTCTGGGCTCCGCTCGCATTGGTGTAAGTGGCGACATAAGTGTTAGTGCCCGTGCTCAGCGGAATGCTGTTGATCTGGCGCGAGGTGGAAGTGTACCCGTTCGGACCAGTCCAGCTCCATGTGCCGGTGAGCGGTTGCGGGCCGAGATTCACCGTCGAGCCGTAAGCCACGGTTACGCTGGCGATCTGCTGCCAGCTTCCTCCGTTCACCTGAATGTAGGGGACGATCGGAGTCGGAATGGCGATCGTATACACTCCCGTTGCGATGGCGCTGTTCTGGTAGCCGGTGGCCACCGCAATCGCCTCGATGGTGGTGGTTGCGGTTACCTGGATTGGCGAACTCGGGTTATAGACGGAAGAAGAAGTCGGGCTCGGCGCTGTTCCGTTGGTGGTGTAGTAAATCACCGCTCCCGAAGTCGCGTCTGACAGCGCAACCGATTGCGCGGAAGCGTAGGTCCCCGGCGTCACGCTGAAGCCCGGTGTCGCGGCGGTCGGCAGCGTTGCGCTCAACCCCATGCCCAGGAAAACCACGTTGCGGTTCGCGGGCAGCTTGACGTTCGCCAAAGTTTTTCCTGCGGTCAGGTTGAACGTATACCCGTAAACGTCGAACGTTCCAGTTTGAATCTGTCCACTGGGAGCGATGCGATTCGCCGTCTGGATGACCGTCGTTTCCCCAGAATACTTCTGCGGAATCGCCCAGTCGCTGAAGCTCTGCGTAAACGTGCTGTTGCTTCCGTCCGTATAGGTGACCACGATGCTTTGGTTAGTCTGTGCCCCGTTGACCGCGGCGCCCAGCAGGAAAAGCTGGCCGTATTGTCCGGAGGGCAGGTTGATGGTCTGGCTGCTAACCGCGTCCAGAGCGTTCGCCGCTGCCAAAGGAACGGCCAGATTCTGGTAAGTCAGCGAAGTGCCGAGCAGGCTTGAATTGTAAGCGTAGCCGTCGTTGTCGAAGCCGCCGCTTTTCGCAGCGCTCCCGACCGTTGCGATACCGTAGACGTTGTAATAGCTGCTCAGATTGACCACAGTGCCACCGGGCGTGATGGTGTAAGTGCCGCTCGTCACCGGGCTGTTGTTGTAGCCGCTGGCCACCGCATATGCCTGGATGGTGGTGGTTGCGGTTACCTGGATCGGCGAACTCGGGTTAAATACCAGGCTCGGCGGTGTTCCGTTGGTGGAGTAGTAAATGACCGCGCCCGGAGTTGTATCGGACACACTTACGGATTGTCCCGAAGTATAGGTCCCCGGCGCCGGGGTGAACGTGGGCGTCACGGCGGTCGGCGCTCCGGTGAGGAAGTAGGTACCGGCGGCGATGGCGCTATTGTTGGAGCCGCTGGCTACCGCGATCGCCTGGATGGTTGTAGTCGATGTCACCTGGATCGGAGTGCCGTTGCTGTACACCGGAGAATTCGTGGTGGGCGTGGCTCCGTTGGTGGTGTAATGGATGACCGCGCCCGCAGTCGTATCCGATAAAGTTACGGGTTGTGCCGAGGGGAAAGCCCCTGGCGCCGGGGTGAACGTCGGAGTTGCCGCGACCGGATTCGTCCCCAGAGGTCCGTAGGTCGACTCGCCAACGCACGCCACAACCCCGCCAACTCCGGTCTCATCGTAAGTGAATTCCATTTCGGCGGTCCCATTGTCCAGGACGCCGGTCAGAGTGAATATGCTGTAATCCACGCCGGTGCTCTGGGTCTTAATAAAATGACCGGTGACGGTACCGTCGGAGTTTACGGTATAAGTCCCAGTGTAGGGACTAATGTCGTAAGCACCATTGTTGTAAGCATCCACGCCCGAAATATTGCCCTTCCCGTCGTAGGTCACCCAGTTGAGATCGGTTTCGCCGCCCGCGCAGGAGGCCGCATAAGTGCCATTGAGACTGGCCGCGGTGTAAGGCGTGGATGGAAGCTGAAGCTGGCTCTGCAGGTCGACGGTTGCGATCGCCGCGCCATCAGTCTCGACACCAACCGCTTCGTTCCCGGCTTCGCTGACGCCGACAACGAATTTCTGGGTGACCGCTGGGCTAGCGAGGTTCAAAGTGATGGTGACCGTACCGTCGCCGTTCGGAGCGTACGTTCCCGTGGCGGTGGTATTGCCATAGGCCGAGCCAGTGCCGCCATTAATGTTCGTAGCCGTCACCCCGCCGGCGCCATTGAAAAAGACTGAGCCCGAGAAATACTGTGAGCCTCCGCTCACCAGGAGGCCGTAATAGCCGGAAAGGCTCGTGGTCGTCGACTGCTTGCCTACGCAGGATAGAACGCCAGCGCTGGAGTACTCGTAGATGTAGTCGATCTCGGAAGCGCCATTGTCGATAACGCCGTTGAAACTGTATCCGCTGTAACCGCTGCTTGTCAGGGCGCCGGAGAACGTGCCGTCCGAGTTCACCGTATAGGTCCCACTGTAGGGGCCATTGCCCACAGTGCCGATGTCGTAATAGTCGACACCCGTAAGATTACCTTTGCCATCGAAGGTGACGTAGTTGAGATGGGCCACCGAACCGTTCAAACAGGAGGCCGCATAGGTGCCGACCATGCTGGCCGTATTGTAGCCCGACGTCAGAGTCGTCAGTTGCGACTGCAGATCGATGGTGGCCGACGCCGTGCCGTCACTCTCGAGGCCACGCGCTTTGTTGCCCGATTCGCTGACGCCGATGGTATAAGTTTGCGTGCTCGCAGGGCTGGCGTAGTTCAGGGTAAGGTTGTAGCTGCCATCCGCATTCTCTCCATAAGTGCCAGTGACACCGGTGGTGGCGTAGCTTCCTGGTCCGGCAATGGCGCCGGTGATGTTGCTGCCGGATACATTACAGTTGCCATCGAAGTAGACGGCGCCGGCTACATATTGTCCCAAGCCGCCACTCGGTCCCGTCCCGCTCACCAGCATGCCGTACCAGCCGGAAAGGCCCCCGCCACCAACGCATGCCGCGTTGCCGAATGCCGACACCAGCAATAGCATCACCGCCACCAACGACGCGCGCACAGTAATCTTCTTCAAGGGAATCTCTCCTGGTTTGGTAATGCTTAACTTGCGGTTGAATTGTCTGGGGGAACCGCCCTGGTGACTAAAGGCGATGGTCCTAAGATACAACATCAGATTGCAAAGTCAAGTCTGGCGCGATCTAAATCGCAAGAAATCGAGACACTGCTGCATGTATTTGCACAATTCAGGCACTCTCATTCCGGATGGGCCCCGGTCCCGTCAGAGTAGCGTTGCCCCTACGTTCCTCCAAAGAGAAGGGCGTTACCAAAGTAACTAGTGTCGCGTCCCGCAAATTCGCGGCATCAGCAGAGATGCTTTGAAAGGGTGCGGCATCAGCCGCGCCGCAGGCTGGGGTCGATCGCCTGCTGAGTGGCACCGAATCTAGAGCTCTGTAGAGGATGCTTCATCGAGATAACGGGAGAGCACCGAGGCCAGGGCTTCGAAATGCGCCGTCATGATTCCGAGATGGTCGCCCGGCACGGTTTCTACTTCGAATTGGCGCGCCAGCCCGGACCAGGCCGCAGCCGCATTGGCGGGAAAGTCGGTGACGATTGCCGCTCGGACAAAGTTTATTTTCCCCGGATAAAAGCGGGGCCGGTAACGTTCCAGCGCCAGACGATCGCTCTCGCGGAAACGTTGCAGAGTTGGCCCGGGTGATGTCTCGAGTTCCGTGCGGTAAGGCGGACTCACACCGAGCCACGACAATCGACTGGCAACCCAGCGCCAAGCCAGGCGAGTCGCCAGCAGCGCCCGTTGTCCGAGGGACAGATACTTCATATACGGGTAGGAATCCAGCATGGCCAGCAGCCCCACCTTTTCACCTTGCGCAATCAACTGCTGCGCCATCTCCAGCGTGACCAGTCCGCCGAGTGAAAATCCGATCAGGAAATAAGGCCCGTGCGGCTGCACCTGCTTCACGGCATCCAGAGAGTAGCGCGCCATATCCTCGATGCGGTCGAGCGGTTCTTCGACGCCGTCAATGCCCCTCGCCTGCATCCCATAAATCGTATTTCCCGCGCCCAGGTGTTTGACGATCTGAAAAAAGTCCATGGCGCTGCCGCCCAGGCCATGAGCAATAAAAACCGGCGGTTCCGAACCGGCTCTCAACTGGACCAGCGGCGGAATGCGCACGCTCGCGGGCTGCTCGAGGAGTGTAGCCAACGCGGAAATCGTGGGCGCATGGTAGATCATCACGGGCGGCAATTCCCGTCCGCATGCCAGCGCAACTTCGTTGAATAACTCCAGAGCCAGCGCCGAATCGCCGCCCAGATCGAAGAAGTTGTCGTCGATACCAACCGTAGAGAGCTGCAGCACACGTTGCCAGATGGGAGTCAGCACCTCGACCACCGTGGAAGTGGGCATCGGATTCACACTACACCCCCGTTTGCGCCACAGCGCTGGTTCGCCTGCGAATCTCCTCGGTTTTTGAGCGTCCCGTCATCACCTGGACCACGAATGATCATGAATGTGCGAACGTCCAATACAGTTCTCTGGCCTTGGCGTAAAGCGGACCGAAGGGAAGTGTGCGATCGCCGATCTTCGTGGCCGGGACGACTTTGGAGTAATTACCGGTCGCGAAGATCTCATCCGCCGCTTCGAAGTCGGAGTAGGCGAGAGTTTTCTCGACCACAGTCACGCCACTCTGGCGCAGAAGTCCGATGACTCGCTGGCGGGTAATCCCGGCCAGAAAGGTTCCATTCGCCACCGGAGTAAAGACCACGCCATTCCTCGCCATGAAGATGTTGGACGTGGCGAGTTCGGCCACATTGCCCAGCATGTCGCAAACAATCGCATTGTCAAAGCCCCGAGCCTTCGCTTCGAAAAGGCAACGCGCGTTATTGGGATAAAGACATCCGCACTTGGCATCGACCGGCATGGTGTCAAGCGTTGGGCGCCGATAGGGAGATAGCGTGATGGAAAAGCCCTTGGGCGTGCGCATCGGAGCCTCATAGATAGAGAGGCACCACTGCGTCGATTCCGGGTCGTGGTTCTGCACCCACGGCCCTTCCATTTCCGCCCAATACATCGGCCGGATATAGAGCGCCGTATTCTGATCGAATTTCGCGATTCCTTCCCCCGCCAGTTGCATCCACTTTTCGGGCGCGACTATAGGCTTCAGGAAAAGCTTCTTGGCCGAGTCATTGATGCGCGCGCAGTGCAGGTCAAGATCCGGCGTGACCCCCTCGAAGGCCCTGGCGCCGTCAAACACAACCGAGCAAAGCCACGCCGCATGGGTGCGCGGACCCATGATGCCGATGTTCCCCTCCTGCCAGTCCCCCTGGAAGAACGTCCAGGTCTTTGACCAACCGCTTCCGATCGCCAATCGACTCCTTTTCGTCGGCCGGCCTGGTTGGTCGGCCTAGCTAGCCTGCCTAGTTAGCCAGCTTAGTTTAGCCAGCCTAGCTAGCCTGCTTAGTTAACGGATTTCACCAGCCTGTCGAACGTCTGCCTTGTGCGCCTCGAAAACTGCCTCGCAAGCAACTCAATCTGCTTTGCTTCCGGTTAAGCTTCTCGTACGTTACGCCAACAGAATTTCTACAGTCAACCGGGAGTCACGTTGAGCGAACCGCAAACTAGGTCGCCACAGGACTATGTTGAACCGCCTGAAGCTGCGCCGTCAGTTCTTTCGCAATATAGGAAACGTTAGGCTCGAGCAGCATAGTCTCCTGATGGCCAGACACTTCGCAGACCGCCAGCTTGCCAGTGAGAATGTCTTTCCACCCGAGACTGGAATCCGCCATAAGTCCACTTACCTGCCGGCTGGCGCGAAACAGTAGCACCCGGCCGCTGTAGGGACGCAGCTTATAGCGGGAGCGCGCGCTCTCATGCTCAATCGCGAGCAACTCCAGCGTATGTGCCATGGAGGTTCCTCTTCGATGACCGTTTCGGTGGCCCTGGTCTCTCCAATTGTCAAAAGTGATTGCTGTCTTGGCCACCGCGATGTCCCAGGTGCGCCGGCACCTTTCCACGATATGGTTCCCGCCTCTATGGTGAAGATATGCCAGCTCGAGATCGATGCGCTTGGTGGCGCGATACCAGGCGCGGTGCATGAGCGTGAGGTCGGGGCTGAAGCGTGCGTAGGCGGGGTTAATCGTCTGTATCAATGCCACCAGACCCACTTCCTCGCCCACCGCCGAAAGCTGACGGGCGGCTTCCAGCGCCAGCAGCCCGCCCAGGCAATAGCCGCCCAGGAAATACGGTCCCTCCGGCTGCAGGCTTCGCAACTCGGCGAGGTGAGCTTCCACCATCTCCTCGAAAGATTGATCCTTAATGATGTGGCCGTCGAGACCCCGAGCCTGCAGGGCATATACGGGCTGATCCGCCCCTAGGCTTTCCGCCAGCGGATAATATTCCAGCACGTTGCCGCCATGGCTGTGCATGAGAAAAAGGGGCGGCTTCGATCCGCCCGCGCGTAGCGGTACTAGCGAAGACCACGAAGGCTTCCAGTCTTTCTTGCGGAGCACCTCGGCAAGTTCCCCAACGGTCGGCGCCTGCAGAAAGGTGGCCAGTGGCAAGCTCCTTCTGAGGAGTCTTTCGACTTCGGCCATGATGCGAACCGCCAGCAGCGAGTGGCCGCCTAACTCGAAGAAATTGTCCCGGATGCCAATCCTTTTCACCTTCAAGACCTTGGACCAGATCTGGACCAGCATCTGCTCCAGCGGGTCGCGGGGTGCAAGAAATCCCGTACCGACCGCGGCTTGTTCTGGAGCAGGGAGCGCCTTGCGGTCGATCTTGCCATTGGGCGTCAATGGCAGCTTCTCCATAACCACAAAGAAAGCGGGAACCATATGCGCGGGCAGCTTCTCCCTGAGAAGCGTGCGCAATCCGTCGACGGGCGCTTTCTCGCCAGATTTCGGGACGATATACGCAACCAGGCGCTTTCCGCCGGACGCATCCTCTCTCGCCACGACCACAGCTTTTTGCACGGTTGGGTGCAAGGCGAGCGCCGCTTCGATTTCACCCAGCTCGATGCGAAAGCCGCGAATCTTCACCTGATAGTCATTGCGGCCCAGAAAATCAATAGAGCCATCGGGCCGATAGCGCGCGAGATCCCCCGTTTTATATAAGCGATCGGAGAACCGGGCCTCGGATTCACCGGTAAACGGATTGCCAATGAATTTCTCGGCCGTTAGCTCGGGACGGTTCAGGTAACCGCGGGCCAGGCCGTCACCGCCGATATGCAGCTCTCCCGTTACGCCCACTGGCACAGGCTGCAAATGCCGGTCGAGCAGGTAAAGCTGCGTGTTGGCGATCGGCCGGCCGATGGGCACGGCTCCAGTTTCTGATTCTGATTCGGAATCGACCTCGACCTTGTAGGTTGCAGACCAGATCGTGGTTTCGGTGGGGCCGTATAGGTTCCAGAGGGCGGCACATTTTTTCAGCAACTGATTTGCCAGCTCCCGGTCCAGAGCCTCGCCGCCGCAGAGGATTTTGAGTCGATGGCTGCCTTCCCAGCCCGCTTCCAAAAGCAGTCTCCAGGTGGCGGGAGTTGCCTGCATGACCGTAGCGCCCGACGTGGCCAACTGCTCCGACAATCGTGCTCCATCGGAAGCCACGTCACGGCTCACCAATACCAGACGTGCGCCCACCGTAAGCGGCAGAAAGATCTCCAGCGCGGCGATATCAAACGATAAGGTGGTTACGGAAAGTAGTGCGTCGTCCGCCGCCAGCCCCGGTTGCTGACGCATCGAAGTCAGGAAGTTGACGACCGAGCGCTGCGAAATCTGAACTCCTTTGGATTTCCCCGTCGACCCCGAAGTGTAGATCACGTACGCCAGGTTCGAAGATCGCGCCACGCTGGTCGGGTTCGCGTCGCTCTGCCGCGCAATTTCTTCTGCGTCGGCGTCCATGCGCACCGTCTTGGCGCAGGAAAGTCCGGTTACCATCCCTCCCCCGGTCAATAGCAGCTGGACTTGAGCGTCCTCCATCATGAAGGCTAGCCGCTCCTTCGGGTACGCCGGGTCCAGTGGCACATAAGCGCCGCCTGCCTTCAGGATCGCCAGGAGCGCTATCACCATCTCCAAAGAGCGCTCCATGCAGATCCCGACCAAGGTCTCCGATGCAACGCCCTGGGTTCGCAGGTAGTGCGCCAACCGATTTGCCCTTTGATTCAGTTCGCGGTAGGTCAAACGATTCCCGTCAAACTCCATCGCCACAGCTGCCGGGGTCCGCTCCACCTGGCTCTCAAATAGCTGCTGCAGCATCACGTCCTGTGGATAAGCAGCTCCCGTGTCGTTCCAGTCTTTCAGGATCTGTTGACGCTCCACCTTCGTCAGGATCGGCAATTCCGACAAGCGCCGGTCAGGGTTGTCAACAATACCCTCGAGCAGAACTTCGAGATGTCCAAGCATGCGCTGGATCCGGTCGGCATGAAACAGATCCGTGTTGTACTCGCACGTGAAGCTCAGCCCGGTGGGCTCTTCTATGGCGTACAGGGTCAGGTCAAACTTGGAGGTGCCGCTGTCGAGCATCGTCCGCCGGTGCTGCAGCCCGGGCAACTGTAAGGGCTGCATGGGCGTGTTGAGCATCGACAACATCACCTGAAACATCGGACTGCGGCTGCTGTCGCGTTTCGGATTCAGAACTTCTACCAGCTTCTCAAAGGGCAGATCCTGGTGTGCGTAAGCGCCCAGCGTCGTCTCCTGCACTCGCCCTAAAAATTGCCGGAAGGTTGGATCTCCGGACAAATCGGTGCGCAGCACCAGAGTGTTGACAAAGAAACCGATGAGTCCCTCGATCTCGGCTCGATTCCGCGCCGCAATCGGCGCTCCCACCAGGATGTCGTCTTCTCCCGTGTACCGCTGCAGCAGAATGTTGAAGGCTCCCAGCAGGGTCGCGAACAGCGTGGTGCCTTCCCGCTGGCTCAATGTCTTGAGCGCCTCCGTCAGCGTTCTGGAAAGCGCGGAGCAAACAAACGTTCCGTTGTAGGTCTGGATTGCAGGGCGCGGGCAATCGGTTGGGAGTTCAAGCGTGGGCAGTTCGCCGCTTAACTTCGTCCGCCAATAGCCCAGTTGCTCCTGCAGAATTTCGTCTTGCAGCCGTTCTTGTTGCCAGGCCGTGAAGTCGACATATTGCAGCGGCAGATCGGGCAGGGGCGAGGCTTTTTCTCTGCGGAGAAAACCATCATAGAGCGCCGCCAGTTCGTTTTCGAACACGCCCATCGACCACCAGTCGAAGGCGATGTGATGCACGTTCAGCAACAGCACATGCTCGTCCGGCGCCAGCTTCAACACCTGGGCTCGCAGGAGCGGCGCTTTTCCCAAATCAAACGGTTGCCGGGCAAATGCCGAAGCGAGGCTGGTCACTTTTTGCTCGCGCGCCGCCTCCGCCAGATCTTGCAAGTCAGATTGCAAGTCAGATTGCAAGTCAGATTGCAAGTCAACGACAGGGATGGAGATCAACTCCGCCGGGGCAATCTTTTGCACCGGGCGTCCATCGACTCTCCGGTAAGCGGTGCGCAAAACTTCGTGCCGGCGCACGATCTCGCTCAAACTGTTCTCGAGGGCAGCAATGTCAAAATGACCTTTGAAGTCATGGCGGACGGGGATGTTGTACGCCGAACTGCCCGGTTCCAGCTGATCGAACAACCACAGCCGCATCTGCGCGGAAGAGAGCGGCAACTCGATGTCGCGAGGGATACGCTTCAGGGCGGGCGCCGGCCGAATCCCTTCTTCATCCAGGAGCGTGGCTAATAAGGCGAGCTTCCGAGCCGAGAAGCCGCGGTTCTTGAGCCAGTCCTCATTCATGACTTCCCACACCGGTTTTCACCTTGAAAGCAAACTGCGGGTCACTTCTTCTTCAGTCATGCCTTCGATCCGTTTCAACACGGTGGCCGTCTTTTCAGCGAGGCCGGGCCGTGCTTCGTTCGCGATCATGTAATTCGCGAGTTGCTCGATGGTGGGGGCATCGAACAACACGATCGGAGGCAAATCCATCCGGAACAAATCACGCAAACGGGAAACGACTTGCGTGGCCAGGACAGAATCGCCGCCTAGTTCAAAGAAATCGTCCGCAATTCCAATCTTCTCCGTTCCGAGAACGCCTGCC
>Ga0187847_10002380_pt1 | contig 15238 bp, 10 predicted proteins | sample June2016WEW_4_10_FD_132458 | JGI IMG/M metagenome (GOLD analysis project Ga0187847, IMG submission 132458) | Peatland microbial communities from SPRUCE experiment site at the Marcell Experimental Forest, Minnesota, USA - June2016WEW_4_10 | ecosystem: Environmental > Terrestrial > Soil >...
GCCGTCCGCGCTTCCGATGCCAGCAAATCGTAGTAGGACTCGGCCTCTTCGCCTGTGCCGGTATCATAGCCGATGCGCAAAAGTTTCTTTTTCGGGTCAAACAGAAAACTAAAATCCATGGCGTCGAACAGCCGCGCGGCTCCTTCTGCCGTTCTTTGAAGTTGCTGAATCAAACCCAGCGCGCAGGCTCGCGCCGCCGGTAACCGCCGCAGCAACTCTTCGAGCGAGTCCTGCAACGCCGGATAAAGAGCTTCCTTATCGTTCAGCCTGCCAATCAGCCCAGCGCGAATCCGATCATAAACCTCCGGCAAATCCCCCAAGGCCGGCATCGAGCAAAGGTCCGCGAACAATGGCGCCAGACTTGCGTCTCGAATATTCAATCGCAGCTCGGGTTCAATCTCAGGACTCAGCCACGGCGCCAAATGATACAATTCACCGAGCGCTGCATCCATCCTCTCCCACAGCCGCGACTCCCAATAGTGAACTTCTTCGTCCCGCGCCGCCCTCAACGGTACGCGAATGCGTTCCAAAATGTCGCGAACCTCGGTCAGCACGGCTTCCAAAAAGAATAGATCGCTCGGACGGCTCTCCAGTTGCCGCAGCAAGCTCGCCATCGGACGCATCAGCGATCCGCTTCTGGCTGCATACGGCAGCTCATCGCGCAGCCGCACTACATGATCGCGCAGCCCGTCCAGTATCGCCACGCCGAATACCGGTTGCCTCAGTAACCCCAGCAGTCCCTGGCGAACCGCGCACAGCGATGCCGCCAGGTTTCCGCTGTCCACTGATGAAACGAAATAAGGACCCTCCGGCTGAAGCGTTCGCGTATCGTACCAGTTGAACAAATGCCCGCGATATCGCTGCAACCGATCCGTTGTATCCAACACCCGCCCCAACCCCAGCGAAAACTCCTCGACATTCAAATATCCAAAATCCAAAGCCGCCAGGTGCGAATTCATCAGCAATCCCAAATTCGTCGGCGACACCCGATGCGCCGTTAGCGGCGGATCTTGCTGCACGTTGTCTGGAACCAGCCAATGCTGCTCCACATTCGAATGATCCGCGAAGAAGCGCCAGGTACGCAGCGCGGTTTCTCTAAGAAACGTTCGGTCGCTCTCCGATAATTCCCGCCCATCCGGCAGCGGCTCATTGAGCCAACCCACTGCCATCGGCGCCACAATCCAGATCGAGCAGACCAACGCGACCAAGGTGCTGGAATGCACGCTCAGGAGCAACAAAAACGCTATCCCACAGGACAAATACAGATAGCGTGTTATCACGCCGACCCTCGACGCATCCGCCGTTTCCGACTCCGCCATCGTTTCCCACTCCAGCAAATTGCGCTTGGTCACGAACCGGCGCACCAGCGTTCGGACAATGGCGTCGCTCATCACGCACGCCTGATGCGGAATGAAGATCAACGTCAAAAATGCCTCGCGGTGGCTTTCGAAAACCCGCTCCCCTACATTACGGATGAACGCCGGCCACAACCGCCGCTCCGGCGCGGATCCGATGCTCAGCAGCAGATCCGCATAAGCCGCCAATTGCAGCAAGGCGAGAACTGCCAGAGTCCATCGCCCCACATGCTCTACCGTCAGCCACCCAGCCACAAGCAACAACAGAATCGAAATTTCAAACAAGCTCCGGCGCAGATTGTCGAACATCTTCCAGCGCGACAAAAACGGCAGCGGATTCCGAGCCCACTCCCCGCGCGGAGCCGGCGCCCGATTTGAAAGCCACGGCAATAGTTGCCAATCGCCCCTCACCCAACGATGCTTCCGCTTCGCAAAAGCATCATATGTTGTCGGACCATCTTCCACCAGCTCTACGCTGGTAAGCAGTCCGGTTCGAGCGTATTCGCCTTCAATCAGATCGTGGCTGAGAATCGCGTTCTCAGGGAAACGATCGCCCACCGCGGCGTCGAACGCCTGCACATCGTAAATTCCCTTGCCCGTGAAACTGGCTCGCCCATACAGATCCTGATAAACATCGGACACCGAAGTCGCATACGGATCGAATCCGGTCTGCCCGCTGAAGATTTGCGCCAGGCGCGATCGGCCGGCCGATTCCATGCTCACCGCCACGCGCGGACGAATCAACGCGTAGCCTTCTTTCACCATTCCAGTTTCTGGATCCAGCACTGGCCGGTTCAGCGGATGCGCCGCCGCGGCTACCATCTTCGCCGCCGTTTCCCGCGGCAACTGCGTATCCGTGTCCAGTGTTATTACGTAGCGAATCTCCCGCAGCAGCGCTTGATCCCCGCTGACGGTTTCGAAGCAGTTGCCGCGACCCAGCAGAAGCCGGTTGAGATCGTTCAGCTTTCCGCGCTTCCGCTCGTAGCCCATCCATTTAGACTGCGCCGCGTTCCATCGCCGTGGCCTATGAAAGAGATAAAACGGCCCCTCGCCCTTTGACCCGTACCGCGCATTCAAGCGCTCAATTCCCTCCGCGCATCCCTTCAGCACTGAGTCGTTTTCAGTCCGTTCCCGATCCGCATCCGCAAAATCGGTGAGCAGCGCGAAGTACAGATTCGCTTCGCGGTTCGCCAAATACCGGATCTCCAAATCCTCCAGTAACCGGCTCGCATTCGCTTCCGAAACCAGCAGCGTCGGAACCACCACCATGGTTTTCGAATCGTCCGGAATTCCGTGCGAGAAATCCATGCTGGGAAGCAAGCGCGGCCGCATCAGCCGGCTCACCAGCGCGTTGACGATCTCAAGCGCGGCTTGGCTGGCCGGAACCAGCAGCAGCAAACCAATCCAAAGCTCAAACGGTCTAGCCAGCCACGCAAATCCCGCGACGACCAGCACCGTTACAAGTGCAATGCTCGAAAAATAGAACAGGCTCGGCCGCCGCTCTAACACCTCCCGAAAGCCCCACCAAGCCTCACACCCGATCAGCTTCCGAAACTCTCTCTCGCCCGGCCCCACCAGATGATACCCGACGTGCCCCGTGGCGCAGGCGCTTTCGCCTGCGAACAGAATTGCCTTCTCCGCCACTTCCTGCTCCGTCAGCCCCGATCGCCGCGCCATCTTCTCCACCTGGTGCCGATACCGGTCGCGCGTCGCGAAGTCCATCCGCGCATAAACTCCCGCCGGGTCCCGCTCCAGAATGCGCTCCACCACCGAAACGGATTCCACTAAATCGCGCCAACCAATCTGCTCCAATGTCCGGAGACCACGGACCATCAGCGATACCACGCGCTCCGAATCCAGATTGGCGCACAAATGCTCGATGACAACCAGCTTCAATGCGGATCCGAAAGCCCACAACTCAGCGAGCGCCAAGCTGCCATCCGCTTTCAAAGTGATCGCGGCTTTCTCTATCGCCGCAGCGTCAATCACTTCTTCAGCCTGCTCCAACAAATCCGCCGCCAGCCTGTAAACACGCAGCTCCGCCGTGGCTCCTTCCCCGATTTTCGGAAGCAACCGGACATAACGCGCCGGCAAAGCCCGCTTCGTCTCACGAATCTGGGACTGCAGGTACGAATGATTTTCAATTAACCACGGCGCGGCCGGATGCTGCTCTTGCGCTTCCGCACGCAGCTTCGTCACCTGCCTCCGCAGCGTCCGCGAGCATTCCTCCAGCCTTCGTGAGGCCCTGTCAGCTCCCGTAAGCCGCAGCGCAATTCGCCGGCCCTCGCCCTCCATCACGATTGTTGCTGTGCTCATCTGTAATTTGCCGCCTGCAACTCAAAAAGTCTTGCGTATCGTCCTCGAATCATCACCAGTTGGTCGTGAGTCCCCTGTTCCCGAATCCCTCCGCCCTCCAGCACTACGATCCGGCTGGCCTTGCGCACCGTGGAAAAGCGATGCGAAATCAGGATCGCCGTACTGTTGTGCGCCAACTCCGCAAAACGCGCGAACACTTCGGACTCCGCCACCGCGTCCAGCGAGGCTGTCGGCTCATCCAGGATCAGCACCTGCGCGTTACGCAGATATGCCCGCGCGAGTGCAAATTTCTGCCACTCCCCACCCGAGAGATCTACGCCGCCTTCAAAACGCCGCCCCAGCATTTGATCCAAGCCACCCGCCAGGCGCTCCAGCGTCCGGTCACCCCGGCTCTTCTTCGCCGCCGTCCACAGCGCCTCGTCCTGATCCGTCTCCTCAATGCGCCCCACGCCGATGTTCATCCGCGCAGCCATGTCGTAACGCACGAAGTCCTGAAAGATAATGCCGATCTCCCGCTGCAGATCTTCAACGTCGTATTCGCGCAGATCCACTCCATCCAACAAAATCACGCCGCTCGTGGGATCGTAGAGCCGCGCCAGCAACTTCACCAGCGTAGTTTTGCCCTGGCCGTTTTCTCCCACCAGCGCGATGTGCTCGCCCCGCTCAATCCGAAAATTCAGACGGTCCAGCACCAGCCGCTCGGCACCCGGATACTGAAACGAAACATCCCGGAATTCGAATCCTTGGCGCATCGGTCGCGGAGCCGCAATGGCATTCGGCTTGGATTGAATTCGTGGCTTGACTGCGAGAAAGTCCACCAGGTCCGTCAGGAATAGCGCCTGATCGGAAATGCTGGAGAACAGCGAGAAGACTCCCTGCAACTGCGCGCTCGATCCAGCAATCGCGCCGGCGAGAAATGTCAACGTTCCAACGCTGATTTCGCCCAGCAGCGCCCGCCACACCAGGTACGCAAAGCTCGCGTAGTAGCCGATTGAACCGATAATCGCCAGTGCCGATCCCCACCACAGCCGCTGCCGCGTCAACACGCGATTCTTCCGTATGATTCCATCGGTGAGCACGCCGTACCGGTTCTGTAAGTACGCGCCGAGTCCGAAAACTTTCACTTCCTTGGCGCTTTCCTTGCCGCTTCCCACGATGCGCAGATAATCCAATTCGCGCCGGACCGGCGTCAGGCTGTGTGCCAGCGTGTATCCCCGAAATGCAAAGTGGCTTTCACCGGCAAACGCCGGCGCCACGCAAATCACCAGCACCGCGAACAGCCACGGCGAATAAACGATCACGCCAATCGAAAGCGAAACCAGAGTGATCGACTGCAGAAGCAAGCGGCCCATCGAATTCAACATTCCGATGCGGTCGGTAGCCTGCAAGCGTGCGCGCTCCAGCTTGTCTTGAAATAGGGGATCCTCGAAAGTTTCGAGATCCAACCGCGCCGCATGCTCCATCACGCGCAGACTCACTTCACGCGTGAACTCATCCGCCAGGCGCGCGTCCGTGTAATCGATGGCCCGGCCCAAAACATTGCCCACCGCCGCAACCAGAAATTCCGCGCCCAGCAAAAACCAGACCTGTTGCGGCAGCGGCCCAGGATGTTTGACGGTCGCGACCACCAGATCGATAATCCACTTGGAAATCGCGAGCGCGGCGAGTGGCGTAAGCGCGCTGAATACGCGCAAGACCAGTCCTGCTGCCACCACCTTGGGCGCGGCCTTCCAAACCAGCCGCAGCACAGGCGGGACATTTCTCAAAGCAGCCAAACGATCGCGCCAGACGGCTTTCTGCGCAGAAGAGGAAACCATTGGCTATAACGCAGCAAGCGACGGGCCGCGAACAGCCAAAACACTCTTTTCGCCGCAACAGGCTGAGAACTCAGGTCCTTACGCGGGACGTTTGAACCAAGCCGCCGGTTTCGCCCGGAAAGTGAGCCTGCAAATTATTCAGAACGCGGCTATTAGCGGTCAGAAAGTAACATGTAACAAGCGGTAACCCTCTGCCGCCTGCCGCCCGCCTTCTGAATTCTGGCTCCTGGATTCGGCGGCGCAACCCCTACCCCGCCACTACTTGGCTGCCGCAAATCGCGACCAATCCCTCACCTCACCCGGCCGCCGATCCGATCCCTGAACCCCGAACATCCAACCCGGATACTCCGGCGTAAGCTTACTGACTTCGTCCAACTGTTTCAGATCTTCCGCATCCAGCTTCAGATCCACCGCGCCCAGATTGTCTTTCAGTTGGCTGGTGTTCTTCGCGCCGATAATCACGCTGCTGACGGAAGGTTGATAGAGCAACCACCCAAGCGCTACCTGCGCCACCGTTGCGCCGTGGCGCTCAGCAACGCCACGCATGACATCCACAATGTCGTAGGCTTTCTCCACATTCACAGGCGGAAAACTAAAACTCGATCGCCGCGCTTCTTTGTCTTGCGTTCCGCCGCGCGTGAACTTGCCGGATAAAAAGCCGCCGGCCAGCGGACTCCATACCAACAGTCCCAATTTCTGATCCAGCAGCAACGGAACAATCTCACGTTCCAACTCGCGCCCGGCCAGAGAATAATAAGCCTGCAGCGTCACAAACTTCTCCAGATGCCGGACCGCCGAAATCCCCAGCGCCTTCATGATCTGCCACGCCGCTAGATTCGAACACCCGATGTAGCGGACTTTGCCATGTCTCACCAAATCCGTCAGCGCACTAAGCGTCTCCTCAAACGGAGTCACCGGATCGAATCCGTGAATCTGATATAGATCGATGTAGTCCGTCTTCATCCTTAGCAAGCTAGCTTCGGCTTCATGCATAATATGCAGCCGCGAGAGCCCGACATCGTTGGGACCTTTTCCCATCCGCCCAAAAACCTTCGACGCCACCACGATATCTTTGCGCTTCGATCCCAGCGCCTTCCCTAGCATCGTTTCCGATTCGCCGGCGGAGTACACATTCGCGGTATCGAAAAAGTTGATCCCCGCGTCGATAGAATTTCCGACCAGCGCATCCACATCATGCTGCGGCAATCCGCCGATGACCTTAAAGATTCCGTCCGCCCCGCCAAACGTCATCGCGCCCATGCACAAGCGCGAAACGAAAACTCCGGTATGACCCAATTGATGATATTGCACTGATCCTCCTGTAGGCGCAGTTTGCCGCGCCCCTCATATACAATGATACGTAACACTTGGGAGTTTCCAACATGTCACGTCTACGATCGGTTGCAGCTCTGTCCGTTCTGCTCGCATCTTGCGCCTTCGCCGCGCCGGCTGCACCGACCTTCACGGTTCCAATAACTTATTACAAACTTCCCAACGGCTTGAAGGTCGCCCTTTCCCGCGATACCACCGCGCCGCTGGTTGTGGTTGCCGTTTACTACCACATCGGCTTCCGCATCGAGCCTAAAAACCGCACCGGATTCGCCCATCTCTTCGAGCATCTGATGTTCGAAGGCTCGAAGAACCTTCCCAAGGGCGAGTTCGACAAACTCATCGAAGGCAACGGCGGACTCTCCAACGGAAGCACGCGCTTCGATTTCACTAACTACTTCGAAGTGGTTCCCTCGCACGTTCTCGAAGACATGCTGTGGGGCGAAGCGGATCGAATGAAAAACCTCGCGCTCACCGAAGAGAATCTGAAGAACCAGCAGGGCGTGGTCGGCAATGAGGTGAAAGTCAACGTCCTTAATCAGCCCTACGGCGGATTTCCCTGGCTCGACATGCCGCAATACGCCAACAAGAATTGGTACAACGCGCACAATTTCTACGGAGATCTGGCCGATATCGAAGCCGCCACACTCAAGGACGCCGCGGATTTCTCGCATACCTACTACGCTCCCAACAACGCCGCGCTTGCGCTGGTCGGCGATTTCGATGAGGACCAGGCGAAAAAATGGATCGAGAAATATTTCGCCGGAATTCCTTCCTCGAAGCTGCCGCCCACGCCCGACCTCAGCGAGCCCCGTCAAACAACCGAGCAACACTTCTCCAAAACGGACAAGCTGGCCTCGAAGCCCGCGCTCGCCATCGCTTATCACATGCCGGAACGCGGCACGCCGGAACACTACGCCATGGTTCTGCTCGATCAGATCCTGCTGCAGGGTGACGATAGCCTGCTCACCCAGGAACTGGTCAAGAAACGCGGATTCACCGACTCGGTGGACGGCGGCATCAATCTGCTGGGCAATCAATTCAACTACCAAGGGCCGATGTTGTGGATCGCCAATCTGGTTCACGATTCGAGCGTGAAGCCGGATCAGATAGTAACATCCGCCGATTCGATAATCGATAGCATGCGTGACAAGCCCGTCACCAAAGACCAGCTCAATCGAGCTCTCGTAAAGTTTCGCGCGCACTATTATCAGGACCTCACGCAGTTCGGCGGGCTCGGCCGCGCCGATTTGATGGCCAGCTACGCATTGTTCGACGACAATCCCGCGCCCATTAACGATCTCGAAAATAATTTGCGAAGCGTAACGCCGGAGTTGATTCAGAAAACCGCCCAGGAGTATCTGCGACGCACCAACCGTACCATCCTGGTTGTGGAGGCCGGTGCGCCGTCCAAAGAAGGTGCCAAATGAAAATCTCGATGCTGGCCATTCTCATCGCCGCCTCGTCTTTAATCGCTCAAGAAAGAGAAGCCGCTCCTCCGCTTGGTACACCCAAACCGTTTGCCGTTCCAGCCGGCGATACTTTCACGCTCCCCAACGGCATGAAGGTCACACTCGCCCAATACGGCGCCGTCCCAATCGTGAGCATCCGCGCCGACATCGCTTTCGGACACGCCAACGAAAGCGCCGATCAGGTTTGGCTTTCCGATCTGCTGATCGAGCTCATCAAAGAAGGCACCACCAGCCTGACCGCCCAACAAGTGGCCAATGAAGCGGCCCGCATGGGCGGCCAACTCAACTTCAATGCCGGCACCGATTCATCCTCCGCTGGAATCGAAGTGCTCAGCGAGTTCACTTCGGATGCCGTGAAACTGTTGGGCGAAGTTTTGCAACATCCCAAACTTCCGCCCAGCGAACTGGAGCGCGTGCGCAGCAATCTTTTGCGGCAGCTTTCCGTGCAACTGGCCACTCCGCAGGCCCAAGCGAACCAGGTATTCGCGGCTACTTTGTATCCGGACCATCCTTACGGGCGCCTCTTCCCAACTGAAACCCAGTTGAAGCAGTATGGAATGGAAGACGTACGCAAATTCCACGCTGCAAACCTGGGTGCCCAAAGAACGCACCTGTATGTCGTCGGCCGATTCGATCCCGCAGTTCGAAAGACAATTGAAACTGCGTTTGCGGATTGGAGCGCTGGCCCGCCCATTGCTCGAAGTCCGGCAAACTCCGTAGCAAAACCCACGCTGGTTGTGGTGGACCGGCCCGGCGCGGTTCAGTCCACGCTGCGTATCGGGCTTCCGATCGCTGTCACTCCTGCCGACACGGATTACATTCCGCTCGAAGTAACCAATACCCTCCTCGGCGGCGCGTTCACTTCGCGCATCACTAACAATATTCGCGAGCAAAAAGGCTACACCTACTCGCCGTTCAGTCAGGTGCTCGCTCGCTTCCACACCACGCGCTGGCAGGAATCGGCGGATGTAACCACCAAATTCACAGCCGACTCCATTCGAGAGATCTTTTCCGAAGTGAACCGTCTGCGAAAAGACCCTCCGGATTCGAAAGAGCTGAAGGGCATCCAGAATCTTCTGGGCGGCATATTCGTTCTTCGGAACTCTTCCAATCAAGGCATCATCGGACAATTCTCATTTCTCGATCTGCACGGTCTTTCCGAGGATTACCTGAAGACCTATGTTCAAAAAGTGAACAGCGTATCCCGCGCCGACATACAGCGCATCACGGAGAGCTACCTGAATCCTGGAAAGATGACATTGGTGGTAGTGGGTGATAAGGCGAAGATCGAAGATTCGTTGAAGCCCTACCAGCCCAAGCCAGACAGGTAGCCTTTCAAGGAACGCGCTCCGTGTAGCTGTCGCCCGTATACATTCGCACCACTTTTCCGTTCTCTTCTACAAATCGGATCACTTCGCCAACTACGCCGCCGCCCGTGGGTGCTTCGTAGCGGAACCGTCCGCCGCCGATCGGTATCATGCCGATGGGTGCGTCGGGATTTGGATTCGCAGGGTCAAACATCACCAGGTGTTGGTTCAGCTCCACCACTTCCGTATCGCCATTTGGTGAACGATACAGGCCGGCGAAACGGCTCCAGGTTGGATCCCACGCTACGGCATTTGTTGGCGGCGGTACCGCTGCCTTCGCAACAGCCGCTCCCACCGTTTCCATGAGCCGAGCGGCAATTTGAGTGGGCACAGAATCGTCGCCGTTGGTCAGAACGATCACGCCAACTTTTTCATCCAACTGCATCAGCGTTTGCGTCTTGTATCCGAAGTAGGAGCCACCGTGACCGACATACACTTTGCCTGCCTCCCGATTGACTGCGAAACCAATCGCATTTCCGCGCGTCCAGTTGCTCTCGAGCACCCGTACGCGATGCATTTCGCGCAGCGCTCCCGTGCTCAGAATCTGGCTGCCGCCTACTTTGCCTTTGCGGAACTGGAGCGAAACGAATTTGGCCATATCTTCGACGTTTGAAGTGATTCCCGTGGCCGGCGCCATGGCGCGCGCGTCAACAAAAGGCATCTTCTTGCGCGAACCGTCCGGCATCCTGCGGCCGTAGCCCGTTGCCAAACCGTCTACCTGCCGATCGACGCTCGAACCTGTCATCCTGAGCGGATCGAAAATATGTTTCTGCACGTAGTCCGCCCACTTTTCCCCGGAGACTGCTTCGACGATCATTCCCGCGATGGTGAACCCAAGATTCGAATATTTCCAGCGCACCTCGGGCGAATATGGCGCGGTATGTTCCAGCACATATTTGCGAACGCCGTCGCCCGAGGGAAACTCGAGCTCGGACCAATGCGGCCCCGCTTCGCGGGGAAGTCCCGCGCTGTGCGTCAGCAGCTCCTCAATCGTAATGGGCGGATCGTCGGGCTCCGCCGGTTGAATCTTGAACCAGTCCAGATATTTCACCACCGGATCATCCAGCCGCACCTTGCCGGCATCGCGCAACTGCATGATGGCTGTAGCCGTGAAGAGTTTGCTGTGGGAGGCCATGCGAAACTTGGTAGCCGGCGTCATGGGAGTCCGGCTGTCGATGTCCGCGAAACCGAACCCCTTGGCCCAAACCAACTCCTGGTCAGAAACTACGCCCACTGCAATGCCCGGCAGCCCGCGATAAGTCATCTGCCCGCGCATCCAGGCTTCGAACAATCGCTCTTGTCCCGTGACGTCGGGATTATCCGCGACTCCCGCGTAGAGAGGGCACAGAGAAACCAAAATAAGACAGAATGTGCGCATAGGCCTGCGTGTTAGACTGACTCTACCATAGCGCCCGCGACATGCTCGAGTGCCCGCTCTATAACTATCCAGAACTATACGACTTGATGTTTCCGAACGCTAGCGACAGCGCTTCCCTGCAGGATGAACCGCGCCGGGAGCGCGTGCTTGCGTCCGAACAGTTCTACCTGGAAGAGGCTCGGAAGAGCGGCGGCCGGGTGTTGGAAATGGCCTGTGGATCGGGCCGGCTGACAATTCCGATTGCGCAGAGCGAAATCGAGATTGTTGGGGCTGATTTATCGAACTCCATGCTGGATACTGCGCGCGCTAAGGCTCTTCGAGCGGGTGTCGACGTTCAGTTTTTTGAAGCTGACATGCGGAACTTCGATTTGCCCGGGAAGTTCTCCGCCGTTCTGATTCCCGGCAACTCGCTATTGCATCTGTTCACTCTGGAAGACCTGATACAGTGCTTTCGCAGCGTTCGCCGGCATCTGGCTTCGAACGGACGATTGATATTCGATATTTCAAAATGGGACCTTGCGATGCTGGCGCGTGACCCAAGCCAGCGCCACGCGGTGCTGACCGTGAATGACATCACGATTGAAGAGACCGCAACCTACGATGCTGCCGAGCAGATCCGGCACGTGGTCTGGTATCTTTCGAAGCCCGGTGCCCGCGACTTTCGCGTCATTGAGTATAGCCTGCGAGTGATCTTCCCTCAGGAATTATTGCTGTTGCTCGATACCGCGGGCTTTCGAGTGGATGCTCGCTACGGCGAGTTCACGCGCGAGCCGTTCACTTCATCGAGCCCGCGGCAAGTTTGCGTTTGTTCGCTCAGTGTCCCTTAAAATCCGGTTTGCGCTTTTCATGGAATGCAGCGATGCCTTCCTTTACATCGTCGGTGTAATTGACGGCGATGGTGGAAAGAGCCGCATCTTCCAACGCGTTTTCGAGGCTCATGGTTTGCTGTTTGTACATCATCCGCTTGCTGATGCGGATGGCGATGGGTGGACCGTCGGCCAATCGTTCGGCCCACTGGCGGGCGGTCGGCATCAGTTCGGCGTCGGGAACAACTTCGGTAACTAAACCGAGCTCCTTGGCTTGATCGGCTGGATAGACTTCGGAAAAAAGCGACATCTTGAGTGCGCGTTCCAGGCCCATGAATTTCGGGAACAGATACGCGCCGCCCTCATCGGGAATTAGCGCGAACCGCAAGCTGGTATCGCCCAACTTGGCGCTCGCGGCGGCGATTCGGAAATCGCAGGCAAGGGCGAGCGTCAACCCGCCTGCAACCGCCGGGCCGTTGACGGCGGCGATCACCGGTTTGTCGAAGCGTTGGAGGAATGTAACCAATTGATCCATGTTCTCGCGCATTTCGAGCATGGATTCCAAGCGATGACCGCGATAGCGGCTGGGATATTGAAAATCGCGAGAGACGTCGCCGCCCGAGCAGAAACCGCGCCCCGCGCCAGTGAGGATTACGGCGCGGACGGATTCATCATCGCGGGCATCAGCGAGAGCTGCCAGGATTTCGTGGACCATCACCTCTGAATATGCGTTCAGCTTTTCGGGCCGGTTCAGCGTGATGGTGGCGACTCGATCGTCCTTGCTGAAGAGAATCTGTTTGTATTCGCTCATTTTCCGGTGAACTTCGGAGCGCGCTTTTCGAGGAAAGCGCGGACCCCTTCTTTATGGTCTTCGGTTTGCCCGCAGCGCAGATGCGTTTCGGCTTCGCGATCGAGCAGCGTGCGGAAATCGGTATGAGTCGCGAGATTGATGTTGGCCTTCATGTAGCGGAAGCTGGTGAGTGGACCGGCCGCGACTCGAGTGGCCCAGGCGGTGACTTCGGATTCGAATTGATCGTGCGCGACTACGCGATTGACCAAGCCGATGCGTTGCGCCTCCGCGGCATCGACCTGGTCGCCCAGGAACATCAACTCCTTGGCTTTGGGCGCACCGGCATAATGAGTGAGCAGCCAGGTGGTTCCAAAGTCACCGCCGAATCCGACTTTCGCATAGGCCGTTCCGAACTTGGCTTGATCGGAAGCAATCCGCAGATCACAAGCCAGGCAGACGCCGAGTCCGGCGCCCATGGCGAAACCGTTCACGGCCGCGATGGTGACTTTCGGAATGTTGTAAAGCAGCCACGAGAGATCCTGCCAGGAGCGCAGCCGGTCGATGTTGTCTTCGAGAGATTCGTTCGCGTCCTTGGCCATCATGGAAACGTCGCCGCCGGCGCAGAAGGCGCGGCCGATGCCGGTGACGACGATGACGCCGATGGCGGGATCGGTACTCCAAGTGCGGAGAGTTTCGATGGAACTCGAGAGCAGCTCAGCGCTGAGCGCGTTTAGCTTTTCGGGACGGTTGAAAGCCAGCGTTGCGATGCGATCTGTAACTTTAGTTAGGATCATGATCGAAACTAACATACGAAACAACGTTGCGGTCAAACGGAACCGTGGGCTGGCTAACGAGACCAATTTTTTTATACTATTTGCTTGACGCGCGGGCGCGTTTGGCGGTATAACTTTCTTTCCCCCTGATGAACGTCATGCTCGTTTTTTCGAAATCGATCTTCGAGCGTACGGAAGGAAAATTCCGAAGCCATGTCTGCTGCCGCTGTTCTCATTGAATCCCCTACCTATATCGACACCGCCTCCACGCCCTTGCGGGATGAGGCCGTTCGCGATTTTATTCACGATCTGCGACAACCACTCAGTTCTATCGAAGCCATCGCCTACTATCTGGAGATGACGCTGCCGCCGGAGCAAATGCAGGCGCGGCAGTACATGCGGAAGCTTCAGCAATTGGTGGACGAAGCCAATTCGATTTTGCACCACGCGGCGGTGGATGTTAAGGTGCGCGGGTAAATTTCTCCATACGGGCTAGGTTGGCTAATTGCTTCAGGTATTGTTTCAGGGGGCGAGCGGGTGTGCCCCAGACTACCTGACCTTTGCGGACGATCTTGGAAGTTAGGACACCGCAACCGGAGCCGAGCACCGCGCCAGATTCGATCCGCGCTTTATCCCCGATGCCTACCTGACCGCCGATGACGGCGTCGTCTTCCACCACTACGCCTCCCGAGAGTCCGGTCTGCGCGGCGATTACGACGTGGCGGCCGATGCGGCAGTTGTGTCCAATATGAACCAGGTCGTCGAGCTTGGTGCCGTCTCCGATGGAGGTGACGCCGAGCGCGGCGCGGTCCACGCAGGAATTGGCGCCGATTTCGACATCGTCGCCGATCTCGACGCGGCCGATCTGCGGGAACTTCTCATAATGATCGCCGGCGCGAACGAAGCCAAAGCCGTCGGCGCCAAGCACGCAGCCGGAATGGAGGACCGAACGTTTTCCGATGGTCACGTGATCGTAGATTGTGACGTTGGAATGCAGGATGCAATCGTCGCCGATGCGGACGCCGGCTCCGATTGAGCAATTAGCTCCGATGCTGGAACGTTCGCCGATGATCGTGTGTTCGCCGACGGTCGTGTACGGGCCGACGGCGGCCGATAATGCGATTTTCGCGTCACCGGCGAGTACGGTACTAGGATGAATCCCAGGTGCGGGTGGGCGCCGGGGATAAAGTAATCCAATGACGCGGGCGAATGCGGCGCGGGGATCCGCTACGCGGATGAGGGTGCGGCCCGGGGGGAATTCGTCCGTGACCAGAAGACAGCCGGCGGTTGAACTACCGGCCGTGGTTGCGGCTTTTCGATTTCCGACGAATGCGATCTCGTGTTGGTGGGCCGATTCGAGTGGCGCGGCGCCGGTAATTTCGAGTGAACCGTCGCCATCGCATGGAGCTTTCAAATGATCCGCAATTTCTGAGACCCGCATCACCCTGTATGATACAAACTTATGCCGGTTGATCCTTCGGCTCGAGTGGCGGCGACCGCGCGCGTGCATCCGGACGCGGTGGTTGGACCGGGAGTGGCGATCGGGGAGTACGCGATCGTCGAGGAAGATGTGGTGATTGGAGCTGAGTGCCGGCTGGAACCCTATGTGTACGTGAAGCGCTGGACTACGCTCGGAGAGCGCAACGAGATTTCGTCGGGAACGGTGCTGGGGACGGATCCGTTGGACAAGAACTTCAAGGGAGAGCGCAGCTATCTTCGAATCGGCGACGGCAATATCATTCGCGAGCATTACACGGTGTCGAGGGGGACGCAGCCCGAGAGCGTGACCGAAATCGGGGATTCGAACTACATCATGACGTCGGGACACATCGCGC
>Ga0187847_10002381_pt1 | contig 15237 bp, 12 predicted proteins | sample June2016WEW_4_10_FD_132458 | JGI IMG/M metagenome (GOLD analysis project Ga0187847, IMG submission 132458) | Peatland microbial communities from SPRUCE experiment site at the Marcell Experimental Forest, Minnesota, USA - June2016WEW_4_10 | ecosystem: Environmental > Terrestrial > Soil >...
ACCCGTAGACTTGCGGGCGTATGTGCGCGCTTCCGGTGGACGGCAAGAACTTTCGCGCGAGAGCCTAGGACTGCGTCTCGTTCCACACGTACAAAAAATCGGTGTCGCTTGCTGTTTTCACACTACGATCGCCTTTGTGAATGGCGCGATTCAGGGCGGATCGCACATTTTCCTTGCTTTCCTCTAACTCCGCCAACGGGACTTTGAGCGCAACGCCATCCGCCAATTGATCGAGGTCGGAGAGAATCTGTGTGATGATCTGCTTGTGCTTTCCGTTGCGTCCTTGCGGAACATCCACTTGAGACATGGTCTTGAAGTTCATCGGGTTCTTCTTTGCTTGATTCATCGAACGCCCTCCCGGAGTGGAGAGAAATCATTAACCTAACGTAGCGCAATCGTAATGTAACGACACGACTCGTTGCAAGCAAAAAATCGAAGCCTGAAAATGTCGGGCGCTGTCGTGATCGCTGCGTCGAGATGAACGACGCATAACTCTCGGCATTTGAGCTACTTAACGCGCTAAAGCAGGTGCAAAGATTGTCCAAAAGATATAACCCGTACGTCCCCGGGAGTGGTACGGTTTTTGAAGTGAGCGAGGCAAAACAATGAAAGCGTCGAAGACACATTTTGAGCAAATTCCCGTGGAGACTGTAAAGAGAATTGCGAAAGAACTCTCTAACGCCATCGACATTGACGATGTGACGCGCGAAACGCGAGATGAAGTCGCATCTCAGCCGCAGAAACGGTGGCGTGATATGGCTCAAAAGGTTGAAGCTGAGAAGGACCCACAGAAGATGATCAAACTTGTGGAGGAACTAATCGCCGCGTTCGACGAGGAAGAACGTCGTCAGTCTGGTAAAGACCTCCCGATTGGGAGTTGCAACGTAAGCCAGACGGTGGTTTCCAACCTCCCTGATCAACCGTCCGCGCTCAGCCAGTTGGGCTCGGAGAAGGCTCCCGTCTTGCTCGATTAGCGCATGGATTTTGTCGTGATTGGCCTCAGCGGCAACTTCCTTAACCGATTCGGGAGTTGCCTTGGCGACGCCGCCGGAGCTAGACCAGAAATGAAGTAGGATCGAGGATAGAATCTATCGCAACTGGAACCGATTCATCGATATCTAGAAAAAACGAAGGTTCGCCGCAGACAGGTTGTGGTGTTAGACGAAAAGAGATTCTAGGATGTCGAAAATGAGACCAGAGAGATTCACCGATCCCTTTCCGCAATCTTCATCGTTATAACCGCCTTCCTCTTGCGCTCAGCGAATATGGCACCGAGGAAAGCTGGTCAGCGGGCGGGTTCAGGACTTCGCACCGTGAAGTTGTGTGGGGTAGAAATCATGGCGTTGCATGGGACAGTGCGGCGCCCAACCGACACGTGACCCGTGCAAATGCAAGAAATCACGGCTTGATACCGTAACAATACCCCTTCACACTTGCGCCCACATCCGATCGGTTGCATGCTCCCCTGCGTGAAAACTGGCGCGATGCCCCCTTCCCGGCGAGCGCTGGGTATACGGATCATCAGGAGAATGCAAATGATAAAGACAATGCACCGCGCTGCAGGAAAATATATTTTCTGTAAAACCCTCGTGGCTATTTTGGCGCTCTGCGCCTGGCCCGCCTCAATACATGCACAGGACGTCGAGCAGAAGGCGGCCGCGTACGTCTACTGGACCAACTCCCTCAATGGCACGATCGGGCAGGCGACGATCACGGGCACAGGCGTTAACCAGGACTTCATCACAACCGCCGAGGGGACCGGGGGCGGAGGGTTGACGCTGAATACGGACTACATCTACTGGACCGGAGCCAATGGTGGATCGGCAACCAACATCGGACGGGCCAATCTTGACGGCAGCGGCGTGGACGACCAATTCATCACAGGCGCCTCGAATCCATGCGGGGTCGCAGTCAACAAGACTTACATCTATTGGGCGGGGGACGTGGGAAGCTTCATTGGGCGGGCCGACCTCGATGGCAGCGGCGTGAATCAGGACTTCATCGAAACCGGAACGGGAGTGTGTGGGATCGCCCTCACCGGCTCTCACATCTACTGGGCAAACTACGAAACCGAATCGATCGGGCGTGCGTCCATTAAGGGAACCGATGTGGACCTGAACTTTATTTCTGGAGCAGGCTCGGGCTCGGGAATTGCCATCCACGGCAAATACATCTACTTCACCTCAAACGGCGGCACCGGCATCGGGCGCGCCGACCTTACTGGCTCTGATGTGAACCCGAACTTCATCACCGGCCTTGGCGGTGAAATTGCGTTCCTCGCGGTCGACAGCAAGTACATCTTCTGGGCGGACTGGGGAGACCGCGGCACATGCAGTAATCCGGGTCCAACCTGTACGATCGGCCGGGCGAATATCGACGGAACGGATGTGAATCAGAGCTTCATCACCGGGACGGACGGCGGCTTCGGCATCGCCGTGACAGACGGGAACCCATAGTACAGCGGCCAGAAGTCGAAAAACAAGCAGCGATCTAGAAGCAAGCCGGGCGGCATCTTCAGCGTCCGGTTTGCTTGTTATTCCAACATTGGTGTTCATTCGCGAACAGCAATGGTCCATTTCGGACAGCTTTGAGGCTCTCGCAACATTGAGCTAAGCTACGTATCTCCAGACAGATAAGTGATTTGGATGTGCAGGATGGTTTGGCAGGGTACATGCCAACCCTTGACTGGTCCAACTGTCTTCAGGGGTACGCATGCAAAATTTGTTACCGGATCTACGGTTAGGCATTCGCAGTTTGCGCAGGTCCCCCGGATTTGCTTTCTTTGCCATCTTGACGCTGGGCTTGGGAATCGGGTCGGTCACGTCGGTATTCAGCGTGGTGAATTCGGTTTTGCTGAAACCGTTTGCCTTTCACGATCCTGAGCGTCTGGTGGTACTGCGCCCAGCGGCGCGGCAGCGGAACCAACCCGCTGGCCCTGCCAACTACAAGCAATACCTCTATTGGACGGCCAACTCGAAGACCTTGACTGACGCAGCGATTTTTCGAAACCGCGGTTATAGCGTTTCCACCGACACCGATCACCCGAATATCGCAGGCGGACTGGAAATCTCGTCCAATTTTTTTTCAGTGCTCGGAGTGCAGCCGTTATTGGGGCGGAGCTTTCTGCCCGCTGAGGCAAATGAGGGTCGCGATCAAGAAGTCATTCTGTCCTGGGACGCGTGGCAGAAATACTTTCACGGCGATGCCGACGTCATTGGCCGCACCGTGCGCATCTCCGGCATTCCGGAGACCGTGGTCGGCGTTGCGCCGCGGGCGTTCAACTTCCCGCACATGAGTGAAATGCCGACTGCCGTTTCGCAGCGAACGATCCGACCCTACGAAGTCTTCAAACCGCTATTGCCGGACATGACTGACAGCGGAAACTACAATTACCTCGTCGTCGGCCGTCTCAAGAAGGGGATCGGTCTGGCGCAGGCACAAAGTGAACTGAGCGGTCTGCAACGGGCCTACGCGCGAAACGTCCCCGCCATGCCGAGCGATGCGTGGGTGCTGGTGAAGCCGCTCACCCATGAGGTCGCGGGACGTGTGAGTACCGCACTCTGGCTCTTGCTGGCCGCGGTGGGAGCGGTGCTGCTCATCGGTTGTGTGAACCTTGCCAACCTACAACTGGCGCGGGGCGTCACGCGAGAGCGCGAGATTGCGGTGCGGGCGGCGCTGGGCGCAGGGACGGGCCGCCTGCTGTGGTCCGCGCTGATCGAGAGTCTGCTGCTGGCCGGGCTTGGCGGAGGGCTGGGCATTCTGCTGTCATTCACTGGGGTGCGGCTGTTTGTGGCCGCGGCTCCCGCTAACCTTCCGCGACTGAACGAAGTACACGTAAACTGGCTGGCACTGCTGGCGGCGACGGGCCTCTCGATCGTGACGGCGCTGCTGTTTGGTTTACTGCCGGCATTGCGGACGATCCACGTCGATCCGCAACGGGCAATGCAATCCAATCCCACGCGTGTCGCCAACACGCGCGAAGGGCAGCGCACGCGTCAACTCTTGGTCGCCGGAGAAGTTGCCTGCACTGTGGTTCTGCTGATTGTTACGGGACTGCTGGTGCGCAGCTTTTCGCGGCTGCTGACGCAGCAACGTGACTTCGATGCCAGCCATATCACGTTAGCCAGCGTGAGCCTGAGCACACCTCAATACGGCAATTCGCCAGAAGATGCGGGCGCAGAACGTGTACGCCGGAATTTTATCGATCGTGCGATGACTGACCTGGGGCGGCTTCCCGGAGTCGAGTCCGTCGCCATGACTAGTGAGATGCCCATCGCCGGCGACACATGGGTCAGCAGCATCGTGCGGCGGGACCATCCTGTGCCGCCCGGACAAGAACCCGATGCCAACATACGCTGGGTGAGTCCGTCCTACGTCAGCACGCTCAAGATTCCGCTTGTCGCGGGCCGTGATCTGCAGGCTTCGGACCAAAATCATTCGACCAATGCACTCATCTCCGAAGATGCGGCGCGGGCAGCATGGCCGGGAGAGGATCCCGTAGGAAAAGTGTTCGAGGTTGGTGGAGAAACGACTTACACAGTCATCGGGGTGGTCGCGGACGCGCGCATCAATGACCTGAAGCAGACTGCCAGCATGGTTTACGTGCCGTACTGGCAAAATCCGTGGTGGAGGGCGTTTTTCTTCGTCCGCAGCCCGCAGCCGACCTCGGCACTGGCAGATTCGATTCGCCGCACGATTTGGAACATCGATCCCCAGGTTGCGATTCCGACGCTGAAATCGCTGGACGATCAGGTGAACGATTCGGTCGCGACAGAACGGTTTCAGGCAATGCTGCTGTCAAGCTTTGGCGTGGCAGCTTTGCTACTGGCAGTGCTAGGCGTTTACGGGGTGCTGGCGTATTCGGTGTCGCTGCGCGAGCAGGAGTTTGGCATCCGCGTGGCGCTGGGCTCGGACAAAACCGCGTTGATGCAATTGGTCATCCGACAGGCAGCCATTCCAGTCGTGGGAGGCATTCTGGCTGGGTTGGCGCTGGCATTTGTAGCGGCGCGGTCGATCGGTAGCCTGCTCTACCAAACCAAAGTTGGGGATCCCACTGTCATCTTTGGCAGCACCGCACTGCTGTTGCTCGCCGCGTTTCTCGCCGCCCTGCTGCCGGCGCGGCGTGCGGCTACGGTTGATCCCATGCGGGTCCTGAGAAGCGAATAATATTGGCAACCTGTTGACGTAACTCTTAGCGCGGAATCAGCCGGACATCGTCGCTAATGGGTCGGGTCGAGGGTTTGCTTAAAGCCCAGAATCATGTCAATGACGGCTTGGTCACCTATCGCAGTATTGATCATGGCGTGGTAGATCGCGCGGTCAGGCCATTCGACGTGGAAGTACTTCTGGATGAAATCGACGCGCTCTCGATCCACCGTATCCACCAGTTGATCGGCTTCCTGCTCGCTCTTTCCGCGGGCCAGCAGGCGCCGCACTTTATCTGCTCTCGGAGCGAAAAGAAAGACACGCAAGGTGTCTTGGCGGTTCCTGAGAAACTGCTGCGAGCCCCTTCCGACGATCACAGAATTTCCAGTTTTCGCCGCGTGCTGAACGACTTGTTCCGTAAACTTCAGAATGCACTCGCTGTCGACCAGCTTGAGCTTGTGCGCGTTGAGGCTTCCTTCGTAACTGCCGCGCAAAAACGATTTGAAGAGGCGGTAGTAGAGGGGATCGGGCTTTTCCTCTCGTCCTTCAACGACTGCCTTGGGACAATCCGCCCGCCGCGCGATCTCCTCCGTTAGCAATTGGTCCCACAGCTTCCAGCCCAAGTGTTTGGCAAGCAGTTGCGCGATTTCACCGCCGCCGCATCCGTACTCGCGTTCTATCGTAATGATTTTGATCATGTGCGCTACCTCAAATGTGGACGGCGAGAACCGGGCATGGTCCCAGCTGAAGCACCCGGTAGGTCGTCGAACCGAACACCGCCATATCCAATGCGCCGCGGCCACGCACTCCCATGGCCACCAGATCAACTTGTGTCTGCTCGGCGAGTTGAATGATCTGCTGGTATGGTTTTCCGACGCGCACCACCGTCTTGACCTTGAGACTCTTGCGGGCTTCCGGTGGAATCAGTTGGTCGAGGTGCTGTGCCGCTTTCGCCATGACTTCTTCCGTCTTGCCCGCGCTGGGAGCGTCCTCCAGAACATGCAGCAGGGTGAGTTCGGCATCGTACTCGTCGGCGGCCGAGATTGCATAACTCAACGCGCGCTCTGAATTCTCCGAGAAATCCGTGCAGAAAAGAACACGGTTCAAGTGGTGGCCGCGCGCTTTACCCACCGCCATCTCCGCTGAACCGGACTCTTGCGGCAGCTTACAAACGGCCAGCACTGGGTACGGAGTCTTGCGCATGACACGGTTAGTCACCGATCCCAGCACCAGCCGGTCGTATCCGCGCCGGCCGTGGGTTCCCATGACAATCAAATCCACTTTGCTCGCTTGCGCCAGCGACAGAATACAATCCGGCGCTGCTCCTTCATTCACCACCAGCTCCGGTTGAATCTCGCCGTGATGATGCTTCTTCACGAAGTCGCGCAGTTGTTCCTTGCCGCCCTCGTGCAGCGTGCGGCAGAACTCCGCATAATCTCCTGCCGTGGCCGCGTAATCAGCGTAAGGATATCGCGACATCTCGACGATATGCTGCGCCACCAACTTGGCTCGATAATGCTCCGCCAGCGATAGCGCGTGCTGATACGCCCGAACCGAGAACTCCGAGAAATCAACCGGACAAAGAATAGTTTTAAATTCCAGCATGACTGCCTCTGTGCCTCTCAGGGAGGTCAGAAGTCAGAGGTCAGATTGCAGAAGTAAAATCCCAGGATCGCCGACGCGCTTTGCTCCATGGCATTTTCACCTCTGCAAACCGACCTCGAACCTCTGACGTCATCACTACTCCGCGACCCTCACACCGCCACCGCCAGGATCGTTTTTCTTTAAAACAAACGCCAGACAGAACATAATTCCCGCTCCCACGCAAAGCACCATGAAAGTATCAATGTATGCCAGACTCGCCGCCTGGTTTTGCAGCGCTTGATAAATCTGTGCGTAGGCCGTAAGTTGCGCCTCATGCCGCCCCACACCGGCAGTAGCCAGTTGATGACTCAGGCCGTTGGCCGAATTCATAAAATTAGGATTGTCCACACGAACGGTTTCCACGAGCCTTGCCTGATGAAGTTGCGAGCGACGGGCAATCAACGTGGTGACCATAGACGTCCCCACACTGCTTCCCATATTGCGCATGAAGTTGACGATGCCCGCAACCGAGTTATTCTTCTCCGGCGCAATTCCGATGTAAGCCACCAGCGTAATCGGCACAAACAGGAACCCTAAACCAATCACCTGGGCAATACGCAGCCACGTAGCGGCGCTGAAGCTGATCAGCAAATCGATTCGTTGCGTGGAATAGTACATGGCGATCGACAGCGACAGCCAGCCGAAAGCAATCAAATAGCGCGCTTGGATTTTCGTCGTTAGTTGCCCCATGATGGGCATCTCAATCAGCAAGACCAGGCCTCCGGCAGAAAGTGCGAGCCCCGCCAGTTGCGACGTGTATCCGACGAGCGTCTGCAAAAATTGCGGCATCAACACCAGGCTGCTGAACAGCATGATGCCCAGCGTGAACATCATCAGGCTCGAACTAGCGAAGTTGAAGCTCTTGAACATGCGCATGTCGATGATCGGCGCCTTCTGATACAGCTCCCAGATCACCAGCGAGATCAGAGACACGGCCGACACGACGATTAAAGTTGTGATGAAGCGCGACCCGAACCAGTCATCTTCCTGCCCCTTGTCGAGCAGCACCTGCAACGCCCCGATGCCGAGCGCCAAGAGGGCGATGCCGATGTAGTCCAACTTGACGCCAGCGGACTTGAGCCGGCTTAAGTAAGGAGGGTCCTCAACAAAGCGCCGGACCAGAAACAATGTGAGCATGCCGACCGGTAAGTTAATAAAAAAAATCCATCGCCAGGAATAATTAAAGGTGATCCACCCGCCCAGAGTTGGCCCGATGGTAGGCGCCATGATGGCGGTAATGCCATACAGCGCAAATGCCAGGCCCCGTTGTTGGGGCGGAAACGTATCTGCCAGAATGGCCTGAGCCATCGGCTGCAGCCCGCCGCCGCCCGCGCCCTGCAATACGCGGAAGAAAAGAAGAAAGCCCAGACTCGGCGCGATACCGCACAGCAAAGAACTCACAGTAAAAATGGCCAGGCAGGACATGAAGAAGCGTTTCCGCCCCAGCGTTCCCGCAAGCCAGCCGCTGATCGGCAGGATGATCGCATTCGAGACCAGATATGACGTCAGCACCCACGTACTCTGGTCGTTGCTCGCGCCCAGATTCCCGGCGATATAGGGCAACGCCACGTTGGCAATGCTGGTGTCGAGCACCTCCATGAACGCTGCCATAGCCACGACCACAGCGATCAGCCAAGGGTTATACTTCGGCCGCCAAACGTCCTGGTCGAGGGTGATTGCCGCAGAACTCATTGCAGGAAACTCATTGATCGCAACTCATTTGAGATACACGTCCGGCACTACGTTCATGCCCGGGCGAAGCCGGCGATCCCGGTTCTCTCCCGCATCGAGAACGATCTTTACCGGAACTCTCTGGACAATTTTGACGTAATTCCCAGTGGCATTCTCTGGCGGAAGTAAGCTGAACAGCGGGCCGGTTGCTCCCGCAATGCTGTCCACATGGCCTTTCAAAGTCCGGCCGCTCGAATCAATATGGATTTCGGCTCGTTGTCCAACTTGCATGTGTCTAAGCTGCGTCTCTTTAAAGTTGGCGGTGACCCAGACTTCGTCGAGCGGCACTACGGTTATGAGTTGCTGCCCGTCCTGCACGTTCATCCCGACCACAACCGTTTTGTTTACTTCCCCGGTGACGGGAGCCACGATTTTCGTATACGAGAGATTCAGTTGCGCCTGCTCAAGCAACGCGCGCTTTTGCTCCACATCGGCAATCGCCGCCCGCACTCGAGCCTGGGTCGACGAAACTTGCTGTGGCCCAGTCTCCGCATATTTGTGGTTTGCCTCGGCTTGCGACACGCGACTGCGGGCCTGTTGCACGAATTGCTCCGCTGCCGATTCGCTGGCGCGCGCGGCCGCTACCGTAGCGGTGCTCGACTTCGCTGCAGCTAGCGCTTGATCGTAGATTTGCTGCGATACTTCCCGCTTGTCGACCAGCAACTTGTAACGGTGGAGATCGTCTTGCGCCTTCACATCATTCGCTAAGGCCGCTTCCAGTTGCTCATGAGCGGCAGTGAGTTGCCTTTCGGCGGCCACGACTCCGGCATTCGCGTCCTCGACTCCGGAAGCCGTGAACCTCAGTTGACTGGAACTGTTCACGGAAGTAATGGGAACGGTGATATTCAGCGATTGCGCGGTAGCCTCCGCGTTGGTGAGATTCGCTTGCGCCTGCGCGACCGCAACCTCGTAATCCTTCGGGTCGATCTCGACCAGCACCGTGCCTTTCTGCACCCACTGGTTGTCGTCAACGTTGACGCGCACCACGTAGCCGGAAACACGAGCGCTGACGGGGTAGAGGTGAACATCGGCTTGCGCGTCGTCAGTCGATTCGTAGCTGCTCAGCCAGCGCCACGAGAAAATTCCCGCGACCAGCACGACGACGACCGCGACTAGGATCACGATGTTCCTGCGGCGATTGCGATTTTGCCGCGCCGGGGGCCTATACTTCCTATCCGCCAAGGGCGATGCCTCGGCGGACGACGAATCGGTCGCAGATTCCTTGCCTGCGTCGGATACCGAAAGGGGTGGGTTTCCTTCCGCCATGTTCATTTTCCTTTGAAATATTCGTTGACGCCCTGGTCAGCAACGCCCAGAGCGCGAACCAGAGAAATTTTCGCGTAATTATAGTTGTAGAGACTCGAGATGTACTGCTCGTGTGCGCTCGCGACCGCTTCCTGCGATTGCACCACTTCTACTGTATCGGTGACACCGGCGCTGAAACGATCGCGAGATTGGGTCAGCGTTTCTTCCGCCAGATCAATGTTGCTGCGCGCTACTTTCACTTGCTCGGCCGACGACTCCAGGTTCAGCAGCGCCGCACGCACGTCGGAATCGATCTGCGCGCGTAGATTCTCCAGTCGCTCGCGGCTCTGTTCGAGTCTGGCATCGGCCTGCAAAACGTCGCCGTGAACGCTACCGCCCTGAAAAATCGGAATTGACAGCGTTCCCCGCGCGTCGGCGACCGGCGTTGCGGTGGAGGGATGCGACCCTGCCAGCCCATAATCGGCGTTAAAAGAAAGCGATGGGAGATAGCCGCCCAGCGCTGCTTTCCTTGTGAATTCCGCCGCGCGTACGTCGTTCATCGCTGCCTGGTAATCGGATCGCGAAGCGTAGGCACGTTTCAGCGCCTCATCCACCGTGACCTCTTCGAACGGCTGGTACGGCGACTTGTCGGTGAATTCGAATTCCTGCCCAGGAGCCAATCCGATCACGCGCGCCACGGTCAGCTTCTGGATGGCGAAATTATTCTTCGCCTGGATCAACTGCTGTTGCCGGGTCTGGAGCTCGACCTTTGCACGCAGAGCGTCGATGTCTGGTGACGTGCCGGCATTCACCTGGTCCGCAGCCTGATCGTAGACCGCCTGTGCCGTCTCGACCTGCGCTCGGGCCGTTTCAATGCGAGCTGTGTCGGCGATGGCTTGCAGATAGGTATAGCCGACAGCAAGCACCACCAGATCGCGGGCGTCCTTGAAGGTATAGCTGGCGGATTTCAAACTCTGGCTCGCCGAGCGCGTCGCGTTGATCGACTTCCAGTCGAACAGGGTTTGAGTCAACGACGCCCGCGCGTCGAAGTAAGAAAACGGGCCGATCGATGGCGAGATGTGCAAGAGGCTGCCCAAACCGGCAAACCCGAGTTCATCGATATTGAGCTTCGACTCCGCCACGTACGGCGCCGCTGTCACGTGCGGGAGGAGAGCGCTAAGCTGCTCCCATCGCTGTCCTCGGGCCGACTGAATGTCCGCATTCGAAAGCAGTAGTCCGAGATTTTGTTTCAATCCGCGGTCGATGGCGTCTCGCAACGAAAGGGGCAAAATCCCCGGAACCAGCTTTGCCGGCACGCTGCTGGCGAAAGTGCTTACCCCACCTGTGCCGGGGATGGATTGGCCGGGAGAACCCGGGTTGGTATCGGTTTGCGCGAGCGAGATTGCGGCTCCACAGATCAAGACTCCGGCCAACTGGAAAACGCGGCGTGGTTCGTAACTGCGTCTCAAGAAAGTCTCCTAGCGCCGAATTTTCTGCGGCGGTGCCGGGGCAATATCCTATTCTGGACGGGCTACTTCCGGCAAATCCATTCGATGCCGAGGGAAGGCTGATCGGTGCTTTATGGACAATCAGGCCGATCCAGAACCTTGACCAGGAGCCTCAATATGGCAAGCTCACTCATGCCCCGACTCGTTCCCGCTCTCGCGACCCGCGCTCACATTGCCTGTGTGCCGTTATTCTGCTCAGTTCTTCTGGGCGTATTTTCTGCATTCCCGCTGGCGCAAACGATTTCGACGCCGGTTCATGGGCTGTGGGTATGGAAAAGCCCGACCGTCTTCGAATCGCCTCGTGCGGCGGAGAAGTTGCTGGAGTTCTGCCGATCCGGGGGGATTAACGAAGTCTACTTGTCGGTCTCCGAGCGCAGTGCCGCAGCCGAGGAGGCCCGGCTGACTCGTCTTATTGCTTTGCTACATGGCTCAAACATTCGAGTCGAAGCCCTGATATCGAGCGTGGACGCGGACGAACCCGGGAAACACCGAGAGACGCTGCTTGGTCACGTCCGTGAAATCGTGGAATTCAATCGGCGACACGCGATGGAGCGATACGACGGCATCCACCTGGATGTGGAACCGCAACAGCGTCCGGAGAATAAAGGGCCACGCAACCTGCGATTTTTACCGGGCCTCGTGAATGCTTTTCGCGCGGTGCGCGCGCTGGCGGAACCCGCGGGAATGACGGTGAATGCCGATATCCAGAATAAGCTTCTCAAGGGCGATTCTGGCGAACGCAGGATGCTTTTAACCTCTGTGCCGCGGGTCACATTGATGATGTACGAGCTGAGCAGCCCGGGAGACGGGAAAAGCTTCGAACAAAAAGCCGGAAGAGTGCAGAAGACCAGCCAGAACTTCCTCTACATGGCTTACGGCGGGTTGGACGATGTGAATCTAGCAAAGATGGCGATTGCACTGCGCACGCCCGACTATGGTGAACTGCTTCCGAGGATGCTGAAGAAGCTCGATGATACGAATCGCGCGAACCCGCATTATTTGGGATGGGCAAGACACTCGTACAACGACTATTTGAAGACAACCCACTAGTGCGATCAGGCGTCGCCCCAGTTCAGAAGCCCGGGGGCCGCGCGCTTGCCACACCGAAGCTGGGCTCGAGAGCGATCCCGACTCTGCTCAGCGTCCCTTCGTCAAAAAGCCGGCCAATCAGCGTGATCCCGTGAGGCACGCGGCGGGGCGGCGAAAATTTCGGCAGCGGGTGTTTCGGATCGGGCGCCCAGTCGCTGCGAGCCTCCGACACTTCCACAAACCCCGCTCGCATTGTGAGCGAGGGATGTCCGGTGAAGTTCGTAAGCGTGAGCATTTCGTCCCGCAGGGAAGGGACAAGCAGCACGTCAACCTGGGAGAATACATGCGCCATCTCCTCGGCCACTTTGCGCCGGAAGCGGTCGCTCTGCACGAAATCCACGGCCGACAGAAAACGGGATTGACGAAAGAGGTTAGGCCACGCATCCGGCACCTGCACCTTCAACTGGTTCGCTTCTCCGCTCAATGTAAGTTGCTCGAAGGCAGCTGCGGCTTCGGCAAAGAGAATCACATACAGAGAGTCATAGGGCCAGTTGGGAAGAGTCATCTCAACCGGGATCATCCCCAGCTTTTTGACGACGTCGAGGGCCGCACGATCCACATCGGTCGCCGGATTTTCTTTCATCCAAGCTGGGAAATAACCAACTCGCAACCCTTCCACCGGCGCACCCGAGTCGAAGTCAAGCTTGCTCGGCACGCTGGCCAGGTCGCCGCCGTCGGGACCGGAGATGGCGTGCAGTACCAGCACCGCGTCCTCGACAGTCCGCGTCATGGGGCCAAGTTTGTCGAGCGACCAGCAAAGCGTCATCGCGCCCGTGCGAGGGACTCGTCCATAAGTAGGCCGTAGGCCGGTAATGCCGCAGCGCATTGAAGGAGAGACGATGCTGCCCCCAGTCTCGCTTCCAATCGCAAAACCCACCAAACCCGCAGCCGTGGCCGCGCCGGGTCCAGCGCTTGATCCCGACGATCCTTCCTCCAGTAACCACGGATTCATGGTCTGCCCGCCGAACCAGATATCATTGAGCGCCAATGCTCCCAGACTCAGCTTGGCCACCAGCACAGCGCCCGCCGTATGCAGACGCTTTACCACCGCGGCATCCTCTGTGGGAACACGGTTTCGGAAGGGCTCGGCGCCATACGTAGTAGGAATTCCAGAGGTGTCAAGAAGATCTTTGGCGCCCCACGGGATACCATGCAGCGGACCGCGGTACTTGCCCGCTGCGATCTCCACGTCGGCCGCTTTCGCTTGCGCGAGCGCGAGGTCGCGTGTGAGCGTGATCACGCAGTGCAGCTTCGGGTCGAACTCCTGCAGACGCTTCAGATAAATCTGGGTCAGACGCTCCGAGGTGAGCTTGCGTTGCTCGATCCATCGCGAGAGCTGCACCACCGAGGCGAAAGCGATGTCTTCGTCACTTCCGGGCAAGGGCCCCGGGTCGGTGTTGCTGCGCACAAATCGGTCCCGCTCTGGAATCGCTTTCAGGCCCGGCAACATCGGGTTCCACTGGGTGGCCGGAGAGAGCGCCGTCTCCAGCGCCACTTTCCGCGGCCCGGTGCGTCGCTCGTAGAGTCCGGCCATGTTGGCACGCCAACTACCCGCGGCTTCCGAGCGCTCGGCTTCCGTCAATTCGACCTGAACCAACTTTTGCGCCTCGGCGAAGGTGGAAGGCGACACTTCCGGACCGACGGCCGGTCCTGTGCCGAATGCGGGTGGCGCCCCGGGCGGCAACGTGCTCGGCTCCTGCGCCCGGCTGTTCGCTGTGACGGCTGCTCCGACTAAACCGAGCGATGTAAGCGTCAGAAATTCCCTGCGTGATTTGGCCATTAGACCTCCAAGCGGCACCCGGTGGGATTATTTCAGGGTTTACGGCAATTGGGGAATAATCCCGCTTGCTCCCGGATGGTTTCGGGGTGCGCGAGGTGGTCGAAGAGGTGGTCGAATAGGAGTGCGCGGGTGTTGCCGGCCAGGCAACTTATAACGCGGCCTTCCAACTCCGGAAGCCGTCGCGAATTGAAAGCAGTTCCCAATAAAAAAGGGCACCGCCCACGCGGTGCCCCACCTACCAGCAACTTGATTTACTTATTTTCGTTTTGTGATCCCGCGCCAAATTCCTTGCGCTGTATCACTGGACGCGCCGCTCTGGCCGCCGCTACAGCCGGCATCGCCGCCGCCGCTCCGTAACGTTCGAGCAGCACAGGCACCATCGCGCCTTCGGCCTCTTTTACAAAAGTGAGTGTGCTCTCACCCAGCAGATCGACGCGGATGAAATCTCCCAGCTTCACTTGTCCTGTCGCCACCAGGTTCGCCAGCGGAAACACCAGATGCCGTTCAATCGCCCGCTTCAAATGCCGCGCTCCATACTTCGGGTCGGTGCCTTCCGCCAACAGGAAGTTCTTCACCTGCGGCGTGCAGTTGAATACAAACTGATGTGCGCCGGCTGCCATCAACACCCTTTGCTGCACCATTCCAAGTTCGATTTCCAGGATCTGCTGCAGATGTTCGGAACGCAGTGTCTTGAATACCACGACTTTGTCGATGCGGTTCATGAACTCAGGCGCAAACTTGCGTCGCGCCGCATCCACGGCCGAGCGGGTAATCTTTTCGTCGAGCGAGTTATCCACCTGCACTGCTCGTGGCGCGAAGCCCAAGCCGCCATCTACCAACCCGTTCATTTCCGCTGCGCCCAGGTTCGAGGTCATGATGATGATGCAACTCGAAAGATCGACGCGCCGGTTATCGCCCAGCGTCAGTGTGGCCTTGTCCAGAATGCCAAGCAGCAGCTGCCATAGCGAGTCCGAAGCCTTCTCGATTTCGTCAAACAGCAGGATGGACAGTTTCAGTTTGTCCGTGTGCCACTGGTTGAGCGCTTCCTGCGTCAGCAGTGGGTGCGTCTCGCGATGTCCAAGGTACCCCGGAGGC
>Ga0187847_10002384_pt1 | contig 15226 bp, 9 predicted proteins | sample June2016WEW_4_10_FD_132458 | JGI IMG/M metagenome (GOLD analysis project Ga0187847, IMG submission 132458) | Peatland microbial communities from SPRUCE experiment site at the Marcell Experimental Forest, Minnesota, USA - June2016WEW_4_10 | ecosystem: Environmental > Terrestrial > Soil > Wetlands...
ACCAGTCCGCTCCTGGTGCAGCGCCCTAATCAAACCGGCAATCCAGTCCTTCCCAAGAGCCAGCGCACTAAGATCTCAGGCAATCAAGACCTCATCACAATGAAAACATCCGTCTTCAGCCTGCCTAACGACACCCAGCCCTATGGCAATGCTGGCCGCAACTCGGTCCGATTCGATCCCTTTTATCAAACCGACCTCGGCCTGCATAAGAGTTTCGAGCTCTATCGCGAACGCGCAACTTTCGACTTCCGCGCGGAAGCCTTCAACGTTCTCAACCAGACAAATTACGCATTTCCGCAGAGCAACGTAAGTTCCAGCAGCTTCGGCATCGTTGCCGCCGCTTCGACCTTCCCAGCCCGCATTCTGCAATTCGCCGGTAAGGTTATTTTCTAACTCCATCCGTAAAGGAGAGGCCGTCGTTTATGGACCGCAGACAGTTTGCCGCTCTAGCTGGCGCTTCGCTCGGAGACCTGCTCACCCGCAAACTCTGGGCTGAGCAGGCCTTGGCGACAGCCTCTTCAAGCAAGTTCTACTTCGCTCTCGTCGCCGATACCCACATCATCGATAACTTCTATATCAAGGGCAGCGAGAACGGCGTCGAGGACAACGAAAGCATCCTCGTAACGACGCCTCGTCTGATTTCCGCTCGCGACCTCATCAACTCGCTCAACCCTGCCATTGAACAGGTCTTTCTCATCGGCGACTACTTTCACAACTATCCCTCCACCGATTTCGATTTCTACTTCAAGAACACAACGCGACTAGACAACGCCAAGGCCATCACCGGCGAATTCCACATGCCCGTCCATCTCGGCTTCGGGAACCACGACTACGATGTCCATCGCGTTCCTCGCGAGATGAGCCACCGCCTTTTCAAAGCCAAGTTCAACGCCGAGCCCTACTCAGTCCTGGACTATAAGGGTCACAAATTCATCCACCTCAATAATTTTCTCGGCAGTACGCAGGACCACGCATCGCCGGACTTCAACCCCAACATCGGTTCTCTCGGTGAAGAACAGTTGCACTGGTTTGAGGCTCAACTCCAGCAGCGCAAACCCACCTTCGTCTTCATTCACTATCCGCTGATCCAGGATGTGCCCGCGGAGTTCAGCGACTATGGGCTGCATCCGCTGTTGCGAAAGTACCAAGACAACATCCTGCTCGTCGTATCAGGCCACCTGCACAAGTGGATCGACCTTGCCCACACTTATGGCCCGCAGCACTACGTCATGGCCGCTACGCGCTACGATCCCAACGCGTACATGCTCATGGAAGTCGACACCAAGCGCGCCACCTGGCGCTTTATCAACGCGGACCTTGTCGAGTGGTCCACACACTACAGCAAGCCCTATCGCGCAAGCTAAGTTTCTTTCTCGCGCATCACTGAATCGATCGATAACTTGCAATCAAAGGACCACCGCATGTCCCGCTCTTATCGCTGCAACATGATTCTGTTTGCCTTCGCTCTGACCTTTGGTTGCTGCTTCTCCATCGCGCAAAACCCGCAGCCCGCGGGTAGCGGCGAACTCAAGCTCAATCAAATTCAGGTCATCGGTACGCACAATAGCTACCATGCCGGCATAGCTGCCAGCGAAAGCAAGCTATGGCAAGACAAATACGCCGATGCCTTCAAGGGACTCGACTATCAGCATCCGCCGCTTGCACAGCAGTTCGATGCCGGCGTGCGTCAGATTGAGTTGGATATCTATGCCGACAGCAAAGGCGGCCTCTACGCACATCCCTCCGGCCCCATGATGGTGGCCGCGGCTCATCTCCCGCCCGATCCAGACTTCGATCCCAGCGGCATCATGGCCAAGCCGGGCTTCAAGGTGATGCATGTCCAGGACGTCGACTATCGTAGTGTCTGCCAGCCCTTCACTGCTTGCCTTGAACAAGTCCGCCAATGGTCACACGCTCATCCTGGCCACTTGCCCATCTTTATTCTGGTCGAGACCAAGCAGGGCAAGCCCCGCGGAGAATTGCATCTCACCGAGCCGGAGCCGTTCACCTCCAGCACCTTCGACGCCCTCGACGCCGAGATCCGCTCCGTCTTTCCACCGGAAGAACTCATTACGCCCGATGATGTTCGCGGCCCTTACGAGACGCTCAACCAGGCCGTGCTCGCCGGCAACTGGCCCACCCTCGCCAGCGCACGTGGGAAGGTGGTTTTTTTGATGGACCAGCGGCCCGTCGGCCCTGTCTATATTGAGGGTCATTCCTCGCTGCGCGGCCGCGTCATATTCACCAACTCCACTCCCGGCCAGCCGGATGCAGCCTTCATTGAGCGCAATGACGGTCCCGCAGACGAGATCTCCGCACTCGTTCGCCAGGGTTATCTCATTCGCACGCGCACCGACTCCGATACCAAGGAAGCCCGCATCAACGACACCGCCGCGCGCGATGCCATGATTGCGAGTGGCGCCCAGATCCTCAGTACCGACTACCCAGTGAACGAGCCCGCGCGCTGGCCCGGACACTACGTGGTTGCCCTTCCGGGCAACGTAGTCGCTCGCTGTAATCCAATCAACGCTTCTGCCGCATGTAATACCGAATCGTTGAAATAGCCTGGGCGGCTCATTCAATCACAATGCCATCTGTGTGGCAGATGGGCCTATTTGGCAAGCCCGACGCGTCGGATCAGATCATCAAAGCGTGGGTCCGAGCGCAACGGGTCGAGCAAGGGATCGACGTTGAGGTAAAGAAGACCCACATCGCGCTCGGTATACGAATCCTCCAGCCATTTGAATGCTTCTTTCTTCCTGCCCAGTCCTGCATAGACGAGCGCAATCTCGTACCTTCCCACTCCATCTTTTCGCAAGTGATTTTCAAGCATCGAGATTGTCTTCATGGCCGCGTCCACCTGGCCCGCGCGCGCGTAGGCATTGCCCAAGTGGCCTAAAGAATATGGGCCGTCCCCGGACTTGATGAATTCACGGATCGATTCCGCGTACGCGCCCTTCTCTGCGTAGATGTCGCCTGTAAGGAAGTTCCAGTCGGGCAGGTTGATCTTGAGCCCTCGCACCGTCTGCGTCACACCAAGAGCCTGGTCGTACTGGCGTGAGAAGTAGTAGATGAAGCCCTCGGCGTGAAACGTGCTTCCAGACACAGGGTCCAGATCGACGCTGCGCTGAACTTCAGCGAGGGCTTCCGGCAGATGGCCGGTCCTGACCAGATAAAATGCGTACTTCTCATGGCTGGTCGCTGAATTCGGATTGAGTTCCAACGCCCGGCGGAATTCCGTCGCCGCCATCGGCCAATCCCAGTTCAGTGTCATCGCGGTGTTGGCGAGTTCGGCATGGGCCTCCGATAAGGTGTCGTCCAGTTCGATGGCTTTTAGCGCTTCCGCCTTTTGTCGTGTAAATGCTTCTTCATAAGGCATACGTCCCGATTCGCCCATCCGACCGTAGCAACTGGCCAGTGCAGAGTGTGCCTGCGCATAGTTGGGATTCTGATTGATTGCACGATTGAAATAGTCGACGGCGCTCTTGCAGTCGTCTGCCTCACGAAGCAGAATTCCGTGCAGGTACATATCCTGCGCCGCCGGGTCAACTGGTGGTTCTCGAGTAATGCGCGCCTGCTCCTGTGGCGTTACATTCGTCCGGATCTCCTCCGCGATGGTCTGCGCCACCTCTCCCTGCAAAGAAAGTACACTCCTCATATCGCGGACATATGTGTGGGCCCAGATCGGCCGCTCGGACCTTGCATCGATCAACTGCACGCTGATGCGCACCTGGTTGCCTTCGCGTTGCACCCCTCCCTCAACAACTCCTCCGACGCCTAACTCCCGGGCGATGTCCGGCAGTTTCTTCTTCGTGCCCTTGTAACTCATCGCCGAGGTGAGTGAAATGACGCGCAGGTTCGAGACCTGGTCCAGATCGTTGATCAACTCTTCTGTCATTCCGTCTGCGAAATACTCCTGTGTAGAGTCGCCTGAGAGGTTTTTGAGTGGCAGGATTGCAATGGAACGAATATCGCCCCGCGGGGTTGAATCGCCAAACCATCTTTTGTAGCCCAGGTAACCGAGAGTGGCTACCAGGCACAAGGCGATCACGAGACCAACCGAAAGCCAAGGCAGCCGGCTGGCTCGCTGGCCCGCCAGGCCGCGAAACTCATCCTTCTTCCGACCAGGTGCTTCGATCGACTGTTCTTGATCTTTAGCGGTAGCTTGCGCCGCCGGTGCCGTGGGGAAAACCTGCCCTGGCGGATGGGCCGAGCCTGACGGTGGAGCGAAGATAAACTTCGGCACATAGGATCCGCTGGGGAGTTCGAAACGGACGGCAAAATCCTGCTTCGATTCCAGATAGTATTGCGCCAGAAGCTTCCGCACCTGGGTGGCCCGGACGCGGACCACGGAATCGCTTCCAGTGTCATATCCGACCGGGCGTCCGAACATCTCGGCCCCGATCATCCGCTCCTTCAGACCATCAATATCCCCATCGAGAGCGTGCCCCACTATAAATTGGAGAAAGTCCTGGGTCCGTTTGCTCCCGGCGAATGCGTGGCTCGATATGACCTCCTCGAGATGGGCGCGCACCATCCTTGCCTGCATTGAACTAAGTACTTGCGGTTGCAAGGATGAATGGGCTGTGGACATTTCGCACTCGGATTCTCTTAGGACCCTCATCTTATCATCCTCCCAGCAATAAACGTCGCTTTAGCCGACGAGAGCCGGCTAAAGTAATATGCGGCTAAATCCATGCAAAATAAAACCTTATCTCCGTTAGATCTCCGTTTAACCGTTAATAGCATTCCATGGCGTACATTTCCGGTGTTTGAATTGGCACGCTTTTGAATCGGGCTCGAATACCGGCCCACTTTAAGAACGTAATGGGGATATTAGTCCGTTCTCAGGGGGTTCCCAGGAAGCTTAGGTCAGCAGAGAAGAGGGAACAGTCGAGCCACAATTTGTGTTCTCACCGTATCTCGGATCCCGTTCCCGCCGAGTAGCAGTTGGTGGAGGAACAACAAAAGAGTTCCGGCCGGAACTGTACCTCGAAAGAAGGCTCGAAAAGGAACACATTTTGATTCAAGAATCCGCGGTTAGAGAATCAACAAGCTGGGTAAGCGTTTACTGGGAGGCGAACCATTAACACCCTAAGCATTCAGGTTTGGAACATCGCCCGAACAGGCAAGAACAGAGCCTCGGCGCGGGAGAGGTTCCTGGGCAGCCTCATTTGTTGGGCATTCCCGGCAGCTATCTTTGGCTGGCTTTGCCTGATTTCGGCAGCGCCGGCGCAGACGCCATCCAACGACGCGGTGAGCCAAGCCATGCGGCAGGGATCCGAGGCTATGACCGCGGGCAACTTCAACGCTGCAGTCGCGGCCTACACCAGCGTGACGCGCGAATCGCCGCAGTTTGCCGAGGGATATTTCAATCTAGGTCTCTCTCTGCAACAAGCGGGCCAGCTGGACGCCGCACGTGCCGCGCTGGAAAAGGCGTTGAAGCTGAAGCCAGGCATGCGCGGTGCCAATCTCTTTCTGGGCGTCATCGCCTACCGCGAGAATCGCTTCAAAGACGCCGAAGCCAGCCTGCTTCTGGAAACCCATGTCGACCCGCGCGGTGCCAAGGCTTTTATGTGGCTTGGGGTCTGCCGCCTGGCGGAGGACAAACCAGAAGCGGCCATTGCCCCGCTCGACAAGGCCCATGAGCTCGATCCCACCGACGTGGACACTCTCTACCATCGCGGCCGCGCGTACTTCCTCGTGGCGAAAGACTCCTATGCCGCAATGTTCAAGGCCAACCCGGATTCGTTCCGGGTGCACCAGGTGTTGGCTGAGGCCGCAGCCGAGGCGTATCGCGATGACGAGGCGATTGCCCAGTACGAGACCGCCATCCAGCTTGCGCCCAGACAGGCGGGATTGCATGAGAGCCTGGGCGATCAATATTGGACCAAAGGAAACGTGGACAAGGCCGCCGAGGCGTACAGGACCGAGTTGGAGATTGATCCTTCCGACACAATGGCGAAGTTCAAACTGGGCAGCCTGGAGGTGGTGCATTCAAACTCTGCCGAAGGAGTTCCGTTGCTGCGCCAGGTACTTCGCGAAGACCCCACGTTGCGTGACGCGCACTATTACCTCGGAGATGGGCTACTGGATCTTGCACAGAACGAAGAGGCGGCCCATGAGTATGAACTGGCCATTGCTGCGGACCCCAACGACGATCGGGCCATGACCTCCTATTACCGGCTTTCGCAGGCCTACAAGAAGATGCACAGACTGGACGATGCCCATGAGGCCCTGGCCAATTATCAACGGCTGAAAGCTCAAACCGAAGCGCGGCAGGAATTGCGGCGCGCGCAGATTGTAAGGAAGCGATCTGAGCTTCCGGTTGACGATCCGGATAAATTGTCTGGACTCGTCGACAACTGAACCGGGTCCCATGGCGAGCGAACTGTTGCTCGACCGTTTCTTGCTGCACAAATAGTTTCGCCGGTCCTCAGGGACCGATCGAAAGCACAGACACGAAGCGTGAGAATCACGATTGCGATTAAACGTTTGCTCAGGAGGCAGACTATGAATCATACCTTTACACAGACTCCTTCAACTGAAAGGAGTCCTTTCCCCAGGATTTCCGCCTGGAGATTCCTGGCGATCTGGACAACATTCGCCGCTCTGCTGGTTGGCGCCTGGTTGCCGGCACGCGCGCAGCTTGACACTGGCTCCATCAGCGGTGCTGTTACCGACCCGCTTGGAAAACTTGTGCAGGGAGCACAGGTGACGGCCCGCGAAGCCGCCACCGGCACAACCTACTCCACGGTCAGCTCGAGCACTGGCTACTACGAATTCCCTTCAGTCCGCACTGGAACTTACGAAGTAAAAGTCAGCGTAGCCGGATTCAAGAACGCGCTCTACAGCGGCATTGCTGTAACCGTCGGCTCCAGCATTTCGCAAGATGTCTCCTTGGCCGTGGGCTCAGCCACTGAAGTGGTTAGCGTAACGGGCGGAAGCGTCGCGCTGGAGAAAGAAACCTCTGAGATCGACGCAGTCATTGCGCCCGAGCAGGTTGCTGACCTTCCCCTTCAAGTCAGCGGCAATCTTCGTTCCCTTTCCACGCTGGAGTTTCTGGTTCCTGGAACGGTCGGTCCCGGCACGTCGGCGGGTGGCTCCGGCTTCCAGATGACCAAGATCAACGGCGGCCAGGAAGAAGGCACCGATTACCTGGTCGACGGCATTACCACCAATCGCATGGAAAACGGTTCTGGCTCCTTCGACATTGTTGCGCCTTCGATCGAGGCTGTAAACGAATTCCACGTCACCCTTTCGGGACTGCCCGCGGAATTGGGCAGAACCACCGGCGGACTAGCCAATTTCAACACCAAGAGCGGTGGCAACAACTATCACGGAGCGATCTTCGACATCTACAAGAACTCCGCCCTCGACGCCAACAATTGGTTCAACAACGGCTATCTTGCTACCACCCCCGAATCAAACTCTGCGGCGCGCGATCTTCTGCAACGCCCTCCGGATACCAAGAACGACTTTGGCGGTAGCCTGGGCGGTCCCATCAGCATCCCTCATCTCTATAACGGCAAGGATCGCACCTTCTTTTTCTTCGGCTGGGAGCAACTGCGCTACTCCACGGGCGCTGCAGTTACCAGTCTCATTCCGACCCCGGCTGAACTCGGAAGCAACGGCCAGTTCTTCGACTTCTCGTCCTTCCTGGGCGGGCAGATCCCTGGCGCTTCTGACGCTTGCAACACCAAGCTTTACTTCGGCGAAATCTTCGATCCAGCGCACGAAACAAACGAGTGCCGCAACACACCTTTCCCAAATAACCAGATTCCGGTCAGTCGCGAAAGCCAGGTGGCAAAGGCGGTTCTGAAGTACATGCCGACCCCGAATCTGAGCGGCGGTACCAACAACTTTGCCTACGATACCCTTGACTCGCTCGCACAGACGGTCTACAGCTTCCGCATCGACCAGAATGTCGGTGCCAATCACAAGGTCTGGGGCTTCTTCAGTTCCCGGCAAAACACCGACCAGGGGAATGGCTTGAACCTGCCTGAACCACTCACCAGCGGCGGCGGTGGCCAGGTCAATCAGCTTGGCAAACTCTTCCGCTTTGGGTGGGACTGGATTGCGAAACCGAACCTGGTTAACTCCCTGACCTTCGGAACCAATCGTTCTAACAACTACAACCAGTCGCGCGCAGTGAATCTAAATCCTGACTGGGATTCAACGCTCGGCATCGCCAATGGCTCCGGCCCGGTCTTCCCAGGCTTCGTGTTCATCGGCAGCCCGTTCCCCAACTTTGGGGAGAACGACGACGGCCAGGACGTAGATAGCACTCTCGCCATAAACGATATTGTGCACTGGCAGCTCGGCAAGCACAGCTTCAAGTTCGGAGGTGAAGACCAGTACCACCAATACTCGTTTGTCAGCAAGATCGGCGGAACGTGCAGCGGCAATTCTGGTTGTTTCACTTTCTATGACAATCAGACCGCATCCGATACCACCTACTGGGGGCAGGACGGAAACTCCTTCGCGGCGTTTCTGCTCGGCGAGTCAGCCACGGCAAACGACCTTTCCCAGTTGCACGCTCCTCGGTGGATCACACACTACGGTGCTCTTTACGCGCAGGACGACTGGAAGATCAAATCGAACCTGACCCTCAATCTCGGATTCCGCTGGAGCTACGATACGCCTCGGCATGAAGCCGCTGGTGACACCGCCGTCCTGGACACTGCGGCTCCCAACTCCGCCGCCAACGGCATTCCTGGCGCGCTGGCCTTTGCCGGCAAGGGTGCCGGGCGCAACGGAAGCCTGAAGGAAACCTGGGCCGACGTCTATCACAAGGACTTCGAACCGCGCGTTGGTTTCGCGTGGGACCCTGGATTCCTCGATCACAAGGATGTGCTTCGTGGAAGCGCGGGCATCTACTACGGTCCGCTGGTCTATGCCGATTTCGGGCAAGGCACACTGCAGGGCTTCACCGTCAATCAAACCTTGTTTACCGCCGACCCGTTGGATGGACCGCAGGTCGACAACGGCCTGGCCGTATTGCCGACGACGCCTGACCTCGACCCGACCCAACTAAATGGCCAGGCCGTGGATCACGTTGCCAAGACCTTTGGCCGTCCCGCGATGGTTGAGACCTGGACCTTGGAGAACCAATATCAACTCAGCTCCAATCTGTTCGTTGCTCTTGGCTATCTCGGTATGCACGCCACTCGCCTGCACGGGCTGATCGACCTTCCCAATGACATGCCGCTGAGCGGTCTGGCTCTGGGAACCAACTTGTTTAACACTGCAACTGGGGCGCAACTACCCTACGCTAATTTCCAGCAGACTTGGGGTGGCCAGGGTAATGTCTCGCAGGCTCTGCGTCCTTTCCCGCAATACGGATACGTCAACGAAGACAGCTACCTGCAAAACGTTGGTCAGTCCAGTTACGACGCGTTGACGGCAAAGATCGAACGGCGCTTCCACAACGGTCTCAACATCCTGGGTTCCTACACGTTCTCGAAAACGTTGACCGATGCCGACGCCATCCAGCCTTACTACAGCACCCTGCAAAACCAGGGTGGAACGCAGAATCCTTATAACCACAAAGCTGAAAAAGCTGTCAGCAACGAGGACATCCCCAACAACCTGGTAGTGAGCTACCTGTACGAGTTACCCGTCGGCAAAGGTAAGCAATTCCTAGCCAATTCTCCCAAACCGGTAAGTGCTGTGATTTCCAACTGGCGTATCAGCGGTGTGCAGCGTTATCTTGGCGGCCAGCCAATCAGCTTCTTCGGGTCCAATGGCATTCCCGGTTTCGACAATGGCATTCGCCCCAACGCCGTACCTGGTCAGGCCTTCAAGAGAACTGGACCGTTCAACCCATTCTCCTTCGACAACACTGGCACTACCGGCTACAACCACTCTTCAGGAGCATGCACCACCGGCTACTGGAACTGTGCCGCCTTCGCCGATCCCAACCCCACTCCCGGTCCAAATGTTCCGTATGTATTTGGAGATTTTCCACGCAACTCGGCTAACATCCGTGGCTTCGCTTTCTACGACGAGGACTTTGGCATCAACAAAGCCATCCCGATCACCGAAAAAATCAAACTGGACTTCCGCGGCGAATTGTTCAACGCATTTAACCGTCACTCTTTCAACAAGCCCGATTCTGGCGTTCAAGACACCAACTTCGGACAGGTAAGCAGCACGTTGCTAGGACCCAGAAATGTCCAGTTCACGATGAGGATCACCTACTAACTCAACCCTCTCCGGTCAGGCTTCATGTGTCCAGAGAACTTCGAAGGTGCGGCGCTCGTGTTCCGGGCGTCGCGTCCTTCGGAAGCATCCAACATCATTGACATTCCTGGGGATGCATATTCCCATCACCACAGAAAGAGAGTCCACGTGCGTTTTATCTTCGCGCTGCTCATCGCATTCACACCGATTCTGGCGCAGCCATCCTGTTGCCAGGAGCCTCAGGCGCTCCCGTTGAGTGGCGACTACCCCATCACTCACGATCCATCGATCTCCAGGGAAGGGAACACCTACTACGTCTTCGCTACAACCTCGAGAGCAGATCAAGGGCAGTTTCCTGTCCGCTGCTCGCAAGACCTTCTGGCCTGGAAGCTCTGCGGCCACATCTTTGACAAGATCCCCGATTGGATTCACCAGGTGAGCCCGAACACCAAGGAACTCTGGGCTCCGGACGTCTCCTTCTTTCAAGGCAAGTATCACCTTTACTATGCTTATTCGGCGTTCGGCGTTAACACCTCCGGCATAGCCCTGGCCACCAATGAAACCCTCGATCCACAAAGCCCGAAATACCACTGGCAAGATGAGGGACTGGTTCTAAAATCGACCACAACAGACGACTTCAACGCCATCGATCCGAATATTGTCTTCGACGAAAAGGGCGATCCGTGGCTAAGCTTCGGCAGCTTCTGGAGCGGCATCAAGATGCGCCGTATCGATCCTGTAACCGGGAAAACTTCTTCCACCGATCTAAAGCTGTACTCGCTCGCAACCCGCGCCATGCCTGCGTTGCCGGAACCGCCGAAACCGGGTTTGCCCGCGGACTGGCAAGCGATCGAAGCGCCCTTCATCGTCCACCATGGCGACTTCTACTATCTGTTTGTCTCGTTCGATTTGTGCTGCCGTGGCACTAGGAGCAACTACCGCACCATGGTCGGGCGCGCAAGCCACGTAACCGGCCCATATATCGATGCGGATGGGAAGCCAATGCTGGAAGGCGGAGGGACGCAGATTCTCTGGCCCAACAGCAGATGGCTTGGACCGGGCGGTGAATCTGTTCTGCAACGGCCTGAAGGCGACATCCTCGTCTTCCACGCCTACGATGCCGTCACCGGAAAGCCCGCGCTTCAGATCTCAACACTGACCTGGAAAGACGGCTGGCCGCATGCGGTTCTCGGCACCACAGGCGAATCGAAGTAGCACAGAGGACGCAGCCATCTCGTCGTCGCTTGATCACAGCGGAGCACGCCCATCTGCTGCGAAACACTAAGCCAGCTCACGGGCCATGGGCTCATCGAACAGGAATTGGGGACATCATGCATCGTATTTTTGACCGAGTCGCGGAGACACGCTGCGCTGTCTGGTTTGGGATCGCCTTGGCTGCGGCAGCGACGCTCGCCGGCTGTAGCGGAGCAGGTTCCAGTTCCGGCGGCGGAGGCGGTGGTGGCGGCGGGTCAACGCCCGACATGGGCACAATCACCGCGGTCGACGACAGTTACCAATTCAAGCTCACCAATGCCGCAAGCAGTCTGGTGCTCGGCATCTCCGGCCAGAGTCAGGTGGCTGGCACGGACGTTGTCCAGGAATCCGATACTGGCACAACCGATGCTCAATGGCATTTCATCCCCATGAACAACAATGAGTTCAATGTGGAGAACATGCTCACTCACCAGCTGCTGGGCATACAGAACGCTTCGACCTCGAGCGGTGCGCAAGCGCTGCAGTATGCCGACAACGGCACTCAGGATCATCTCTGGGAATTCTATCTACTCACGGATGGCAACTATCTCATCAAGAATGTGAATAGCGGCTTCTACTTGCAGGACGACGGCTCTGGAACAACTTCTGCCTCAACTATCGATCAGGGTGCGAGAGCTACAACCGGCACAGGCTGCACCTGTCAGGAGTGGAAATTGACCTCGTCGAACACATCGCCTTATCCCGATCCCACCACTGTCACTGTTTCTTACACGGCGCCCGATGCATCCTCAATCGGGATTCACGATCCTTCCATTCTGAAGGTCGGATCAACTTACTATCTGTTCTCAACTCATGGCTTGCTTCATACCCACACGTCGACTGACCGCATCAATTTCACTGACGATAACTATGGTCTTCCCTCTTTGCCGTCCTGGACCAGTAGCTACACAGGCGGAAGCGGCGACTTATGGGCGCCAGATGCTTCAAGCCACAACGGAGTCTACTGGCTATACTTCGCGGCCTCCACGTTCGGGAGTGCTAACTCGGCAATCGGCTTGGCCGTTAGTCCCACGGGCGTTCCAGGAACCTATGTCGACTCAGGCGCCGCTGTCTACACGTCCAACAATTGCGCCGGATCGAACGCCATTGATCCAGCCTCGGTGGTAGATACTTCTGGAGACGCCTGGCTCGCATTCGGTTCCTATTCCAATGGAATCCAAATCGTCCCCGTCAATAACACAACGGGAATTCCCACCGGAGCGGCCTGTACGCAGCTCGCTTATCATCCATCTGGCACTGGTCTCGAAGGCTCGTATATCTATCCGCACGGAGGCTACTACTATCTTTTTGCTTCCATCGATACCTGTTGCAATGGAGTAACCAGCACCTATCGCATCATTGTTGGACGCTCCACTTCTATCACCGGCCCCTACGTTGACCGAGGCGGAGTCGCCCTCACCTCCGGTGGAGGAACCATCGTGCTAAGCGCCCACGGAAACATCAATGGGCCGGGCGGCGAGAGCCTCTTCGCCGATACGGATGGCGACATCCTCGTCTATCACTATTACGACGGCAATAATAGCGGATACCCAGCTTTGGGCATCAACCATATTGCCTATACTTCCGACGGATGGCCGTATGTGGAGTAACTCTGACCATGCCGAATGTTTCTGGAAAGCCCCTGACTCCCCCGGTCGCTTTCGAGTGACGGGTGATTCGCAACTTAAGTCTTCTAACGCATTCCTGTGACGGCCCAAAGTCACCATGACGAAATATCGTCTTCGTCACTTCCCATCTGTCTGAGGCCGCGAACCGGGCTTTCCGGCGCTAACTGATTGATCTCAAGCGATAAACCCTCTCAATTTCGACCTAATTCAATCTGGCAAGCCACTTGCCTTATAAGGTGCGGCGGCAAGGTATAAGAAATGCAGTGAGCTTCTTCTCTTCCGTCTGTTGCTGAATTGGAGGTCCGCTTTGGAGTTATTCCGCTTGGACTATCTTTCTTGTCTTCTTACCGTCGTGGCCACGATTCTCGTAAGCCAGAAAAAGTGGGCCGGACTCGTCGTCTCGGGTGTTAACAGCCTGATCGTTTGTGTCATTGGAGTTCATACGTCTCAGTACGGCTTCATACCAGCAAATGTGTTTTGCATTTGCATATACGCCTTCAATCTGAAGTCATGGCTCAATAAGAGGGAACCATCACACCCTGACCAGACCAGTACACTTGCGTAGAAGAAACCGCTGTGCTCACGCATATTATGTTCGCGAATTTAAATCCGGGTTGTATGCGCGGCGTTGAATAGCTTCGATTGCAGTAATCGCACTGCTCAATGTACTTCGCTCCTCGCACCTACGTAGGGAGAACTATTTCCGTCGGAAACGAAACTCAGCCCCGATCGCCGCGATAGATTGGCTGTCCAGTATCTGTCTTGCGCGAGCAAAGACGATCGTTTCTTCTAATTCAATATGGGCTGAATACAACTCCTTGAGGCGCGCGGTTTCGGAGAGCAACCGCCGTGTATCCTCTGCGCTTAAACTGCCTGATTCAATCCAGCCTGAGTACAGCCGCTCAACTGAATTATGTAAATTGTTTGCCTCGCGATGGTCATCTTCCAGCCGGTCGATCTCTTCGAACGATTTAGCATCCGACTTCCGCAATCGTGAAAAGAGTGATTCCTCCTCGTCCGCTGTGTGGCGTTGTCCGCCTGTACGGAAGTACTCGAGCGCAGCCTTGGCCGCATCGCATTCCTCGCCGGTGAGATTCCTGCCCTGTGCCCGATCCACCACGATGAAAAGAATGCCGAGGAAACTCTCGATCCTTCTGTGGCAGTCCTTCAACATGCCAATTGGATCGTCGAAACCGCTATCCGGCTTTCCGCCAATCTGTATCGCCATCACACCCCCCATTAATTCTTTACTTCTCTCATTGTCCCTCGTTCGAAAGATTTGCGAATCTCCGATTGCAGACTTAAGCTACGGTGCCGGCTGCGCGTCGCCTTTTGGAACATCGGATCAACACTGCTCTTCCTATCAAATAAGACATTCTGAAACCTGGCCGCGCAGTGACCAAAGTTCCAGCCTGCTAGAATTCCGAGGTGACTGCTGAACGCACTGACCTCGCTACGGCCCTCGGAAAGACTGCACTTTTGTCGAGTCTCACGCCGCAAGAATTAACAACACTGGCTGCACGAACAGTGCGGAAGGTTTTAAGCAACGGAGAACTACTGTTCTCGGAAGGCGAGCCATGCAATGGCCTGCACATCATTGCTCGTGGCAAGGTTCGCATTTTCAAAACATCCATGGGCGGTCGTGAGCAGGTTTTGGCGATCAACGTTGTCGGGGAATCCGTCGCAGAATTGCCGGTCTTTGATGGTGGCCCCTTTCCAGCTTCAGCCGTTGCGATTGAGGACACAGAGATTGCATTCATCTCACGACGCGATTTTCGCGCCTACTGCATGGAGCACCCTGAAGTCGCACTCAAAGTGCTCCAGGTAGTTGGAGCCAGGCTGCGGCGATTAGTCGGGATCGTCGAGGAGTTGTCGTTCACCACGATCCGCCAACGCCTCATATCGGTACTGCTCAAACTCGCCCAAAACGAAGGCAAGCAGAGTCCTCTCGGAATTGAGTTTCAACTTCCCGCAACTCATCAGGAACTCGCCAATCAACTTGGAACCGTGCGCGAACTGGTCTCCCGGAATCTGATGCGCCTCCAGGCAGAAGGATTGCTCGATGTTGACGCGCGTCAGATCGTCGTCAAAGATCTTCCCGGCCTGAAGGCACTTCTGGAGACATCCTCGTAGACCTTTTCGGCACCGAGTGACATGAG
>Ga0187847_10002385_pt1 | contig 15216 bp, 13 predicted proteins | sample June2016WEW_4_10_FD_132458 | JGI IMG/M metagenome (GOLD analysis project Ga0187847, IMG submission 132458) | Peatland microbial communities from SPRUCE experiment site at the Marcell Experimental Forest, Minnesota, USA - June2016WEW_4_10 | ecosystem: Environmental > Terrestrial > Soil >...
GCGCATGCAGGCTAGATACACCGCCGTTTTCCCAGATCCGGTAATGCCATGGAGCAGCAAACCGGCGAACTTGCGCGAGGCAACGGCCTCTCCAATGTTCGCTAGCGCGTTTTTCTGCGCGGCGCTGAACTCAAACTCAAACGGCGAGGGCCGCGGCTTGAGTTTGGGAGCAGTCAAAGCCTGGGGTTCATCGACCAACTCAATCAACCCGCGTCGGACGAGCGTGCTCAACGTAGTGCGCGGGACATCCAACCCACGCAATGCCTCGACGGGCGCTCTGCCGCCTGCCGCTACGAGCGTTTCAATGAGGGTACGCTGGTTGGCGTTGAGACTCTTAGCGGGGGGCGTGTGGTGACGGTCCTCTGGCCCGTTTCGCGGAGGCGCGCCTTCTGCCGCCAGAGACGGGTTGAGCTCCGTCCCTAAGAGATCGCGTTCCTCTGTCCTGCGCAGTACCGCTATCTTCACCAGGCGCGCCGCGTCGCGCGCCGCCGACACATCCTCGCGCGCAATCCACTTTTTCCGCACCATGCCGCTCAACAGTGCCTTGCCTACCAGCGTTGCCCCACGCAAACTCTGCTCCTGCACGCTCTCCCGCTCCGCGAGATAATCGAGCACGCGAAACTCGACAAGCTGCTGCTCCGGCGTGCGCTTCGATCGCGCTGGAGAGCCGGACATCCCCGCGAGATGCAACGCTATTCGCCCTTCGTCGGTGATGCGATACGCGATCGACCGTTTGAACTCGGCCGAGAGCGGCAGCATGGTGCGAAATACTTCACCCAGCGGGGCAAGATAGTAATCGGCAATCCACTTTCCAAGTTTGAGCAAGTGATCGTCGAGAACGGGCGCGAGATCGAGCGCTTCGATCACTTTTTTGATCTTTATGAGCGAAGCGTTGACCTGCGGCGGACGGTCGTGAAGTTCAACCACGATACCCGACATGCGTTGTTGACGAAAGGGCACCAGCACCCTCCCGCCAACCACCGGCTCCATGCCCGGAGGAATGGCGTAAGTGAATACGATGTCGAGGGGCACGGCGAGCGCAACATCGCAGAAGAGGGGCATTCTGACGACAGCATAAACTAATGCGGCGCGATTACCTTTCGAACGGGTTATTTGCCCGTGTAAAGCTCAGGAAACCTTTCCCGGAGGTGAGCGACTTTCGGCGCGTCGTTAAAGACGATGTACGGGTTGTCGGGGTGACGGACAGCGTAATCCTGGTGATAGGCCTCGGCGGGATAAAAAGCCTTCAAGGGAACGACCTGGGTCACGATCGGTCGCGGGAACGCTTTGGCTTTCTCCAGTTGCGCAATGTACGCTTCGGCGATTCGCTTCTGCTCATCGTTTCCGTAAAAAATCACCGACCGATATTGGCTGCCGGTGTCCGGCCCCTGGCGGTTCAACTCCGTGGGATCGTGCGCGACAGAGAAAAACACGCGAAGCAGTTGTCCGTACGTGATCTGCGAAGGATCGTAAACAATCTTTACGGATTCTGCGTGGCCGGTGTCACCGCTGCTTACCAATTCGTACTCCGCGGTATTGGCTGCGCCACCGGAATATCCTGACGTAGCGCTCACCACACCCTTCACATGCTGGAAGACGGCTTGAATGCCCCAGAAGCAGCCCCCAGAGACCACGGCGGTTTGCTCAGATCTGGTCGTTGCCAGCGTGGAGTCCGCGGCAGGGTTCGGAACCGCGGCACTCGCACGCTCGCCGGCGTTGCAGGCGGCTACGCCCGCCAGGGTGACCAGCACGAGCACCGCAAATACACGCGCGCTAGAATTGCACATTCTCATAACGAACTCCTTCGAACATCCAGCTCAGCTGATCCCAACCGTCCCCTGAATAGAGTCGCTGGCGGAGGAAAAGTTTCACCGCGTGAAAAGGCTTGCAGGCGCCGGGGCGAGGAAGGCAGGAAGTTGTGGCGGCGATGCCTGCTAATTCAATCACTTCGGGTTCTCTGTGACGTCGCAGGAAGGTTCTCTGCTTGCTGGCAAGTTAGAAGAATGTCTATTATTATACTAGGCATTAAATGACGGGGGCGCCGGTGAACGAGTCGCAGGTCGATGTTCTGATCGTAGGTGGCGGGTTTAGCGGAACGATGCTGGCTGTACAACTGATGCGCCACAGTACGTCGTTGTCCGCTGCCATTGTGGACCGAAGCGCAGCCCCGGGTCGTGGCCTTGCGTATAGAAGTCCCCATAGATTTCACTTGCTGAACGTTCCCGCGGGCGAGATGAGCGCGTGGCCCGATGCACCCGGCGATTTCCTGGACTGGGCGAGAATCCACTACGATGCCGCCGTACAATCCCGCAGTTTCCCGCCGCGCTCGGTGTATGGCGCGTACGTCGCGGACTTGCTGCAGATAACGCTGGCCGAGCGTGGGCGCCAACGGTTTCGATGGATTCAAGACGAAGCGCTTTCCCTCCATCGCGAGAAAAGCAAACTGGCCGTCCAGACCAAGGCGGGATCGGAGCTACGGGCGCGCGCGGTGGTGCTGGCCACGGGAAATTTTCCGCCCGCCAATCCCAGAATGCCGGGGCTGAAAGCTTCCACCTCCGTGTATTTCCAGGCTCCCTGGTCCGCCGAGGCGCTGGAGAACCTTCCCTCTAACGGCAGCGTTTTACTCGTGGGTTCGGGACTCACCAGCGTTGACCTCATCATGGCGCTTAAGTCCAAGGGGTTTCGCGGGATCATTCACGTGCTTTCGCGCAAGGGATTGTTTCCGCGTCCTCGCCGCCAGCAACGTCAGGAGGAACCTTGGCCGTTGTTCTGGGGAGCGGCATCGCCGCGCAGCGTGCGCGGTTTAATGCGGTTGATTCGCGAGCAGGTGCAAGCCGCCGCCGAAAAAGGTGTGGACTGGCGCGCCGTCGTCGACTGCCTTCGGCCCGTAGCGCAAGATATTTGGCGTTCCCTGCCGTTGGCAGAGCAAAGAAGATTCCTGCGTCACGCCCGTGCGCATTGGGATGTGCATCGTCACCGCGTCGCTCCCGAAATCGCGGACATACTCGCCGACATGCGGGCGGAGGGCCAGGTGCGCTTGCATATCGGAGCCGTCACGCGATATTCCGAAAAGGACGACACGGCCGAAGTTTATTACTGGGATCGGGAGAGCCGAGCCGAGAAGATGCTGCATACTAATCGCGTGATCAATTGTGCGGGTTCGGAAGCCGATTGCCGCCGCATCGATGAGTCGTTCATCACCAGTCTGTTTGTGCAGGGCCTGGCGCGGCCGAATCCTCTTTTTCTCGGGCTTGACGTTGATGAGCACGGCGCGCTGATTAACTACAAAGAAGTGGCATCGCAACGGTTGTACGCCATCGGGCCAACGCGAAAAGGGTGCCTCTGGGAAACCACCGCGGTGCCCGAGATTCGCGTCCAGGCCGCCGCGCTAGGGGAACGCCTGGCGGAAATGCTCGACCACAGCCGACGGCGCCCGCGAGAGCTGCTTAAGAACGCCAGCTAATCACTCGGCAATCGTTCCGCACCCGGCGTCTGTCTAGACGGCAACCGGCAACTCGATCTCAACCGGCAGCTTTGCCTTTTCCCAAGCGACAAAACCGCCGGCGACATTGGTGACGTTTTCGAACCCTGCGCGTTTCAGCAGACTGCCTGCAATCAGACTGCGATAGCCACTTCGACAAACAACCGCAAGTGGCGTGTTGCGGTCGATTTCGGGCAGCGAGTTTTTGAGGTTATCCAGAGGCAGCCAGGATGCGCCTTCAATGTGCCCCGCCTGCCATTCCGGTTGGCGGCGGACATCCAGCAATCGCACCTGGTCTTTGCGTAAACGCTCGCTCAAGAGTCGCGGGTTGATCTGTTCCAGTTCGGCCAGTGCGAACCCGGCGTCCGCCCATCCCTTGACCCCGTCCTGCAGGTATCCGCGGGCATCATCAATGCCGACTCGAGCCAGGCGCGTGCGCGCTTCGGCGAGTTGCTCCGGCGATTCCGCGATCAGCACCGGCTGAGAGGATAGCCCCAGCACGATTCCAGCCCACGAGGCAAATTCTCCCGAGAGCGGAATACTGATTGAGCCGGGCACGTGTCCGGAAGCAAATTCATCGGCTGGGCGAACATCAAGCGCAATGCCACCCTTCTTCAGCAACGAATGTAGCGCTTGTGCGGAAATCGGTTCGAGCTCGGGCAATTCCGACAGCGCCGGCGCGCCTAACCGATTGATTGCAGCATCCTGCGGGAAGTACTCGGGGCGGGGTGGCAAGTTGGTGGTCAACTGCCGGATGAACTCTTCCCTGGTCTTAATCTGCAGAGCGTAATTGGTGAGGCGCTCCGTACGAATTGTGGAAGAACGTTCAGCGCGCATATTTTTGCCGCAAAGCGAACCGGCTCCGTGGCCGGGATACACGATGACCTCATCGGCGAGTTTGAGCACTTTATTGTGCAGGCTGTCGAAGAGCATTCCCGCGAGCACCACAGGAGTGTGAGTTCCCGACAGGTCGGGGCGTCCGACATCGCCAAGGAACAGCGTGTCTCCGGTCAGAACGGCCCAGGGGTTCGGAGACTTCTCTTCATCGGTGACTACCAGACAGATGCTCTCCGGGGTGTGCCCCGGCGTTTCCAGCACCTTGATCAAAAGTTTTCCTACCCGCAACTCGAAACCGTCCAGTACCTCAAGGTGAGAAACCGTGGCTCCTCCATTTGGACCGATGTAGATCTTGGCCCCGGTACGTGCCGCGAGTTCCTTGTGTCCGGAAACAAAGTCGGCGTGCAGATGGGTCTCGAAGATGTGCTTGATCTTCACTCCGTGCTGTTCAGCAGCTTTCAGGTAAATGTCGACATCCCGCTGGGGATCGACCACGACGGCTTCCCCCTCGGATGCCAGCATGTAAGAGTCGAGCGCCAAGCAACCCAGGTGAAATTGTTCGAAGTACATGGATTAAGCCACCTTTCGGGGGGCGACCCCGCAATCAGTAAGTCTATAACATTAGTCAGGATTTGCAATTCATCCTCCCGCCGCTCCGAAATGCCAAGTCGCTAGCAATGCGCAGTTTAAGCTGGTCGACCCGTAGAGCTGAGACTGCAAGACGGCAAACCTTTTCACTCTCCCGGCAACCAGAGTTCCTCAGTATTCCCCTGCGAGGTAAGGTTCGCATTGGTCTCGACAGATGCCACGGGGCGCGGGGGCCACCACTTTTGTGCTATTTCAGCCCAATTCTGCACAGCCTTCCACCGGGTGCTACTTGCATTCCCGCACAGAAGTTCCGGATAATCAGGACGAGAGTAGGACAGCGTGTACCGTTACAGTCGCGCAGACTTGTTGCGTATTCTTCGTCTTGTTCCTCGCCAGCTTCAGACCTGGGAGAAGGCGGGACTAGTGACTGCGGCCGAAGAGTATTCCTTTTTCGATCTGGTGCAAATCAAGAAAGTGCGCGATCTCTGCGCCCAGCGGGTTCGTCCGGCGGTCATCCGGCAATCGCTCGAAGCCATGCAGAAACAGGTTGCGGGCATGGAGAATCCGCTGCTGGAAGCCGGCGCCTATCAGAGCGGACGCCGCGTTGCTTTCCGCCACCAGGGACGGCTGGTCGAGCCGATCGCCGGACAGTTCATGTTCGACTTCTCAGCGGAAGAGAGTAAGGTCGTGACCAGCCCGCCGCGGAACGGACCGGAGCTGGTGGTTACCGATGTTGCCGACCTGTTTGCGCGCGGCATCGTGCAGGAAGAAAATCCCTCCACGCAGAGCGAGGCGATCACAACTTATTTGAAGGTTCTTGATATGGACCCCATGCACGCTGCCGCCCACATCAACCTGGGTACGCTTTACTACAACCGTCAGGATTACATGCTCGCCGAAAGGCATTACCGTTCGGCGATTCAGATCGACCCACGTTACGCGCTCGCCTACTTCGACCTCGGCAACGTGCTCGATGAGACCGGGCGCGTCGAGGAAGCGATTAACACCTACAAGACCGCGATTCAACTCGCGCCCACCTACGCCGACGCGCACTACAACATCGCGCTGGCCTACGAGAAGATGCGCGAGCCCCGCAAGGCGCTGCAACATTGGCGCGCTTATGTGAAGCTCGATACCACCGGGCCATGGACGGTTCACGCCAAACATCAGATCCAGCGCATTCTGCAAGGCGATAGCCTGAAGCTGGTGCACTCGCGCAAGGCGAACTAGCCGGCGAATCGGCGGTTACACCGTGCCCGCTCGACGCGCTAAAGCGAGGCCTTAGTGTGAAGCGGCCGACTTCATGTGCATGATGGTCATAACCACGGCCGCAGAGGCAACGCCGAATTCGCTGCCGGCGCCGATTGCTACTTCTTCCGTAACTCTCTCGCCTTTGTCCGCGCGGATCACGACGGCAGCAGCTGCTTTATGGAATCGCGCGTGCTCTGCCTTCAATGTCGCGAATTCCTCGCAATTGCAGAACGCGGCTCCTTCGCCTGCAATCCATTTTCCGAGCTCGCATTTATTATCCGCGGCAACATCGGCCGGCTTGATTGAGCCGTCTGGTTTTTGCAAGTAGGAAGAAAGTTTCCTCTTCCAATCCGAGTGAGCTGAGATTGCTTGGTTAAAATCCATGTTCTTGCTCCTAACGGGAAATGACCACACAAAGCGCGCGCGACTACAGTCGGACTGGGACTCGCTGGCTTTCCTTCATCATCGGCAGCTCGGCGGAGAGCATTAGTCCCATTCATTTAGTCGGGTTGGGCGCGGCTCAGGGAGGGCAATTTTCGCTATACTTCTGTTTCACCCCTCAGGTGCGGAGGCCACAACTATGAACCTCTACCGCTGGATGTTGATGCTGGCGCTTGTGACCGCGATGGTCGCGTCCAGCACTGTCTGCTTTGGCCAGTCGGTCAAGAAAGAAAAAGAAATCTACAACGAAACCGCCGATGCGCACGCCGAAATCAAAGACGCTCTCGAGAAAGCCACAGCGGAACATAAGCGCGTCATTGTCGTGTTCGGAGCGAACTGGTGTTTTGACTGCCACGTGCTCGACAAGGCTTTCCATAGCTCGGAGCTAGCGCCGATCATCGCTGCCAACTATGAAGTTGTGCATGTCGACATTGGAAGGGGAGAAAAAAACCAGGACCTGATGACAAAGTACGAGGTACCGATGAAGCGCGGCATCCCCGGGCTGGCCGTGCTCGATACCGATGGGAAGTTGGTTTATAGCCAGAAGAACGGCGAATTCGAGAACGCGCGGGCGCTCAACCAGGACGATTTCCTGGCATTTCTGAACAAGTGGAAACCCGGACCGCACAGCCAGTGAGGATCCCGATCCTCGAAGGAGTGGAATAAAAAAAGCGCGGCTTGCGCCGCGCCCAGGAGAGAAAGTAACTGTCGTTTTTTCACTCGTTCGTCGTTCCTTCGTTAGCTCGTTAGTCCACCATCAGTTTGTTCTCAACGCTGAATGCACCCGGTACGGAATTCGCTCGGATTCCGGCAATGTTTTTGTCCATGGTGCTCTCGACGGTTCCGTAGAGGATCACGTGTCCGTTGTCAACCACGATGCGGATCGGTTTGACCGGGTCAATCGCGTAGCGGCTGAGTACTGAATCGCGATAAATCGCGCGCGCCGTGCGCATCCGTATCGAATTGTCCACACCCGAAACGGGCAGAATGGTTACGTCATTCACAACGTCCTTGACGCCCGGCGTACGGGCTACGATGTCGAGCGCCGAGTCCTTCGGGACGTCGAATAAGACGTCCCCTGTAAGAGTTACGACGCCGTCTTTTACATTGAGCGCAATATAGTTGAACGCATTGTCGTAATATCCGACGCGGTCAAAGTCCACCTTTTTTGTCAGCTTCTGCTGGAGTTCGTTGTCGGGCACCGTCTTTCCCGCGACCACGATTTCATTGCGAACACCAGTGACGTTGGGAGCTTTCTTCACTTTCTTGGCGGCGTCGAGCTTGTCCTGGAAAAGGTCGACCGTGCCGGTCAGGGTCACGATGCCATCCTCGACCTTCGCGCTTACTCCCCACAGTTGCTTCACGTCATGAATCTTGTGGTTGACGGCCTGCTGAATCTGCTGATCGTACAGCCCAGTCGCTGCCATGGCGGTCATACTCAGCAGGAAGACGAACGCCAGAGTCAATGCCAACGCATAGTTCTTGTACATGATTGTCTTCTTCATTTTTGCCATCCTTATCGGAATTCCCCACTGGAATCCCATCCCCCACTTGTTAACCGCCTGGTTAAATAGATGCGTGGCGGAGCTTGCGGGATGCGCGGCCCGCGAGGATTTACAATTTGTTACAAGCGGTAAGTCGGCCAATGTTTGCAGATATTTGACAATTATTTGTCATAACGACTAACGTCGCCGTATGCCTCGGGGTTTACCAGCCAAGGGTTTGCAAGGGGAACTCAAGCAAACAGTCCCATTCACGAGCAGGGAACAGGAAGCTTATCTCTCTTTATTGCGCACGGCCGACGCGCTGGAGGCGGAGGTCGAGGCCCGCCTCAGGGATTTTGGACTCACGGGCACGCAGTACAATGCGCTGCGCATCCTGCGCGGGGCGGGACTTGAGGGCCTGCCATGTCGCGAGATTGGCGAGCGCATGATCACCCACGATCCGGATATTACCCGTCTGCTCAATCGCCTGGAAAAACGCGGACTCGTCGAGCGCATTCGCGCCATACATGATCACCGCGTCATCTACGGAAAGATCACCGCTGCCGGGCTGAAACTGCTTCGCGAAATGGACGGCCCCGTCGACAAATACGGGCGCGAGATGCTTCGCCACGTGGGGCAGGAAAAACTAAATCAGTTGATCGAGTTGCTGGAACTCGTGCGAAGCAGGAAATCCTTTTACCGCCGAGACGCCGAGAGCGCGGAGTAAAGGATGAAAGCTATCTCGTCCGTTTTGAAGCCTTCTTCTTTGCTGTTGCCGCATCTTTCCTTGCAGCAGGCTGATTAGGAAATACACGGGCGAAGATCTTGTTGATGTTCTTGAGTTGCCGTTGCAGGTCAAACGCGCGCTCTATTTTTGCGCGGGGCACTCGTTCGCTAATCTTGGGGTCGTTCACGATCAGTTCGTGAAAGTCTAGCTCCTCTTTCCATGCACGCATGGCGTGATTCTGCACCAGGCGATAGGCATCCTCGCGGGAAACGCCGCTTTCCACCAGGTCGAGCAACAACTGTCCGCTGAAGACGAGGCCGTGCGTGCTTTCGAGATTCGCCATCATGCGCTTGGGATAGACGAACATGGTCTCGATCAGGGTCGCGGTTTTGTTCAACAGGTAATCGGCGAGCGTCGTGGAGTCGGGAATGATGACGCGCTCAGCCGAGGAGTGGGAAATATCGCGCTCGTGCCAGAGCGCTACGTTTTCGAATCCGGCCAGTGCGTTCGCCCGCACCACGCGCGACAATCCGCTGATTTGTTCGCTGGTGACGGGATTGCGCTTGTGCGGCATGGCCGACGACCCCTTTTGTTTTTCGCTGAAATATTCTTCGGCCTCGCGGACTTCGGTGCGCTGCAAATGTCGAATTTCGGTTGCGATCTTGTCGAGCGTCGAAGCTACGGTCGCCAGGGTCGCCAGGTAGTGCGCATGGCGGTCGCGCTGAATCACCTGCGACGAGACCGCAGCAGCTTTCAAGCCGAGGCGAGCACACATTTTCTCTTCGAGTTCGGGAGTCAGATGCGCGAATGTTCCGACTGCGCCAGAGAATTTGCCCACCCGCAGATCTTCCGCAGCGGCCTGGAAGCGCACAATGTTCCGTTGCGTTTCCGAATACCAATTGGCAATCTTGAAGCCGAAGGTGATGGGTTCGGCGTGGATGCCGTGAGTGCGCCCGATCATCGGCGTGTCTTTAAATTCCCACGCGCGGCGTTCGAGCACATCGGCTAGGCGCTCCAGATCGCCCGCAATCTGCGCCGAAGCTTGCTGGATGAGCAATGCCTGCGCCGTATCGACCACATCGTTCGAGGTGAGGCCGTAGTGGAACCATCGGGCGTGCGGGCCGACGATCTCAGCTACAGCCGTGGTGAAGGCGATGACGTCGTGTTTGACCTCGGCTTCAATCTGGAAGATGCGATCCACGCTAAAGTCGGCGCGCGCGTGGATCGCCTTCGCGGCATCTTTCGGCACGATGCCGGCGGCGGCGAGCGTTTCGGTAGCAGCGACTTCGACTGCCAGCCAGGTGCGAAAACGGTTTTCGTCGCTCCAGATGCGGGCCATCTCGGGCCGGGTATAGCGTGGAATCACGGCGTTGTCTCCTAAAGGCGAACTGGGGATTGTAAATCCTATGATCTGTTCGGTCGAGCGACACGCGTAAGCGGCAGCGTTTCATCACAACCCTGGCTGCGGAAGACAGCATCAAACGCCGCGCAACAGAGAATCCTGCCGCGGAGGCGATAAAGTGAAGAAATCGGCAACAGTACTCTTTGGTGGAATCTGCGGTGGAATCTCCCTGGGAGCCGTCCTTTATGGCGGCTGGCGCTGGTATCAGGGACGTCGTAAGATACGCAATTTTCATCTTACGAGCGAAGATCTCACTTATTCAGATTGGTCGGCAGAAGAACTTGTTTCCCACCACCTGATTGATTTGAATTCTGCGGATGCGCAGCAAATTGCCGGACTCGGAATGTCTGCAGAGTCGCTGGAGCGGTTGCTGGAAAATCGTCAATATCGCAACAAACTCGAACTCGTATCGCGCATGGTTCTTTCCCCGGAAGAATACTCCTCCATAAAGGACAAGGTGTCGGTTGCGAAGGCGAGCGAACCGGTCAAGGTGGCAGAAAACTAAACGAGCAGGGAGAGAAGATCTCTTGCGCCTACTCCAGCGGCATACGAATGCCCGGCGATGAAGGATTTTCACATTGACGCGGGGAAGGGATCATGCGGGGCAGTAACACCCCTATGCTAAATAGTTTACTCGTTGATATAGATGTGATTTGAAAATGACTTGTCTCGATTAGAGTCTCCGGTGTTTAGTAGGATCCCAGATGCGAGACGCACACATCCGGGGAGGAAATTCAGTGAAGTTGAGAGCCTTAGAGGTAATCACTTTAGTGGTATTGGGCTGCAGCTTCGCTTCGGCGCAGACGTTTAGCCTCTGGACCGCCGGAGGAAGTTACGAATTTTGCAACTTCCACGTTATTACCTGCAACAGCGACGGCGTGGTTGCAGGATATGACGACACCACGACGCTCTGCGGGTTTGAGTACAATGCCCCGATCGTTGGCTTCGATGCCACCGTCGCTAACGATGGTGAGCCGGCTTACGGCAAGGGCGTTGTCGTCAGCGACGCCATCTTCGACGCCTCTGCAGATGCGTACACCGGGCTGCAGTGGACTGTGTTTCAAACACTCACGCCAGCAAGCGGAACCCACGGACCGGACGCTTTGAAGGGAAGTTCGGGCTGGATGGGCGTTGCTGGAAGCTACTCCGGCAACTACTTCGGTGACAACTACGGCTTCTTGACCGCCGGCCCACCCGAGGAGGGCAAAGTTGCTCGCCATGGGACCATTGCTGGCAAGCTGCCGGAGAAGCTGAGAAAGTAACTAATCTCGATTGTTTGCCTTACCCACAGTCTGAGCCGCTCGATGTTTTGGGCGGCTTTCCTCCCTCCGCATCGCGAGAGAACTACATCCGTCCGCTGAGAGTTAGCTTCGCAGATAAGACTCAATGTTCTTCATACACGTACTCGTGCTGCGCATCTCTGATGGTCAGCGTGCGCTTGGCTCCCGAGCCAACCACAAACTCAAAGCCCAACTCACCCGGTACGATGGTGAGGAAGGAAATTGTGCCATCGGGATTTTTGCGACTGGCGACTTCGCTTTTCCACTCGCCAAAATCAAAAATCGTGGAAGCGCCTGACGTGCTGACCGTGATTTCGCCGAGCGCGGCATTGGTGTAGTGTTTGGCCAACTTGGTGCTCTCATTGGCATCGGCCGGAATCGTCATTAATTTGCGCTCGGCAGCCATATCGGTATAGAAGCTCTTCGCGTCGGCATTGAGCAGCGCCTCGGCCTCAGCCTGTCCATCGAAGAGAACCTCGAGCAACTTGCGGCGGATGCGATCGCGAAGCAGCCATCCGGGATCGCCGTTGGTCAGGATGACCAGACCCACGTTTTGCTGCGGCAGCCACATCATGTCGCTGTGATATCCGACCAGGTCGCCACCGTGATGAACCACTGGGATTCCATAGGTCGTGTCGACCATCAAGCCCATGCCATAAGTGACGTCCTTACCGATGCTGACCTGGGGAGCGCGCCGTTCGAGCAACGGCTCCTTCGAAATGTAGGTTGCTCCATTCGGAAGCTTGCCCTCGGCAAGTTCCATGGAGATATACTTCAGCATATCGTTGACGCTGCTCCACGCGCCTCCGGCGGGGCGCGCCGGGATGACGGCATCATTAATGGCGGTGACCGCCTTGGCAGTTTTTCCGTCGGCGTCCGGCGAATGCGAGCCGGCGTGATTGCCAGCGAACGCGCGCTTGAAATCGAAGGTTGTCTCCTTCATCTGCAACGGATCGAAAACATACGATTGGATGGCGCTGTCGTAAGCAGCGCCTAACTCCATGTCGGGATGGATGACATGAGCTCCCGTATATCCGCCGGCCGCCGCCATCAGGTTGGAATACTGGAAGAGTTCGCCGAATTTCGATGTCGGCTTCATGGTGCCAAGCAGAGCCATCGTGCTCTCGGGTGTCATCTTGCCGTAGTCGAAGATCCATTCCAAATCCTGGCGCGGCATGCCGGTGCAGGCGCAGATCAGGTGCTTGACGAGAACGCTGTGCGTGGTTTCTGCATCGCCAAGCTTGAAGCTTGGGAACAGCTTGATGACCGGAGTATCCCAGGTGATCCGGTGCTCGTCGACGAGTTTGGCAAGCAGCAGCGTCGTCATTGCCTTCGTATTCGAGGCGATCATGAACAACGTGTTCCCATCTGGCTTCTCCGTACCACCCAACTCCTTCACACCGAAACCACCAGCGAATACGACCTTGCCATCCTGCACCACGCCGAGACCGACTCCGGGCACCCGCAACACTTTCTGTCCCTGCTCAACGAAGCGGCCGAGTTCCGCAATGCGCGCCGGGTCGAGCGTGTTGGCTTTCTTTCCAGCAAACGATTCGCGGCTATATCCCTTCGGCAGCAAGCGGCTGAAAATCAGGGCCAGTTGTCCGCCCCGCTTCTCCGCGACCGGATCTGCCACATCTTCAATCACCACGGTCCAGTTCGATCCGGAGTAAAAGACGAGGGCAGCGACTCCGCGCTTTTCATTGGGCGAGGTCTGGTAGTCGTAGAATCGCCGCCGGCTCCAGCCATCGCGGTCGGGCAGATCGTTGGTGACTTTGAGCGGCCATTTTGCGTCGGGCTTGTACACACGCCACGCCGTGGCTAATGCCTCATCCTGCGTCTTGGCCGGCACGTCGACAAGCGCGACCCAGGAGTCTCCTTCGGGCGCTTCGAGAATGGTCGCCGGTCCTTCGACGCGAATAGACCAATCTTTCGGCGCGATGAACGCATTGCCGAGTACCGTGGTTTTCGGGGTATCGGCTGAGAGTTTTTCAGGCGCTTGCGCGCTGGCCGCGTTAGTGGCCAAATGGGCTGACGCGCTTAGAGCTGGTTTGGTAAGCAGGCCCAAAGCAAGAACCAATAGAGAGCATACGAGGAGTTTTTTCATGGCGGGGAAATTCTAAGCTTCGGTCGTCGCCGAGGCAAATTCCATTCAAGGTGGATCGCTAGCGAGTCCGACACGGAACTCTGGCTGGCAGTCCTTCAGGCGGTGAGCTGGTGTGCCGCTTCGCTGGCCGCTACACGGTCCAGATCTTTGAGCGGATCATGCCACGGCACTTTGGAACCCATCGATCGAACGTACGCAATGGCTTGTCCCATATGTTCGTGAGAGTGCGCTAGCATCCGCAAATACAGCCTGCGCACGGCCTCGGGCTTACCGAAGAAATTACCTCTGATTTCAAGGTCATCGGGCGTAACTGCCGCCATCGCCGCCGCAGCGGCTTGAAACGAGCGCCTGAGGAGATCAACCACTTCAGATTTTGCGACGATCGTTTGTTCCATGGCGACATTCTTGCGGATGATTGTCACCACACGCGCGACCGGCTCGCCTTCGATTGACCCGTAGAGATTCGTGATAGGGGGTGTCCGCACGCCTGCACGATACAAGAGAAGAAGATTCCCCACGGCGATGTGTACCAGGACCGCTGAGAATGGCCGCGCGCCGATAACGGGACTCCAGCCGTAAGATTCCTCCGGAACAGCGCCAGCGAGGGCAAGAAGTTGTGTTTCAGCAATTTCAAGCTCGGCAAGGTACTCTTCCTGAAAACTGCTAATCTCCTTTTGCATGAATTCCCTCGCGTAAACCGGGACGACAGTCTTATAGCACACCCAACCATCCACTTCTGTGACAGCACGCACCAGACATGAGCTGCTCAAAGTCGAGCCTTTGTTCGCTAGCCGAGCGAAAGCAAAGCGCAAACCTTCCAAAAAGACTTATCACCAACCGAGGCGCACCACCTTGATTCTCCCTAACCCTTAGATCATGATGAGGCAGCGCAGACCCCGCGCTGCTCAACGGTTCCCGTCACATCCTGCTGTGAACTTCGTCACTGATTTTTCAAAGACGATTGTTTATAGTCGCGCTGCGCGATTTTGCTCCCCCGGTTGTCCTTTTCAGCCGAACTCTCTGCCCGCAAGCTCAAGGCCACCGTCCGGCGATTGGGCTTCGCTGTCCCATGTGCATTCAAATCAGGAGGATTCTCGAAATGCGAACGAAAACTACTGTGGTCGTGACGCTTGCAGTCATGAGCTTATGCTTAATATTCCTTGCATCCACCAGGGCATCCGCTCAGGTGCCGGTGCGACCGAATCGCCCTGCGCAAGTGCCAGGCGATTATGTCGTCACTCCCTTCGGCTTCTTCCATCCATCCTGTGTCTTGCGGCTGGCGCAAGGAGAGACTCTGCTGGCAGGCGGACGCGTCCTCCAACATGCCGATGGAGCTGTGGAAGACATTCCAGCTTGTAAGTATCCGCACTACGCGGCCAGCGGAGCGATTACAGCCGCGGGCGCCACAAAAACAGAGTCACCGACGATCAACGGCTGGGTTGAATCCTCAAGTGTCGTCACCAACAGCACGTCTTACGGCGAAATTATTGCCACTTGGACCGTACCGCCAGCGCCCACTTCCAAAGGCAACGAGGTCGTGTATTTCTTTCCGGGCCTGGAGGATAGCAACGATGTGGTGAGCATCATTCAGCCTGTGCTCGGGTGGAATATGGATGAC
>Ga0187847_10002386_pt1 | contig 15191 bp, 13 predicted proteins | sample June2016WEW_4_10_FD_132458 | JGI IMG/M metagenome (GOLD analysis project Ga0187847, IMG submission 132458) | Peatland microbial communities from SPRUCE experiment site at the Marcell Experimental Forest, Minnesota, USA - June2016WEW_4_10 | ecosystem: Environmental > Terrestrial > Soil >...
CGGCTTCGCGCAGCTCTTCGGCGGCTTCCATCACCGCTTGCGCGCACCAGGCGAGTCCGTTCACGCGACGCATGCGACCCTTCTTCTGGCGCGCTTCGTATTTGTCGAAGGCGGCATCAATGCCACGCAGGGCCGCGTCAAGTGGAATGCCGGCATCGCGCCAGGTTTCAATGAGGGCCCAATCGAGCGTGGAGAGCAGCAGGATGGAGCCTCGGCGCTGCTGGAAGCGTTCTTCGATTTCGGTGAAGTAGTTGAAGTAGTTGAGCACGACTGCGCCTCAGTGGGCGCGACTGCGCGGGCGGACGGTGCGGTTGCGCTCGAAGAGGATGAGCAGGCCATCGAGGGTGAGCATGTCGTCGATCTCAGAGATGAAGCGCGAGTCCTCTGCGATTTGACGGGCGAGGCCGCCGGTGGCGACGACGCGCGGCTGGCTGCCAAGTTCAGCGACCATGCGCTCGAGAATGCCGTCGACCAATCCGATGTAGCCGTAGTAAAGGCCGCTCTGAAGGTGAGTGACGGTGTTGGTGCCGATGACCTTGGACGGACGCTTGATATCGATGCGGCCAAGGCGTGCAGCGCGGGCGAAGAGCGCTTCAGCGCTGATGCCGAGGCCGGGAGCAATGGCGCCTCCGAGATATTCTCCCTTGGCGGAGATAACGTCGAAAGTGGTGGCAGTGCCGAAATCGACCACGATACAAGGACCACCGTAGCGTTCAAACGCGCCGATGGCGTTGACCAGCCGGTCCGCACCAAGTTCGGTGGGATTGTCGACCAGCACGGGCATGCCAGTCTTGATTCCCGGCTCGACAAAGATTGGCTGCAGGTGGAAGTAATGCTCGCAGACCTGACGCAGTGTGGATTCAACCGGGGGAACCACGGAAGAGATGATGATGTGGTGCACCTGACTCGGAGCCAGACCGTGCATCTCAAAGAGATTCACGAAGAGTACACCATACTCATCAGAGGTCTGATGATGGTGGGTGGTGACGCGCCAGTGCGCTGCTAACTCGGGTTTATCACCATCGAGCTTGTAGAGACCGAGGACGGTATTCGTATTGCCTACATCGAGAGCCAGCAGCATGGTTCAGTTTTTCTCCGTGGCGCGAATGCCACCGGTTATTACGCGGATGAGTCCTTCGGTGGTGCGAACGAGCAGGAAGCCGTGTTCATCCAGGCCAGCCGTTACGCCTGTGCAGGCTTGCGGGCCATGCACCTCAACCGCGCGTCCGCGAATCCATGTGGAAGCCTCTTCGACACGCCGGAGGATGGATTCCGCCGCGGCTGGATCGAGCAGGCCGATTGCCTCACGCTCCAGCGATTTTAGCAGGGCGACTAGTAGGGACTGACGTGAGACTGCGCGGTCGGCTTCAAGAGCCAGCGAGGTGGCAGGTGTTGACAGACCCGGATCAAACGCTTGTTGACGCACGTTGATGCCGATGCCAATGACTGCGAAGGCGATTGCGCCTAATTCAGAGTGCGACTCGACAAGGATGCCGCCTGTTTTGCGAAGGCCAATCAGTAGATCGTTGGGCCAGCGAAGATCGACTGCGAGGTCTGCGGCGGTGCGAATTGCATCGGCGGCGGCGAGCCCGGCGGCTAATGGGAGAATCGGCAGATGAGCGACGGCGATCTGCGGACGCAGCAGGACGCTTACGTAGAGCCCTTCGCCGGCAGTAGAATGCCACGCGTGATTGCCGCGTCCACGGCCTGCCCGCTGCTCATCGGCAAAGTAAACCGAACCATGTGGCGCGCCCCTGCGTGCGGCACTCAGTGCGTCGGTGTTGGTGGAGTCGGTGACCGGAGAAAAATGAAGTTTACCGGCGAAGAAGGTGCCAGCGAGGGTGGCGTCCAGCGCCGACAGATCGAATGCGTCGGTGACTGCGGCAGAGCTTGTTTCTAAACTCATGGTCTGACTCACTCCGCGGCGATGGACATAGAAATGTCGGCGGCCTTAGCGGAATGGGTGAGCGCACCCACGCTGATGAAGTCGACGCCGGTTTCTGCATAGGAGCGGATGTTGTCAAGCACAATTCCGCCGGAGGCCTCGGTGGGAATCCATTGCTGGGGACGATCCTGCGCGTTGGCTTCCTGCGTTTTCTCCTTGATGCGGGCAACGGATTGCCTGACTTGCTCGGGCGTCATGTTGTCGAGCAGGACGGCTTCCGCACCAAACTTGAGGGCTTCTTCGAGTTCCTTCGCGTTGCGCACTTCCACCTGGATGCGCTGGCCCTTGCGGCGCTTTTCGAGAGCACGCGTGAGCACCGCGGGCAGGCCGCCGCCGAGTGAGATGTGGTTGTTCTTAATGAGGATGCCGGAGGCGAGATCGAGGCGGTGATTGGTGCCGCCACCGCACTGGACCGCATACTTCTCGACGGCGCGCAGGCCGGGGACGGTCTTGCGCGTATCGAGGACCTTGGCGTGGGTTCCGTGAATGGCATCGACATATTGCCGCGTGAGTGTGGCGATACCGCTAAGGTGCTGCATGAGATTCAAGATCACGCGCTCGCAACTGAGCAGCACGCGCGCGTTGTGGCGGATGACGGCGAGGACCTGGCCACCATGGACGCGGACGCCATCGAAGATTTCAGGATGGCTGATGACTTCAAAACGGGTTTGCGCGGGAGGACGCGGGTCAAGGCGGGCGAAGATTTCAAGGAAGCGCGGGACCGCGCCCAGACCGGAGACGACCAATTCCTGGCGGGCGAGGATGGAGGCGGTGGCGCGCAGATCGGGGTCGATGGTGAGGTTGGTCGTGGCGTCGCCCGCGGCTTTGTCTTCCACCAGGGCCTGCTCTAACAGTGCGTCGATGCGATGGCTCTTCCAATCCATAGTTCTTCTTCCGATGTTTCAGTTCCGATTCCGATGTTTCAAAAGCGCGAGTGCGATCTCATTTGTAGAAGAAAGATATAAATGACTTTCTTGACGCTGTCATCCACCTGACCCACGATGGTGCAAAAGTGTGTCCCGTCTCGCCGCTGAATCTCAAGCGCATATTTTTGCTCGATGCCGGAGATTCGTTCCGCGGTTCGCTGCCAAAAACCAAGCTTACCCTCTTTGCGCTGATCGACGAGGCTAATCTCTCCCAGATCGGTGTACCAGAGAAGCGAGATGATCTTGCGCGCATTCCGTACCAGGATCGCATCCCTGGTGAAGAGAATGAACTGATCGAAGGTGCTCGCCTTCGACCCCCTTCCTGACAGGTCGACGATGGCCATTGCGTTTTCCGGGTTCGGCAAGTGGCGGGCAATGATCCGGTCTGCGAGGAGCGAAAAATCTGGAGCGACGAAACAACCGGGAGCGCCGCCGAACGATATTCGCGGAGAATTGTCGGGGGCTTTTCTTTGAGGGAATGGTTCTTCAACGGACCATTGGCGCGGATGCTCGTGGTGCTCCCAGAGTTCTCGATAGGCGACTTGAATCTGCTTGAAATGTTCTTCCGCCTCCAGCCGTTTGACTTCGTCGTTCTCGAATCGATCGGGGTGCCAGAGTTTGGCTTGAGCCCGGAAAGCCTTGCGGATGGCGGCCTTCGAGACTTGCTTGTCGGCGAGGCCGAGGGTGCTGGCGTGCTGGAGGCAGTTTGCGCAGGCACAGGGCATTGCCTACCTTCACTCGGGCAGTGCGTCGAGGGCGGCGCGGGCTTTTTCGAGGAGGAGGCGGGTTTCGGCCAACTGCTTCCTCTTCCCAGCGACAATATGCTCAGGAGCCTTCGCGAGAAACTTCGTGTCGCTCAATTGACTCCCATCGCTTGCAATCTGCTTCTCGTATTTCGCAATATCCTTTGTCAAACGCTCGCGCTCGGCGTGGACGTCGATGGTGGCTTCGTAGTCGATCCTGGCCTCATAGAGGTTAAGGTAACGAAAGACGCCTGGCCCTTGTAGTTCAGTGTTGGAGAATTTGATTGTCGATACGCGCGCTAGCTTCTCGATCACATCTTGATTTTCGGAGAACGCCTCCCGAACCGTGTCCGAGCGAGGATGAACTTCGATTGGCACAGTCTCCCTTTCGGGCACGCCGCGCTCTTTGCGCTTGTTTCGAACGTCGCCGATGAGATTCTGGACATCACTCATGCGTTTAAAGAGGTATGGATCATAGTTCACTCCACCGAATTGCCGATCAGATTCGTCTTTCGATCCCACAGGATATCTGCCGAGTGCGATTGACTTGGCCGGCGGGTTGCCGTTGTTGTAGATAGCATGCCAGAGTTCCTCGGTGATGAAGGGCATAAAGGGCGAGAGAAGCCGTAGAGAAGCTTCAAACACGCTTACCAGAGTTAAAAGCGCGGCTTGCGTCTCTCCCCTCTTCGCCGGATCATCGAAAATCAAACGCAACTTGACTATTTCGAGATACCAGTCGCAGAAGCTGCCCCAGAAAAACTGATAGATGAAGTTGGCCGCATCGTCGTAGCGATAGTTTTCCAGCGATTCGTTGACCTTATCCGCAGTGCGGTAGAACTCCGCGACTATCCATCGTGCTTCCAGCGGTGCATCAGCAGCAGCCACAGGCATGCCGCCGAGCGCTTTGGGATCAACCTTAATGTTGATCTCCGCGGCGCGGTCTACGTTCATGAAGATGAAGCGGGCGGCGTTCCAGATTTTATTGGCGAAGGCGCGGTAGCCTTCGGTTCTGGCGATGTTGAAAGCGATATCGGTGCCGGGCGAGGCCATGCTCGCCAGCGTAAAGCGGACCGCATCCGTGCCGTATTGCTTGACGATTTCTATGGGGTCGACTACGTTGCCCTTGGTCTTGGACATCTTTTCGCGATTGGCGTCGCGGACGAGGGCGTGAATATACACTTCGCGAAACGGGACGGAGTCGGCAAGAGAGCGTGAACTCCCGTCGGGCATGGGGATTTCGCCGGCGAACCAGCAGCCCAGCATGATCATGCGGGCTACCCAGAAGAAGAGAATGTCGAAGCCGGTGACCAGGAGACTGGTGGGATAGAAGGCGTTGAAATCGGACCGGTCGACTTTTCCCTCCCCGGTCCCCAAGTGCGAGGGACCGGGGGCACCCGCCGCACCGAAGTTGGGCCAGCCGAAGACAGAGACGGGTAACAGGCCGGAGGAGAACCAGGTGTCGAGGACGTCGGTTTCCTGCGTGATTTTTTCCGAGCCGCAGTGCGCGCAGACGGTGGGGTCGGGGCCGGCGTTAGGCTTGGGGACGGTGATTTTGCCGCATGTGCCGCAGTGCCAGGCGGGGATGCGATGGCCCCACCAGAGTTGGCGTGAGATGCACCAGTCGTGGATGTTCTCCATCCAGTTGAGATAGGTCTTCTCGTATTGCTCGGGAGTGAAGCGGATCGCTTTGTTGCCGTCGGCGTCTGGCTTGACGGCCGCAATGGCCTTGTCGGCGAGGGGCTGAATTTTGACGAACCATTGCTTGGAGAGGCGCGGCTCAACGACGGTTTTGCATCGGTCGCAGTGGCCGATGTTGTTGACGTGGTCCTTGACGCCGGCGAGGAGCCCTTGCTCTTCAAGGTCAGCGACGATGCGCTTGCGGGCGACGTAGCGATCGAGTCCCGCATAGGGACCGCCTTCGGCGTTGATGTGCGCGGTCTCGTCCATGATGTTGATGGAGGGGAGATTGTGGCGCTCGCCCAGTGCGAAGTCGTTGGGATCGTGGGCGGGCGTGACTTTGACCGCGCCGGTGCCGAATTCGCGGCTGACCCATTCGTCGAGGACGATGGGGATTTCGCGGTTCATCAGCGGCAGGCCGAGCTTTTTGCCATGGAGATGGAGATAACGCTCGTCTTGAGGATGAATGGCAACGGCGGTGTCGCCAAGCATGGTTTCAGGGCGTGTGGTGGCGACCGTCAGATACTCGCCTGTCTCTCTGCCGTCATCCGCATGAACCGGGTAGCGAATCTCCCACAGATGGCCTTTGTGCTCGTCGTAGACCACCTCGAGATCGCTGATGGCCGTCTGGCAACGTGGGCACCAATTGACGATGTACGCGCCGCGATAGATAAGGCCCTGATCGTAGAGACGGACGAAGGCTTCGCGGACGGCGACGGACAGATTGTCGTCCATGGTGAAGTACTCGCGTTGCCAATCGACGGAGGTGCCGAGGCGCTTCATCTGGCCGAGAATGGCTCCGCCGTAGTGGCGCTTCCACTGCCACACACGTTCGACAAAGGCTTCGCGGCCTAGTTGCTGGCGGGTAGTGCCTTCGGTGACGACCTGGCGCTCGACCAGCATCTGTGTGGCGATGCCGGCGTGGTCGGTGCCTGGAACCCACAGGACCCGGTTGCCGCGCATACGATGCCAGCGGATGAGGATGTCGCTCTCCGTATGCTCGAACATGTGGCCCATGTGCAGATTGCCGGTGACGTTGGGCGGAGGCAGCAGGATGGTAAAGGCCGCCGAAGACTGGCCGTCCAGGCCCTCGTTTTGGGCGGTTGGATCGGGCGTGGGCTGGGCGAAGAGGTTCTCGCGGACCCAGTACTCGGCCCAATGATCTTCAATGGCGGTGGGGTCGTAGGCTTTGGGAAGGTCGTGAGGCATGAATATCTTCAACGAGCCCCCATGGGTTTGCATCGAACCCGCTTCCAAAGGGGGTCTTGAGCCTGGGGACCACCCCTCACTTTAGCAGATGAGGGTTGCCCAAATGCCAAGAGCCGCCGACGAGGGCGGCCCTTGATGGGTTTAAGTGGAAGGGCATCGCTAGAAGGGGTTCAGCTTGGAAAGGCCCTTCTTCTTTTTCTTCTTGCTGGAGGACTCGTCATTGGTGTCGACCTTCGGCTTCTTCTTCTTGGCGTCGGCCGCGGAAGGAACCGGGGTTGCGCCGGGCTTGTTGACCTCGTTGATCTGATCGGGAGCCTCGGCGGGCTTCTCAGGAGCCGGGACGACGGTGCTGCTGGGTCCGACGGGCTTGATGACGGCGTTCGGATCTGCGGCTGCTGCAGCCGGACCAGACGGAGCGTTCACAACTTCCACGCCAATACCTGTGCCCCCCGATGGCCCGGTCAGCAGAGGTGCGGTCGGAGGCGCATCGGTGCGTGGTGGTTCGTTGGGGCCGGTGGGCGTGACGGCGCCAGCGGGTGCTGCGGGCCTGCCGGCGTTGTACGCAGCAAGATAGATCTGCTGGTTGTCCTTGGTGAGATCAGGAGCCAGGGTGCGCTTGGGATCGTCAAGGGAAGGCTCGCCCACATGGACGGCTTCTACCACTGTGGGTCCATGCTTGATGAGCCCAAGAGTTTTGTCCGTGAAGTGCAGAGGCTGACGGCTGCGCTCCTCCGCGTCGTTCTCGGCCACAGACTCCTGGCTGGGTTCGGGGACGGGTCGATTCATGGCCACCAGGCGGTCGCGCGCATCCTCTACGTGAGGTGCCATGGGGTAGCGCGTGATGACCTTGGCATATGCGGCGGCGGCACGGTCCAGGTACACAGCGCTCATACGTTCTTTAATCGCGCCGGGAACCTTCGCATTCTGGATGGCGCGGGCTTCGCCAGCATAGGCATCCCCAATACCCAGCAGTGCCTGGTCGCTCTTGGAGTAAAGCGGGTAAGTGTCGATGACAGTTTGCAGCCGGGCGACAGCGGCGTTGTAGTTCTCGCGGGTCTCGTAGTAGAGGCCGATATCGGCTTCGCGCTCAGCCAGGACTTCCTGTACGTCGCGCAGTTTTTGCTTGGCGCGGGGCACGAGCGTCGAGTCAGGGAACTGATTAATCATGTTCCGGTATTCGGTCTCTGCCTGCTCGGCGTTCTTGGGGTCGCGGTCAGGCTTTTCCATCTGGCTGTAGTAGATGTCAGCCACCTTCATTTGCGCCTCGGCCGCTTCAGGGGCGTTGGGAAAGAAGGTGATGAAGTCGTGGTACTCGGATTCGGCCTGGGTGAGGGCAGCGGTGCCGCCTTCTTTAAACCAACTGTCGCCCACGGCGAGCTTGGCACGCATCCGGTACTCTGACTCGGGGTAGGTGTTGAGCATGGTTTGCAGGTCAAGGCGGGCCACGTCAAAGCGACCTTTCTTGATGGCGATCATGGCCTTGTCATAGAGCTCTTTATCGGGTTGCTTGGAGTTGACGCCGGCAAGCGGGTTGGCACCCAGGTCATAGGCCTTCTTGTTCTTGGGTTTCTTTTCAGCGTTGGCCGCAGCTCCAGCCAGAAGCAGAATTCCTAATGCAGCCACGGAAATCTTTATTGAAAACCTGTCCATACTCCCCCATTACGGCAGCGCCCAAGCGCGGGCATCCACCTTTTCCCGATATTCCAGAATCTTACTATGCCATTGGCCTGCAGCCCGCCTTGCTACTCGCCTGCAGCCTTGCGAGCCGCAGCCAGCAGGGCGCGCGCGTCTTGTTCCGGATGGCCTGCGCCGAAGACGGCATTACCGGCCACCAGCAGCTCCGCTCCTGCTTGGACGACCTGGGCCACCGTGTCGTGAGCCACTCCGCCGTCTACTTCGATTCTAAATCCCAGCCCCAGTTTCTTGCGCAACTCGACCAACCGGCGGATCTTGTCAAGCGAAAACGGGATGAACTGCTGTCCGCCGAAGCCGGGATTCACGCTCATGATCAGTACATGATGGAGCATAGGCAGGATGTCGATGATCAAGTCGACGCGGGTGGCCGGATTTAGCACCACTCCCGGCTTCATCCCATGGTCGGTAATGTGCTGTAGCGAGCGGTGCAGATGGCGGCAGGCTTCATAATGCACGCTGACCCAGTTGGCTCCGGAATCAGCAAATGCAGGAATGAACTCGTCGGGGTTCTCGATCATCAAGTGGCAATCGAGCGGCAGGCTGGTGGCTTTGCGCAGGCTCTTGACGACCGGCGGTCCAATGGTGATGTTGGGAACAAAATGCCCATCCATGATGTCGACGTGGATGACCGTGCCACCGCCTCGCTCGGCTGCGGCAACGTCATCTGCCAAGTGGGCGAAATCAGCAGAGAGGATGGATGGAAGCAATTCGACCATAGAGTTCTTAGAGGAAGCGTGTTTCTTTCGAAGGAAATGTGCCGACCGGACAAGTGTATCAGCGAGGTGCAGCGGACCCCGCAAGTTAAGGTGCCACGCCTTGACTCTGATGGGGAAACGGGCGGGTTGGTTTCACATTTCTGCGGCAAGGGGGAGACGGCGTGTTCTGCACGCTCCAGGTTGAAGGGAGCTGACAGTTCAGTCAGCCAGTTTTTGATCATTCATAATGAACAGCAGGGCGCCATTGGTATCGGTCCCGCTCATCACCACGCGTACCTCATCACCCTTCTCGGGCTGGAACTTGTACCCCTCCACCACACCAAGAGTGGTTTCGGCTATGGTGTCCGGACCTATCTTGAACGACTGCAACCCCGACTTACATTGAACAAGTAAGGAGTGCTTGCTTTCCAGCTTGACGATTGTTCCGGAGTCTTCTGTGAACGGTCCTGGTCCGAGGTCGCGCAAGGCGATTGCCGTCCGGACCTTGCCGTTGCTGAAGTAGTAGACGATCACATACGTTCCCACTTTTATCGCTGTGTCCGGGGGGACCGTACCGTCACGCATTTTCTTGTCGAGCGCGGCAGCAGAGCTGGGATCCGCGAGAGGCTTGAAGATTCCCTGGGAGTTGTCGCTCGCCACGACTGTGATTTTCCCCGTCTTTGCACTGACCCCGCTTACCGTGCCGGCGAAAGCATGGACCACCTCTTGTGCCGCTGCTCCAGAGATCGCAAGAGAAAAGCATCCTGCAAACACACAGGTCCTAACTACCTCTCTCAGCATGAGTCTCCTCATATCGCATGTTCGACAAGAACCCCAATGAGCACCGAACGGCGCCACGTTCAATCGGAGCAAGTATACGCGGCTCAATGTACGCGGGGAAAGGAAATCTTTACAACAAGTTAGAGAGAAACACTGACTTCGGTAACATCAACTCATCGTGGATAATCTTGCTCATTTACGGAACCTCAGCCGCGCCTGTTTAGTAAAAGTTCGCTCTTGCGCGCATACTCCAGCCGTTTGAGCAGGATGCGGCTTCGGGCGCGCATAGCGGGCGTGCCGCTGCGACCCTGGATGCGGAGCAAGTCGAGAGCACCGGGAAGCAGCGCAGGATCGCACATTGTGAGATCGGCTATGCCCTGCAAGGCCGCAGTTTTGACGATGGAGGACGCGTCGTTGAGCCATGATTCGAGCACTGCGGCTGCTTGACGCGCTTCAAACGGCGTTAGTGAAAGACGCCCAAGAATCAAGGCCAGGTTCCAGCGCAGCTTCTTCGGCTGCGCTTCCGGAAGCAGACCCAGGAGCGCTCTCTTATGGTTAGAAAGAATGCGATCGAGAGCCGGCGGACGAACACGCGAGACGCGCTCCAATATGTCGGCTGCGCGACTGGCTACGCCTTCATCGCTGTCCCAAAGGAACTGGATAAGTTGACCTGCCTTCTCGGGCTTGCCGAGAAATCGCTGAGTTAGTGTGCAAACCTGACCCAGAGCAAGTGGATTCCTGCCTTCTATAAGTTCGCTTCTTAGTGTTAGTGGTCTGACCATAACGTACTCAGTACTTACCTCATGTTATCGCCGGCGAGAATCAGCCGTACTTAATTTCGCTGCGTTGTTGCGAGAGACTTGGCGGCTAAACGACCTATACCACGGAGGATGGACTTGAGTGGCCAGCGGTCTTCCGCGTCTGGGAAGAAGATTTCGCCGGTGCGCCGGGCTTCTGGGCGGTAGTACCACCGCTTAAGAAGAGCGAGATGACCCTGGCGGAGAGTCGAAGACGGAGGATCGCCAAGAGAGGTTAGAGCGGCGAGGGCGGATTCAAGGCGGGATTCGAGGAGGCCGCGGGGAATTTTTAGAGGAGTTGGCGGCGTGAGGTTTGCCGCCGACTCAGTTGGTGAGGCTTCTGGAATTGGCTCGATGGCCATTGGCTGGGCGTAGAGCGACGAAGAGCCGGACTGCTCGTTCTGGATGCGCATGCCAAGGGTCGAGAAAGCTTGTGGTCCGCGCAATGAGCCGTCCTGGTAAAGAAAGACGGAGACTTCGTCGGGGTTGGCGGAGGGTTGCAGTATTAGGGCGCGCAACTGGCTCAGTGGTCGGACCAACTCGGGTGCGAGAGCGCGGACGCCCTCTACGCGCTGGACCTGGGCGTGGAGCTGGGCGGCGGATTCAAACTCGAGGTTCGCCGAGGCCTGGTCGCGCTGGGTGCGGAGAACGACGAGGCGGCTGTCACCTCGCGTGGAGAGAAAATTTTCAACTGCGGATGCTTCTTCCTGGTAACGCTCGTCGGTGCAGCCTTTATAGCAAGGCGCGAGACACATTTTCATCTCGGAGTAGACGCAGCCGGGATGGCTCGGATTTGGATCGAGGTCGTCGGTGCAACGGCGAAGCAGGAAGAGCTTCAGCGCCTCGTCGGCGAAGCGCTCGGCGGCGGCGCGGGATTGGAACGGGCCGTAGGACCAGTCGGCCTCGCGCTGGCTGGGACGGTTGGTGACGGTGATGCGCGGGTAGGCGTTGGAGCCGAGATAGCGGATGAAAGATGGGGCTCGAAGGTGCATGCGTTCTAGGCACTTCGTGCCGTAGGTTTTTTGAAGGAGTTCGAACTGGAGAAGAAGGGATTCGAAGTCGGAGCCGGTGAGACGCCATTCAATGCGGCGGACGCGGCCGGCCAGTTGCAGGCGGCGGGGATGCTTTGCGGATGGCTGCAGTAGGCGCTCAAGACGGGCGCGGAGATTGGGGGTGCGGCCGATGTAGGGCTCGGCGTGGGCTTCTGCACCATAGAGTGCGAAGACGGCTGCTGCGTGGGGAAGTTCAGCCAGCGCGGCCTTGGCGTTCGCCGGGTCGAACGGCAGCTCCTCCATAGCGCTTTGGAATGATTGGCTCACAGCCAGTCCGCTTCACCTCGCAGGCTCCGCGCGTCCTCCGCTATTCGATTCAAATCGTCAATCAAGGCTCTGCAGAGTTCGCATCCTTCGACATGTGGATGGCGGGCAGGATCCTCTTCTGCGCCGACCAGCTCAGGCAAGAGGGACTGGAACTCCTCACAACTCATGGGTTTGATATCACGTCGATCCGTCATCTCTTTGCCTCTCGCGGGTCTCGACAAGCAGCTAAGCTCCGGCGATGGTCATGCCGTCGATGCGCAGGGTGGGCGAGGCTACGGAGCCGCGGAAGACGAGGTCGTTGCCGATGGCGGTGACGTTCATGAGCATTTCGGTCAAGTTGCTCGCGATGGTGACTTCTTCCACAGCGTGGGTGAGTTGGCCGTTTTCGATCCACAGTCCGGTTGCTCCGCGTGAGTAATCGCCAGTCACGATGTTGGTGCCGAAGCCCATGAGGCTGGTGACGTAGAGGCCCGCTGGAACGCCGGCGATGATCTCGTCTGGAGTCAGAGTGCCCGGCTCAAGGTAAAGATTGCCGCAGCCAATTCCTGGCGTGCCCGCCAATCCTCGCGACGCGTTGTGCGTGGATTTGAGGCCGAGCTTGCGGGCCGAATACGTGTTAAGCAGATAGGTCTCAAGTCTGCCGTTCTCGACGACGACGGTGCGGCGCGAGGGAAGGCCTTCGCCGTCGAAGGGCGAGCTACCGAAGCCGCCTGCGCCGGTGGGGAGGAGCATGAAGTTGTCGTCAATGATCGTCAGCGTGGGAGCGGCGATTTGCTGACCGACCTTGCCGGCGAGAAAAGACGCATGCCGCCAGATCGAGTCGCCCGATGCGGCCTCGAAAATCGAGCCAATGAGGGAGCGGGCAACCTCTGGCGCAAAGACGATGGGGACGCGCTGTGTGGGCACTTTGCGAGCACCGAGTCGGCGAAGAGTACGGCGTGCGGCTTCCTTGCCGATTGATTCAGGAGACTCAAGATCGGCGAGACGGCGCGCGCCGCTCCACCAGCCATCGCGCTGCATTTTCCCATCGGCATCCATGGCCAGTGGAGCGGCAGAGACTCCGGCATAACTGGTGCGATATCCGCCGACAAAACCGCGGGAGTTGGCCATCACCTTACGGCCTGTGGCGGCGTCAAAGCTGCCGCCGTCGGAGTTGGTGATGCGCGGATCAGCCGCGAGTGCGGCGGCTTCGCAGCGGCGTGCCCACTCGATGCGCTCCGGGCCATCAAGCGAGTAGACGTCGTCGTAATAGAGGCGCAGGTCGTCGGGGATCGAACCGAACTCGGACGTTTCCGGCAGGCCCGTGAAGGGGTCTTCTTCAGTGAATTTGGCAAGCGCCATGGCGCCTTCGACCAATTGACGAATGCCGTCAGGGGTCAGGTCGCTCGTGGAAGACGACGCGGATTTCGTTCCGAGAAAGACGCGCAGACCCAACCCGCGTGAGCCGGATTCCTTGAGCGTTTCCACCTCGCCCATGCGGACATTGACGCTGAACTCGTCGCCTTCGCGGGCTACCGCCTCCGCATCAGTAGCGCCGGCCTTCATGGCCAGCGCGACGACGTCGGCGGTGAGGGACTCGAGATCGAGAGTGGTTTGGTCGGCTTGGGCTGCGGCTTGGGACATGGTTCAACAGTAACAAAAGCACCTTCGGTGCGGCAGTCGCTCGCGGGACGCTCGCACTGGCTTACTGCTTCCCCGCTCATCGCACGATGAGACTGCGCGATGAATGAGGACAGGGCTTTCAGTCCAGGTTCGATAAGTGGGTCGGTGAGTCCCGTGATTCAGACTCACTTTCCGTCGGGGAAATCAGCGCCGGTGGTAACGGGCTCCCAGGCCGCAATCTCTTTTTGCCACTGGGCGAGCTTGTCACGGAATCGAGTCAGCGCAGGCTTGCCGAGGATAATGTGCACGGGCGGTTCAGGCGAATCAGCGACGGTGATGATGGCTTCGACGGCTTTTTGAGGATCGCCGGGCTGCTTGCCTGCTTGCGACTTGAGGTACTCACGGGCTTTGCCTGCGGTCGCTGCATATTCGGGCAACTCTTTGGCGGCGAGTTTGCCGGAGCGGCCGAGGAAGTCTGTGCGAAAAGGGCCGGGCTCGACGACCGTGACATGAACGCCGAGAGGCTTCATTTCGCCAGCGAGGGCTTCGCTGAAACCTTCGACGGCAAACTTGGTGGTGTTGTAGAAGCCCCAGCCAGCTCCGCCGATGAGGCCGCCGATGGACGAGAGATTGAAGATGTGTCCGCTGTGGCGCTGGCGGAAATGAGGCAGAAAGGCCCGCGTGGTGCGGATGAGGCCATAGACGTTGGTTTGAAACATGGGCTCGAACTCATCTTCCGACACTTCTTCGATTGCGCCGGTGACGCCATAGCCGGCATTGTTCACCAGGACGTCAACGTGGCCGAAGGCGGCAATGGCCTGCTGCGCGACCGATTCAATTTCGGAGGGCTTGGTGACGTCGAGGGTGAAGGTGCGGGCCTTGTCGGGATACTGGGAGGTGAGGTCTTTGAGTTTGGAAACATCGCGCGCGGTGGCGATGACGCGGTCGCCGCGGCGTAGAAGCTCTTTGGCGAGCAAGTAGCCGAAACCGGTGGACGTTCCTGTGATGAACCAGACGCGGGGCGAGGATGAAGCTGTCATGGAGATTTCTCCTTGGGGAGTTGTGGAAGTAAGAAGATTGCGGCTGCTTGGAATTGGATGCGGGAGCGGCGATTGACGACGCAGGGGGCGGATTGCACGGTTTTCGGTGGACGCGCTGGTGAATATTGCGGCGGCGCTGGGGCGGAAGGTGCGGGTTAGTCTTGAGGACGCGGCTTGAGATCGGCCGCTTTGACTTTTTTTGCCTGTTTCGCTCGGATCGATTCTGTCAGCGCTTCGAATTCGGGGGCGAGTGCGTCGTATTCGCGCTTGACTTCGGGATCGGCGAGCCACTTGCCTGCTAATTCTTCGATGGGGATGGTCATTGAGCCACCTTTTCTCTCCCAATTCTAAGGGAGGAAGTTGATGTGGGGGGATTTCACGGCGGCCCTACGGGACGCCTTTTAGGGAACTGGCCGTGTAGACGAGTAACTTCCGAATTGGCGACCAACCAACCGGAACTCTCTCGATGGCTGCACTACCTCGCTACAGGCAATTTAGTGTTTCAAGACCAGAGTCGAGCGCTGCCACGGCGCTGTCGTCCCATCCTCCTGTCCGATGTCTTCCCAATCCATTGTGTCAACGCCATTGCCGAACGCTACTAGGTAGGAATGAGGGCCGCAGCTTGCGTGAGCTCCGGTGCTGGCAACCTGTCGTGCGCAGCCCAAGAACCGGCCCGCGAAGCTTGCCCATTGCGTTCGACGAGGGAAATGCGCCTCGCCTCTATTGTCGGATAAGCGATCCTCTTCGTGCGCAGAGTCTTCGA
>Ga0187847_10002387_pt1 | contig 15187 bp, 11 predicted proteins | sample June2016WEW_4_10_FD_132458 | JGI IMG/M metagenome (GOLD analysis project Ga0187847, IMG submission 132458) | Peatland microbial communities from SPRUCE experiment site at the Marcell Experimental Forest, Minnesota, USA - June2016WEW_4_10 | ecosystem: Environmental > Terrestrial > Soil >...
CGATGAATTGAACCTTCTGGCTCATGCCCTTGCTGAGCGTTTCGACCTTGGCGGAGGCGCGCCCTGCCAGTTCCAGTCTTTCCAGCCAGCTCAAGACTTCTGCGCTGACGCTGCGGCCGGACCGCAACTCGCCGTAAAACTCCAGCAGCGCCTGGACGCTCATTTTCTGGTAGAGGCCGCGCTCTTCGGGCAGGTATCCGATCAGGTCTGCGCTGTTTTGCGGCCGGCCATCTCCAAAGAGACGGATCTCCCCGCAATCGGGATAGAAGATGTTCACGATCATGCGCATCGTGGTCGTCTTCCCCGAGCCATTCGGTCCGATAAACCCATAAATCGAACCCTGCGGCACCGCGAGCGAGAGGTCGTTTACCGCGGTTACACTGCCGAAAGTTTTGGTGACGTGCGAAATCTGTACCGCGTCCATTCGTTCGGATGGTAACAGATCGCCGGCGCGATTCTTCCCGCACCCTGGCGCGCCGCGGCAGGCCACAAGGTTCTTAGTTCCGAGGGCACCGGCCACAGGAGACCGCCGGCATTACAGCGCGACGATTTCTTTGCAGCGTCGGTTGCTTGCCGCCGGTGCATTTGCTTAACGCGGTTCTATCCGGTCACTTCCCAATAGGTCTGGTAGGCTTCATCGCGGATCGCGCCGAACGGGCGCATCCGGATATCGCCGGTTCCGGTCCGCACCACCCAGTCATCGCCTTGCGCTCGTTCGACCCGCAGCGAGGCCAGCTGGCCGCGCGTCACTCTTGGCTGGCTCTCCGTGAGTGCGAACATAACTTGCGGGCCGCGTAGCAGCGCAACCTGGCCCGGGGTTTGCGCGTCGACAGGCTCGCGCCGTAGCGTTTGATCGATCTCGAGCTCAACTCTGTCGCCCGTCTTCCATCTTCTCCGAACCGGAAAGAATCCTGGCACAAGGTCTGCCCGGAGCCGATGGCCGTTGATGGCGACTGAGGTGCCGCTTCCCGCCCAGCCCGGGATCCTCAGATAAACCGTGAAGTCATCCGAAGGCGGGGAAGACAGGGTAAGCGTGATGTTGTTGCCCTCCGGATAGTCCGTCTTTTGCAAGATCGAGCTCCGCACGGCGCCCTGTTGCCAGATCACGCGGGACGGAACGTAAAGGTTGACGTAGATGCCGTCTCGAGCGCGCAGGTATGAGCTGATTCCATAATCCGCGGTCACTTGCGGAAAGGTCCCGGAGCAGCAGGGCCACAGGTCATTCTTATCCCACCGGTACGGAGATTCCGGCGGCATCATGCGGATGTAACTCTTGCGCGTGGACGGATGGTAGTCGGAGTAATAGAATGTCGAGCCATCCTCGAGAATGGGCATGATCCCCAGGGCGACGTTATACAGCACGCGCTCCATGCTGTCGCCGTAACGGGAGTCGCGCGTGAGCGCCAGCAGGTAGCGCATCAGCTTGAAATGCGAGTAACTGCCACAACCCGATTCGAAGTGCCTGTGGCTGGTCCGGAGGCTGTCGCCGAGTTCGCCTTTGCCTGGATCGACGAATGTCTCATTGGGCCCCCAGCCGCCGGTCGCGAAACTCTGATCCTTCAGGATCATGTCCACCGCATTCTTGACGGCGGAGAAGTATTTGGCATCCCCCAGCTTCAGATACCCCTGGATGCCGGAACTGAGCGCATTCACATGGCTGTAGGCATGCAGTCCCGTGAGCACGTTCTCGCCGCGCGCCAGCGGGTCAAAGAAGCTGCGGTCAAGCAGGTAGGGCCTGGCTAAGTCGTAATACTTGCGGTCGCCGGTTCGCTCATAAGCCAGAAACAGGTTCTCGGCGAACGTGTAAGTTTCGTCCCAGGTGTAAGTTTCATCTTTGTGGGGACGTTGATGCGCCTCCTCGGGGGTCAACGCGCGCTCCGCCATGTGCGGGAGGGCGGCGCGGGTGGTTGCGTCCAGCACTTGCAGCGCGGTCGCATCACCGGCGTAGGAGTGCGCATCGATCAGCCCGCAGACCAGCTTGTCATAGGTGTAGCCGGGAAAGCGCAAATCCACAAAGAACTTGCCGGTCGGATCCAGGGTTTCGGCATAGCCGCGAACCAGGCTCCTTACCTTGGCGCGCGTCGCGGCGGAGTTGGTTGCGCCGGCGAACCGTGCCAGGGCGGAAATGTACTGCCCAAGGTGGGCGCCCGGACAAAAGTCGTCGTACCAACCTCCCATGTCGGCCCCGGGAGCGGACATGCCCACCCGCTGGCGGTAAATCTTCAACATGCGGTCGTTATTCAGCTGCAGGAAAAAGCTGTGATTGGCGTCGAATTGGCGCCGCAGTGGACCGTCGAGGAGTTCCACCTGGGAATAATCAAAAAAGGCGAGAGACGACGCGCTGCCGGTAGCTGCCAGCGCCGGCGAAACGGCTGCCAGTTGGAGTAATTCTCTTCGGGTCAGCACGGGCGCATTCTTTCCGGTTTGCCGTCAAGGTCTGCCGGCGATGCCAAGTGTATCAGAAAGAAAAACCGGCAAGCTCAAGCGTGCCCTACCCAATGCCTGCGGACGTGTCCGTTACTTGGGCTGGAATTTGAAATCGGAAATGGCGATTTCGTCGTTGCCCTGGATCAGAAATCCGAACTTGCCCTTTGTGTAATCCCGGCCGGGCTCGGCAAAGGTGTCGATCACTTTCCAGTCGTCGCCCACGCGCACTTTCTGGACCAGGCGATCCGCCGCCACTTCGATCTGAATCGTAAACGTCTTCTGATTGCCGAGATTGTGCGGCGTCTTGGGCACCCGCTCCAGCCGCTGGCCATTCTGGACTACCCAGGCCCGGAAATTCTTGCGGTCGATCTCGCTGAGCAAGTAATTCTTGCCGTCGATATATTGGACGAACCAGCGGATCTGGCCCGCACGAAATACGCCGCCGCCCTTGACCAGTTCCACTTTGAAAGTGAAGACGCCCTTGGGTGGCAGCTTGAAGGGGACAAAACCGCCGCCCTTGTGGACCCAGCTGTCGCCTTCTTTCGTCCAGTCCTGCGCGTCCTCAAACTCCGCCATGGCGCTTACTCCGGTTGGTTGAGGCGCGGCCTGCCGTTCGTGGAGTGTGAATTCCAGGTCCCGGTTCTCGCCGGCCGCCAGTTGGACGCGCGTCGCCGATTCGAGGTATCCAGGCGCCGTCGCGGAGAAGGTGTAGGTTCCGGGAGGCAGATCGATCTGATTGCCGCGGACCTCGTGCGATTCCGTTTCTTCACCGCGGCGGTACTTGACGGCCGCCGCCGCCGGGTTCCGCGTGATGCGTAGGGTGCCACCGGCCGCCACCAGCACCGCATCCCCGCCCGAGAGAACGACAGCCTGACCGGCGTGGAAGGACCGCTGCAGCCGCTTGGGCTGGTATTGTTCGCGGCGCAATTCGATCGTGTGATCGCCCGGTGCGACGGTGCCGAAATGGAACAAGCCATCCGGCGCTACCGTTCCGGCGGTTTTTTGGTCAACCAGAACCTCGGTGCCGGCGATTGCACCGCGGATTTCGAGCGAGCCGAACTGCGGCTGCGGCTTGAGGTCGAACTGGAGGCGAACTTCCGCGCCTTTCTTCACGTCCACGGCTTGGGCCGGCTCGTCCTGAAAGCCGCTCTTGGACACGCGGACCGAGACTTTTCCGAGGAACTGGATGCGCAGCTGGCCGCGCAGCGTGCGCCTCTGGTACTCCTTGCCGTTCAGAAACACGCTCGCGCCATCCTGGCTGGAGGAGACAATCAGCGTGCCTGCATTGACGTCGGTTTTCAGGAAGGCGGTCAGCGTCGGCGCGGCGCCAAAGCTCTCGCTCATGTTGCGCTGGTCTTTGCCCTCGCCCACCACGATCTCATTCACGCCCGGCTGAAAATTGGTGACGTCGGTACCGGCTGGACCGGTATCGCTTTGCGGCTGGCCGTTGACTGCCAGTTTCCACGGGCCGGCATTGGTCAGCACACGCGCCTGCTTTCCGAAACTGGCCACCAGCACCGCGATCATGTTCCGCGCGGTCAGCGGACCAGTGACCACCGGCAGCCGCGCATTCGCGACCTCAAACGAGAACGAGGCGTCGCCGTCTTTTCCGATGATCTTCACTTTGTGCGTGCCTGGCGCCATTCTGTCGAGCACCAGTTGGCCTTCCTGCAGATCGACTGGCGGCTGATCGTCCACGGCAACCTTGCCCTGGCCAAGATCGGTCAGGAGGCGGACCGATTGCGCCTGCGGTTGAAGGGTCATGCTGAGCGTCGCCGGTTTCAGTGCCGCCACGGTGACGGTGCCGGCTGCCGGCTCGAAGCCGTCCAGGGATGCGGTGATGCGATAAGTGCCCGGCGTGAGAGCCAGCCTGCAATTGGAGGTGCAAGAGGATCCCGCGCGGCCGGCGCCGGACTGCGCCGGTGTCGCTTTTACCAGGGCGCCCGTGGGACTGGTCGTAACCGAGACTGCAACAGCTGCCGCGTTCCGCGCCGCAATTTCCGCGTTGCGCTGGCGAGCCTGGTGCACAAGCACAAGAATCAGGATGAGGGCCAGCGCCACACCGGCGATGGGCCCGATCACCACGGGGCGGTTCCAACGGAATCCGGTGCGCCTCCGCGGAGGCATTTTGAACGGCTGGGACGGACCGGCCGGCTTCGCATCGAGCGGCGGCGGGAGTGGTTCCGGCGCGGATCCGCTGGGCGGAGGTGACCAAGGTCCCGCTTCCGCCGGTTTGGGCTCGGCGGCCGGCAATGGCGTTGCAGGGTGCAGTTCGTGCAATTCGGACGCTGCGGCGGGCACGGTTGCCGCCAGTTCCGGAAGCCAGGCTGGCTGGGTAGGCTCGGCTGCCGGCGTTGCAGTGGGCGGCGGAGCTTCAGGCGCTGCGTGCGGATTCTCAGCTACCAGGTCGAGTGCGAGCGAAGCCGGCTCCAGCGGGGCCGTATCGCATGGTACCGGCGACGGCGCCGCTTCGGGAACCGCGCTGTTTTCCATTGGGGCGGCCGAGGCAGGAACCGCGGCGTCCTCGGACATAGCGGGAAGCGAAGGCGGCGGAACTTCGACGATCTCCGGCAGGGCCGGAGCATGGGCCACGCTTTCGGCCGCGACATCGGGCTGCAGCGCGACCTCTTGCAGCGGCGCCGCGCCGGCTATGGGCGTCGTCGCAAATTCGGGAATCGCAGGCTCAGGTGATGCGGCCTCAGCGGCATCCGACATCGAAGCCGGCGGCACGTCTGATTGCGTCGGAGCGATCTCAGGAGCCGTCAACAGCACTTCGGGCGTTTGCTCTTCCGCCACAGGCAGGGCGGGCGAAACCTGTTCCAGCGGCGCGGTCGCGGGAGCCGCCGGGAGAGAATCCGAGGGCGCGACCGGTTGGACTTCCAACGCGACAGGAGGTGGTTCGGCGGGCGGTTCGGGTGGAACCTCCGCCGCAACGCTGAGGGGGAGCGATGGTTGTTCAGGCAGAGCAGCGTCGAGTAAGGCGTACGATACCGGCATCGCCGGTGCCGCGGTCATCACGGCCGATTCGAGCGGAGTCACAGGCGAGGGCACCAGATTCTCCGCGAACTGGGCGGGCGGCGAGGGCGGTTCCGGCGGGGGCGGCGTAGTGGAGAACAATGGGAAGAGCGGGAAGGAGACCGTTGCCGCCAGGGTCATCGTCGGCCCCTGCGTGGCGCCGTCCCGGAACGGCATTTGAGGCACGGGCGGCTGCGCTACCACCGCTGTTGGCGCAACTGGCGCGGCGGGCGGATGCGCCGACGCGTCCTGCTGCTTGAGCAGCGCGCCGCGCGCCATTACTTGCTGCTTGATTTCGTTTCCCGCCAACTGCACGTCGAAATCGCCCGGGAAGGCCTGGATGATTTCGTTCAGCCGGAAATAGATCGGCTTAAGTGCGGCGAGTTCAGTCGCTGACCGTATCTGTTCGTCGAGCCTTCTGAGTTCCTGCTGAGGATCGACGATATCCATGCGCTCGGTTCCCACGCCTTCAGTGTCCACGTCCACGGCCCATCGTACACCTCCCGGGCGATCTACTCCTATACTGACGAAAGGTGACATGAAAGGCGCTGTCTTTTGGATCTTCTCGCGAGGGAAATCAATTGATTTGCAACTGGATACAGAGAAACCCCGAGGCGGCGCCAGCCGCACCGGCGACCGGGGCTGGCCGGACATATAATGAGAGTATTAGATCCCGTTCAGGGACATTGCTTTAGGAGGCCCTAAGAATATGACGGAGGCTGGAAAGCAAAAAGCGGAAGCGGCAGCGGTGACGGGAGTGGGCGCCGGAGTTGGCACGGCCGGTGGGGCTACCGTCGGCGTTCTCGAACTCGCCGCTCAAGGGACGGCTACCGCGCTATCGGCGGGCGTGGTGATCGGCGCCGGTGCAGTGGCAGGCGCGGTGACCTTCTTCCTCGGCTACAAGCTCTTCCGCCGTCTCACGAAACCCAGAACCTGATTCTGGCGCGCGGGCCGGACGCCGGTCCACTTCGTAAGCCGGTCAGGCTGGTGCAGCTGCCTCACTCCACGGCGACGTGGGTGCCTTTACTCTCTTCCGGCGACATACGCGCAATGCGATCGTCGATCAGGCTGCGGATCCCCTTCAGAAACTCGACGCGCGAGGCGCGGAAGTGATTGCCCGCGTCGGCCGGCCAGAGTTGCTCCAGAAACGGCATCGCTATATTGCACAGGAAGCAGCCGTGAGCGGCAGCCGGTGCGCCTGCGGGTGCGTGATTGCTTTCAGCCATCTTCAGCTCTCCTTCATTTCCACGGTCAGAACACGGTTTTCCAGCCGGGCCCGGGTGGGCGCCAGGCCGGCCATCGAGGTCGGCAGGCCGATGTGGCGCCGCAGCGTGCCGATTTCCACCACCAGCTCATCGCCCTTCTTAAATAATCCCACTTCGCCCTTGGCTGCGAAAGGCAGCCGCAGTTTCACTTCATAGTGGCCGTCCTGCTTGGTGAATGTATAGGGCGCCTCGGTGCGTTCGACACGCGCCGGATCCTCGCCCGCCGCGTACAGGGTGCGGGCCAATTCCTCCAGCCGCTCCCGCCCCAGCACCTCGTGGGTGAACAGCGGGACGCGCTTGACGGCGACGGGTGCGAAGTACGCATCGATTTCCTCGAGCACGCGCGCCTGCGACGCGCGCCATTCCTGAAACCACTCGTCGGTGACGGCCTGCGGCAGCACGCGGTTGACGATCACGCTGTCCACCGTCAAACCATGCAATGAAAAATAAACGAAGGCGCGCTGGGTTTCGCGGAGCACCATGCGCTCCGGGTTTGTCACCAGGCGCACGCTGGTTGATGCCGGATCCTCCAGAAGTTCGGCGATGCCGTCCAGTTTGGCGAATAGCTCCTGGATATTCGAAAAGTAGCCCTCGGTGGGCAGCTCCACCGGGGACACGCGGTTGGCGATGGGCCGCACGGCGCGGATGATGCCGCGCTGGAACGGGAAGATGTGCTTCATGTACCATTCGAGCGTGGTGGGCATGCTGACGAAACGCATTGACTCGGCTGTCGGCGCGCAGTCCAGCACGATCACGTCATAGAGCGCCTCGCGGCGAAACTGATTCACCCACATCATGGCGCTCAGTTCTTCCATCCCCGGCAGAATGGCCAGTTCTTCCGCCTCGACATCACTGATGCCGGTGGTGCGCAGTACGGAGACGACGTACGAGGAGATCTCCTTCCAGTGGCGCTTGATCTCCTTCTGGATGTTGACTTCGTGAATCGACAGGCGGTCGTTGATCGGAAGCGGGTCGCCCGTCCTGCCGTGGAAGAGATCGGTCTCCAGGTCGAACGCGTCGGCGAGGCTGTGCGCCGGATCCACGCTCATCACCAGCGTGCGATAGCCAAGACGCGAAAGCTCCAGCCCGGTGGCCGCTGCCAGGCTGGTCTTTCCCACGCCTCCTTTGCCGCTGAACAGAAGGATGCGCATACTTTAATTCTAGATGAGGCGAGAGAATTCGCACGACCCCTTCTTCTCTCGATCCAGGGCCTGAAAGAAAAGCCGGGACGAATCCCGGCTCAGCAGGCTTGACTGCCCGCGCCACGACGGTTTTGCGGCTAAAGTAGTGGTTAGAGAACATGCGTCGGAGCGCAATCGTCTGCTTGCTCGTGATGGTGGCGTGGGCCGCCAACGTCAGGCTCTATCTGAAGGACGGCGGCTACCACCTGGTGCGCGAATATCAAGTGCAGCAGGACCGCGTGCGCTACTACAGCGTGGAGCGCGGCGATTGGGAAGAGATTCCGCTCGATCTGGTGGATCTCAAGCGCACCCAGGCAGAGGCCTCGGAGCGCCAGACCGAGCTGGCCAAAGACGCCAAGGTGCTGGCCGAGGAGGCGGCGGCGGAGCGCGCCATCGCAAAGGAAACGTCACGAATCCCGCAAGCTCCAGGTGTCTACTGGCTGGAGGGCGACCAGACCAAGACGCTGAAAGTGGCCGAGTCTGCGGTGCACATCAACAAGAAGCGCCAGCTGCTGAAAGTGCTGACACCTATCGGCCAGGCGCTGAGCGGCAAGGGGACGCTCGAAATCGATGGTGCGCATTCGGCAAGTGTCTTCAGCGACCCGGAGCAGGAGTTCTACATACAGCTCTCCGAGCCGGAACGCTTTGGCGTAGCCAGACTGACGGTCAAGGGCAATGTGCGGATTGTCGAAAACCTGGTCTACCTGCCGGTCGACAAGGATGTCGAGGAAACAGCCACGCTGGTGGATACGTTGCAGCGGGAGCTGGACCCAGCCGGGCTCTATAAGATCTGGCCCAAGGATCCCCTGCTGGAAGGCGAGTACGCGGTGATCGAGTACACGCCAAACGCGCTGAATATTCAGATCTGGGACTTCGCTATCCAGGCGAAAGCCGCCGGGAAGTAGCTGCTTTTCTTCCTCAGCGAGCCGGTGGCGGCGGTTTGCCCCGCGTGCCGCGCGGCATGCAGCCGGCGGACTACCTCTCCATCATTGTGTTTTGCAGCGTCTCGAGGATTTCGACCACCCAGGCGACCAAGTCGTCGGTTTGCTTGATTCCGGTGAGCGCCGACTCGATTTTCGCCGTCTGCTTGGCCATGCCGGCTTCCAGGGCGAGGTGGCTCGCTGCGGCGGCCTCCTGCGCGTCGGCATGCTGCCGCGCCAGAGTATCGATGATGCTGTTGACCTGGCCGAAGCGCTCACTCACTTCCGCCACCTGGCGGGCGGTCTGGTCCAGCCGCTCGCCGCTCTGCCGCAAGCCATCTTCGGTGTGCAGGCTGCGCTGTTCGGCGGCCGCGAGTTCCTGGCGCAGGGTGACGATGATTTCGCTGATGGTTCGCTTCAGCTCTTCGTTGTGATTCTCCTGCTCTCGCAGGCAGGATGCCGTCTCGGTGCGCAGGTGCTCGACGGCCCGTTCCCAGCGAGTCGGGCCTTCCGAGCGCGAGCCGCGGCCGGAGACACCCAGCAGGCGGAGTTCGAGTGCCAGTTTCTGCGCACTCTGATAACGGAGGCCCGGATCCGGTGCAAGACACTTGAGGATAATCCGATCCAGCGCCGGATGGCCGCAGGAATTGGCTGCGGCTTCCGCCGCATTCGCCGGCGGCGTGCGGCCTGTGGCCAGATGGTACAGCAGCGCGCCCATCGAAAAAATGTCGCTCTGCGGGCTTGGCGGCTCTCCCGCCTGCACTTCCGGCGCCGAGTACTCGGTGAGCCCCATCTCATCGGGCGCGGCCAGTAGTTTCGCGGTGCCGTTCAGCGCCACTGTGGATGGCGAGATCGCGCCGTGCGGGCGCCCCGCTTCATGGGCCAGCCTTAACCAGTCGGCCAACTGCAAAGCGTGCTGCAGCGTTTCCGGCAGCGGTATCCCGCCCCCAGACAAGCGATCCTCGAGCGTCCCCACTGCCGTCTCCGTCTCCACATCCGTCATATTGCTGGTTCCCTCAGGTCTCTGGTGTTTGATTGCCATCAGCCCCCGTTTCCGCGTATCCGCAGGTTTCCGGCCCGCTGATGCCATCACCTTTAATTACAATAAGTTATGAGCCGTCAGACAAGTTCCCGATGGCAAATACGGTTTTGTTGACCAAAGTTGTGGGAAGTTAGTGTTCCCTAAATCGGTTTTTCCGGCTGGGCCGGCGCTCGCATAGTTTGCCATCGGGCCGGCACAGGCTTTTCGGGTCTACGGGCGGGGATCGGCCGGCAGCAGGATCGGCCTGGGAGGCGCCGCGAACGCCGCCACCGGTACTGCTGTTTCCAACGGCTCCGCCGGCAGCGCGGTGGGTTCGTAGTTGAACCACTGTGCCATCTCCTGGTCGCTTGTGCGGCGGCGCGCCATAATGGTGCGGCGGCGCGCCACGGCGCGGGGCAGGCAGCGTGCCAGGTGCCAAAACGCAGCAGCCGAGCTGGGCTCCCACAGAACCGAGCCGCCGGCCACGAGCAGATCGCGCAGCGTCATGGGGAGCCAGCAGCGGCGGTAGACACCGGCCGTGGCGTTCTTGACGCGCATCAGGAAACGGTTCTTTACCGAATGCATCCTGATGGGAGCCGGGAGGGACCGCCGGTTGTTGGGCGTGACCGTGCGAACGTGGAAAGCCTCCGCCGACGGCGTATAGAGGGTTCGCCAGCCCAGCAGTTGTGCCCGCCAGGCGACGTCGGCGTCTTCGCGGTAGGCAAAGAAGTCCGGGTCGAAGAAGTCACCGTCTATCGCCACATCGTCGATCATGCTGCGCCGGTATAGGGCCGCGGCGGCGCAGGCGCCGAAGACGTATTCCAGGTTCTCGTACTGGCCGCGGTCGGGCCGGCTCCAGCCGCGGTCGAAGTGCCTTAAGGCAGGCGTGAAATAGATTCCCGTCGAATCGATGCGGGGGTCGTGCAGGGGCTCAAAATCGGGCCCGATGGACAGCAGCTTGCCACAAACAGCTCCCGCCTCGGAATCGGCCTGGCCGGCATCCACCAGGGCACGAACGAAGCCGGGGCGCAACAGCACATCTGGGTTCAGCGTCAGCACCCATTCGGTCGAGGTAGCGCGGATGGCGCGGTTCTGCGCCTCGGCGAAACCCAGGTTGCGGCCCAATCGGATCACCCGCACCTGGCCGCGAAACTCGCGCAGTGCGTCCGCCGTACCGTCGGTGGACCCGTTGTCCACCACCAGGATCTCGAGGGATACTCCCTTTTGGCGGAGCACTGCCTCCAGACAGCGCCGGATGTACCGCTCGCTGTTATAGGTGACAATGGCTGCACAGACGTTTGCGTCGGGCATGGTATGAAGGGTCTGTTACTAAGACCCGGAACGGGACTTTTCCCCTACACTAAACTGCCGTATCAAAATATATTTAAAAAAAGCAGCCTGGGGTGTAGGGGAAATGCGCCCCTTCGGGTCTTAGTGTTGAGCTACGTGTATGGCCGCGTTCTACATGAGTGAGGAATTGGTGGGTATTTTGCGTCAGGAAGGCGCCGGGTCAGCACTGCAAGCTCAAGTGGCTCAATTGTTTGAAGAGTGCCGTGAGGACGTTTTCCGGTACCTGATGACGCTCGGATTGACGCCCGCCCGGGCGCAGGACGCCACACAGGAAGTCTTCCTCCGGCTCTATGCCGCACTCAAGGGCGGGGAAGAGATCGACAACCCGCGGGGCTGGGTGTTTCGCGTGGCGCACAACTGGGGCCTGAAGGTGCGCGCCCTGCACGCCTCGGAAAGCCCGTTCGATCCGGACCTGGAATCCAGGTTGGCCGCGCCCGCGCACGATGCGGAACACGACCTGCTGGAACGCGAGCGCATGGCGAGCTTTCACCGCGCGGTGGAATCTTTGTCGGACCAGCAGAAACGGTGCCTGTTCCTCCGCATGGAAGGGTTGCGGTATCCGGAAATCGCGGCCGCGATGGGAATCAGCGCATCGGCAGTCTGCGAATTCCTGCGCCGTGCCATGACGCGGCTGAAGAAGGTGCGGGATGAGTAACTGGCCGTCCGGACATCCCGGCGAAGACCTGCTGCTCCGCGCTCTCGATGGGGAGCTGGCGGCTCGCCAGGCGCGGCAGGTTCGCAAGCACCTGGAAGCCTGCTGGCAGTGCCGCGCCGAAATGGAATCGCTGCAGGCCACCGTGGCGGAATGCGTCCGCTACCGCAAGCAGGTGTTGGCGGCCTTGCTGCCGGAAGCGCCGCATGCCTGGCAGCCTCTGGATCGCGGTTTCGATCGGATCGACGCCGAGTTGGCAGCGGCGCCTCTGTGGAAGCGTCTGCCCCGTCTGGTTCCGGCCTGGCAATGGGGAGTGGCGGCGGTGGCCGCGGCTGCGCTGGCAATCGTGGCCGTCGTGCAATTCGGCCACACTTCCAGCGTGCAGGCCGCAACCCTGCTGCAGAAGGCGGTAGCCGCTGCCGCAAGCCGCCCGGCCCCGGTTCGCCATATCAGCATTCACATGCGTTCGGGCGCGCCGACTTTGCATACCGTGGGTGGCGCCGCAGGAAACCTGCTGCCGCTGCCTCCCGAAATCCGCATGGCGTTCCAGGCTGCACACTACGATGACGCGGACCCGTTGAGTGCGCGCGCGTTTCAGACATGGCGGGACAGCCTGCCGAACAAAACGGACGTTGTGGCGGCCGAGCCCGCTCCGGAAGTTCCTCACGAGCCGTGCTACCGGATTCGCACCCAGGCGGCGGAAGGCGAGTTGGCGTCCGCCACGCTGCTGCTGCGCGTCGCGGATCTGGAACCGGTGGAAAGTAAGTTCGAATTTCGGAATCAGAATTGGATTGAATTCACCCAGGTTATGGAGCCTCCATTCCAACCCGACGGTTCTCCCGTTGCGACTCCACTCGAGGCTCCCTTGCGGCCAGTCGTACCAAGCCGGCCGGCTGCACTCGCGCCCAGGCCATCGGCCTCGATTTCGGATGAACTGCAGGTCCTTACCGTCCTGCACCGGATCGGGGCCGACCTGGGCGATCCTGTAGAAGTGAATTTGACAGACGGTAAAGTGCTGGTGTCCGGTGCCGGGGTTGCGCCCGACCGCCAGCGGCAGATCCACGACCTGCTGGATGGAACCGCCAATGTGGAGGTGCGTTTCTCGCAGCCCCAAGCGGCCCTGGTGACGCCTCGCGAAAGCGCACCGGCCACGGCGGGCGATACGGCTAACGTGGGGATTCAGACGCGTCTCGAACGGCAGCTCGGCGGCCGCGCCGCGTTCGAGCGCTTCAGCGCACGCGTTCTCGATGGCAATGAAGCGGCGATGGCCCACGCTTACGCGCTGCGCAGCGTTGCGGAACGATTCCCGGCAAGAAACGAAGACTCGATGGCCGCTGAGGATCGCGCCCAGCTCCACCAGCTCGCGCGCGAGCACGTAGCCGCGCTCGAAACTCAGGTGCGGGTGATGCAGGGCGCGTTTGCGCCGGTGCTCGCCGGCCTGGGCGGCAAAGCGGCTGCGGCTCCTTCCGCTGCCGGAACCGATGCGGCCTGGCAGCAGGCAGCCGAAGATACCTTCCGTGCTTCCCGCCGGCTGGAGGTTCTGCTTTCCGTGCTGCTGGGAATCACGCCCGGCCAGAACGCGGCTGGCGATCTGCCTTCACAAGTGCTCGCTGCCGTCGCCGACCTGAACGCAGGACTCGCCCGCTGCCAGTCTCTGCTGGCGCAATAAGCACTAAATTAGCGGCCGGCGGTGGATGAGGTCAGACCCTATAAGACGACAGACCACGAAAAGCGTGGTCTGTCCTACCTCACGGGCGGAGGGATAGAGGGCGACTACACCAGGCCGCGCTGCCGGGCGTCTTTCAGGGTCTCAATGGCTACGCCGCGCGCCCCGGCGGTATCGCCGTTCGGCATGACGTAAACCGGGATACCCGCCTGCTCTTCGCGCTGGGGCGGCATGCCCGCGTGGATCTCGTCCAGGAACCAGTGCTGGAATTCCTCCCTGGTTTCAAGCGCACCTCCACCCACGATGAAGGCGTCCGGATCAAACGTATTCACCATCTCGTCGAAAAACAGTCCCAAGGCGTGGGCTTGCACGCGGAAGATCTCTTTGCACATCGGGTCGCCGTTCTCAGCAAGGCCGCGCACCAGTTTGGCCGCGTGGTGCAGGTTGCCTGTGGCGCCGAGCGGGTGGCCGGGATAACGCGGCAGGAAAAACGGGAGAAAAGACCTCTCGATGGCCGAGAGCGAGCACACGGACTCCAGGCACCCGGTGCGCCCGCAGTTGCATCCGGGCTTCAGGCCGGCGATGGCCTCGATGCTCTGGTACGGAATCAGGACGTGGCCCAGTTCTCCGCCAAATCCCACTTTCCCCTTCACGACATTGCCTTCGATGATGATGCCGCCGCCCAGGCCGGTCCCGATCACGACCGTTAGCGTGGTCTCGCGGCTGTTGGCGCCGAAGATGTTGAAGTGTCCCCACAGCGCTCCGGCATTCCCGTCGTTGAGATACGTCACCGGCATGCCGAGCTTCTTCTCCAGGCCGGCGCGAATATCGAATCCGGCCCAGCTCGCATGCACAAAGTTCGTCGAACCGCGCGCGCTGAGCACCCCGTCGGCATTGGCAGGCCCGGGAGTGTCCAGACCGGCGGCGACGATGTCGGCGAGCGGCACGCCCGCTTTGTCGGCTGCGATCCTGAGCCCGTCCTCAATCTGCTGGAGGCAGATTTCCGGCCCCTGCCTCGCCAGGGCGGGATGCTCGCACAACCCCTGAATCAGGAACTGTTCCTTCCCATTCACCAACGTATAGTTGATCGCGGTTCCACCGAGATCGATTCCCGCAACGATGCTCACGCTGTCCCCCAACCCGGCATTGAATGTCCGAACGTTCCACATTAGCAGGATTGCCGGCTACCGGCGGCCGTTGAGGTGACATCTGGCGCGGCACCGCGCAACACGGCGGCTCGGGATCCGGCGCGTTTACTTCCCAGCAATCTGCTTCGCGGTTCGGAAGACATCGAGCAGCATTTCTTCCGTCAGTTTGCCGGTCGAGGTGTTCTGCTGGCTGGGGTGGTAAGAGCTCAACAGGATGGGGTTCCCGGGGATCCGGAATTGGCGGTTATGCCCGAACCCGAAAGCCGACCGGCTGGCGATCACGCCGCGCGCCTTGAGCAGGTCGAGGTAATTATCGAAAGCGATCTTGCCCAGCGCCACCACCACCTTCAGTTTTGTGAGCAGGTTCAGTTCCCGCTCCAGATACGGCCTGCAGTTCCGAATCTCCTCCGGGGTTGGTTTGTTGTCAGGCGGGGCGCAGCGCGCCGAGGCGGTGATATAGACCCCGGTGAGGCGCTGGCCATCGCCGCGGGAAACGCTGGTTGGCAGGGACGCAAAACCGGTCTGGTACAGAGCGCGGTAGA